>Ga0302184_10001503_pt1 | contig 15041 bp, 14 predicted proteins | sample I_Palsa_N3_3_FD_200233 | JGI IMG/M metagenome (GOLD analysis project Ga0302184, IMG submission 200233) | Peat permafrost microbial communities from Stordalen Mire near Abisko, Sweden - I_Palsa_N3_3 | ecosystem: Environmental > Terrestrial > Soil > Palsa > Peat permafrost | place: Sweden...
CACCTTCGTCAGCACCGATCAGTTCATCGTCGCGCAGACGCCGCTGCGACCGCGCGTCCTCGGTGTCTCGTTCGGCTACAAATTTTGACACACCTAAAAGACGAGTGAGCCGCCAGCTGGCGTGATTTTCAGCGCCTGCTGAAGAGAAGCGGTACTAGGCAGAACGGGGGCGCGCGGCGGTCGCGCCGCCCGCGTCAAGCGGCAGGCGCGTGGTGAATTTCTTCGTCCGCAGCACGAAGCTCGTATTCACCGAGCGCACGGCTTTAGTCTGCAGCACGTGCGTGCTCAGAAAATGCTCATACGCTTCCATGCTGCCGGCGACGATGCGCAGCAGGTAATCGTTCGGACCGCTCATCGAATGGCACTCGAGCACTTCAGGGCGGTGGGCAATCAGTTGATCGAATTGGCGCACGCTCTCGGGATGATGGTTCTCGAGAGTGACCTGCGCGTACGCAAGGATGGGTAGACCGATGGCCGACGGATTAAGGAGCGTCGCATAGCTTGCGATGTAGCCCTCGTCCTCCAGGCGTCGCAAGCGCCGCCAGCAAGGCGCGCTCGACAAGCCGACGCGCTTCGCCAGGTCCTGGTTCGAGATGCGCGCGTCCGCCTGCAATTCATCGAGGATGCGCCGGTCGACGCGATCGAGACTCTTAGTCATTGCGGCCTCTCAGAGCAAGAATATTGCTAGATTAGGCCGATAGTCAGCAACAAGAGCAAGATAATTTCCGACAATGGCGCATAGCATTGATCGCAAGTCCACTGGAGGCTCCCTATGCAGACCGATTGGGCACGGGTCGCGTGGCTCGTGCAGGCCTCGCGTGCGCTTGATGCGATTGAGGAAGGGCGGCTGCTGCCCGAGCGCAAGGTCCTCTATCAGTTCTGTGCCCGCGGCCACGAGCTCGGCCAGGCGCTGCTCGGACTTTTATTGACCAACCCACACGACGGCATCGGCGCCTACTACCGCTCGCGGCCCCTGATGCTCGCTCTCGGATTTGATTTGCAGGAGGCCGCCGCGGGACCTCTGGCGCGCGCCTCATCCTCGAGCGGCGGCCGCGACATCGGCGTCGTATTCAACATGCCGAGCAGCGGCGGCGCGACGGTACTGCCCGGATGCGGCGGCGTCGGCACGCAGTACACGCCGGCCGTCGGTTGGGCGCAGGCCATTTGCTACCGTCGCGACGTCCTGCACGATGACTCGTACGCGAGGAGCATCGCCGTCGCCCACGGCGGAGATGCATCGACGGCGACCAATGGCTTCTGGTCGGCGCTCAACATCGCGACGACTCTGCGCCTGCCGCTCCTCTTCTACATCGAAGACAACGGCTTCGGCATTTCGGTGCCTTCCGAATTACAGACCCCCGGAGGCGATATCGCAGCCAACCTGCAGTCATTTAAAAATCTTGTAATCCTGAGCGGCGACGGCACGAGCCCGAAGGAGGCAGCCGAACTTACTGCGCGCGCCGTATCGCTGGTGCGCACGGGGCAGGGGCCGGTCTTGCTGCGGCTCACCGTGCCGCGCTTATCAGGCCACTCCGGACAGGACACCCAGGCCTATAAATCGCCTGAGCTTCTCGCCCGCGAGCGCGCGCGCGACCCGCTCGATGAGCTGCGCCGCTTCGCCGTGCCGGCGCAGATGAGCGAGGCCGAATGGCTCGACATCGAGCGCACGGCGCGCCAAGAAGTCGAAGACGCGGTCGCGGCCGCGCTTCTCGTGAGCGCGCCTGCGCCCGAGTCCCTGCGGCGGCATGTGTTTTCCGGGCCCACTGCCGACGGCGCACGCGCACTGCAGCGCCAGGGTGGCGTTGCACCCGAAGGGCATGAGTTTCCGCCCGGGTCGACGACGCCGGCGCCTGAGCCTGCGCGCATCAATATGCTGACGGCGATCCGCCGCACGCTCGATGTCGAGCTTGCCACCAATCCGCGCCTCCTCGTATTTGGCGAAGACGTCGGCCCCAAGGGCGGCGTGCACGGCGCAACCCTGGGTCTGCAGGACAAATACGGGCGCGCGCGCGTCTTTGACACCAGCCTCTCCGAAGAGGGCATCATCGGCCGTGCCGTGGGCATGGCCCTCGCGGGCCTCGTTCCCGTGGCCGAGATCCAGTTTCGCAAATACGCGGAGCCGGCGGCGGAACAGCTGAACGACTGCGGCACGCTGCGCTGGCGCACCAACAACCGCTTCGCCGCGCCCATCGTGGTGCGCATTCCGGGCGGATTCTTCAAATGCGGCGATCCGTGGCACAGCCAGACCAATGAGGTGGCGTGGGTGCACGGCGTCGGCTGGCGCGTGGCGGTGCCGTCGAATGCGCAGGACGCGGTGGGGCTCCTGCGTTCGGCCATGCGCGGCAATGATCCGACGATTTTCTTCGAGCATCGCGCCATGCTCGACGGCGCATCGGCGCGCCGGCCCTACCCGGGTGATACCTACGTGCTGCCGTTCGGCGAGGCACGCCTGGTGCGTGCCGGAGGCGCGATCAGCGTCATTACCTGGGGGGCCATGGTCGAGCGCTGCGAGCTCGCCGTTGCGGCATCGCAGGTCGATGCCGAGATCCTGGATCTGCGCACGCTCTCGCCCTGGGACCGCGCGGCAACCGTTGCCTCGGTCAAAAAGACGCGCCGCTGCCTCATCGTCCACGAGGACACGCTGACGGCGGGATTCGGCGCGGAGATTGCCGCAACCCTCGTCCAAGAGGCATTCTTCGACCTGGACGCACCCATTGAACGCCTCGCCATGCCGGATATCCCGAGTCCCCACAGCCCCATCCTGCTCGAAGCCGCCCTGCCGAGCGTGCAGGACATTGCGGGCGCTCTTAGGCGGATCGCGCAGGCATGAGCGCCCTGTTTGAAGTGCGCGCGCCTTCTGAGGAGAGCGAAGGCACCCGCTCGCAGGTGCTGCGCTGGCTGAAGGCGCCCGGCGAGCGCGTGGCCGCGAACGAGCCTCTGGTGGAGCTCGAAACCGACAAAGTCACTGTGGAGATTCCGGCACCCGCAAGCGGCGTGCTGCAGCAGATCCTGAAGGGCGAGGGCGCAGAGGTCGCCGCCGGAGACCTCCTTGGGCACATCGAGCTCGACGCGACGGCAGCCGCCGCGCCCGTGGCACAAGCCCCGCAGCCGGCCTCCGCCAATGCAGCCACAGCGCGCGAGGATGCCGGCACGCGCGGCGCGCGCGATCAGTTAAGTCCAGCCGTGCGCCGCCTCATGTCCGAGCATGGGCTCGACCTCAACGACGTGGCAGGGTCAGGACAGGCCGGTCGGATTACAGCTGCGGACGTCCTGCAGACCGTAGAAGCGCGGCGCAAGGCAGGCGCTGCAGCAGCGCCCGCGGCGACGATGCCGGAGGCATTGCCGCTGCGTCGCGTCGCGCACTCGCACATGCGCAAGCGCATTGCCGAACACATGGTGCAGAGCCTGCTGCACACCGCGCCGCATGTGACGAGCGTATTTGAAGTGGACATGAGCGCCGTCAACGCCCATCGCGCGAGAGAGCGCGCGAACTTTGAAGCGCGCGGCGCCGCGCTCACCCTGAGCGCCTATTTCGTCGCTGCCACGGTTGATGCCCTACGCGCCGTACCGGAGGCGAACAGCCGTTGGTGCGAGGATGCGCTCGAGATCTACGAGACGATCAACATAGGCATCGCCACCGCGATCGAGGGCGGCGGGCTGATCGTTCCGGTGCTGCGCGCAGTGGAGTCGCTCGATCTATTTGGCATTGCGCGAGGCCTCAATGACCTCGTGGCACGCGCGCGCGCCCGCGAACTCACACCGGCTGACCTGCGCGGCGGGACTTTCACGCTCTCGAATCACGGCACGAGCGGCAGTCTCCTGGCGGCGCCCATCGTCATCAACCAGCCGCAATCGGCCATTCTCGGCATCGGTAAGCTCGAAAGGCGCGCGGCAGTGATCGCGGAGGCGGGCGCGGAGCGCATCGTCGCGCGCTCGAAATGCTACGTGACGCTCACCATCGATCATCGGGTTCTGGATGGCGCCGACGCCAATCGCTTCCTGCAGGCCTTCGTTGCGCGCCTGGAGTCCTGGCCGCTCTAGTGCGCGTGACTGCGCATCGATACGGCTTTGACCAGTACCCACACGGGCGAACCCACCTGCAGCGCCAGTGATTCCAGCGCATCGCGCGTAACCCGCGCGAGCACGCTCGCGCCACCGATGTCGACCTTCACCAACTGACCCTCGTTGTCATCCTCGCGGATGCTTTGCACGACGCCGGCAATCGAATTGCGTACGCTCAAACCCTGCGCCGGGTGCGTTGCGAGGATAAGGTCGCTTGCGAAGAGCTGTACGCGCGCACGCGCGCCGATGCGCGCATCGGTGGCCGCGACCAGGAGGGTGCCAGTGCCGAAATTGAGGCGCGCGAGCCCGCGCGCCGCATCGGCTTCGCAGATCACCCCCTCAAGGACGGCGCCGACGGAATCCGGGCCGACAATGGCGCCGAGCTCAGGGCGCAGGCTCATCGGGTGTATCCCGCCGGCGGCGACGACGCGGCCGGCATCCAGGAGCACCACGTGATCGGCGAGGCGCAGCACCTCCTCGAAGTGGTGGCTCACATACACCATGGGAATGGCGAGCCTGTCGCGCAGGGCCTCGAAATACGGCAGGACCTCGGCGCGGCGCGACGCATCGAGTGAGGCGAGCGGCTCGTCGAGGAGGAGGAGTTGCGGCTGCGAGAGGAGCGCGCGCCCGAGCGCCACACGCTGTCGCTCGCCGCCCGACAGGGTATAGGGACGGCGCGCGAGGAGCGGCGCAAGGCCCAAGAGCTCGGTGACCGCGTCAAAGCTGATGCCATGCGGCTCCGCCGGTGCGCGCTTCAGACCGTAGCGCAGGTTGCCGCGCACGTTCAAATGCGGAAAAAGGCGCGCATCCTGAAACACGTAGCCGATGCGGCGCCGCTCCGCCGGTAGTGCATATCCGGAGCGGGTGTCGATGAGGATCCGCTCGCCGAGGCGAACCTGCGCGGAATCAGGCTCGAGCAGTCCCGCCAGGATCTCAACCACGCTCGTCTTGCCCGCTCCGGAGCGTCCGAAGAGCGCCACGATGCCCGGCGTCGGCGCCTGGAATGCGACATCAAGAACAAAGGCGCCGCGGCGCATGGCAAGGTTGACGGCGAGCATCAGCGTCCGAGCCAGCGGCGCACGCGCCGCGCCAGCCATTCAGCAATCAGGAGGCCTGCAAATCCCAGTGCGAACGAGATGATGGCCAAGCGTACCGCGAGCGCATCCCCCGCCGGCGACTGGATTGCCGTGTACAGCGCCAGCGACAGCGTGCGGGTGCGACCGGGAATATTGGCGACGAAAGTGATGACGGCGCCGAACTCTCCGAGTCCGGCGGCAAAGGCCATCACGGCTCCGGCGAGAATCCCCGGGAGCATCAACGGCAGCGTGATGCTCGCGAAGCGATCGAGCGCGCCCGCTCCCAGGGTGCGCGCCGCGGCCTCAAGGCCGCGATCCACATTGTCGAGCGAGATGCGAACTGCGCGCACCATGAGCGGAAAAGTCATGACTGCGGTGGCAAGCGCCGCGCCGTTGGTGCTGAAGGCGAGTTCAACCCCGAAGTGCTCATAGAGCCAGCGGCCGAAGGGTCCGCGGGTGCCGAACAGCACGAGGAGCACGTAGCCCACGGCAACGGGCGGCAGCACCAGCGGCAGGTGCACGAAGGCATCGAAGAGCATGCGCCCGTGGAAGCGTGCGCGCGTCAGGAGCCAGGCGACGAGGACCGCGAGCGGCAAACTCCACAGCACGCTGCGCGTGGCAACGGCCAAACTTAAGCGCAGGGCATCGAGTTCCGCAGGGCCAAAAAACTCATGCATGAGATCTTGCGACCATCGCCCGAGCGTTCAATGACGGGGCGTGCGTGGCGATGCTCGGCGCAGAAGCGCGCTCAGGTCAAGCTGTGTCGCAGTCCCACCATGGCAACGGCCAATACGCCAAGACCGATTCCGAGGGCCGCGGCGGGCTGCCGCAGGATTCGAGTGAGAAACGCAGCCAGCGGCGCGCCCGCCACCGCGCCCAGCAGGAGTGCCGCGGGCGCTTCATAGGCGGAACGGCCGAGCTGCCACCAAAGAACGAGGTTCAACGTGAGCGTCACGAGGAAGGCGCTCGCGGTCACCGCGTAACGCGTGCAAAGCGCGCGATCCACGAGCTGCGCGGCCAACCCCACGGCGAGGAACCAGCCGAATTCGCCGGCGATCATCATCCGGTGCGGGCGGTTGAATGGGACTCGGCGTTCGGCTTTTCCTCCGCCACGCCCAGGCGTCTTTGCAGCAACGGGCTCGTCGTCGTGTACTGCAGATGAACCTTTTCGCCCGGACGCAGATACTCGCGCACCGCGAATGCCGCGAGCGCCGCCTCGTGGAATCCGGAGAGGATGAGTTTCTTCTTGCCGGGATAGTCGTTGATGTCGCCGACCGCAAAGATGCCGGGGACGCTCGACTGGAAGCGCGCGGCATCGACACTGATGGTTTTCTTGTTGAGGGCGAGTCCCCATTGCGCGATGGGCCCCAACTTCGGATGCAGCCCCCAGAAGACGAGAAGGTGCTCGAGCGCCACGGCGCGCGTCACGCCGTCGGGAGTTCTCACATGCACGCCGTTCAACGCGCCGTCGGTTTCAATAATGGACTGCACCTGGCCTTCGAGGAAGTCGAGCCGGCCGGCATCACGCAGGGCAAAGAGGCGCTGCACGGAGGCGGGGGCCGCGCGGAATTCACTGCGCCGGTGCACGAGGACGACGCTCCTTGCCGTGTCAGCCAACGCCAAAGCCCAGTCGAGCGCCGAATCGCCACCGCCCAGGATGACGAGATCGCGCCCGCGGAAGAGCTCCTGATCCTTCACCCGGTAATGAACGCGACTGCCCTCGTGGGGCTCGACGCCGCTCACCGCAAGGCGGCGCGACTGAAACGCGCCGACGCCGGCTGCAATGATGACGCTGCCGGCATCAAAGCGCGCGCCGCGGCTCGTCTCGACGTCGAAGCGGCCGTCGGCGCGCGGCTCGACGCGTGTGACTTCCTGGCCCAAATGAAACCCGGCCGCGAAGGGTCGGATCTGTTCAGCCAGGCGCTCGATGAGCTCGCGCGCCGTGCAAACGGGCACGGCGGGGATGTCGTATATCGGCTTCTCCGGATAGAGCTCGGTGCACTGGCCGCCGATCTGCGGCAGCGAATCGATGACTTCCGCGCGCAATCCGAGGAGTCCCAACTCAAAGACCTGGAAAAGCCCGATGGGACCCGCGCCGATGATGACCGCGTCGGTCACGGTGGCAAGCTTGCTGCGTTCAGGCGACAAGGACACCTCCCAGTTGCAGCGGTGTGCGTGCAGGCGAGGCGGCCGCTCCCGCAAGCCCCTTCGTCTGCAGCCACTCGCGGTTGTAGAGCCGTGATTGATAGTTGGCGCCGCCGTCGCACAGCACGGTGACGATTGTGTGCCCGGGCCCGAGGTCGCGCGCCACGCGCACCGCGGCCGCGACGTTGATGCCGCTCGTGCTGCCGAGGAACAGGCCCTCTTCGTTCAGCAGGCGATACACAAACCGCACGGTCTCCGCGTCCTCCACGTGGACGGCGTCGTCAATGCGCGCGAGGGCAAGATTGGCGGTGATGCGCGCAATGCCGATGCCTTCGGTGATCGACCCCGTGCCGGTCGCCTGCAAGCTGCCGTGGCGCACGTAGGCGTAGAGACTGCTGCCCGGCGGATCCGCAAGAACGCAGCGAATTTCACGGCGGCGCGAGTGCAGGAACTCCGACACTCCGGAGAAGGTGCCGCCGGTGCCGCTCGCGGCGACGAAAGCGTCAATGCGTCCGCCGCTCTGTTGCCAAATTTCAGGTCCGGTAGTTGCCAGGTGAATTTCGCGATTGGCGACGTTGTCGAACTGATTCGACCAGATCGCCCCGGGCAGCGATGCGGCAAGGCGCGCCGCCACTTTCTGATATTGATTGGGGTTGCTGTACGGCACCGCCGGCACTCGATGCACTTCCGCGCCGAGCATCCCCAATAGCTCGTACTTCGCGGGCGACTGATTGTCCGGCATGACGATCACGCATCGATAGCCGCGCTCGTTGCAGAGGTGCGCAAGGCCGATGCCGGTGTTGCCGGCCGTGCCCTCGACGACCGTGCCGCCCGCGGCGAGCTCGCCGCGCTTCTCGGCTTGGCTCACGATGGCAAGCGCCGCGCGATCTTTGACCGAGCCGCCCGGATTCATGAATTCGGCTTTGCCGAGGATCTCGCAGCCGGTGTCCGCACTGAGGGCGCGCAGCCGCAGGAGCGGCGTGCCGCCGACCGCACCGGAGAAGCCGTTGCGGATGTCTGCGCCGCTCGGCTGGGTCAAGCCGGAACCGCCAGCGGTGTGTCGTGCGTAAGTTCCGCAGGAGTTGCCAGGCGCCGCGGCGCGCGCGCGAACGCGGCGACTTTGCCCACGATGAGCAAGGCGGGTGCGGTAATGGCCGCTGCACCTGCCAAAGCCTCGAGAGTCGAAAGCGTGCCGCTCACCACGCGCTCGCCCGGCAACGTCGCCCGCTCGATGATGGCGGCCGGATGATCCGCCGCGGCGCCGCAGGCGCGCAGGCGTGCGACGATGCGCGACAGATGTGCGACGCCCATGTAGAAGACCACCGTGTGATTGGGCCGCGCGAGCGAATCCCAGTCGAGCGCCTCGTCATCGAGCGCGTGGCCGGTCGCGAAGGTCACGCTCTGGGCGAACTTGCGATGCGTGAGCGGAACTCCTGCACTTGCGGCGGCGCCGAGCGCCGCAGTGATGCCCGGTACGATGACGTAGGCGATGCCATTCGCGGCGAGCACTTCGATTTCCTCGCCGCCGCGGCCAAATATGAACGGATCACCGCCCTTCAATCGCGCGACGCGCAGCCCGGCGCGCGCGTGTTTTATCATGAGCTCGTGAATGCGTGCCTGTGCATTGGGTGGATCGCCCGCCTCCTTGCCCACGAAAATGCGCTGCGCATCGCGGCGCGCGAGCGCCAGCACCGCATCTGACACGAGGCGGTCATAGAGAACGACGTCGGCCTGCTGCAGGAGCTGCAGCGCGCGCAACGTCAGCAGATCCGGATCGCCGGGACCGGCGCCGATGAGATAAACCTCGCCCACCGGCGCGCGCTGCGTGGAGCCTGAGAGCTCGGTCGCAAACGCCTCGTGGGCACGGTGCTCGTTTCCGGCAAGGACCTGCGAGCCGACGGCGCCGCCAATAATGCGCTCCCAGAAAGGGCGCCGACCGCTCGGTGCAAGGGCAAGCTTCACCGCGGCGCGCCGCTCTCCCATGAAGCGCGCGAGTGCCCCCAGCTTTGCCGGCAGCAGCGCCTCGATCTGTGCACGCACGCGCCGCACCAAGACCGGCGAGCGTCCGCCGGAGCCAACCGCAACGATGACGGGCGAGCGGTCGATGATGGCGGGGAAGATGAAGCTTGAAAGCTCAGGGCTATCCACGACGTTGACCGGCACGCGCGCAGCGCGCGCGGCAGCAGCCACGGCTGCGTTGACTTCAACCGAGTCCGTTGCGGCGATGGCGAGCGCCGCCTCATGCAACTGTTCGGCTGCGAAACACCGCGCCACATGCTGCACGGCGCCGCGCGCGACGAGCTCGGCTAGTTCGTGAGCGAGGACGGGAGCGACCACGGTGACGCGCGCGTGCGCGGCGAGCAGCCATTCAACCTTGCGGTGCGCCACCTGGCCGCCGCCGACGACGACGGCCGGAGCGTTCTTCACCGCGATGAATATTGGCAGATAGTCCATACGAACCTCGATGCAAGCGGTCAAACAGCCGCAATCGCGGCATGACGCACGCGCGGGTGCAGCCCACATTCGCGTGACGCGGATTCCTCCCACCACCAGCGGCCCGCACGGTGATGTTCGCCGGGCCCGACGGCACGCGTGCACGGCGCGCAGCCGATGCTCGAATACTGCCGGTCGTGCAGCGTGTTGTAGGGCAGGCGGCGGGCGCGGATGTACTGCCAGATCTGCTCTTCGGTCCAATCGAGCAGCGGGCTCAGTTTGAAGAGGCCGTACTGGGCATCCCACTCTTCGGCCGTGCCCTGCGCGCGCGTCGCCGAATGCTCGCGGCGCACACCCGTCACCCAGGCCTTGTAACCGGCAATGGCGCGCTTGAAGGGCTCAACCTTGCGCACTTCGCAGCACGACAGTCGCGCCGTCAGGCTCTTTTGGAAACCATTTACGCCCTGCGCGCCGGTCAGGCTCTGCAGCTGCTGCGCGTCCGGGTACACGAGCCGAATGCGTGGACCGTAGCGCTCTTCAAGGCGGCCGAGGAGGTCGTGGGTCTGTTCGGGCAGGCGCCCGGTGTCGATGCTGAAGATCTCGATCTCGGGCAGATGCGCGGCAATGATGTCGGTCAGCACCATGGCCTCGGAACCCAGGCTATTGGCATACACCACGCGCCCATGCTCACGCACGGCCGCGGCCAGAAACTGGCGCACGCGCGCGGCTTTCTGCTCCAGGTCCAAGGTGAGTACGTCTCCCATAGCATGGAAATATAGCCACCGCGGCGCAATCCGAGAACGAACCATTGCTTCTTAGGGGGTACGCGCTGGTTATGGGGCGGTTACGAAATCTTCGCGGCTTTGCGCTAGGCTTGAGCCTGCGGCCGAGACGGATGACACACACCTGAGGGTTCGATGAAATTGCATCAGTTGCGCTACCTTGCGGCCATCGCGCAGAGCGGACTTAACATCACCGCGGCCGCGCAGAAGCTGCATACCTCGCAGCCGGGCGTGAGCAAGCAGATCAAGCTTCTCGAGGATGAGCTCGGTTTTCAGATCTTCGTGCGTGAGGGGCGCAATCTGACGCGCATCACCGCCGCGGGTCAGCAGGTCATCGATCGGGCGCTGCGCATCCTGCAGGAGGCGCAGAGCATTCGCGACCTATCGACCGAGCTTCGGGACGAGGGGCGCGGCAGCCTGTCACTCGGCACCACCCATACGCAGGCGCGCTACGTGCTTCCGGATGTCATTCGCGTGTTCCGCAGCAACTACCCGCAGGTGCGTTTGAACCTCCATCAGGGCACCTCTGAGCAGATCGCGGAAATGGTGGCGCAGGATCGCATTGACTGCGCCATCGCCACGGGCTCAGAGCACTTGTTTGCGGATCTGACGATCATGCCCTGCTACCGCTGGCAGCGGACGGTGATCGTGCCGCAGGGACATGCGCTCGCGACGTCCGGCCGTTTGACGCTGCGGGCGCTGGCGAACCATCCGCTCGTGACCTATACCTTCAGCTTTACTGGGCCATCGTCCCTGCACGAAGCGTTTGCGAAGAGCGGCCTCGTGCCCAATGTCGCCATCACCGCGCGCGACGCCGATGTCATCAAGACCTATGTACGCCTGGGGTTGGGCGTCGGCATCGTCGCCAGCATGGCCGTTGATGCGACCGAGGATGCCGATCTTGTGGCGCTTGATGCGTCGCATCTGTTCAATGCGCACACCACGTGGATCGGATTCCGGCGCGGTACGCTGTTGCGCAAATACATGTACGAGTTTGCACAGCTTCTGGCGCCGCACCTTGATCGCCGGCTGATCGACCGCGCCCACAGGTTGGGTTCCGCGCCAGAGGTCGCCAAACTTTTCGTGGATACCGAGTTGCCGCAGCGTTAAGACTTCAGGCCGAGATGCGCCGCCGCAAGCTCAAGGAGCCTGGCGCGCCCGCCTGATAGGCGACCGTATAGCGTTCGAGTGCCTGGGCGCACGCCTCCAGGTCCTCGCCCGCTGCGACTTCAAAGGCATCAAAGCCACAGCGCGCGAGCGCAAAGATGATGTCGCGTTTGACCGCGGCGCCGACGGCGCGCAATTCACCGGCGAACCCGCAGCGCGCGCGCAGCAGGCGGCCTTGCGTGTAGCCGCGGCCTTCGGAAGGGGAGGGAAACTCGACGGCAACGAGCGCGCAGCGTTCAAGGTCGGCACGCAGTTCTTCGATCTTGTCGGCAGGTGCAAGGCGCACGCCGAGCGGGCCCTGCCATGCCGACCACGTGTCAAAATTGGCGCGCAGTTCTTTCAAGGGCACGATCACGCCGTGCGTGCTGCTTGCCGCGCCGGGATCCTCCTCGAAATGCCGCCAATCGTCGGCGACGATGTCACGCCGCTTGAGCACGCGACGCATAAACGCGCTCCTTGAAGGGTGCAAGACCGATGCGCCGATAGGTTTCAATCAGGCGCTCGCCATCGTCGCGCCGTTCACGGTACACCTCGATGATGCGCTCGATGGTTTCCGGGACGGCGCGCTGCGGGACCGAAGGCCCGATGACCTCACCCAAGGCGGTAAAGCCGTTCACCGAGCCGCCGAGCGTAATTTGATACCACTCCTCGCCGTGCTTCTCCACGCCCAAGATGCCGATGTGTCCCACATGGTGATGACCGCAGGCATTCATGCAGCCGGACATCTTGATTTCGATTTCCCCCAGATCGTAGAGATAGTCGAGATCGTCAAAGCGTTGCTGGATGTCGCGGGCGACGCTGATCGTGCCCGCGTTGGCGAGGCCGCAGAAATCAAGGCCGGGGCAGGCAATCATGTCGGTCAGCATGCCGATATTGGCGGTCGCGAGTCCCTCGCGGCGCAAGGCAAGCCAAGTTGCATACAGATCCTGCTGGCGCACGTCGGCAAGCAGCAGATTCTGATCGTGCGCCACACGAATGAGCCCAAAACTCATTTCCTCGGCAAGCGTCGCGAGGGCTGCCATCTGCGCGGAGGTCATGTCGCCCGGCGGCCGGCCATGCGCCTTCAAGGAAACGAACGCGGCGCGATAGCCCGGCATGCGATGCGCACGGGTGTTGTAGCGGTACCAGGCGCGAAATTCAGGCTCCCGATCCGCCGTGACATCAATGTCGGCGAGGCTCTCGTAGGGCGGCGGCGAGAAGAAGGCGCGCACGCGCTCGACTTCGGCCGATGCAAGCTGCGGCGCGTCCGCGCTCGCGGCGCGCCACTCCGCTTCCACTTCATCGGCAAACTGTGCCGCCCCCAACGATTTGACCAACACCTTGATGCGCGCCTTGTGGATGTTGTCGCGCCGGCCGTAGCGGTTGTAGACCCGCAGGATCGCTTCGAGGTAGGACAGGAGGTCCTTGAGCGGCAAAAAGTCGCGGATCACCTGGCCGATGGCGGGCGCGCGGCCAAGACCACCGCCCACCAGGACCTCGAAGCCGATCGCGCCTGCGGCATCGCGGCGCATGTGCAGACCCACGTCATGCACCTCGGAGGCGGCGCGATCGGCGGGCGAGCCCGTGACGGCAATCTTGAACTTGCGCGGCAGGTAGGTGAATTCAGGATGCAAGGTCGCCCACTGGCGGATGATCTCGCAGTAGGGACGCGGATCATCGAGCTCGTCGGGGGCGACTCCCGCGAGGTGATCCGCGGTCACATTGCGCACGCAGTTGCCGCTCGTCTGAATGGCGTGCATCTGCACCGTGGCAAGCTCGGCGAGAATGTCCGGAACGCTCGCGAGCGTCGGCCAGTTGAGCTGCAGATTTTGACGGGTCGTGAAGTGGCCATAATCACGATCGTAGCGATGGGCGAGGTCGCCCAACTTGCGCAGCTGCGTCGAGCTTAAGAGGCCGTAGGGGATGGCGATGCGCAGCATGGGCGCATGACGCTGGATGTACAGGCCGTTGCGCAGGCGCAGTGGGCGGAAGTCATCCTCCGAGAGCTCACCGGAGAGATATCGCCGCGTCTGATCGCGAAACTCGTTGACGCGCTCGGCGACCAGCGTCTGATCGATGTCGTCGTAGCGGTACATACCGGCCGAATATACGGGGTGGCGCCGGCTGTACTAAATACCCGTTGGTTTGGGGAGCGGCGCTTGCGGTTATGAGCCGGATGCCGCAGCGTCGGCGCTGCTAAACTAGGCGCTCGAGGAGCGATGGCGATGTCGGGACTTTATTTCGAGCAATTCGAGGTCGGCCAGAGATTCGAGCACGCCGTGCGGCGTACCGTCACGGAGACGGACAACCTGCTGTTCAGCGCCCTCACCATGAATCCGGCGGCGCTGCACCTGGATGCCGAGTATGCCAAGGGGACCGTGTTCGGCGAGCGCATCGTGAATAGCGTGTTTACGCTCGGGCTTCTGGTGGGCCTGTCGGTGTACGACACCACCTACGGCACGACCTTGGGCAATCTCGGCTGGGAAGAGGTCAAATTCCCGCTGCCGGTGCGTGTGGGCGACACCCTGCGGGCGCAGACCGTGGTGCTCGCCAAGCGTGAGAGCCGCTCCAGAACGGACTCGGGGATCGTCACCTTCGAACAGCGCGCCTTCAACCAGCGCGGTGAGGAGGTCGCCTCCTGCCGCCGGGCGGCGCTCATGCTGAAGAAGCCCGCATGAGCGGCGCGGCCTCCATCAGATCCTGGCTCTTCGTGCCCGGGGACAGCGCGCGCAAGCAGGAAAAAGCGGCGGCCAGCGCCGCGGACGCCCTGATCTTTGACCTCGAGGATTCGGTCACGGAGGAGCTTCTGCCGCAGGCGCGCGCGCAGGTGTGCGACTTCCTTGCCGCCCAGCGCCCGCGCGCCGCTCAGCAGCGCTGGGTGCGCGTCAACGCGCTCACAAGCGGCAAGTTGTCCGCGGATCTGGCTGCCGTAATGGCGGGCGCTCCGGATGGCATCGTGTTGCCCAAGGTGTCCTTCGCGCGTGAGGCACTCGAGGTCGCCCGTCTGCTGAGCGATCTTGAGCGCCAGTACGATCGGCCACCCGGCGTGACGAAGCTTCTCATCATCGCGACCGAAACGGCACAGGCGCCGCTGGCATTGAGTGACTACGCGAGCACCGCGAACGAGCGCATCGCAGGATTAACCTGGGGCGCGGAGGATCTATCCGCCGCGCTCGGCGCGAGCGCGCGAGGTGCGGACGGCTCCTTGACCTTTACCTTTGAGCTCATACGCTCGCTGTGCCTGCTCGCCGCTGCTGCGGCCGGGATACCAGCTTTCGACGGCGTATGCGTGGATTTTCGCAACGAGGACGCGCTCGTGCGTGAGGCGGCGCGTGCCTGCCGCGACGGCTTCATGGGCAAGCTTGCGATCCACCCCGCGCAGATCGGACCGATCAAC
>Ga0302184_10001504_pt1 | contig 15037 bp, 9 predicted proteins | sample I_Palsa_N3_3_FD_200233 | JGI IMG/M metagenome (GOLD analysis project Ga0302184, IMG submission 200233) | Peat permafrost microbial communities from Stordalen Mire near Abisko, Sweden - I_Palsa_N3_3 | ecosystem: Environmental > Terrestrial > Soil > Palsa > Peat permafrost | place: Sweden: Abisko...
ACTGGGACAGCGCCGAGGTCCGCTGGGCGCTGATGTACCCGGACGCCTACGAGGTGGGCCTGCCGAACCAGGGCATCCAGATCCTGTACGAGGTGCTGAACGGCCGCGAGGGCGTGCTCGCCGAGCGTACCTACAGCGTCTGGCAGGACCTGGAGCAGCTGATGCGCGAGCACCAGATCCCGCAGTTCACCGTGGACGCGCACCGGCCGGTGCGGGCGTTCGACGTGCTCGGCGTGAGCTTCGCGACCGAGCTCGGCTACACGAACCTGCTGACCGCGCTCGACCTGGCCGGAATCCCGCTGGCCGCGGCCGACCGCGGCCCGGGGGACCCGCTGGTGCTGGCCGGCGGGCACGCCGCGTTCAACCCCGAGCCGATGGCCGAGTTCCTCGACGGCGCCGTGCTCGGCGACGGCGAGCAGGCCGTGCTGACCATCACCGAGCTGATCAGGAGCTGGAAGCGGTCCGGGCGGCCGGGCGGCAGGGACGGCCTGCTGATGAGCCTCGTCACCGCCGGCGGCCTCTACGTGCCGCGCTTCTATGACGTCAGCTACCGGCCGGACGGGCAGATCGGCCGGGTCACGCCGAACCGGCCGGGCGTCCCGCGCGCCGTGGCCAAGCACACCGTGATGGATCTGGACTCCTGGCCGTACCCGGCAAAGCCGCTGGTCCCGGTGGCCGAGACGGTGCACGAGCGGTTCAGCGTGGAGATCTTCCGCGGCTGCACCAGGGGCTGCCGGTTCTGCCAGGCCGGGATGATCACCCGCCCGGTCCGCGAGCGGTCCATCACCACGATCGGCGATATGGTCGCCACCGGCCTCGCCGCGAGCGGGTTCAACGAGGTCGGCCTGCTCTCCCTCTCCAGCGCAGATCACAGCGAGATTAACGAGATAGCCACTGGGCTGGCCGACCAGTACGAGGGCACGAATACCGGGCTGTCATTGCCGTCGACCCGCGTTGACGCCTTCAATGTCACGCTGGCTAACGAGCTGAGCAGGAACGGCCGCCGCTCCGGGCTGACCTTCGCGCCGGAGGGCGGCACCGACCGGATCCGCAAGGTGATCAACAAGATGGTCACCGAGGAGGACCTGATCCGGACCGTGACGACGGCGTACGCGAGCGGCTGGCGTCAGGTGAAGCTCTACTTCATGTGCGGCCTGCCCACCGAGACCGACGAGGACGTGCTGGCCATCGCCCGGGTCGCGCGCAGCGTGATCAAGGCAGGCCGCGCGGCCAGCGGGCGGCATGACATCCGCTGCACGATATCGATCGGCGGCTTCGTGCCCAAGCCGCACACGCCGTTCCAGTGGGCCGCCCAGTGCGATCACGCGACCGTGGACGCCAGGCTGCGGGCGCTCGGCGGCGCGCTCCGCGCCGACCCCGGGTATGCCAAGGCGATCGGCTTCCGCTACCACGACGGCAGGCCGTCGGTCATCGAGGGCCTGCTGTCCAGGGGCGACCGCAGGGTAGCGAAGGTGATCAAGGCGGCGTGGCTGGATGGCGCCCGCTTCGACGGGTGGAGCGAGCACTTCTCGTTCGAGCGCTGGGAGCGCTGCGCCGCCGAGGCGCTGGCCGGCGACGGCGTTGACCTGGCCTGGTACACCACCAGGGAACGCGGTTATGCCGAGGTGCTGCCCTGGGATCACCTGGACGCCGGGCTGGACAGGGACTGGCTCTGGCAGGACTGGCTGGCGGCCATCGACCCGGCCGGAGCCGACGAGGTGGAGGACTGCCGCTGGACGCCCTGCTTCGAGTGCGGCGTCTGCCCGGCGATGGGCACCGAGATCCAGGCAGGCCCGACCGGGGCGAAGCTGCTGCCGCTCGCTGTGGCCGGGGCCGGCCCGGCGGCCGCCCGCCCGGCGGACCGGCCCGCGTCTTCCGGGGCGCGGCCGGCAGTTCTCCTCGCGGCGCCTGCGGCGGCTCCCCGGGTGGTCGCGGCACTGGCGGGCGGGATGCTCCCCGACGGCCCCGTTCGGCATGCTGGCGCAGCGGACGCGGGATAGATGGCTCGCCGCGCGCCAGCCGGCCCGCCGCCAGCGCCGGTCGCTCAGCGACTCGTCATCCGGTACTCTAAAAGAGGCAGGATGCGTTTCGCGAGTTCCAGGGATATCGCGCGTTGCGTTGAGCGGGCAGTGCGAAGGGCCGGGTTGCCCATCGCCTATTCGGCGGGCTTTTCTCCGCACCCGAGGATTTCTTACGCCGGGGGAGCGCAGACGGGCACAGCGAGCGAGGCCGAATACCTGGAGTTCGCCCTAACCGGGCAATGCGCGGCCTCCGATGTGCGGGACCGGCTCGATGCTGCCCTGCCGAGCGGAATTGATGTGATAGACGTTTTCGAGTTGACCAGCGCCCAGCTCGCGGGGCAGGCAGGCGCTCCCGGCGAGCCGGACTGCCCGCCCGCGGCGGCCTTGTCTGCGGCGGCCAGGTCTGCGGCGGCACTATCCGGGGCGGCCGGTCAGGCCGGCGGCGCAGGCCCGCCCGCTGGCCGGCTGGACGCGCTGCGCCTTGAGGCGTCCGAATGGGAGATCGTCCTTCCCGGGGTGGCGCCCGCCGACGCGGCGCGGGCCGTCGAGGCGTTTCTCGCCGCCGGCACCGCGGTGGTGGAGCGCCTGACCAGTAAGGGAACCCGGCCGGTGGATGCCCGCGCCGCCGTGGTGACGATGCAGGCAGACGGGCATGCCGCTGTGGGGCGAGACGCGGCATGTGCGATACTTCGAATGGTTGTTCGGCACTTGACACCTGCCGTCCGGCCCGATGACATCTTGACCGCGCTCCGCCAGCAGGCGGCGCTCGCGCCATCGTCACCTCCGCTGGTGACGCGGCTGGCGCAAGGGCCGCTCGGCATGGAGGCCGCCGCACCGGCGCCCGCTCCCGGCTTGACTGGGTCCGCGGGCTCCCCGGCCCCTGACGGGGCTGCTGCGGATGCGTCCGCGCCGTCCGGGCGGCAGCGCTTGGTACAGCGACAGGAAAAGACAACGCGCCCGGGAGCGGCGCTCGCCGAGACGGCGGGCACAGCACCAGTGAGCGCGTTCGACCAGCTCCCGCGCGGCGCGGAGGAACCGGAAACGGACCTGCGCGCCCGGGAGCCTGACGGGAGATTGCCCGAATGCTCGAGATCGAGCCACAGGATAGAAGAGAAGACAGTGATGACAGGTCCGCGGCTGCCGGCCAGCCCGCTGATATAGCGGGCGGCCCGGCCGGGGAAGCCGGGGCCGAGGCGAGCGCCAACCGCGGCGACAGCCCGGGCCGCGGCAAGGGCGGCGATGAGGGCGGGTCAGCGAATCGCGGCCTGCTCCGGCGTGCCCGAAGGGTCGTGACCAGGGCCGCCGGCCCGCCGGCCGCCGCGCGGTCCGCCGCGGCCTCGCATCCGTTCCAGGACGCGCCGCAGGCGCCGGCCGCGCAGGCGGCCGCCCCGCCCGGGGTCGCGGCGCCGCCTCCGGCTGCCGTGCCTCCGGCTGCCGTGCCGCCGGTCGCGGGCCCGGTCGCCGACGCGCCCTCGAGGCGGGCGCGATCGCAGGCGGTTCCCCCCGTGGCGCTGTCCTCGATCGTCGCGCCGCCGGTGGCTACCCGGCCGCTGACGTCGGCGCCCGTGGCGATGCCTCCGCTGATGGCCCCGCCGACCGGGTCGCGCGGCCGCCGTCCGTCCGGCGCTCCGGCCGCGCCGGAGTTCACCCCCACGGCGGCGCCCGTCGCGCCGTCGACCGGCTTCCAGCCGCCGCTGGTCATCTTCCAGCCGCCGGAGATCGGCCACGACGCCGCTCCCGGCCAGGCCGGCCGCGACCCCGGCGCCACGGCGGACGCCGCCCAGGCGACCGGGCACGCGGACGCCGGAGCCCGGGCCGGAGCGGACCGGGGCGACTACGACGCCGAGGACGGCGCAGCCTCCGCGCCCGGCAGGCGCAGGCGGCGCGGCAGCCGCAGTCACGGCAGGGGCCGCGGCGGCACCGGCGAGGACGCTGACGACAGCTCAGAGGCGGCCGTCACCGCACCTGACGGCGGAGACGTCGCCCCGGCCGGCGGCGGGCGGAGCGGGCTAGCCGCCAGCGGGCGGGGCGGGCTGGCCGCCGGCGTGGCCGAGTACGACGCTGAGTATGACGCCGACGACGACCCGGACGATGACGGCGAAGGGGCGACCGGGCCGGCCAGGCGCCGGCGGCGCAGGCGCCGCAGCGGATCCGGCGCCGACGGCGACCCCCAGGCGCCCGACGACCCGCCGAACACGGTCGTGCACGTGCGTGCGACCCGCGCCGCGACGGCCGAGGATTCTTCCGGTGACGTCAAGGGCTTCCGCGGTTCCACCCGGCTTGAGGCCAAGCGGCAGCGGCGCCGCGAGGGCCGCGAGTCGGGCCGCCGCCGCCCGCCGATCATCACCGAGTCGGAGTTCCTCGCCCGCCGCGAGGCCGTGGACCGGGTGATGGTCGTGCGGCAGCATGGCGACCGGACCCAGATCGCGGTGCTGGAGGACGGGGTCCTGGTCGAGCACTACGTGGACAAGGCGAGCCACCAGTCCTATGTCGGCAACGTCTACCTCGGCAAGGTGCAGAACGTGCTGCCCTCCATGGAGGCCGCGTTCGTGGACATCGGCAAGGGCCGGAACGCCGTGCTGTACGCGGGCGAGGTCAACTTCGACGCCAGCGGGCTCGAAGGCGAGTCCAAGCGCATCGAGTCGGCGCTCAAGTCGGGCCAGTCGATCCTGGTGCAGGCCACCAAGGACCCGATCGGTCACAAGGGCGCCCGGCTGACCAGCCAGGTGAGCCTGCCCGGCCGTTACCTCGTCTACGTGCCGGGATCGGGGATGACCGGGATCAGCCGCAAGCTGCCCGACACCGAGCGGGCCAGGCTCAAGCAGATCCTGAAGAAGGTCATGCCGGAGAACGCCGGGGTGATCGTCCGCACGGCCGCCGAGGGCGCCGCCGAGGAGGAGCTCGCGCAGGACGTCGCCCGGCTGTCCGCGCAGTGGGAGGCCATCGAGCAGAAGGCGAAGACCGCGACCGCGCCCGAGCTGCTCTACAGCGAGCCTGACCTGACGATCAGGGTGGTCAGGGACATCTTCAACGAGGACTTCGCCAGCCTGGTCATCGCCAGCGACAGCGAGTGGGACATCGTGGAGGACTATGTCCGCTACGTCGCCCCGCACCTGTCCGGCCGGCTGCGCCGGTGGGACGGCGACCAGGACGTGTTCGCCGCGTACCGGATCGACGAGCAGATCGCCAAGGCGCTGGACCGCAAGGTCTGGCTGCCGAGCGGCGGCTCGCTGGTGATCGACGCGACCGAGGCGATGACCGTCATCGACGTGAACACCGGCAAGTTCACCGGACACGGCGGCAACCTGGAGCAGACGGTTACCCGTAACAACCTGGAAGCCGCCGAGGAGATCGTCCGCCAGCTCCGGGTGCGGGACGTGGGCGGCATCATCGTGATCGACTTCATCGACATGGTGCTGGAGAGCAACCGCGATCTGATGCTCCGCCGGCTCCTTGAGTGCCTCGCGCGGGACCGGACCAAGCATCAGGTGGCTGAGGTCACCTCGCTCGGCCTGGTGCAGATGACGAGGAAGCGGGTCGGCGCCGGCCTGCTGGAGGCGTTCTCCGTGCAGTGCGAGCACTGTAACGGGCGCGGCGTGCTGATCTCGCTTGAGCCTGTTGACCACACTCCGGCGGTCAGCCCGCGCGGCAGGTCAGGCGGCGGCGACGACCGCCAGCAGGGCGACGACGGCCAGGGCAGGAACGGCCGTCGCGGCGGCAGCCGGGGTTCCAGCGGTTCCGGGGGTTCCGGACGGGGCAGGAAGGCCGACCAGCCGGTCGGCCCGGGGCAGGCCATGGCGGAACTCGCGGCACGCTCGGCGGCACGGTCCGCGGCAGATGCCGGGGCGGAGATCGCGGCGGATGTCGAGGATCTCGCGGAGGATCTCGCGGATCTGGCCGTGGAGGTCGCGGAGGATATCGCTGATATCACGGCGGAACTCGCCGAGGCCGCGGCGCGGCAGCCGGCCGCGGGCGGCGCCGCTGTCCCGGCTGATGAGGCCAGGGCGGCTGAACAGCCCGTCGCGCCGTCGCGCCCCGTGATCACCGTCGGTCCCGTCATGGTCGGCGGTCTCGCGGCGGGCAGCGCCATCGCGCCTGGCGGCGGTCTCGCGCCAGGCAGTCTTGCGCCAGGTGGTCTCGCCTCGGGTGGTCTCGCCTCGGGTGGTCTTGCGCCAGGTGGTCTCGCCTCGGGTGGCGGTGGGGTGGGTGCTGGTCTCCCGGTGGGTGCCGGTTCCGCGGTGGGTGCCGGTTCCGCGCTTGATGCGGCCGACCTGGCCGACGACGAGCCAGCCGAGACAAAGCGCCCCGCCCGCCGACGCCGCCGGGCGGCGCCGGCTGGCCGCGGCCAGGAGCCCGCCGGCGAGAACGGCGACGCTGGCGAGGGCGCCGGCCTGGCCGGCGATCCGGCGGCCAGCGGGGCGCCAGCGGCGGCGGGCTGAGCGGGCGCCGCATCTGATAGCCTTTGTGGTCAGCGCAGGGGATGGCTCCAGCGGCGGCTTTGGCCGATGGCCGCGCCGTGCGCGAGGCAGCAGCCCGCTCGCATCGATGTCGAGCTGAATCCGCGAATCTCGCGGCGGGCCCGCATAAGGGAGAGAGACTTTTACGGTGTACGCGATCGTGCGCTGCGGCGGCAGGCAGGAAAAGGCGTCCGTTGATGACGTGCTGACCGTTGACAAGCTCGCTGGCGAGGTCGGTTCCAGCCTGACGCTGCCCGCCCTGCTCGTCGTCGACGATGACAACGTCATCAGTGACCCGGCGGTGCTCGGCGGTTATCAGGTCACCGCGGAGATCCTCGGCCCGGTCAGCGGCCCCAAGATCAACATAGTCCACTACAAGAACAAGACCGGCTACCGGCGCCGGCTGGGTCACCGGCAGAAGTACACGCAGGTGAAGATCACCGGCATCAGCACCGGACAGGCCAAGGCCGCGAGGGCCAGCTCGGGAAAGGCCGCGGCCAGCTCGGGAAAGAAGGTCTGAGATGGCACACAAGAAGGGCGCGTCGTCCAGCCGGAACGGCCGGGACTCGAACGCGCAGCGCCTTGGCGTGAAGCGGTTCGGCGGAGAGCTCATCGGCGCCGGCGAGATCATCGTGCGCCAGCACGGCACTCACTTCCACCCGGGGCCAGGGGTCGGCCGCGGCGGCGACGACACCCTCTTCGCGCTCGTCACCGGGACGGTCGAGTTCGGCACCCGGCGCGGGCGGCGCGCTATCAGCGTGGTTCCCGTCGCGACCGGGGATGGCGCCGCGGAGCAGGCGGGGTAGCTCCGCCGCGTAGTCTCACCAGGCGTTGTCTCGAAGGCGGACCGGCGGCCCGGTCCGCCTTCGACATGTCAGCGGCATGCTTGGAGCACAGGTACAACGAGGCACAGGCACGACGAGGCACAGGCATGCCCGGGGCGCGAGCATGCCGGGGCACAGGGCATGCTGCGGCGCTGGGCATGCCGGCGCGCAGGGCACGCCGCGACGCCGGGCATGCTGACGCACAGGGCACGATGGAGCATGGAGGAGGTGCGGAGTGGCTGATTTCGCTGATCAGGCTGAGGTGCGCGTGCAGGCGGGCGACGGCGGCCATGGCTGTGCCTCGGTCCACCGGGAGAAGTACAAGCCCCTCGGCGGTCCCGACGGGGGCAACGGAGGCCGCGGCGGCAGCGTGATCATCGAGGTCGATCCCGGCGCGGCGACGCTGCTCGACTTCCACCGCCGCCCGCTCCGGCGGGCCGGCAGCGGCAAGCCCGGCGCCGGATCCAACCGGAGCGGGGCCGAGGGCGAGGACCTGATCCTGCGGGTGCCGGACGGCACCGTGGTCAAGACACAGGATGGGACGGTGCTGGCCGACCTGATCGGCGTGGAAACCAGGTTCATCGCGGCCCAGGGCGGCCGGGGCGGCCTGGGGAACGCCGCGCTGGCGTCGACCCGCCGGAAGGCTCCCGGGTTCGCCTTGCGCGGCGAGCCCGGCGTCGCCCGCACGCTGCTCCTCGAGCTCAAGACCGTGGCCGACGCCGGCCTGGTCGGCTTCCCGAACGCGGGCAAGTCCTCGCTCATCGCGGTGCTGTCGGCGGCCCGGCCGAAGATCGCGAACTACCCGTTCACCACCCTGATCCCGCATCTGGGCGTGGCCGAGGCCGGGGACACCCAGTTCGTGGTCGCTGACGTGCCCGGGCTCATCCCCGGGGCGAGCGACGGCAAGGGCCTTGGGCTCGACTTCCTCCGGCACGTAGAGCGCTGCACGGTGCTCGTGCACGTGCTCGACTGCGCCATCGAGGAGCCGGGCCGCGATCCGCTCACCGACCTGGACGTGATCGAGCGGGAACTGGCCGCCTACGACGCGGCAACCGGCGCTGATATGCGGGACCGGCCGAGGATCGTCGCGCTCAACAAGATCGACGTGCCGGCCGCGCGCGAGCGGGCCGCAGAGGTGGCGCCGGTGCTCGCCGCCCGCGGCCTGACCGCCTGCCCGGTGTCAGCGGCGACCAGGGAGGGCGTGCGCGAGCTCGCGTTCGCGCTCGCCGCCGTCATCGCCGCGGCGCGGGCGGCGGCGCCGAAGCGCGAGCCGACCCGGCTGGTCATCCGCCCCGAGCCCGTCGCCGGGCCGGTATTCGAGGTGATCAGGACCGGGGAGAACAGCTTCGCCATCAGAGGCGAGAAGCCCCGCCGGTGGGTGCTGCAGACCGACTTCAGCAACGACGAGGCGGTCGGCTACCTGGCCGACCGGCTCGCCAAGCTCGGGATCGAGGACGCCCTGGCCGCGGCCGGGGCGCTGCCCGGCGCCGAGGTGCTGATCGGCGAGGAGTCCAACGCGGTGGTGTTCGACTGGGATCCGGACCTGCCAACCGGCGCTGGTTTCGGCCCGCGCGGCACCGACCGCCGACTGTCCCGCTAGCTTTGCATTTCGCACGTGCGGGGCGAGTCTGCTGGGCCTGGGGCCGGTTTGGAGCAGGTCGAGCAGGCGCTGTCTGGACGAAAGTCAGCTAGGAGGAAAGTACGCCTAGCTGTTACTATGGTGACATGGCACTGACCGGAAACCGTCGCCGTCCCCGCCTCACCACGCTGGCGATAAGACGCAAGGGAATCGTCACCATCCCTGAGGCCATCCGCGAGGAACTAGATCTTCACGAGGGTGACCATCTGGTCGCGACGGTGGAAGACGGGCGGCTCGTATTGATCCCGGCATCAGTCATCCCGGACGACCAGGCCTGGTTCTGGACGCCGGAGTGGCAGGCCAAGGAGGCGGAGGCTGACCAGGAGATCGCCGCCGGAGGTGGCCCGGTCATGAGCGCGGATGAATTCATCACCGAACTCGCCCAGCGATCCGGCCTTTCAGCGGACGATCTCACCTGAAGGTGCCCACCTTCGAGCGGCTGGCGAGCTTCCTGAAGGACTTTGACTCACTCACCCCCAGCCAGCAGGCCGCGTTCCTGCGGGCCGTGATCCTGTTCGTCGCCGACCTGCGAGCGGGAAGGGGATTCCGCAAGAGTCTGCGCGTGAAGAAGATGGCCGGATACGACGACGTGTGGGAACTCACCTGGGCACCCGACGGAAGGGCCACTTTCGAGTACGGTGCCTCCGTCAAGGAGGGTCATCGCCATGTGCGCTGGCGGCGCGTCGGGACCCATGACATCTTCAAGCGTCCCTAACCGCTGTGCGCAGGAGTTCGTGGTGTACGAAGGATCTGATAGCGGCTGCCTGGCAGTGAGAGTTGCCTCGGGATCGAACGCGCGAGGATGACCAGATGTCACCTCGCCTGCTCGCCGTTGATCCTGGCCGCCTTGCTCTGTGGTGCGAGGAGCAGCTCGGCAGCCCGCCGGCCGGCGAGATCTTCAGGTCCGGGTATCTCTCAGCGGTCATCGGGCTCCGGCTGGCTGATAGCCGGGCCGTCGTGGTCAAGGTACGCCCCGATTCGCCGAGGATCGCGGCATGCGTGGAAGTCCAGCGCCGCCTGTTCGAGTCCGGCTATCCGTGTCCCGAGCCGCTCACCAGTGCCGCCCCCTTCGGAGACGGCGTGGATGGCTGCTCCGCAGCTCGGCCAACAGCATGGTCGGGACTCCGCTGTCGCTGTATCCGCAGCAGAGTCCCAACCATGTCGTTGACGCGGCGGGACTGACTATCGTGACAATCGCAGCCAGAGGAGCCGCCGTGATCGAACGCGCTCGCGCCATCGTCCTCACCCCCGCCAACACCATCCTCGTCATCAAGCGCACCCGCCAAGGCGCGGCCCCGTACTGGGTTCTCCCAGATGGCCACGCCGACGGCACCGACAACAGCCTCGAGGATGCGCTGCGGCGTGAACTGCGCGAAGAACTCGGCGCAGAAGCCGCCATCCTCCACCTGGTCAACGTCATTCACCGGGAGACCGAACGGCAGTACTTCTACCTCGCCACCATGGACAACTGGTCCTTCGTCGATAGAACCGGGCACGAGTTCAGCGAGCCAGGGCGAGGCAGCTACGAACTCGAGGAGATCCCCGGCTACGCCGCCGACGTCGAAGCCATTGACCTCAAGCCAGAAGAAATCACCGAGTTCCTCACCAGCGCTCTCCGCGGCACCGGCGGCCTGGCAGCTCTACCCGATCTGCGGGAAATGGGGCGGGCCAGGTAAGCCAACTGGTCAAGCCGCGCGCAGCAGGAGCACCGCTCGTTCCTCGCGGAGGGCCGGGCCGGCGGTCAGCGGACCGGCGGCACGAACTCGGCGGGGAACCCGGTCCACCGCAGCGGCGGCGGCAGGTGCCCGGTGTCGTTGAAGCAGACCAGTGACGCCGGCAGGCCCGTGCGGTAGAGGATCACGGTCACCGCGCCGTTGCACTGGTTCAGCCCCAGCCATCGCCAGTCCGGCGCGTCCAGCGCGTGCCGGACGAACCAGCCGATCAGGAAGTTGTGCGTGACGATTAGCTCGCTGTCGTCCTGCCCGGCGGGCCGGGCGTACCGGTCGATGGCCGCCTTGGCCAGCTCCGCTCCCTCGGCCCGTTCCTCGGGGGAGTAGCCGGCGATGAGCCCGGCCTGCGGCGGCGGAAGCTCCGGCAGGCCGGATACCGGCGGCAGGTAGTCCCCGAGCAGGCCGGAGGGGCCGACCGGGACGCCGGGCAGCCAGTCGGCGATCAGCTCGGCCGTCTCCTCTGCGCGCTGCGCCGGGCTGTGCCGGATGGCCGAGAACGGGATATTACGCAGCCGTTCACCGGCTGCGCTCGCCTGCCGCCGGCCGGCCTCGGTGAGCGCTCCGTCCGCATCGGCGTCGCCGTGCCTGATCAGGTAGAGAAATCGGCTCGCCACCATGATCCCCTCGTGCGCCCGGAACTGCCTCCTGCCATGGCCATCCTGCTGCACCGTGGCGGCGGCCCGCGGCCCGGGCTGGTGCCGGACCCGGTCTCGCGGCCCGGCGGTAGGGTCCGATTATTATGTCCGGGTCGCCATCAGCCGATGCGAGACATGAAAAAACGCACCACGTTGGCGGCGCGTTATAATGTAAATAGCAAGACGTATATAAACTGTCGTGGCTATTCTATAAGAAAGGAATCTGGTTGTCAAACGAGGACATGGACCTCGAGCAGAAATACGTCTCCAGGCTCTACGGGCGCCTCGACGAGCTGCGGAATCGTGCGTCAGGCCGGCTAGCCACCGTGCTCAGGCAGACCGGCGGGACGCATCAGGCAAGGACCGAGCGCGAGGCGTTCAGCGTCATGTACAGCCAGCAGGTCGCGCAGTTCGACGCGGCGGAGAACGGGCTCTGCTTCGGCCGGCTCGACTTTCGCGATGGTGAGCGCCGCTATATCGGCCGGCTGGGAATTCACGACGACTCGGATAACTACGAGCAGTTGCTGATGGACTGGCGCGCGGCCGCCGCGCGGCCCTTTTACCTGGCCACCGCCGTGTCGCCCGAGGACGTGACGCTGCGGCGGCACATCGCGACCAGGGACAGGACCGTGACCGGCCTCGACGACGAGGTCCTGGATCTCGCGTCGGCCGACCCCACCCGCCATGAGGGACTCACGGGCGAGTCGGCCCTGCTGGCCGCGCTGAGCGCGAGCCGCACCGGGCGGATGAGCGACATCGTGGAGACCATCCAGGCGGAGCAGGACCACATCATCCGGTCCAGCCTGGCCGGCGTGCTCGTTGTGCAGGGCGGGCCCGGCACCGGCAAGACCGCCGTGGCCCTGCACCGCGCCGCGTACCTGCTCTACACTCACCGCCGGCAGCTGCTGCGGCGCGGCGCGCTCGTCGTCGGCCCGAACGCCACGTTCCTCCGGTACATCGGGCAGGTACTGCCGTCGCTGGGCGAGACCAGCGTGCTGCTGTCCACCGTGGCGGACCTCTACCCGGGCATCACCGCCACCGCCGCCGAGCCGGCCGGGACCGCCGTGATCAAGGGCAGCCTGCGGATGGCGCGCCTCGTCGCGGGTGCGGTGCGCGACTGGCAGCAGGTGCCCGATGACGGGCTCGAGGTCACGTTCGACCGTGATCGGTTCCGGATCAGCAGGCAGGCGTGCGTCCAGGCACGCGAGCGTGCCCGGCGCTCGCGGCGGCCGCACAATCAGGCGCGGCACGTGTTCGTCCGGGAGATGCTCGGCGCGCTGACCGAGCAGGTGGCCACCCGGCTCGGCGCGAATGTGCTCGGCGAGGGCAACCTGCTCGACGACGCCGATGTTGCGGAGCTGCGGCAGGAACTGGCCGCCGACCCGCGGGTGCGCGCCGCGATCAACGAGCTGTGGCCGGCCCTGACGCCGCAGCGGCTGCTGGCTGAGCTGTTCTCATCGGAGCGGCGGCTGGCGTCGGCCGCGCCCTGGCTGAGCCCGGCCGAGCGGGCACTGCTGCTGCGCAGTGATGCAGCCGCCGGGACGCCCGCCCATAAGGCCGGCCGGGCGCCCGCCGACGGGGCGCCCGCCAATCGGGCGCCCGCCGACGATCTGACCGGCGACGAATTGACCGGCGGTGAGCTGACCGCCGACGAGCTGACCGCCGACGAGCTGACCGCCGACGAGCTGATCGACGACGACATATACGGCGACGAGCTGGCCGATGACGAGCTGGCCGATGACGACGTGACCGGTGACGAGACGATTGGCGACTGGACCCCCGCCGACGTGCCGCTGCTCGACGAGGCCGCGGAGCTGCTGGGCGAGGACGACCTGGCTGCCAGGATCCTCGCCGAACGCAGGCGGCGGGCGCAGGTCGGCTATGCCCAGGGCGTGCTCGACATCATGGCCCGCGACGACGAGGACGACCCCGAGCTGCTGATGGGCGCGGACCTGGTGGACGCCGGCCGGCTCGCCGCGCGGCAGGAGGGGGACGAGTTCCTGACCGCCGCCGAGCGGGCCGCCACGGACAGGACCTGGGCGTTCGGGCATGTCATCGTGGACGAGGCGCAGGAGCTCTCGGAGATGGCCTGGCGGATGGTCATGCGCCGCTGCCCGGCCAGGTCGATGACGATCGTCGGGGACATCGCGCAGACAGGTGACCTGGCCGGGGCGGCCTCGTGGGAGCAGATGCTCGGCCCGTATCTGGGGGACCGCTGGCGGCTGGCGGGGCTGACCATCAACTACCGGACGCCCGCCGAGATCATGGCGGTCGCCGCCGACGTGCTGGCCGCGATCGACCCGGCGCTCGAGCTGCCGCGGTCGGTCCGCGAGTCCGGCACGACGCCGTGGCGGCTTGAGGCGGAGCCCGCCGAGTTCGCGGACCTGGTGGCGGCGGCAGCGGCCCGGGCGGCAGCGCAGTCCGGCGACGGGCGGGTCGCGGTGATCGTGCCCGCCGCACGGCTCGCGGAACTCAGCGCCGCTGTCGTCACGGACCGCGCCACCGGCGGGACGGCGGGCGGCGAGGATCCCGACCTGGAGAGTCCGGTCGTGGTGCTGACCGTCCGGCAGGCCAAGGGCCTGGAGTTCGACTACGTGCTGATCGCCGATCCCGGCCAGATCCTGGCCGAGTCGCCGCGCGGGCTCAGCGACCTGTACGTGGCCATGACCAGGGCGACCCAGCGCCTGGGCGTGCTGCACACCGGCGCGCCACCCAGCGTGCTGGCCGGCCTGAAGCCGGTCAGCGCCCTCGCCGAGACCGACTAAGAGAGCCCGGCCGGCTGGGCTCAGCTGTCGTCGCGGTTGCCGAACCGGCTGAACAGGCGCTCGCCTGCCCCGACGGCGGTTTCCGCGACGCCGCGGACCATGCCGACGAACGGGTCAGCGGTCCGGTTCCAGGACTCCTGGTAGGACCGCGCAGCCGCCCTGACCTCCTCGCTGACCGAGGCGTCGGCGTCGTCCTCGCGGCGCGGGTAGTTCCCGGCCAGGATCGTCGCGTAGTCGCCGTCGGCGGCCCAGCGGTCGAGCTCGGCGAACCGCACCACGGCGAACGGGTGCGTGTTGCCCTCGAGCTGGAGCAGCTTCAGCAGGCCGTCCCGCACGTCGGGCACGGCGTCGTACTCGCGGGCCTGGGCGTGGAACGCGTCATGGCTCAGCTCGGACATCCGGGAGCCGCCCGCGGTCTTCATCAGCGCGCGGCGGGCCGCCTCCACGTCCTGGCCGGCCAGCAGCCCCGCCCGGTCGCAGGACAGCTCGGACTTGCGGTACCACTCCTCCAGGCCCCAGATGATCGCCCGCAGCCCGAGGTAGCCGATCGGCATCCAGGCAATCCGGCGGGCCAGGTTGATCAGGTGATACAGCATGGTCCGGTACACCGAGTGGCCCGACAGCACGTGCCCGAGCTCATGCCCGATCGCGAACCGCATCTCCTCGGCGTCGAACAGGTCCACCATGCCGGTCGTGATCACGATGAACGGCTTGTCGGTGCCGAGCGTCATCGCGTTCACCGTCGGGTCCTGGGTGATGAACAGCTCCGGCACCGTCGGCAGGTCCAGCACGTAGGCGCCGTCCAGCATCGTCTGGTAGAGCTGCGGGAACTGCTCCTGCGACGCCTTCACGCCGCTGGCCAGGAACATCAGCCGCAGGCTGCGGTCGCTGAACAGCCCGGCCAGGCGGCGCAGCAGCACGTCGAACCCGGTCAGTTTGCGCATCGCCACCAGCGCGGAGCGGTCG
>Ga0302184_10001506_pt1 | contig 15026 bp, 10 predicted proteins | sample I_Palsa_N3_3_FD_200233 | JGI IMG/M metagenome (GOLD analysis project Ga0302184, IMG submission 200233) | Peat permafrost microbial communities from Stordalen Mire near Abisko, Sweden - I_Palsa_N3_3 | ecosystem: Environmental > Terrestrial > Soil > Palsa > Peat permafrost | place: Sweden...
GTCGCCGGCGGCACCGTCTATATCGGCTCGGGGGACGGCAACGTGTACGCGCTGAACGCGGCGACCGGCGCGCTGGACTGGTCCTACACCACCGGCGGCCCGGTGGACTCCTCGCCCGCGGTCGCCAGCGGCACCGTGTACATCGTGTCTGAGGACGGCAACGTGTATGCGCTCAGCGCGGCCGCTGGCGCGCTGGACTGGTCCTACGCCACCGGCGGTCCCGGCGATTCATCGCCGGCGGTCGCCGACGGGCTTGTCTACATCGGGACCAGCGAGCACGTGGATGCGCTGAGCGCGGCCACCGGGGCGGCGGCCTGGACGGATGACCTCAGTTTCTCCGCGAGCCTCTCCTCGGCCGCAGTAGCCAACGGGGTCGTCTACATCGGCGACAACGAGCAGAACATGTACGCGCTCAAGGCGGCCACGGGGGCGGTGGCCTGGGACGCCACCTCAGCCGGCGGCAGATCCTCGCCCGCCGTCGCCAACGGGCTCGTCTACATCACGGCCGGCCAGGATGTCGAGGCGCTGAACGCAGCCACCGGGGCAGTCGACTGGGCGTACAACGCCGGCATCTTTAACTCATCATCATCGCCCGCAGTGGCCAACGGGGTCGTCTACATCGGATCCGCCGACGGCAGCGTTTATGCCTTCGGCCAGTCCGGCGGCACAACCGACGGCGTGCGCCGCCCGGATCCGGCAGCCCTCCGCCCCATGGCTGCCCTGCACTTTCCCCGGCTGCATCACCTCAGTTGGCCGTGTCGTCGTCCGGTGAGGTGAGGATCAGCTCGCCGTCGTCGGCGCGGTAGTCGAACAGCTCGCCGTAGCGGCCCCAGTTGATGGCGATGTCGAGCTGGGCCCGGGCTTCTTCCTCGCTGAAAGCGCGCTGCAGGAGATCAAGGAAGAACCGCTCGCTGAGGGTGCGGTCCGTGGTCGTCTCCAGGGCTCGCACTATGGCCCGTACCAGCGGCGCCCGCTCCGCCGCCGCGGCGGCGAACAGCTCCTTGGAGGCGAGGATGTCCGCGTCGACGAAGGCCTGGCCCTCGGGGGTGAGCTCGATGTCGGCGTCGGCGACCTCGGCGAAGTGCAGCATCTCGGCGGCATCGACGATCGGGAGCAGGTCGTCGACCTCGAAGGTCAGCCTGCGGCCCAGCTCCGGCAGGTCGTCCCGGCCGCCCCGGCTGCTGAGTATTTCCAGCAGGCCGGCCAGCCCGCCGACGCTGACATGCGGGAGCGGGTGCTCAGTGGGTGACGCCAGGCCTGGTTCGACCACGGTGGTCTGCTGGCCCGCCTTCGGGGTGACCTGCTCGGTCATGATCCCGTAGATCTGGTCGACCAAGGCCTCGAACTCCGGAGCCCGGCGGTCGCGGGGCCGGGGCAGCTCGCAGTGGATCTCGGCCTTGAAGCGGCCCGGGCTGGAGGACAGCACGAAGATGCGGTCAGCCATCTGAACCGCCTCCTCGATGTTGTGAGTGACGATCAGGATGGCCTTAGTCGGGAAGTCCCTGCCGCCCCAGAGATTGAGCAGCTCGGTCCGGAGGTTCTCCGCGGTGAGCACGTCGAGGGCGCTGAACGGCTCGTCCATCAGCAGGGCGTCGGGCTGGACGACCAGGGCGCGGGCGAAGCCGACCCGCTGGCGCATCCCGCCCGAGAGCTCCCTGGGGTAGGCCTGCTCGAATCCGTCGAGGCCGATCAGGTCGATCATGGCGAGCGCCCGCTTGCGGCTCTCGGCCGGCGGCACCCCCAGTGCCTGCAGACCCACCTCGGTGTTGGCCTGCACGGTGAGCCAGGGCAGCAGGGCGAAGCTCTGGAACACCATCGCCACGCCGGGATTGGCGCCGTTGATCGGCGTGCCGCGATAGGACACGGTTCCCGTGGTCGGCGCGATCAGCCCGGCGATGCAGCGCAGCAGGGTGGACTTGCCGGAGCCGGACTTGCCGAGCAGCGCGACGATCTCGCCCTCGTGCAGCTGGAGGCTGACGTCGTCCAGCACCGGCAGGGGCCGGCCGTCGGGCGTGGTGAACTGCCTGGCGACGTGGTCCGCCCCGAGGATCACGTTGCCCGTCGGCTCGTAGCTGGGCATGACGCCCGGCACTGCGCCGGTCATCGGCCCGCCCTGGCCGGCGTCACAGCGAGTACCTGGTCTCAGCCAGGTGGTACAGCGGGCGCCACAGCAGCCGGTTGACCACCACCACATAGAAGCTCATGACGATGATGCCGGTGAGCACGTCGGCGAAATCACCCCTTGTGGTCGCCTGGGCGATATACGAGCCGAGGCCGCTGGCGGCCAGGTGGTGCCGTCCGTAGGTGGCGATCTCAGCCACGATCGATGCGTTCCACGCCCCGCCCGCGGCCGTGATGCCCCCGGTGACGTAGTACGGGAAGATCCCGGGCAGGATCAGCTCCCGCCACTTCTGCTTCCAGGGGAAGCGGAACTCCTCCGCCATCTCCCGCAACTCGGTGGGGATCGCGCTAGCTCCCGCGATGACGTTGAACAGGATGTACCACTGGGCGCCCAGGGCCATCAGCAGCACGCCGCCGTAGTCGAGGGAGATGCCCAGGTCGAGGAAGATCACGATGGCGAACGGGAACAGCAGGATGGCCGGGAAGCTGGCGAGCACCTGGACGACGGGCTGGGCGTACCGGGAGAGCCTGGGGCTCATCCCGATCTTCGCCCCGACCGGGACCCAGACCACGGTTGACACCAGCACGACGACGGCGACGCGCAGGAAGGTCAGGAAGCCGAGACCGAGGCAGCGGGTGAACTGGCCGTACCCGGCGGTGTGGTCAAAGTAGACCGCCCCCCGGTAGATCCCCCAGAGGATGACCGCCCCTGTTGCTCCCGCGAACACGACATCGCCCGCCGTGCGCTTTCGCCTGGGGGTGCGCAGGGGGTACTCGGCCAGGCCGAACGGGCGGGTCGCCCGGTCCAGGCCGCGGGCGACCGGTCGCAGCGGCCTGGCGATGTAGCCGGGAACGCGGGACTGGCGCAGCAGGCTGAGCACGTGGCTCTTCGGCTGCTCAGCGGCCTCGGACGTCTCCACCCGGAACTTCTCGGAGTAGGCCACCAGCGGCCGCCAGAACAGCACGTTCACGCCCACCACCATGATGACCATCACCACGATGGCGATGCCCACCTCGCCCATGTCGCCCTTGTCCACGCCAGCCTGCACGTAGGAGCCGATACCCGGCAGGGTGTAGTGCTTGTCGCCGACGCTGATGGCCTCCGAGGCGGCGAGGAAGAACCAGCCGCCCCCGAAGCTCATCATCCCGTTCCAGACCAGGCCGATCATCGAGCTCGGCACGTCCAGCCGCCAGAAGCGCTCCCACTTGGTCAGCCGGAACATGCGGGCGGCCTCGTCAAGCTCCTCCGGCTGGGTGACCAGCGAGTGGTACATGCTGAACGTCATGTTCCAGGCCATGGAGGTAAAGATGGCGAAGATCGACGCGCATTCCAGGCCGAGCTCGGAGCCGGGGAACAGGGCGATGAAGAAGGTGATGGTGATGGCGAGGAAGCCCAGGACCGGCACCGACTGGAGAATGTCGAGGACCGGGATCAGCACCACCCGGGCCCGCCGGCTCCTGGCCGCCGCTGTCGCGTAGACGAAGGTGAAGGCGACCGAGAGGAAGAACGCGATGAACATCCGCAGCAGCGAGCGCAGCGCGTAGTAGGGCAGCTCGCCGGGCCTGGTGGAGATCACCGCGACATGCGCGGTCGCGGAGCTTGAATTCATGGCGTGGGCCAGGCGCAGGATGCCGAACAACACCACGGCGATGGCCGCGAAGACGACGATGTCGACCGGCGAGAACCGGGGCCGCCGCAATGCCCCGCGCGTCGGGAACGAGCGGGTGCTGGCCATTGGCGAGAAGTCTTCCATGCGAAGCCCGGCTGACCAGCAGCGGGACGGCCGCTGGGCCATCAGCCCGGGCCTGTCAGCAAGGGCCCCGTCAGCCCTGGCCCCCGTCAGCCCTGGCCTCTGTCAGCCATGGCCCCCGTCAGCCGTGGCCCGTCAGCCCCCCCAGGCCCCGTCAGCCCGGGGCTGCCCGGCGTGCCCGGGCGCGCCGCTTGCCCTCGTGCATCGCCTGAACCCGCGCGACCGGGATGTCCCGGCCCTCCTCGATCAGGCCGGGGCTCAGCGGCTGCGGCGCAGGCATCCGCTCGGCCCACGGGTCCGCGCCGGCAATCAGCCGGGCCACGCTGCGCACGGTGAAATCACCGGGAGCGATGTCATCGAGGTCGTCCCAGGCCACCGGGAACGACACCGGCGCGCCCGGCCGGACGCGCGGGCTGTAGGCAGCCACTACGGTCGCGCCGCCCGCCCTGGTGGAATCGAGGAACACTTTGCCGCCGCGATCCTCGCGGATGAACGCCGTCGTCGTCAGATCCGGATCCAGCCGCTCGGCCCGCGCGGCAATCGCCCGGGTCGCCGCCGCGGCCTCATCGAGGGTCGTCCGCTCCTCCACCGGCACGAACACGTGCACGCCCTTCGCGCCGCTTGTCTTGACCGCGCCCGCCAGGCCCGCGTCGGCCAGCGCCTGGCGGACCAGCCGGGCCGCGCCGACCGCCAGCGTGAACGCGTCAGCGGACGGCGGGTCAATGTCCAGCACCAGGTGGGTGGGGTGATCCCAGTGGCCGGCCAGGACCAGCGTCGGGTGGTACTCCACGGCGCGCTGGTTGGCGAACCAGAGCAGCGTGCGGCGGTCATCGCAGAGCGCGTAGGACACCTCGCGCTTGGATGCCTCCGCCCACAGCGGCACCGTCTTAATCCACGTCGGCGCGTATGCGGGCATGTTCTTCTGCATGAAGGGCGGCTGGCCGCGCAGCACCCGGACCACCGACAGCGGCCGGTCGCGCAGCACCGGGATGATGCGGTCCGCGATGGCGTCCAGGTAGTCCACCAGATCCCGCTTGGTCGCGTCGACCCCGTCGAACAGCGGCTGATCCAGGTTGGTCAGCGAGACCCCGTCTCGCTCCTCACCGCCGGTCACCTGGCCACCCTCCCATCGATCCGCTCAGGCCGCGAGCCCGCGCTCATCCTCATAAAGACGGAAACAAGTGGGTGCTGGGGCACCCACTTTGTTTCCGTGATCATGCAGGGGACACCTTGTTCCGTGTGCTGGGCCCACGTTCTGTGTGCTGGGCCCGCCGGGACTTACTGTGCCGGGCCGCTGGCCAGGTCCACGGTCACGGACCGCGTCTGGCCGGCCTGATTCGTGTAGCCGATGGTGACGGTGTTGCCCGGGTGGTGCGGCTCCAGCGCGGACTGGAGCGCGGACGGTGACGAGACGGCGTTACCGTCGACCGAGACGATCACGTCACCCGCGGCGAGGCCGGCTCGCGCGGCTGGGGATCCCGAGAGGACCCCGGCGACGACCGCGCCGCTGCCAGCCGACACGCCGTCAGCGGCCGCGTTGTCCGCGGACGTGATCTCCACGCCGAGGAACCCGGTGGCGCCGATGTGCACCGTGGCTGAGGCATCGCCGGACTCGATCCGGCTGGCGACGGAGACCGCCGTGTTGATCGGGATCGCGAACCCCTCGGTGCGGGCCGGGGCTGACTGGAACTGGAAGCCCGTGGCGGTGGAGGCGGCGGTGTCGATGCCGATCACCTGCCCGGCGGTGTTGACCAGCGGCCCGCCCGAGTCGCCTGGCTGGATATCCGCGTTGTCCTTGATGAGCCCCGTCAGCCGCTCGGACGTGCCCGCGGACTCGTCCGAGGCGGTGATCGACTTGCCGATGCCGCTGATCCGGCCGACGGCGACGGACGGGGTGCCGCCCTTGCCGCCCGCGTTGCCGAGCGCGACCACCTTCTGGCCGGCGGCGGCGGAGGCGGAATTCCCCAGCGTCACCGTCTGCAGCCCGGACGCTCCCTCCAGCTGGAGGACCGCGATGTCCGCGCTGCGGTCGTAGCCGACCACCCTGGCCTGGTAGGTGCGGCCGTTGCCGATGTCGGTCACCTTGATGGAGGTGGCGCCGTTGATGACGTGATTGTTGGTCAGTACCTCACCAGATGAGGTCAGCACTAGCCCGGTGCCGGCCGCTTCGGCCTGCTGATAGCCAAGCGTGCTGACCACGTCGACCAGGCCGGGGTCGACGCGCGCCGCGATCTGGGATGTGGTCAGCGCCGTGGCGCTCGAGCCGTCGGCGGCCTGCAGGCCCAGGAAGGTTCCGAGGGCCACCAGGACCGCGGCAGCGGCCACCAGCAGGCGGCGGCCCGCGTGCCGGACGGGGCTGCCTCGTCCCTCGGTTCCGCCGCCGTATCCGCCGGGGCCGCCGGGGCCGTCCGGACCGCCGGGGCCCGGCCAGGGTGAAGACGGCGATGCCTGCTCTGACTCCGCTGAGATCGGCGGATCGTATGTTGTGCTCATGCCGATCGGCTCCCTCGGTATATCGATCGTCCTGCTCCACTCATGATGATCGGCCGCATATCTGAGGGAATCCTGAAAGCCCACTGACCATAGACTTGATCTTTGCTGACGGCACGCGGCGCGGGGCGCGCGCGGCAGGGCGAGGCGCCAGCCCGGTCGGCGCCCCGCGCCGGTGGCTCAGGTGTACATCAGTGAGCCGGGGGTGGTCAGCAGCTCGCCCGTCTCCAGCCATGTCTTGAGGCCGGAGAGGATCATTGGCCAGCCGCCATACAGCTCGTCGTTCGCGCCCTCGCGGAGCTGGTCGTGCGTGACGATCAGGCGGCAGGAATCACCGACCGGCTCGATGTCCCAGCTGACCCTCGAGGTCCCCTCGCTCTTCACGTCGTCGCTCCACAGCGCGACCATGCTCTGCACCAGCCGCCGCGGCGGGTCGACCTCCAGGTTCTCCCCCTCGCCCAGCAGGACGCCGGCGGCCGGGTGGCCCATCTTGTAATGCGACCCGGGCGTCCAGTCCGAGGTGACCCCGGCGCCGAAGTTGTACTTGCTCCTGATCTCGGGATCGGTGATCGCCTGCCAGAGGCGCTCGGGCGTGGTGCGGATGTAAATCTCGAAGATCTTCTCCATCGAGCTCTCCAGTCTCTCCTTGAGGCCGCTCAGCGCGGCGGCCCATGGCTCGGCGTACTTGCTGACCCACCGGTCGTGGACAAGGCGGATCGGCACCGGGTTTAGGAAGTGCAGCTTCTCCCGGCCCCGCCGCCTGGTCACTACCAGGCCAGCGTCCTCCAGCAGCCGCAGGTGCTTCATCACGCCGAAGCGCGACATCGCGAAGCGCTCCTCCAGCTCGCTCAGGGTCTGCCCATCGCGCCGGAACAGCTCATCCAGCAGGCTGCGCCTCGTCGGATCGGCCAGGGCCCTGAATACCTCGTCCACGCCCCGACCATAGGTGACCATTTGGTCACCTGTCAAGGCCGTTCACGCCGGAGGGAGCGAGACGAGAAGCGTGGCGCGGGCCAGGTCGCGGAACCCGGGGAACTCCCCGGTCTGGAGGCTTCCCCGGCCCAAACGGAACTTATCCCGGATTCCATGAGCACTAGCTGCCTTAGTGTCCGATCTGGTTTCATCTAATCCGGTATAAGTCTAAAAGAACGCGAGCAACGGACCAGTGCGCTCTGCGTCGAATAGCGCACTGGCCCAGCCGAAGCGGTCAGCCGGTGGCGTGCAGCCAGCGCACCGGGGCGCCCGCCGCGGCGCGGCGGAACGGCTCGAGCTCGTCGTCCCATGGCTCGCCGAGCAGCAGTGAAAGCTCTGCCTCCAGCGAGCCGCCCAGCGCCGGATGCCGCGGGCCGTGCAGTTCCCTGATGCCGCTGACCCCGCCGCCTGCCGACCCGCCGTCCGCGGACCCGCCCGCCCCGGACCCGCCCGCCCCGGACCCGCCGTCCGGCAGCGCCCAGCCCGGGCCCGCCGATACCGACGCCAGGGTCATGGCGGCGCGCAACCGCCCCTCGGGGATCAGGATGTCGCCATTGGCCGACGTGACGGCGCAGAACGCGCCCAGCGACGGCGTGCAGCTATAGCGGACCGGGTCGCAGCCGGGGCTGGCCTCCTCGGTGATCTCGAACCTGAGCAGGTTCCAGCCCGCCAGCGCCGACGTGATCGCCCCGGCCGTGCCCGGCCTGCCCTGCCAGCTCAGTTCGGCGCGCAGGGCGCCGGGGGACGCAGGCTGATCCACCCACGGCAGCGACACGGGCACGCCAAGAACCCCGGCGACCGCCCACTCGATGTGCGGGCTCAGCGCCGGGGGCGCGGAGTGAATCTGCAGCACACCACGTACGGTCACGGAGACCTCCCTGTCAGCGGATCAGGCGCGTCTTCCCCAACGACCTGATCGCCAGCAGGAGCCCCGGCGGCGTTAAGCGCGCTGCAGGTACCCAAGTGACATTGTGCCCCACCGCCGCGGCTGTTTCCAGCACTGGCCCCGGCGAACGGGATCCGGCCCCGGCGCGCCACACCGGGATGGCGGCTGCCGCGCCGCACCGGCATCGAATCTGGCGCGACACATGATGTGATAGGCAGGTGATCCCGGCAGAAGGGACATCGCGTCCCCCGGCCCCGCGCGGAACCACGCCGCATCCCCCGGCGCCGCGCGGAACCACGCCGCATCCCCCGGCGCCGCGCGGAACCACGCCGCATCCTCCGGCCCCGCCCGCGGCGCAATCTCCCCCGGCCCCGCGCGCAGCGCCGTCGCGTCGGCCTGCACCCGGCAGCCTCGCCGGGCGCGATATCGCCGGGCTGCTGTTCACGGCGGAGATGTACGGCGTCCAGCTGGACCAGCTCGCGGCCGTCCTGGGCGTGAGCGAGCCGCGGGCGCGCGCCGCCGCCGCCCGGTGGCGCGCGCGCCAGCACGCGGAGTCGGCGCGGCTCGGCCCCGGCGCAGCGTGGATCTGGCTGACCAGGGCGGGACTGGCCAGCTGCGGCCTGCCGTATGCGCCGGCGCCGCCGGCATTATCACGGCTTGCGCACATCCGGGCCGTCATCGCCGTGCGGCTCGCCCTGGAGTCGGCGGCAGGCTACCGCGCCGCCGGGGCCTACTGGCGCAGCGAGCGGCGGCTGCGCGCACGGCTCGGGGGCAGGGTCGGGCTGCGCGAGCACCTCCCGGACGGCGAGGTGCACTGGCCCGACGACGCGCCGGTGCCGTGGGCCGGTGAGTGCTGGGCAATCGAGGCCGAGCTGACCCGCAAGACCGTCAGCCGCACCGCGGCGATCATGCTCGAGATGCTGAACCGGACCGGGGACTACGGCTGTCCCGCCGCCGATGTCCAGGTGCCCAGCCGCCCGCCCCGGCACGCGCGCGTGCTGTACCTCTGCTCGCCCGCCGCCAGGCCCACCGTGGCCAGGGCGCGCCGCGCGCTCGGCGGCGCGGCCGCCAGGATCGAGATCCGGCCGCTGCCGCCGGGCGCGGCGATGGAACCGGCCGCCGGGGCCGGCCCGTGATCAGCCGCTGGGTCAGCCTGCTAGCGGTGCGCGCGGCGGCCCGCGGCGCGCTCCGCCTGCTCCGGCTGGCCGCCGGGGCGGCGCTGATCATCGTCGCCGCACCGGTGTCAGTCGTCGCCGCCGCCAGCGTGACAGCGGCGTGGCTGCGCGGCTGGCCGCCTGGCCGGCTGTACCGCGCCGCGCTGTGCTGCCTGCCGATGATCGCCGTCTGGCTTGCGGCAACCGCGATCACGGCGAGCTCCTGGCGAGCCGTTGCCGAAGCGCCGTATCTCGCCTGGCTGGCAATGTGGCACCGCGGCGCAGCGGGCAGTTACGCCAGCGCGGCGGCGGTGATCGCGCCCGCCGCGATCCCGCTGGGACTGCTGGCCGGCGGCCTCGCCTGGTCCTACCGCATCCGCTCGATGGAAACCGGCAGCGGCGGGCTGTCGCCAGGCTCTGCGGTCACCTTCGACCTGCGCCAGTGGCGGCATCAGGTGCGCAGCGCCCGGGCCAGGATTTCAGCCCCGGGATCGGTACCGCTAACCACGCCGAACGGGGCCGTCGTGGCCGGTGCCGTGATCAGAGCCGTCAACCATCAGCCGGGCAGGATCGCCAGCATCCCTTATCAGCGGATGCGCTCGCACCAGGTCGTGATCGGGACGACGGGAACGGGAAAAACCACCCTGCTGCTCAGGTTGTGGGCAGGTTTCATGGCCACCGCGCTGCGGCGGCACGCCGCCGGGCAGGGCCGCCCGCCGCTGCTCGTGGTGCTGGACTGCAAGGGCGGCGCCGACGCCAGGCGGATCGCCGACCGCGCCAGGCGGGTGCTGCGCGAGGCCGGTGCCCGGTCCACCGCGATCTGGCCGGACGAGGCCAGCCTCTCGCTCTGGGCGCTGCCGCCGCGCCAGCTGACCACGACGCTGCTCGACCTGATCGAGCACGGCACCGGCGCGGCTGCGTACTACGCGGACGTGATGGAGGCGGTGGTCGCGCTGGCCGTGGAGGCACCGTGCGGGCCGCCGGCCAGCTCGGCCGAGTTCCTCGCCCGGCTCGACCCTGGCTGGCTGAACCTGGCCTACGCGGCGGACGGGCACGACGGCGACCTCACGCTGGTCCGCTCGGCCGCGCGCCAGTTTGGCGATATCGCGCTGCGGTTCCGCACCCTGTTCCGGCGGCTGGGGCCCGGCCTGGACGGGCCCGGCGGCTTCGGTGACGCGGACGCCTGGTACTGCATCCTGGAGGGCACGGCGGAGATCTCGGTCGCCGAAGGGCAGGCCAGGGCTCTGGTCGACCTGCTCGCCAGCTACGCTGCGGGCCACAGCGGCGGCGGGCGTCAGGCCAGGGAAATCCTGCTCGCCGTTGACGAGTTCAGCGCGGTCTCCCGGCGGCTGCCAATCTGGCAGCTGTACGAGCGGGCCAGGTCGCTCGGCCTCGCCGTTCAAGTGACCTCGCAATCCTGGCAAGGGCTGGCGGCCGACGAGGACGAGCGATACCGGATCGCCGCGTCGGCCGACGGCGGCATCTGGCTGCTGCGGACACCGCATCCCGAGCCGGTGACCGGCCTGGCGGGGTCGCGCAAGCTGGTGGACACCACCCGCAGGCTGCTCGGCGTGCCGGTCTGGGGACACCAGGGGACATCCCGGATCCGGCAGGCCCCGGTGGCGGATCCCGCGCTGATCCGGTCGCTCGACGTCGGCCAGGTCGCCTACATCTATCGCGGCGGCGTCACGTTCGTTCAGGTAAAGCGGCTGGTCGGCAGCCCCGCCGCGCTGCCAGGCGCGGTCAGCCCGGCGGCGCCGATGACCGGGCTGCCCGCTGCTGACCAACTGGCCCGCGGACCGCTCAATGGCCGGTCAGCCGATGGCCAGTCCCGCAAAGCGCCCCGGCGGCCGCTGCCGGACGCCGGGGAGTTCCTTGACGAGGCGTTCGGCCCGGAGGCCGGTCCGTGACGGGGCGGCGAGGGCGGAGGCCGGCCGACCCGTTCGCCGCGCTGGGCCTGGCGGCCCGGCCGGGGCTGACCGACGACGAGGTCCGGGCAGCCTGGCGCCGGGTAGCCGCCGCGACCCATCCGGACCGCGCCGACGGCGGTGACCCGGAGCGGTTCGCCGGGGCCGCTGCTGCCTACACCGAGCTGCGAACCCAGTTCGGGCGCGGCGAGGCCATCGCGGACGCGGACTCGGCTCTGGCGACGGGAGCGGGCCGGGATTCTTCCGTTCTACCGCGATCTTCCTGGCGGCCGCCCGGCGGCGTCGCGCGGCTGGCGTCCCGGGTGCGTCGCGGGCGTCCCTGGCGGCTTGCGCTGCGGCTGCTGGCTGTCGCGGCGGCGAGTGCGGCGGCGGTGGCCGTGGCCGGATCCCAGCCCGCCGCGCCCGCCCTGATCACCGGGGCGGTGACCTGGCTGCTGCTGACCGCCCGGCAGGATCTGGCGCCGCCGGCGCCCTGACCTGCCAGCACCGCCACACTGGCACGGTGAACGTCGCGGACATGAATGCCGCGAGAACTGCATGAGGCCGCAGTGGCGCGTGACTGACCGCACCGTTACGGGCAGGAGCGTTCCAGACTCGAGCGCCGCTGCCGGCGAAGCTGACTGTCATCGACTGGGAGGACCCGGGGAACAACGACTTCCTTCTCGTCTCGCAGTTCTGGGTTCACTCCGATTTGTACCACCGGCGCGCTGACCTGGTCGGATTCGTGAACGGCATCCCACTGGTGTTCATCGAGCTGAAGGCCTCGCACCGCAACCTCAGGCATGCCTACGACGACAACCTGCGCGACTACCGCGACACCATCCCGCAGCTTTTCATCCCGAACGGCTTCCTCGTCCTGTCCAACGGTGCGGAGACCAAGGTCGGGACCATCACTTCGGGCTGGGAGTTCTTCTCCGAGTGGAAGAAGATCAACTTCGAGGGCGAGGAAGGATCGGTCTCGCTGGAAACCGTGATCCGGGGTATGTGCACCAAGGAGCGCCTCCTTGACCTGATCGAGAATTTCGTCGCGTTCCAGCATCTGCCTGGCGGGTTCGTCAAGCTGCTGGCCCGCAACCACCAGTACCTCGGCGTCAACAACGCCCTTGCTCGGATGGAGGAGTTGCGGCACGCCCCGCCCGAGGAGCGCGGCAAGCTCGGTGTCTTCTGGCACACCCAGGGCTCGGGCAAGACCCTGTCGATGCTGTTCTTCTCGCAGAAGGTGCTGCGCAAGATGCCGGGGAACTGGTCCTTCGTGATCGTCACCGACCGGGAGGACCTGGACGATCAGGTGCACAGGGAGTTCCAGTGGGCAGGCGTGGTCACCGAGAAGCACGTCCGCGCTACGGGGTCGGCTCACCTGCGCCAGCTTCTCGCCGAGGATCACCGCTACGTCTTCACGCTGATCCACAAGTTCCGCACTGAGAGGGGCGAGACGCATCCTGTGGTCTCCGCCCGCGATGACGTGATCGTGATCACCGACGAGGCTCACCGCACGCAGTACGACACACTGGCCCTGAACATGCGGAATGCGCTGCCGAACGCCGGGTTCCTGGGCTTCACCGGGACGCCGCTGATCGCTGGTGAAGAGCGTACCCGCGAGGTGTTCGGTGATTACGTATCTGTTTACAACTTCGCGGCGTCAGTGGCCGACCACGCCACGGTGCCGCTGTACTTCGAGAACCGGATCCCGCAGCTCCAGATCGACAACCCCACGTTCGGCGACGACCTGATGGCGATCGTGGAGGAGGCGGACCTGGATGAGACCCAGGAGCGGCAGCTCGCGCGGGCTCTCGGGCAGCAGTACGCGCTGATCACCTGCGATGACCGGCTGGAGGCCGTCGCGCAGGATATCGTCGGCCATTTCCTCGGCCGGGGGTTCCCCGGCAAGGCTCTGGTGGTGTCCATCGATAAGGTCACCGCCGTCCGGACCTATGAGAAAGTCCAGCGGTACTGGGCGGAGAGAATCGAGCAGGACGAGGAGTCGATGGCGCGAGGTGACCTGACACCGGAGCAGGCGGACCTGGTGGAGCGCGAGATCAGTTTCATGCGGAGCACCGACATGGCGGTCGTGATCTCGTCGTCGCAGAACGAGATCGCCGAGATGGCGGCGCGCGACCTCGATATCAGGCCGCATCGCAAGCGGCTGGTCGAGGAGCAGCTGGAGGATAAGTTCAAGGACGGCCAGGACCCGTTCCGCATCGCGTTCGTCTGCTCGATGTGGACGACCGGGTTCGACGTGCCGTCGTTGTCGACGGTGTACCTCGACAAGCCGCTGCGGAACCACACCCTGATGCAGACCATCACCCGCGCCAACCGGGTGTTCCCGGAGAAGAACAACGGCCTGATCGTCGCCTACGTCGACGTGTTCCGCAACCTGCAGAAGGCGCTGGCGATCTACGCAGTCGGCGGCAAGCCGGGCGAGGTGCCGGTAGAGGAAAAGGCCGCGCTGGTCGAGGCAGCGCGGGCATCTGTGGAGGCCCTCCGGGCGTTCTGCGCCGCGCGGGACGTGGACCTCGACGCCCTCGGCCGCCTGCAGGGCTTCGAGCTTGTCGCAGCGGGCAGGCTGACCGTCGAGATGCTGATGGCAGACGACGACGAGAAGATCGCATTCCTGTCCCGCGCTGCCCTGGTGGACCGGCTCTACAAGGCCATCCTCCCCGATACCCGCGCCAATGAGTTCAGCCGCATCCGGGCGGTATCGAAGTTCCTCGCCGACGCCATCGCCGCCTACACCGAGCGGGCCGACATCTCCGGCGTCCTGGGCAGGGTCGATCAGCTCCTGGATGAATCCGTGGCCGCGCAGGAGTACATGATCCCGGAGAGCGAGGCGGAGGCCTTGTTCGATCTCGCCACCGTGGACTGGAGGGGGCTCGAAGAAACCTTCAGGCAGGGACGGCCGCGCACTGCTGCCCAGCGCCTGCGCTCACTTCTGTCGGCGCGGCTCACGGCTCTCGTCCGCCTCAATCCTGTCCGGGTCGACCTGGTGGAGCGGTTCGAGAAGCTGGTCGCGGACTACAACGCCGGGAGCATCAACACCGAGACGTTCTTCCAGGAGCTTCTGAACTTCAGCAGGACGCTGACCGAGGAGGAGGCTCGTTCCCTGTCCGAAGGCCTGACCGAAGAGCAGCTTGCCATCTTCGATCTGCTGATGAGACCGGCACCGGAACTCTCGGGCGATGAGAAAGACCAGGTGAAGAGGGTTGCAGAAGAGCTGCTGGCCATCCTGAAGCGCAGCAAGATCGTCCTCGACTGGCGGAAGGAGCAGAGCACGCGCGCGGCGGTGCGCGTTGCCGTGGAGGAGACCCTGGACCGGCTGCCAGAGAAGTTCACCCGCCAGCTCTACGCCCAGAAATGCGACATCGTGTACCAGCACGTCTTCGACTGCTACTGGGACGACGGGCACACGGTGTACGACAGGGCCGCTTGAGCCTCTTCACCCAGCAGACGATGGCGCCAAGTTGGTGTGGACACCTGCTGTGGGGCTGGGGCCGCTGGCCGGGTGCTGTGGGCTCGGGGCTGGTTATGCGGGGTAGGGCCGGGGTGTGACGGTGCGGGTGCGTCCGCTGGGGAAGGTCCAGGTCAGGGTGCCGGGCTGGGGCTGCTGGAGGTGCCAGCCGGGGGCTTGCTTGGCGGCGTGGTGCCGGCGGCAGAGCGGCGAAATATTGCATTCGCAGGTGCGTCCGCCCTGGTCGAAGGGGACGGTGTGGTCATCGTCGCAGCGGCG
>Ga0302184_10001512_pt1 | contig 14988 bp, 12 predicted proteins | sample I_Palsa_N3_3_FD_200233 | JGI IMG/M metagenome (GOLD analysis project Ga0302184, IMG submission 200233) | Peat permafrost microbial communities from Stordalen Mire near Abisko, Sweden - I_Palsa_N3_3 | ecosystem: Environmental > Terrestrial > Soil > Palsa > Peat permafrost | place: Sweden...
GAGAGTCGTGGACCGGGCTGCACCTCCGAGACCGCGGGCCGGCGCCCCCGAAGCTGCAACTGCTGCTCGTGGGGCGGTGCCGGCCGAGCGCTTCGATCCTGCCGCCATCGGGGCGCGGGTAAGGGCTCTGCGCGAGGCATCCTCGCTCTCCCTTCGCGACCTCGCCGTTCGTTCCGGCGTGAGCGCGCCGATGCTCTCTCAGGTCGAGCGGGGGGAGACCAGTCCCACGCTCACAGTCGCCACTCGCATCGCCGCCGGCCTTGAGCTGCGGCTCTCCCAGCTGCTGCGTCTGGACGAGGAGGGCTCCGTGACGATCGTTCGCGCCGGCGGGCGCCAGCGTGGGGGGAACAGGCGCCGGGGGCACCAGTTCGAGGTGATGACCTCCTCGCAGCCCGGCCAGCGCGCCGAGCTCTCTCGTCACACGCTCGCTCCGGGCGGCGCCACCGGCGCAGCCGACGATCCGCCGATGCACGAGCCCGGTAGCCGCGAGACCGCGCTTGTGGAGAGCGGCTCGCTGGTGCTCGTGTGCGACACGGAGCGCTACCTGCTCAAGGAGGGCGACTGCGTGACCTTCGACGCCGACCTGCCCCACCACTTCGAGAACCCGGGGAAGGACGACGCGCAGTTCCTGGCCGTCGTCTCCGCGGGACTGCGTCGGAGTTGACGTGATGCCGCGTAGCGCAACCGACCGACCCCGCCCGACCCCGTCAGGGGTCCTCATCAAAAAAAGGGAAAGCACCCACGACAGGAAGGGCCGATGACCATGCCAACCACGCTGTTCGACAAGATCTGGGAGGCCCACGAGGTCGAGCCGGGCATCCTCTACATCGACCTGCACCTCGTCCACGAGGTCACGAGCCCGCAGGCCTTCGACGGGCTGCGCCTGGCCGGGCGCACGGTGCGCCGGCCCGATCGGACGCTCGCGACGGCCGACCACAACACGCCCACCGACGGCACCCCCGTCGCGGCTCGCATCAAGGATGAGCTCTCCCGCGTGCAGGTGGAAACGCTCGAGCGCAACTGCGCGGAGTTCGGGATTCCCATCTACTCGCTCGGCTCCGATCGCCAGGGCATCGTGCACGTGATCGGCCCCGAGCTCGGTGTGTCACAGCCCGGCATGACGATCGTGTGCGGGGACTCCCACACCTCCACCCACGGCGCCTTCGGCGCGCTCGCCTTCGGTATCGGCACGAGTGAGGTCGAGCACGTGCTCGCCACTCAGTGCATGGTCCAGCAGAAGCCCCGCTCGATGCGAGTGCGCTACGAGGGCTCGCTCGGCTTCGGCGTCACCGCCAAGGACCTGATCCTCGGCACGCTCGGCCAGGAGGGCGTTGGCGGGCTCACCGGCCACGTCGTCGAGTACGCAGGGCCAGCCATCAAGGCGCTCAGCATGGAGGGCCGCATGACCGTCTGCAACATGACGATCGAGGGCGGCGGCCGCGCGGGCATGATCGCGCCTGACGAGACCACCTTCGCCTGGTTCACCAATCAGGAGCGCCCCGGCGCTCCGAGTGGCCCCGAACTCGACGCCGCGATCGAGGGCTGGCGTGCGCTGCGCACCGACGAGGGCGCCGTCTTTGACCACGAGGTCGTGGTCGACGCCTCCGCGCTCTCACCGCAGGTCACCTGGGGCACGAACCCGGGCATGGTGCGGGCCGTGACCGAGACGGTTCCCTCGCCTGACGACTTCGACAGCCCCGCCGACCGCGAGGCCACCGAACGGGCGCTCGCCTACATGGCGCTCGAGCCCGGCGTACCGATCGAGGAGATCGCGCTCGACCGCGTGTTCATCGGATCCTGTACCAACTCCCGCATCGGCGACCTGCGTGCCGCCGCCGAGGTCGTCGCGGGCAGGAAGGTCGCCGCGAGCGTGAGCGCGATGGTGGTGCCCGGCTCACAGCAGGTCAAGGCCCAGGCCGAGGCCGAGGGCCTCGATCGGATCTTCCGCGACGCCGGCTTTGACTGGCGCGTGGCCGGCTGCTCGATGTGCCTGGGCATGAACCCCGACATCCTGCAGCCGGGCGAGCGCTGCGCGTCGACCTCCAACCGCAACTTCGAGGGCCGTCAGGGACGGGGCGGGCGCACCCATCTCGTCTCCCCCCAGATGGCGGCCGCGGCGGCCATCGCGGGGCATTTCACCGACATCCGAGACTGGAGCTGAGCATGCAGCCGATAGAGACCATCAGCGGGCCGGTCAGCCACCTCGACCGCTCCGACGTCGACACCGACCAGATCATGCCCAAGCAGTTCCTCAAGCGCGTCGAGCGCTCGGGCTTCGGCGAGTTTCTCTTCTACGACTGGGCCAAGGAGCCCGGCTGGGACCTGCCGGCAAACCCGATCCTCGTCGCCGGTGAGAACTTCGGCTGCGGCTCCTCGCGCGAGCACGCACCCTGGGGCCTCCAGGACTACGGCTTCCAGGCCATCGTCGCGCCCTCCTTCGCCGACATCTTCTACTCCAACTGCACCAAGATCGGCCTGCTGCCGATCGTGCTCTCCGAGGAGGACTGCCACGCGCTCGCGGCCGCCGGACATGGCCAGATCGATCTGCGCGAACAGGAGGTCCGCTTCGCCGGCCGCCAGGTCGCCTTCGAGATCGACCACGAGATCCGCCACCGCCTGCTCGGCGGTCTCGACGACATCGCGCTCACGTTGCAGCAGTCTGACGAGATCGCCGACTACGAGGAGAACCGCGAGCGCAGTGGTCCCGTGACCACCGCGCTCTGACCACCGCGCTCTGAGCGCCGGCGCCGGCGCGGTGTCGGCGCGGCGCTACGGATGCAGCCGGACCGGCAGCGTCTTCAGCTGGTTGGCGAAGCCCGACTCGACCCATCTCGGGGTGTCCTCTATCTCCATCTCGGGAAACGCCTTGAGTGTCTCCTCGATGAGGATTGACAGCTCCAGCCGCGCGAGCGCCGTGCCCAGGCAGAAATGCCGGCCACCAGCGCCGAACGCCTGGTGCTCCGCGTTGCGTCTGAGATCGAAGTAGTCGGGATCCTCAAAGCGCGTCTCGTCGCGGTTGGAGGACGGGTACCACATCACCAGCTTCTCGCCCTCGCGGATCGGCTGCCCGTGTAGCTCGGTGTCGCGGGTCGCCGTGCGCGCGAAGTGGGCGAAGGCCGGGAACATGCGCAGCGACTCCTCCACGGCGGCCGGTACGAGCGACGGGTCATCCAGCACCAGCTGTCGCTGCTCGGGGTCCTCCATCAGCGCTCGCATACCGCTGCAGTAGGTCGCCTTGGTGCTGTCGTTGCCGGCCGCCATCAGCAGGACGAAGCCCATCACGATCTCATGGTCCTCGAGTCCCTCGCCGTCGATCTCGGCATTGACGAGCACGCTCGTGAGATCGTCGGTCGGCTTCGCCCTGCGCTCGGCGATGAGCGCACCGCAGCGCTCGAAGACCTGTGGGACGAGCTGCTCCATGATCATCTCGGTGCCCTCGGGCGTGGCGTCGGGGTCGCCGGCGGTGACGATCGTGTTCATCAGCGCCGCCCAGGCCTCGTCGTCCTCGGGCGGGAGCCCCATGAAGCTCCCGATCACCCGCGAGACGACCGGCTGTGCCACGTCAGTCACCAGGTCGCAGGACTCGCGGCCCTCGAGCTGCTCGAGCACCTCGATGGTGATCGCGCGGATCGCGTCCTCGTGCTCGGCGATCCGCTTGGGCGTGAAGCCCCGCTGGAAGAGCGCCTTGAGGCGGTCGTGCTTCGGTGGATCCATGCCGATGAACATCGCCTGCTGCAGCTCGAGCGACAGGCCCGCGTTCTTCATCGCTGTGAAGCCGCCCGTTTCTGAGGAGAACGTCTCCCAGTCGCGGCTCACCTCGTGCACGTCGTCGGCTGTCGTCACCGACCAGAAGCCGTCCTCGTCCGGGTACTCCGTGATGCCGTCAGTCCAGTGCACGGGGCACTCGGCACGCAGCCGCCGGAACAGCTCGAGCGGCGGCCCGTTCTGAAAATTCTCGAGGTCTCCGACACGCACCTCATCGAGCGGCGTGTCATTCCGGCTCGTCGTACTCACGGCATGCCCTCCTCATGCTCGGCTTCGTGGCGTCGTCCAATGGAGGCTACTCCTCTGGGCCGGCTCGTCCTGGTAGCGTCGCGAGCCATGACCCACCTGATCGCAACGCTCCCCGGAGATGGGATCGGCCCCGAGATCATGGAGCCGACGCTCGAGCTGCTCGAAGGGCTCGGCGACTTCGAGTTCCAGGAGCACCTGTTCGGAGGCGCCTCCATCGACGTTCACGGCGTGGCGCTCACCGACGAGGTCCTCGCCGACTGCCGCAAGGCCGACGCCGTGCTGCTGGCGGCCGTGGGAGGTCCGAAGTGGGACACCACCGATCCGTCAAAGCCGCGGCCCGAGCAGGGTCTGCTCGGGCTGCGCAAGGGCCTCGGGCTGTACGCGAACCTGCGTCCCGTGAAGCCCCTGCCCGCGCTCTATGACTCCTCGCCGCTGCGCCGCGAGCGGATCGAGGGCACCGACCTGCTGGTCGTGCGCGAGCTCACCGGGGGGATCTACTTCGGTGAGAAGACCCGCACGGCCACCTCCGCCTCGGATCTGTGCATCTACACCACCGAGGAGATCGAGCGCATCGCCCGCACGGCCTTCGCGGCGGCTGAGGCGAGATCCTCGAGCCCGAAGGTCTCGAGCGTGGACAAGGCCAACGTGCTCGAGACCTCGCGCCTGTGGCGCGAGGTCGTCAGCGAGCTGCACACAAGGGAGTTCCCCGCCGTCGAGCTCGAGCACGTGCTCGTTGACAACGCCGCCATGCAGCTGGTCTCCGCGCCACGCGACTTCGACACGATCCTCACCGAGAACATGTTCGGAGACATCCTCTCCGATGAGGCCGCGATGCTCACGGGCTCGATCGGCATGCTGCCCAGCGCGTCGCTCTCGGGTGATGGCCCGGGCATGTTCGAGCCGGTGCACGGCTCCGCGCCCGACATCGCTGGAAAGGGCCTTGCCAACCCGCTGGCGATGTTCCTCTCGGCGGCGATGATGCTACGCCATGGCCTGGGCTTGGAAAGCGAGGCGGCGGCTGTAGAATCGGGGGTGGAACGCGCGCTCGCCGCGGGTTTGCGTACGCCCGACCTGGGAGGAGAGGCGGACACGGAGCAGGCGACGAGGGCTGTGCTCGAAAACCTCGAATAGGAGTGCAATGAACGTGGAGCCCACCGACCTCATCTGGATGAACGGAGATTTCGTCGCCTGGGAGGACGCCAAGGTCCACGTCCTGACGCACGGACTGCACTACGGCACGGGCGTGTTCGACAGCATGCGCTGCTACGACGGCGAGCTCGGCCCCGCGGTGTTCCGCAACGCCGAGCACATCGACCGCCTGCTCAACTCCGCCGAGCTCTACTACATGCCGGTGCCCTACTCGGCCGAGGAGCTCCGCGCGGTCACGCTCGAGCTCGTCGCCCGCAACGGCCTGCGCAATTGCTACATCCGCCCGATCGTCAACCGCGGCTACGGCCAGATGGGCCTGAATCCGCTCGAGGCGCCCGTCGACGTGACGATCGCCTGCTGGGAGTGGGGCGCCTATCTCGGCGAGGAGGGCATGAAGAATGGCATCCGCGCAAAGGTGTCCTCCTGGCGGCGCATCAGCCCCGACTCGCTGATCCCCCACGCGAAGGCCTCCGGACAGTACCTCAACAGCGTGCTCGCGAAGGTCGAGTCGGTGAAGTGCGGATATGACGAGGCGATCCTGCTCGACGACCACGGCCACGTGTGCGAGGGCACCGGCGAGAATGTCTACATCGTGCGCGACGGCGAGATCGCCACGCCGGGCCAGCACAACTCGATCCTCGACGGCATCACCCGCCGCTCGATCTTCCAGATCGCCCGCGACCTCGGCTACACGGTCGTCGAGCGGAACATCGCCCGCGCCGAGATGTACCTCGCGGAAGAGATGTTCCTGTCCGGCACCGCCGCAGAGCTCGTGCCGGTGCGCGAGGTCGACGACCACCGCATCGGCACCGGCAAGCCGGGCGAGATCACCCGTGTGCTCCAGGCCGCCTTCGACGACGCCATCCACGGACGCTCCGAGCGCTACCGAGAGTGGCTCGACGTGGTCGACGCGACTCCCCTGGAGACCCCCACGGGTGAGGGCTCGGCGCCCGACGCGCGGGCGACCGCTGCGGGATAGGCCCCGGCATGCCCGACATACAGCTATACGACGCCACGCTGCGCGACGGGATGGGCGGCGGCGGCCTGAGCCTCACGGCCGAGGAGAAGGTGCGCGTGGTCCACTCGCTCGACGCGCTCGGCGTGCACCTGATCGAGGCGGGCTTCCCCTCGTCGAACCCCAAGGAGCAGGAGCTGTTCGAGCTGCTCGCCGAGGAGCCTCTGGAGGTCTCGCAGATCGCCGCGTTCGGCATGACCCGCCGTCGCGATACGAGCGCCGATGCCGATGAGGGGTTGCGCGTGCTGGCGGATTGCTTCGCGCCGGTCTGCACGCTCGTGGGCAAGGCCTCCGTGCTTCATGTCGAGAAGGTTCTGCGCGTATCCCGCGAGGAGAACCTGCAGATGATCGGCGACTCGGTCGCGTTCCTGATCGGCGAGGGTAAGCGCGTGCTGCTCGACGCGGAGCACTTCTTCGACGGCTTCGCCCTCGATCCCGGCTACTCGCTCGACTGCCTGCGAGCCGCCGCCGACGCGGGCGCCGAGCGGGTCGTGCTGTGCGACACCAACGGCGGCTCGCTGCCGTCGCAGATCCGCACGGCCCTCGCGGTCGTCAGCGAAGCGCTGCCGGGAGTCGCACTGGGCATCCACACCCACGACGACTCCGGCTGTGCCGTCGCGAACACGCTCACCGCCGTCGAATGCGGCGCCACGCAGGTGCAGGGCACGATCAACGGGATCGGCGAGCGGACGGGCAACGCCAACCTGATCACGATCATCGCCGACCTGCAGCTGAAGATGGGCGTCCAGCTGCTGCCGGCAGATCGCCTGGTGCGGCTGACGGAGACCGCGCACCTGCTCGATGAGCTGCTCAACCGCTCACCCAATCCCGCGCAACCGTATGTGGGCAAGAACGCCTTCGCGCACAAGGCCGGCATGCACGCCGCGGGCGTTCAGGCCGACGCGCAGACCTTCGAGCACACCGACCCCGCCTTCGTCGGCAACCGCCGGGACCTGCTGATCTCAGAGCTGTCCGGCCGGGCCACGATCGTCGAGAAGGCGCGCGAGGCCGGGATCGCGGCCGACGGCGCGCTGGCAGCGCGTATCGTCGAGCGCGTCAAGGAGCTCGAGCACGCCGGCTTCGAGTTCGAGACGGCCGACGGGTCGTTTGAGCTGCTCGTCCGCCGTGAGGCCGCCGAGGAGTATGAGCCGCTGTTCAAGCTCGAGTCCTGGCGGGTGATCGTCGAAAAGCACTCCGATGGCCGCGCGACCACCGAGGCCACGATCAAGATCTGGGTTGGCGGCGAGCGCTACGTGCGCACCGCCGAGGGCAACGGCCCGGTGAACGCGCTGGACCGGGCGCTGCGCGACGCGATCGGCGAGATCCACCCGCACCTGAAGGACATCGACCTCGTCAACTACAAGGTGCGCATCCTCGATCAGACCAACGGCACGGGCGCCGTCACGCGCGTGCTGATCGACGCCTCCGACGGCCACGACGTGTGGGGGTCGATCGGAGTCTCGGAGAACATCATCGCCGCGTCCTGGGATGCGCTCGTGGACTCGCTCGAATACGGCATGCAGCCGCGCAAGGCATCCTCGCCCCCCGGCGAGGGCCAGGCGCCGCAGGGGGCTGGATCGGTACGTGAGCGCTGAGCCGCCGGGCGTCGTGAGCACCGAGCCGGTGCCGCTGGCCCGTCCGGTGATCGGTGAGGCCGAGGAGCAGGCGATCCTCGAGGTGCTGCGCTCAGGGCAGCTGTCGCTCGGCCCGCGCCTGCCGGCATTCGAGCACGCGTTCGCCGCACGCGTGGGCGCACCTCTGGCCAGCGCGGTCTCGAGCGGCACCGCCGGACTGCATCTCGCGTTGCGCGCCATCGGCGTCGAGGACGGCGATGAGGTGATCACGAGCCCTTTCTCGTTCGTCGCCTCGGCCAATGTCGCGGTGTATGAGCGCGCGCGCCCGGTGTTCGCGGATATCGACCCGCTGACGCTCAACCTCGACCCGCAGGCGGCGGGCGCAGCCGTCACCGAGCGAACGCGCGCGCTGCTACCGGTGCACATCTTCGGCTACCCGGCCGATATGCCCGCGTTCGAGCGGCTCGCCGGCAGGAACGGCCTCGCGATCGTCGAGGACGCCTGCGAGGCGCTCGGAGCACAGCACCCCGACGGGACACCCGTGGGCGGTCGCGGCAATCCCGCTGTGTTCGGGTTCTACGCGAACAAGCAGCTCACCACCGGCGAGGGCGGCATGATCACGCTCGGCGACCCCGCGCTGAAGGAGCGAATCGACTCCGAGCGAAACCAGGGCCGCGCGCCCGACATGGGCTGGCTCGACCACGACCGGCTCGGCTTCAACTACCGCCTCTCGGACATCGCCTGCGCGCTCGGCGTCGCACAGCTGGAGCGACTGGATGAGATGCTCGGCGCGCGTGCGCTGCTGGCCGAGCGCTACCGTGTCGCGCTGGCCGGTATCGACGAGCTCGAGCTGCCCTGTCCCGACGAAGGGGGCAACACGCGCGGCTGGTTCGTGTTCGTCGTGCAGCTCCCGCGCGGAGTCGATCGGGATGAGACCGTCCGCGCACTCGCGGCGGCGGGCATCCAGAGCAAGCCCTATCTTCCGGCCATCCACCTGATGAGCTTCTACCGCGAGCGCTTCGGGCATCGCCCCGGGGAGTTCCCGGTCTGCGAGGACGTGGCCGCTCGCTCGCTCGCCCTGCCGTTCTTCCCGCAGATGAGCGAGGGCCAGGTCGCGCGCGTCGCAGAGGGTCTCGGCGCGGCGCTCGGGCAGTAGTCTGATCGCCGGTGTCCCGCTTTCATGAGCCCCAGCACCCCGACTTTCACCGCCTGAACGCTTCCATCGGCTTCGATCAGCGCCTGTGGCCGCAGGACATCGCCGCGTCGCGGGCGCACGCGAGGATGCTGGCCGAGCGCGAGATCATCACGGCCGAGGATTGCGACGCACTGCTCGTGGGCTTGGATGCGGTCGAACGCGAGCTCAGCGGCGGCCGCCTGCGCTTCGCCGACGACGACGAAGACATCCACATGGCGATCGAGCGGCGGCTCACGGAGATCGTGGGGCCCGTCGGCGGCAGGCTGCACACCGCGCGCTCGCGCAACGACCAGGTGGTGACAGACCTCGCGATCTACACGCGCGAGCGGGCTGTCGCCGCCCGATCCGCGATCACGGGCCTGATGAGCACGGTGCTCGCGCGTGCCGAGGAGCACCTGGACTGGCCGATGCCGGGCTACACGCACCTGCAGCGCGCCCAGCCCGTGTACCTCGGCCACCATCTGCTCGCCTATTTCTGGATGCTCGCCCGCGATCGCTCACGGTTCGCCTTCACCGAGCACCAGGCCGGGCAGCTGCCGCTCGGCTCAGGCGCGCTGGCGGGGGTCAACTTCGACACCGACCGCCAGATGGTGGCACGCGAGCTCGGCTTCCCGGGGGTGGTCGTCAACTCGATCGATGGGGTCTCCGGGCGGGACTTCATCCTCGACTACCTCAATGCGGCCGCCACCTGCTCGACCCACCTTTCCCGTCTCGGTGCCGAGCTCGTGCTGTGGTCTAGCACCGAGTTCGACTTCTGCGAGCTGCCCGACGCATGGAGCTCGGGCTCCTCGATCATGCCCCAGAAGAAGAACCCGGACGCGGCCGAGCTGCTGCGCGCGAAGGCGCCCCGCGTGGTCGGTCACCTGGCGGCCTTCCATGGGGTGCTCCACGGGCTCCCCCTGACCTACAACAAGGACCTGCAGGAGGACAAGGAGCATCTGTTCGACGCGGTCGACACGCTCGAGCTGACGCTCGCGGCTGCCACCGGGATGCTCGCCGGCGTGAGCTTCAACCGTGAGCGCCTGGCGGAAGCGGCCTCTGATGAGCTGATCGCCGCGACCGACCTCGCCGACCTGCTCGTGCGCCTCGGTGTGCCGTTCCGCGAGGCTCACGGCGTGGTCGCGAGCCTCGTGCGCGCGGCGCTCGACCAAGGCTGCTCGCTGGCCGAGCTCCCGCCGGCCGAGCTCGAGGCCCAATCGCCTTTGCTGGCGGCCCACGACAAGGAGTTCAGGGAGGTGCTCGCGCAGAGCTCCTGGCTCGAGTCCAAGGTCTCCGAGGGCGGCACCTCGCTGGCCCGGGTCAGGGACCAGCTGATCCTCGCGCGCGCGCTGCTCGATGAGGGCACTGCCGGCTGACTTCTATTCGCGCCCCGTCCTCGAGGTCGCTCCGGATCTGATCGGCTGCACCGTCGAGCACGAGGACACGGCCGGCGTGATCGTCGAGACCGAGGCCTACCATGAATCAGAGCCGGCATCGCACGCGTTTTCCGGTCTCACGCCCCGCACGAGGACGCTATTCGGAGAGCCCGGTCGCGCCTACGTCTATCGCTCCTACGGCATCCACGCGCTGCTGAACGCCGTCTGTGAGCCCAGCGGCATCGGCTCGGGCGTGCTCATTCGAGCGCTGGTGCCCGTTGCGGGCATCGAGAGGATGCGCTTGCGTCGCGGCCTTCTGGCCGGGCGCCCGGTGCCCGATGTGGAGCTGTGCTCAGGGCCCGGCAAGCTGACGCAGGCGATGGGCATCACGCTGGCGGACAACGGCAGCTCGCTCTCAAGAGGTCCCGTGCGCATCCGTCCCCGCGATGGCGATTGGCTCGAGCCCGAGGTCGTGCAGGGCACGCGAGTCGGCATCACTCGCGCGGTCGAGCTGCCGTGGCGCTTCTGCGCGCTCGGCAGCCGCTACGTGTCACGGCCCCGGCCCTAGCCTCCGGGACTCACGCCGCCGGTCCCCGCCCCGGAGGAGGGCGTGGAGGGCGTGGCCGGCGAGGCGGGGGCCGGTGCGGGGGTGGCGGGCGATTCCTGGGCGGGCGTGGGAGTGGGTGTGGGGGTGGGTGTGGGCGCGGGCGCGGCGTGTTCGGGGTTCGCCTTCGGCGTGGCGGTTTCGCTGCCGGCACCGCCCGGCGAGGAGGGCTTCACGTTGGTCTTGCCGGCGCCGCCTGAGTTCGTGCCCTGGGGCGAGGAGGGAGCGGAGACATGCGGGCTCGCTTCTTCCGCGGTGCTCGGGCTGGTGGTGCCGCTGGTTCCCGTCGAGTGGTTCTTGGCTGCGGCGGCGGCGGCCGCCGCTTCGGCGCGGGTCTTGTCGATCTGAAGCGCCGAGGTCATGAAGTCGTGCCAGATCAGCGCCGGGAACGTTCCGCCGAGCACGGGGCCGCCGTCGAAATCGCTGGTCATCGGGATCAGCTTGTTGGGGAAGCCCACCCACACCGCCACCGTGTACTTGGAATCCCAGCCCACGAACCAGGCGTCGCCGTAGTTGGAGGTCGTTCCGGTCTTGCCGGCGGCGAACTGGCCGATCGACGCCGCCTTCCCGGTGCCGTACTGAAGCACCGTTTCTAGCATCGTGGTCTCCGTCTGGGCGACTTCCGGTGGCAGTATCTGCCGGCTGAGCACGCGGTTGCGGTCCACGCGCGAGCCGTCCGGCAGCGGCTTGCTCGGAGATTCGACTTCCTGGATCGCCACTGGGGCTTCGTCTTCGGCCAGCGTGCCCGTGACCCGCCGCCCGTTGTGGGCGATCGTCTCATATGAGTGGGCCATGTCCAGGGGTGTGACGCCGGTGGTCAGCCCGCCGATCGTCATCGCCGGGTTGGTCGACAGGGGGGTGGTGATGCCCATCCGGTGGGCCAGGCGCGCGATGTTTTTGGTGCCCACTTTCAGCCCCACTTCGGCGTAGATCGAGTTGTCCGAGTAGGCCGTCGCGCCGGTTAGGGTGTTCTCGCCGGTGTAGTTGCCTTCGTCGTTGTGGACCACGAACTTTTCATGACCGCCCGTGTTCGGAACGATGAATTCCTTTTCCTTTGAGGCCCACTCCGAGTAGGGCGAGATGCCCTGCTCGAGCGCCGCCGCGAGGTCGAATGCCTTGAACGAAGAGCCGGGCTGACGCTCGCCCTCGGTGGCCAGGTTGAACGGGCTTTCGTCGTAGTTGCGCCCGCCCACCATCGCGCGCACCTCGCCGGTCGAGTTTTCGATCGCCACGAGCGAGGCGGAGGGATCGCCGGAATAGGCGAGGTAGCCGCTGATCGCCTGTTCGGCGGCTTTCTGCAGTTCGAGGTCGAGCGTTGTCTTGATCTTCAGGCCGCCGTCGAACGCGCGCGGAGCGCCGTAGCGTTCGATCACCTGCTGCTGCACCCAGCTCGTGAAGTAGCCGACGTCCACCCCTTCGACCGTCTGCTCCTGAGGAGCCTGTATAGCGTGGGGCGCCGGCAGCGCCTGCTTGATGCTTTCTTCGTACACAGCCCTCGTCAAATAGCCCTGTTCGAGCATCTCGCGCAGCACGAGGTTGCGCCGTTCCATGGCCGCCATCGGATGGTTGACGGGGTCATAGGCGGTGGGCGACTGGATGATGCCCGCGAGTAGCGCCGCCTCCCACGGCTGGAGCTGTTTGACGCACAGTTCGTGATTCGGCGTGCCGCAGCCGACGTGGTTGACATCTCCGCCGAAGTACGTCTGCGCCGCCGACTCGATCCCGTAGGCGCCGTTGCCGAAGTAGATCGTGTTGAGGTAGGCCGTGATGATCTTTTCCTTAGACCACTTGTGCGAGAGCTGATAGGCCAGTGCCGCCTCGCGGAGCTTCTCGAAGATCGTGCGGTGCGACTGCGCCTGGAGAGCGTTCTTGATGAACTGCTGCTCGATCGTCGAGGCGCCCTGGATGTTCCCTTTGTGCTCGACGTCCTGGACAAATGCCCGGGCGATGCCGCGGATGTCGATGCCGCTGTTCGTCTTAAAGCGCTTGTCCTCGATCGAGATCACGGCCTCCTTGACGATCTGAGGAATCTGCTCCGGCGTGACGATCACCCGGTTCTGCTGGCTGACGACGCCCAGCGGATGACCGAGGTCGTCGAGCAGCTCCGAGCTCTTGGCGTTCTCGATCTGCGAGAACTTCGTCAGCGACGGGAGATCCGAGGCCACGGCAACGAACATGCCGAATACGAACGAGATCAGCCCGAGTACGAGGACGGCGAACAGGATCGCCAGAAACCGCAGCCTCTTCAGGCGCGGCTTGGGTGCGGGCGGGGTGTCGGGACGATCGTCATCGCTCATCAGCAGCTGCGGAGTAGAGCCCTCCGCGACGGGCCGACCGTCCGATCCCGATGGCGCGAGACGACACGCAGGGCAACGCGGTAGGACCCACCGGAGGGCGAGAGTCTAGCATTGGGCCAGATGCCGAACGCCACCGACGCAGACGCCGAGGACGCTGTTCGGCGGGCCGGCATACTCGCGCGTAATGCAGTCGACAGCCTGCCCTCCGGGGCGCTCGCGGAGAAGCTTCGGATCGCGAGCGCCGAGGGCCGGCCGCTGCGCGTGAAGCTCGGCATCGATCCCACCGCGCCGGATATCCATCTCGGTCACGCGGTCGTCCTGCGCAAGCTGCGCGAGTTTCAGGACGACGGCCATCGGGTGGTGCTGATCGTTGGCGACTACACGGCTCGCGTGGGCGACCCCTCAGGGCGATCGAGCCTGCGCCCGATGCTCTCCGAGGAGGAGATCGAGGCCAACGCACAGACCTTCCAGGATCAGGCCTCGAGGATCCTCGACCCCGATCCCGAGCGCCTCGAGGTCAGGCGCAACAGCGAGTGGCTGGACATGCCGATGGCCGAGCTGCTCGGCCTGCTGCGCACGACGACCGCAGCTCAGCTGTTGGAGCGCGACGACTTCGCCAAGCGCTTCTCAGCCAAGGAGCCGATATCGATGCTCGAGCTCCTGTACCCGCTGCTGCAGGCATATGACTCGGTGGCCGTGCGCGCCGACGTCGAGCTGGGGGGGACCGATCAGAAGTTCAACCTGCTGCTGGGGCGCGATGTGCAGCGCGCGTACAAACAGCCGGCCCAGGCGATCCTCACGATGCCCCTGCTCGTGGGTACCGACGGCCACAGGAAGATGTCCAAGTCGCTGGGCAACCAGATCGGGATCACCGACCCGCCGGAGGAGATGTACGGCAAGACGATGGCCATCCCGGACGCGGCGATGGACGAGTACTACCGCCTGCTGCTGCCCGCCGGATCCGATGACGGACCGGCGGATGCTGAGGGCGTGCCCGCCGGCATGTCGCCGCGCGACGCCAAGCGAGCGCTCGCGCGGGCGCTCGTGACATCGCTGTACTCGCCCGCGGACGCCGAAGCGGCCGAGCGGCACTTCGACCGGCTGTTCGTCGATCACAAGGCGCCGGAGGAGATCGAGGACGCGATCTTCCACAGCGACGGCGGGATGGTGCACCTGCCCGGCGTGATCGCCGAGGAGTTCGGGATGTCGCGCTCGCAGGCGCGACGGCTGATCGACGAGGGCGGCGTCACCCTCGGCGATTCCCAGCTCACGGCCGGCGAGCACGACGTTCCCGTCGCTCGCGCCGATGGGCAGGTGCTGAAGGTCGGCAAGCGCCGCTTCCGCCGCCTGCGCGGCCGTTGACGCGGGCCCGGCGCGAGCGCTATACTCATTGGTTGGCCCGTAGAGCGTCCTCGGACGCCGGGTCGGATGGTCTCCTCAGAAGGAAGCCCTTTCGAAGAGGCGTCGCGGTCTTTGAAAACTCAACAGCATGCGCATCTACGATCGATTCTCGATCGTGGTGTGCGTCCAGGTTCGACCCGCCAAGGGCGGCATTTACGTGCCTGCCTGAAGGCGGCAAAGAGTCAAGTAGGGAAGTACCCCGTCATGGTTCGGGACCACGGTGTATAGGTTCCGGCCGCCCGGCTGTCGCGTAAGCGGCAACCGGCAACTCCATGACAGCTTTTCGTGAAGTTCTTCACGGAGAGTTTGATCCTGGCTCAGGACGAACGCTGGCGGCGTGCTTAACACATGCAAGTGGAGCGACGAACCAGGGCTTGCCCTGGG
>Ga0302184_10001513_pt1 | contig 14981 bp, 11 predicted proteins | sample I_Palsa_N3_3_FD_200233 | JGI IMG/M metagenome (GOLD analysis project Ga0302184, IMG submission 200233) | Peat permafrost microbial communities from Stordalen Mire near Abisko, Sweden - I_Palsa_N3_3 | ecosystem: Environmental > Terrestrial > Soil > Palsa > Peat permafrost | place: Sweden...
CACCGCCGGCTCGACGTCAAGGATCGGGATTCGTCCAATCACCCCGTCACGCTACCGAGGTCTGGGCGTTTCATGCCAGCCCGGGCGGGTCCTTGAAAAGCCGAGGCGTTGCCACCGTTTGACGTAGAACTTGCTGCGAGAGCTAAAGTCCGGATCGTTCAGTATATTTTGGATATTTTTTCCCATAGCTGCTCATTTGCGGATGACGGCGGCGGCGGGTGCGGTTCGGCTTTGCGGGGGCGGACCCAATAGGGTCTCCCCGTGAGAGCGATTCGCCGATTTACCGTCCGCGTCACCCTGCCCGAGCCGCTGGCCGCGCTGCACGGCCTGATGCTGAACCTCCGCTGGTCCTGGCACGAGCCGACCGCGGACCTGTTCGCGTCGATCGACCCCGCCGCCTGGCAAGCCTCAGGCGGCGATCCGATCACGATGCTCAGCCTCTTGCCGTCGGCCCGGATCGCCGCGCTCGCGGCCGACGAGGAATTCGGTGCCAGGCTGAGCGCGGTCGAGCAGGACCTGCGCCAGTACTCCTCCGAGGCCCGCTGGTACGCAGCCGCAGACCCGGGCGGACCCCAGAGGCCGCCCGCGATCGCGTACTTCTCGCCCGAGTACGGCATCACCGCCGCGCTGCCGCAGTACTCGGGCGGCCTCGGCATCCTGGCCGGTGATCACCTGAAGTCGGCCAGCGACCTCGGCGTTCCGCTGATCGCGGTGGGGCTGCTGTACCGGCACGGTTACTTCACCCAGTCGCTGTCCGCCGACGGCTGGCAGGCCGAGCGCTACCCGGCCGGGGACCCCAACGGACTGCCGCTCGAGCTGCTCCGCGACGAAGGCGGCTCCACGGTCCGGGTCGCGGTCAGCCTGGCCGGCGGCCGGCAGCTGTCCGCCCAGGTCTGGGTGGCCCAGGTGGGCCGGATCCCGCTGCTGCTGCTCGACTCCTACGTGGAGGAGAACGAGGCCGACCTGCACGAGGTCACCGACCGGCTGTACGGCGGCGCCAGCGAGCACCGGCTCAGGCAGGAGCTGCTGCTCGGCATCGGCGGGGTGCGCGCGGTGCGTGCCTTCTGCGCGCTGCGCGGGCATCCCGCCCCTGAGGTGTTCCACACCAACGAGGGGCACGCCGGGTTCCTCGGCCTTGAGCGGATACGCGAGTACGCCGAGCAGGGACTGAGCTTCGACGAGGCCATCGAGGTCTGCCGGGCGGGCACCGTGTTCACCACCCACACGCCGGTCCCGGCGGGCATCGACCGGTTCGAGCGCAGCCTGATCCGTGCGCACTTCGCCGACGACCCGCTGCTGCCCACCGACCGGCTGCTCGCGCTCGGCGCGGAGACCTACCCGGGCGGCGACCCGGACGTCTTCAACATGGCCGTCATGGGCATGCGGCTGGCCCAGCGGGTCAACGGCGTCTCGCTGCTGCACGGCCAGGTGAGCCGGGAGATGTTCGCCGGGCTTTGGCCCGGGTTCGACACCCGCGAGGTGCCCATCGGCTCGGTCACCAATGGCGTGCACACGCCTACCTGGGTGGCGCCGGAGATCTTGTTCCTGACCGGGACCTCACCTGGCGAGGCCAGCGGCTGGGACTGGGAGCGGGCCGCGGCCGCCCCGGCCGGCGAGCTCTGGGAGGCCAGGCACCTGCTGCGGGCCCGGCTGGTGGCGGAAACCCGGCGGCGGCTGCGTGCTTCCTGGCGCCAGCGGGGCGCGTCCGGCGCCGAACTGACCTGGATCGACGGCGTGCTCGACGAGCACGTGCTCACGATCGGGTTCGCCCGCCGGGTGCCCTCCTACAAGCGGCTCACGCTCATGCTGAACGATCCTGAGCGGCTCAGCGAGCTGTTGAACGACCCGGAGCGGCCGCTGCAGATCGTGGTGGCGGGCAAGGCCCACCCCGCCGACGAGGGCGGCAAGGCCCTGATCCAGCATCTGGTCCAGTTCGCCGACTCCGCCGACGTGCGGCGCCGGATCGTGTTCCTGCCCGACTACGACATGGCCATGGCGCACTCCCTGGTGCAGGGCTGCGACGTCTGGCTGAACAACCCGCTGCGGCCGCTGGAGGCCTGCGGCACCTCGGGCATGAAGGCCGCGCTGAACGGCGGGCTCAACGTCTCGGTCCGGGACGGCTGGTGGGACGAGTGGTACGACGGCGCGAACGGGTGGGAGATACCGTCGGCTGACGGCGTGGCCGATCCCGCCCGGCGCGACGAGCTCGAGGCCACGGCGCTGTACGAGCTGCTGGCCAAGTCGGTGTCGCCGCTGTTCTACGAGCGTGACGGCGACGGGGTCCCGCTGGGCTGGGTGGAGCGGATCCGGCACACGCTCCGCTCGCTCGGGCCGAAGGTCCAGGCCGAGCGGATGGTCCGCGAGTACGTCTCGTCGCTGTACGTGCCCGCCGCGATAGCCTCACGTAACCTGGGCGACGCCGAGGACGGGTTCGGGCCCGCCCGGAAACTGGCGGCCTGGAAGAAGCGCGTAGTCCAGGCGTGGCCGCAGGTGCGGATCGAGCACGTGGAGTCGGAGGCCTCGTCCGGCGCGACGGGTCAGCGCCTGGGTTCGGCGCTGGTGGTGCGGGTCTCGGTGGCCCTGGGCGAGCTCACCCCGGACGACGTGACGGTCGAGGTGGTGTACGGGCGCCCCGACGACGACGACGAGATCATCTCGCCCGGCTATGTTGCCCTTGCCCTCGGGGGGGACGAACCCAAAAGCCCCCCCCAGACGGTCACTCTCCGGGGGGACGATCCCGCCCAGGCCCCCCCTGCTCACGGGGGGGCTACCCGCCCCCCCGTGCCCCCGGGGCCCCCCTCCGGGGGGACTTCCGGGCCCTCCGGGCCCGGGGGACTGGTGCGCTATTCCGGTGAGATCTCGCTTGACCAACCCGGATCGTTGGGGTACACCGTGCGGGTACTGCCGAGGCACCCGCTGCTCGACAGCCGCGCCGAGCTCGGGCTCGTCACCTATCCGCATGCCCCGGCCGGCATGACGAACGGTGACCTTCGCTAGAGCCGTTTTTCGCTAGAGTCGTTCGCAAAACCGTTTCCGAAAGGGGTCCTTATGGGTGAGCTTGTCAAGCTGGAGGTCGCGGACGGCATCGGCACGATCTTGCTGAACCGGCCTCCGGTCAACGCGCTGAACGACCAGCTGACCGGCGAGCTCGCCGAGGCGGCGGGTCAGGCCGCGGCCTCCGGCGAGGTCCGCGCGGTGATCATCTACGGCGGCGAGAAGTGCTTTGCGGGGGGCGCCGACATCAGCGAGATGACCGAGGCGGACTACGCCGCGATGGCCATCCGCGCGGGCCAGCTGCAGGCCGTCATGTCGCTGGTGGCCGGCATACCCAAGCCGGTGGTCGCCGCGATCACCGGGTACGCCCTCGGCGGCGGGCTCGAGCTCGCGCTCGCCGCCGACTTCCGGGTCGCGGGGGAGAGCGCCCGGCTCGGCCAGCCCGAGATCCTGCTCGGGATCATCCCCGGCGCCGGCGGCACGCAGCGACTGCCTCGCCTGGTCGGACCGGCCAAGGCCAAGGACCTCATCTTCAGCGGCCGGATGGTCAAGGCCGCGGAGGCGCACGCCATCGGCCTGGCCGACCTGGTCGTGCCAGACGATGGCGTGTACGAGGCGGCCCGCGGCATGGTGCAGCGGTACGCGACCGGTCCCGCCCTGGCCCTGCGGGCGGCCAAGCAGGCCATCGACCACGGTCTGGACGTGGCTCTGGCCACCGGCCTGGAGATCGAGCGCGTCCAGTTCGCCGCCCTGTTCAGCACCGAAGACCAGCGCGTCGGCATGACGAGCTTCCTGCAAAACGGTCCAGGCAAAGCCACCTTCACCGGCCGCTAGCCCGTCCGGCGACATCGTGTGTATTTACCCCCCGTCATTCGGGGGGTAAATACACACGATCCTGGAAATCAGCTCCCGGCGACGAGTTTGCGGAGAGCCTGGGCGGCTTGGGCGTTCTGGCCGGCGTAGGCAACCAGCGCGCTGGCCAGGGCGGCGGCCCATTCGCCGATCGGCACCGTCTGCCGGGACAGCACCACGCCGCGCACCGCGCGGCAGATCTCCGCGGACGGCTGGCCGTTACGCACGGCCAGCGTCATCTGCTGTTCACCGAGCTTGGCCACGATCTTGGAGATCTCGCCGGGGCGCCCGCGCATCCGGTCGGACATGGTCCGTTCCCGCTCCACCGACACCAGGTCGCCCGGCAGGGCCTCGCCCAGGGACTGCGCCAGCACCCGAGCGTAGATGGCCACGTCTGTGCTGTCGGCGCGCAACGCGGCAGTGACCATATCCAGCGAGAGCGCGTCGTCAGGTCGTGCGAGCGCATCGTCATGCTCAGTCATCGGTCAGCCCCACAGGTAGAGATACCGTGATTCTAGTGCGCCCGCGTCCAGCGCCAGGATGAAGCCGCCGCCGGGCCCTACCCGAGCCGCCCCCGCCGCGCCCGCGTCACCTCGAAGCCGCGCCCGTTACAAACGCCCGTTACAAATAGGATAACTTCTCGTTGTCTCCACAAGGTGGCATCCGTTTCGTACTCTGGATGACGCGATGCCTGCCACGGAACGACTGCCGGGTACTCTCGGCCCGTATCGCCTTCTGGACCGCCTCGGGGAAGGCGGCATGGGGGTGGTTCATCTCGCCCGTGATCGCCAGGGCCGCCTGGTGGCGGTCAAGGTGCTCCAGCCGCTGGGCACCGAGGACCCCAACGCCCGCCGCCGCCTGGGCCGCGAGGTCGAGACCATGCGCCGGGTCCGCAGCCCGTACGTCGCCGAGGTCCTCGACGCCGACGTGACCGGTGAGTTTCCCTATATCGTGACGCGGTTCGTGTCCGGGCCCACGCTCGATGAGATGGTGCGCGGCCGCGGCCCACTGCCCGGCCCTGGCCTGCGCAGGCTCGCCTACGGGACGGCGGAGGCACTGGCCGCGATCCACGCGGCGGGCGTGGTGCACCGCGACCTGAAGCCGGGCAACGTGATGCTCGCCGAGGATCGCCCGATCGTGATCGACTTCGGCATCGCCCAGGCCGGCGACGCCACCCGGCTGACCCAGACCGGGCTGGTCATGGGCACGCCCGGCTACCTAGCGCCCGAGGTGATCGAGGGACAGCCGAGCAGTCCCGCGTCGGACGTGCATTGCTGGGGCGCGACGATGGTATTCGCGGCGACTGGCCGCCTGCCGTTCGGCGGCGGTTCCTACGAGTCGATCTTCTACCGGATCGTCTCGGGGCGCGCCGATCTCGAGGGTGTCCCGGCCCCGCTCGTGCCGCTCATCTCCGCCGCGCTGGCCCGGGACCCCGCCCACCGTCCGTCGGCCAGCTGGCTCAGCGCCCAGGCGAGCGCCCTGGAACTGTCGTCTGGGAGCCCCCACCCGACGGCCGTCTACACCGGCTCCCCCTTCCCGCTCACCGAGAGCGCCGCGGAAGCACCCCAAGAACCCCAAGCACCCCAGAAACCCCGAAAGTCCGCCAGCCCGCCCTGGCCCCAAGATCAGCTGCAGAAATACCAGCGCCAGAGGGAGCAATGGCGTCAGGACCAAGAGCTAGCCAATCGGGCAAATCACACCGGCCAAGCACCCCCGCAGCCCCGAGCACCCCAGCAGCCCCAAGCGCCCCAGCAGCCTCAGGAACCCTGGCAGCCTCAGGGCCCCCAGGCCCGAGGCCAGTTCCGCCCGCCCGCCAAACCCCCGACCCGCCCGAACACGATGGCCGGCCTCGCCGTCATGGTCGCCGCCGTGGCGCTCACCGTGGTGCTTCCTGTGGCCGGCCTGGTCCTGTCGCTGGCCGTGATTACCCTGCTCCGGGCCGCGGACCGGGGGCAGAGCACGCTGGCCGTGCGCCGTTCTGTGCGCGGGCCAAGGGCCAGCGACCTGCTGGTAGTGCTGATCACGGCGCCGCTGACAGTGGCCAGGGCGGTTCTCACCGAGGCGCTGATGGCCCCGCTCGCGTTCATCGCCGGCGCGGTCGTGTACGGGGTCACGGTGGTGACGACGCACAGCCTGAACATGCCCCGGGCGGGTGCGTACGCGGCCGCGGCCGTGGTGGCCTGGTACGGCATCGGTCCGGGATCAGGCAAGCCGCGGCGCCAGCTGAACCGGATGGCAGGCGTCCTGGCCCGGACCCGGATGTCCGCCGCGGTGACCGCGCTGGCGGTGTGGGGGCTGGCCGCCGCGGCCGTGTTGTTCGCGTCGTCGCAGACCCCGTACTACTGGCCCGCGATGGCCCCGCACCTGCCAGGGCTGCACGGCCTGATCACCTCAGCCGCCAGCTGGCTGCTGAAGCACACGCACCCATGACATCTAACATCTCGCCGGGGTCGGCCGACGGCATCGGCTTGAGCGGCATCGGCCTGAGCGGCATCGGCTTGAGCGGCATCGGCTTGAGCGGCATCGGCTTGACCAGGCCGATCGCGACGACCTCGTTCGCGAGTCTGGTGCGCCGGTTCGGCCCCTCGGGGACCCGGAACTTCTGGTAAAGCCTGAGCAGGTGCTGCTTGACGGCCGCTTCGGTCACGACCAGGTCGGTAGCGATCTCGTGGGCCGTGGCGGGGGTGGCGAAGGCCTCGTCGGACAGCGCGGGCTGGCACAGCGAGGTCAGCACGTCGAGCTCGCGTCGGGTGAGCTCGGGGACGGCCGACCGGCGCAGTTCGGCGTCGGCGGCGATTTCCTCCGGCGGGATCCCTCCGATCCGGCCGCGGGCCGCACCGAAGCTGAGCACGTCGCCCTCATCTAGCACCCTGCGGGCGACGGGACGCCCGTTAACCCTTGTTCCGTTCCGTGATAAACCGAGGTCGACGACGTAGACGTAAGGTCCGCGGCGGATGAGCTCGGCGTGCAGCCGAGAAACGCTGGGATCGTCGAGACGGATATTAGCCCCCTGTCCGCGGCCGACGGTTGTCACCTCGTCGCGCAGCGGGAAGACTTCGCCGCTCTCCTCGATACGGAGGAACGGTGTGTCCACGCAGAACCCCCCTCTCCCCGACGCTGTCAGGGATATCTGATCATTGTGATACCCACCGTGTCACTGGTCCTACCGTGAGATTACCTGCCATACGGGGTAGAGCGTGGTACCGCCCGTCCGCGCGCCGGTAAACTTCCCTGCGGAAAGCCGGGAGGCACGTGCATGGCGAATAAGCCGGCGAAGGCTGGCACGAGCAGGGGACAGGCGCCGCGAGACCGCCCTGTCCGGCCGCCGCGTCCCGCGACGGCCTCCGCCGCGCCCGGGCTCGCCGAGCCCGTGACTGCGCCCGTGGCTCCCCGGGCCTCGGCCGGTCACCGGGCCGCCCGGCCGGCCGATTCCGGGCCGGGCCCGCTGGCCTGGGTGCCCTACCTGATCGCGCTGGCCGGCGTGGCCGCCGGGCTGTTCCTGGCCTTCGACGCATCGCGCGACGCGGGCCGGGGGGCGGGCCTGGTGGGCTGCTCGCTGCTGGCCGCCGGGCTGGCCCGGCTGGTGCTGCCGCCGCGCTACGCGACGATGCTGTCCACGCGGGGGAAAACGTCCGACGTGCTGGCGTTCGCGGCGTTCGGGGCCGGGGTGCTCGCGGTCGCGCTGATGCTGCCATGAGCAGCTGTCGATAAAGGAGAGAAATGTCCAAAATCAAGGTAGCGAACCCCGTCGTCGAACTCGACGGGGACGAGATGACCAGGATCATCTGGCAGTACATCAAGGACGAGCTGATTCTGCCCTACCTGGATGTCGAGCTCGAGTACTACGACCTGTCCGTGCAGCACCGCGACGCGACCGATGATCAGGTGACGATCGACGCGGCGTACGCCATCCAGCGGCACGGCGTGGGTGTGAAATGCGCCACGATCACGCCGGATGAGGTGCGGGTCACCGAGTTCGGGCTGAAGAAGATGTGGCGGTCGCCGAACGGCACCATCCGTAACATCCTCGGCGGTGTCATCTTCCGCGAGCCGATCGTCATCTCGAACATTCCCCGGCTGGTGCCCAGCTGGACCAAGCCCATCATCATCGGCCGGCACGCGCACGCCGACCAGTACAAGGCCAGCGACTTCGTGGTGCCGGGACCGGGCACCGTGACGATCACCTACGTCCCCGACGATGACAGCAACCAGCCCATCGAGATGGAGGTCGCGCGGTTCACGGGCGGCGGCGTCGCGATGGCGATGTACAACTACGACGACTCGATCCGCGATTTCGCCCGGGCCACGATGCGCTACGCGCTCGACCGGAAGTTCCCGCTCTACCTGTCCACTAAGAACACGATCCTGAAGGCCTACGACGGCCGTTTCAAGGACATTTTCGCGGAGCTCTTCGAGTCCGAATTCAAGGCGGAATTCGAGGCGGCCGGGATCACCTATGAGCACCGCCTGATAGATGACATGGTGGCGCAGGTGCTCAAGTGGGAGGGCGGCATCGTCTGGGCCACCAAGAACTACGACGGCGACGTGCAGTCCGACATAGTGGCCCAGGGTTTCGGCTCGCTCGGGCTGATGACCAGCGTGCTGATGACGCCAGACGGCCGCACGGTCGAGGCCGAGGCCGCGCACGGCACCGTGACCAGGCACTACCGGCAGCACCAGCAGGGCAACCCCACCTCGACCAATCCGGTCGCGTCGATCTTCGCCTGGACCCGGGGCCTGGCCCACCGCGGCAAGCTCGACAACACCCCCGAGGTCACCGCGTTCGCCCGCACGCTCGAGGAAGTCTGCGTGCAGACCATCGAGAACGGCGAGATGACCAAGGACCTCGCCCTGCTCGTCAGCAAGGACACCCCGTTCCTGAACACGCAGGACTTCCTGGCGGCCCTTGACCGTAACCTGCGCAAGGCCATGGGTGTTTAAAACATTTAATCAGAACGGGCCGTGGTACTTCCCCTGCCCGCTGACGCGTATTCACGAATAGGAGTTTCCCAGGATGGCACGTACGGGCAAGGTAACCGTCGTCGGCGCGGGTTTCTACGGCTCGACCACCGCGCAGCGGCTGGCCGAGTACGACATTTTCAACGAGGTGGTGCTGACCGACATCGTCGACGGCAAGCCGGAGGGGCTGGCCCTGGACATGAACCAGTCGCGCCCGGTCGAGGGTTTCGAGACCAAGGTCACCGGCCAGACCACGGGCGCGGCCGGCGAGGGCTACGAGGCGATCGCCGGGTCGGACATCGTGATCGTCACCGCCGGGCTGCCGCGCAAGCCCGGCATGAGCCGGATGGACCTGATCGAGGTCAACGCCAAGATCGTCCGCAGCGTGGTGGAGAACGTGGCCAAGTTCGCGCCGGACGCGGTGCTGATCGTGGTGTCCAACCCGCTGGACGAGATGACCGCGCTGGCCGCCAAGGTATCCGGCTTCCCGTCGCACCGGGTGCTTGGCCAGGCGGGCATGCTCGACACCGCCCGGTTCAGCTACTTCGTGGCGGAGAAGCTGGCCGTGCCGGTCGGCGCGGTGCGGACGCTGACCCTCGGCTCGCACGGCGACACGATGGTGCCGGTGCCCTCGGCCTGCACGGTCAACGGCCAGCCGCTGGCCAGCCTGCTGCCTGCCGAGGAGATTGAGGCGCTGGTCAACCGGACCAGGAACGGCGGCGGCGAGATCGTCGCGCTGCTGAAGACGGGCTCGGCATACTACGCCCCCTCGGCCGCGGCGGCCCGGATGGCCCGCGCGGTGGCGCAGGACTCCGGCGCGGTCATGCCGGTGTGCGCGTGGGTGGACGGCCAGTACGGCATCTCCGGCGTCTACCTGGGCGTCGAGGCCGAGATCGGCGCGACCGGCGTCCGCCGCGTGGTCGAGCGCGACCTGACCGAGCCCGAGCTGGAAGGCTTGCGCGCCGCCGCCGAGGCAGTCCGCGCCAAGCAGGCCGACGTAGCCGCCCTCTAAGGCTGGGCGAGGCGGCGCAGGGCTAGCTCGGCGTACAGCGCGGTGCCCTCGACCAGGGCCGCGTCGTCGAAGGTCGCGAGCGCGGAGTGGTTGGTGGGTGCGTTCTCCGGGTCCCGGTCCGGCGGGCACGCCCCGAGGAACACGAACGCGCCGGGTACCTCCTCGAGCACGAAGGAGAAGTCCTCCGCGCCGGTGATCGGAAACTGGGCCGTCTCACCCCGCTCCGGCCCGAACGCCGCCGCGATCGTCTCCCCGGCGAACGCCGCTTCGGCCGCGTCGTTGACGGTTACCGGGTATTCCGCCGCGTACTCAACGTCCACGCCCAGCCCGTGCGCGGCGGCGATGTCCCTGATCAGCTCGGGCACCAGCTCGGCCAGCGCCCTCCGCGACCGGGCGCTGTAGGAGCGCGCCGTGGCCAGGAACCTGGCCTGGTCGGGAATCACGTTGTCGATCGTGCCGGCGTGCAGGCTGCCGACGGTGATGACAACCGGGTCGAACACGTCGAACTTCCTGGTCACCATCGTCTGCAGGGCCAGCACCATCTCGCAGGCGGCCGGGATCGGGTCCGCGGCCAGGTGCGGCTGGGAGGCGTGCCCGCCGCGTCCGTGCACCGTGACGGTGATCTGGTCGGCGGCGGCGAGCATCGGGCCCGGCCGGGTGGAGAACACCCCCAACGCCAACCGGTTGGACGTCACGTGCAGGCCGTAGGCCGCGACCGGACGCGGGCCCGCCGCCTCGAGCACGCCTTCGCGGATCATCTGCCGGGCGCCGGCGTAGCCTTCCTCGCCGGGCTGGAACATGAAGATCACCGAGCCGGGCAGCTCGGCCTTCCGGACCGACAGCACCTGGGCGGCGCCGGCCAGCATGGCGGTGTGCAGGTCGTGCCCGCAGGCGTGCATCACGCCGGGGATCGCCGAGGCGTACGGGAGCTGGGTCTCCTCGGTGACAGGCAGCGCGTCCATGTCGCCCCGCAGCAGTACGACCGGACCAGGCTGGCCGCCGCGCAGCACCGCGGTCACCGAGGACAGGCCGCGGCCGGTGCTGATCTCCAGCGGCAGCCCAGCCAGCGCATCGAGCACCTTGGCTTGCGTCTTCGGCAGGTCCAGGCCGATCTCGGGCTCGCGGTGGATCGCGTGCCGCAGCTCGGCGATATCGCCCGCGATGGCCGCCGCCTCGTCACGTACCGGCACCGGTATCTCCCTCGGGTTGGCTGTCTGCTTGATCCCGGCATGACCCTATCGCGGCCGCGGTCGCACCCACGATGGGCACCGCAGCTCGCAAAAATACATACTAGTCTGGAAACGAAACGTGAGGTACTTTAGTGAACATGACTGTTCATTCACTCACTGCGGCGTCCAGCCGGAGCCGCGGGAGCCGCGCGGCCAAACGGTCGCTGCTCGACGTGGCCGCGGAAGTGCTCGTCGCCGATCCGTCGGCGTCGCTGACCCAGGTCGCCGAGGCGGCCGGGATCGGCCGCACCACCCTGCACAAGCAGTACGCCACCCGGGAGGACCTGCTCCGCGCGGTCGGTCACCGGGTCATCGACCTGTGGGAGAAAGTGACCGAGGTGGCCAGCGCCGATGACCCCGACGGGGGACTGCGCGCGGCGATCGAGGCGATGATCCCGATCGGCCCGCAGCTGGCGTTCCTGTGGCGGACGCCCAGCTTCGATCACGACCAGGACCTGGAGACGCGCTGGAACGAGTTCACGCAGGAAACGCTGGCCATCCTCAAGCGGGCGCAGGACCGGGGAGTGATCTCGGCGGCGATCCCCGACTGGTGGCTGCTGAGCACGTTCCACGCGGTGATCTACATCGCGTCCGAACGGGTGCAGCTCGGCCACCTGGCTCGCCTCGACGCCCCCGGCCTGGCCCTCAGCACGCTCCTGCACGGCATCGCCCCGCAAGCCCAACCCCAAGACCACGGAAAGAGGCAGCCATGAGCGACCTCGGTCAGGTCATCACCTTTGCCGCCAAGCTCTACGGCGAGCACGCCAGCGTCCGCTACGCCGGCTACCTGCGCCGCGACCCGATGGCGCGGCTCGAGCTGCGCCCGGGCCAGCTGAACCCGTATCCGATCTACGCCGAGCTGCGGGAGCAAGGTCCGCTGGCTCGCACCCGCAACGGCAACTGGGTGAGTACCAGCCACCGGGTGTGCGACGCGGTGCTGCGCGACCGGCGCTTCGGCGTGCGCCTGGAGGAGGAGAGCCCGGAATTCGAAGCGTCCTTCCTCACCCAGAACCCGCCGGACCATACCCGGCTGCGGCGGCTCGCGCTCCCGGCGTTCAGCCCGAAAGCGGTGGCCGGCTACCAGGGCAGGATCGAGCGCACGGTCGGCGACCTGCTCGACCGGGCCCTGGCGGCGGGCCAGTTCGACCTGGTCGCCGGGTTCGCCGCGCCGTTGCCGATCGCCGTCATCACCGACCTGCTCGGCATCCCGGACGCGGCCGCGGCCGCCTTCGCCCGCTACGGCGCGATCATCGGCAGCGCACTGGACGGCGTCAAGTCGATGCGGCACGTGCAGCAGCTGATCGCCAGCAGCAACGCCATCCAGGAGATCTTCCGGAACCTGTTCGAGCTGCGCCGCAGCGAGCCGGGCGACGACATCGTCAGCAGCCTGGTCGCGTCCTCGCCGGACCGCATCTCCGCGGCGGAGATGCGGGCTATGTGCGTGCTCCTGCTGGTGGCGGGGTTCGAGACCACAGTCAACCTGATCAGCAACGCGGTGCTGGCCCTGCTCGGGCACGAGCAGCAGTGGCAGGCCCTGTGCGCCGACCCCGACGGCCTGGCTCCCCGCGCGGTCGAGGAGGTGCTGCGCTGGGATCCGCCGGTGCAGCGCACCGACCGGTTCGCGCTGCATGACCTCGAGCTCGAGGGTCAGGCCATCCGCCGGGGGGAGAAGGTGGTCGCGCTGATCGGGGCCGCGAACCGGGACCCGCAGGTCTACCCCGATCCGGACACGTTCGACATCAGGCGCGAGCACGCGGTCGGCCACCTCGCGTTCTCCAGCGGTATCCACTACTGCCTGGGCCAGCCGCTGGCCCGGCTCGAGGCCACGATCGCGCTCCGGTCGCTGGCCGCCCGGATGCCCGGCCTGGCCCGCGACGGCCGCGTGATGATGCGAAACGCGACCACGATCCGCGGCCCGCTGCACCTGCCGGTAACCGCGCAATCAGACAAAAAAATCTCAAGCGTCCTAACGGCGGGGGCTCAAGCCCCGGGTAACGCCAGAGCTCCCGGGGTAACGCCAGCCGCCTGGCGTGATCCGACGGGGCGGCGTCGAGGAACTCCGGCGCCGTCCAGCCGCGGGCTGCGTACGCCTCGCTGACCGCGCCGCGGACCGGGCCGCCGGCCGTCTCGGGCACCAGCGTGAGCACGCAGCCGCCGAACCCGCCGCCCATCATCCGTGCGCCGAGCGCGCCCGCGGCCAGCGCCGCCTCGACGGCCGCGTCGGCCTCCGGCCAGGAGATCTCGAAGTCATCGCGCAGCGAGGAGTGCGCCTGGGTCAGCAGCCGCCCGATCTCGCGGTAGGTATTGGGACGGTCCCCGGGCGAGCCGCGGAGCAGCCCGGTGACCTGCAGGACCCGCTGGTTGTCGGTGACGACGTGGCGGACCCGGCGCCGCAGCACGGGATCGGCAAGCCGTGCGGTGTCACCGGCGTCCGTTAGGTCTCTCAATGACGAGATGCCGAGCAGGCGCGCCGCTTCCTCGCACTCGGCCCGCCGGCGGCCATAGCCCCCGTCGCTCAGGTCGTGCCTGGCCCGCGTGTTGATCAGCAGCAGCCGCGACCCGGCGGCGGCCGGGTCGAACGGGACCTGGGAGCGGTCCAGCGAACGGCAGTCGAGCAGCAGCACGTGACCGGCCTGGCTCAGCAGTGACGCGGACTGGTCCATGATGCCGGACGGCACCCCGACGAAGTCGTTCTCCGCCCGCCGGGCGATCGCCGCGAGTTCGCCGCGCGGCACGGGCACCCCGTCGAGCTCGGTCAGGGCCAACGCGGTCGCGCACTCCAGTGCGGCCGAGGAGGACAGGCCCGCGCCCACGGGCACGTCGGAGTCGATGGCGATACAGGCGCCGGAGACCTGGCAGCCGGCCGACCTCAGCGCCCAGGCCACCCCGGCCGGGTAGGCGCCCCAGCCGGTCACCGTGCCCGGCGCCAGCCCGTCGAGCGCGATCTCAAGCACGCCGTCCGGCTCTTGCCCGGAGCAGAGCAGCAGCCGCCCGTCGGTCCGCCGGGCGGCTGCGGCCGTCGTCGCCTGGCTGAGCGCGAACGGCAGCACGAACCCGCCGTTGTAGTCGGTGTGCTCGCCCATCAGGTTGGCCCGGCCCGGCGCCAGCCACACGCCGTCAGGCACCCCGCCGAACCGGTTCCTGAACAGCTCGGCGGCCCTTTCCGCTCTCACCCGCTCGCCTCGTCTCCCGCTCGCTGGCGCCCCTCGGGCTCGCTCACCGCTGGCTGCGGGCCTGGGTGAACTGCCAGGCGTCGGCGGCCATGGTGCGCAGGTCCCTGGTTGCACGCCAGCCGAGTTCGGCCTGGATCTTCGCGGCCGAGGCGACCAGCACGGCCGGGTCGCCGCCCCGGCGCCGGGTCACGTCCGCGCCGATGTCGGTGCCGGTGACCTCCCGGCACACCTCGATGACCTCGCGGACCGAGAAGCCGGCCCCGTTGCCCAGGTTGTAGATGCTGTGCTGGCCGGCCCGGCAGGCCGCCAGCGCGCGCAGGTGCGCGTCGGCCAGGTCGGCGACGTGGATGTAGTCGCGGACGCAAGTTCCGTCCGGGGTGGGGTAGTCCTCGCCGAAGATCTGCACCTGGCGGCCGTCGGTCGCGGCGGCCAGCACGTTGGGGATGAGGTGGGTTTCCGGGTGGTGCCGCTCGCCGAGCCAGCTGCCGCCGGCGCTGCGCTGGGCGCCCGCCACGTTGAAATAGCGCAGGCTGACCGCGCCGAAGCCGTGCAGTCGGCAGAACTCGGTCAGCGTGGTGTCCACGGCCAGCTTGGACGCGCCGTAGGGGCTGGTCGGCCGGGTGGGATCGGTTTCTTCGATGGGCGTGCGCTCCGGCTCGCCGTAGACCGCGGCGGTGGAGGAGAAGACGATCGTGGCGACCCGGATCTCGCGCATCGCCTCGAGCAGCGTAATCGTCCCGCCGAGGTTGTTCGACCAGTACT
>Ga0302184_10001521_pt1 | contig 14941 bp, 9 predicted proteins | sample I_Palsa_N3_3_FD_200233 | JGI IMG/M metagenome (GOLD analysis project Ga0302184, IMG submission 200233) | Peat permafrost microbial communities from Stordalen Mire near Abisko, Sweden - I_Palsa_N3_3 | ecosystem: Environmental > Terrestrial > Soil > Palsa > Peat permafrost | place: Sweden: Abisko...
CCGCTTGCGGACACGCGTTCTCGGGTCGTCCGACGCCGATGCGGCGTCCAAGACCCTGTTCAACATCGCGACCGCGGCGCGCCATGCGCTCGGGACCGACGCCACCGGAGTTCCGCTGTTCCCGTCGGGCAGCCGGACCGGGCACTACCGGGTGACCGAAGCGGTCACCGTCGACGTGCATCGATCCGCCGGGCTGGCCGCGCTGGGCAGCGCCACCGAGGACCCCGAAGCTGCCATGGCCCTTCTCCGCCGCGCGCTCGACCTCGTGGAGGGCGAGCCAATGGCAAACGCACTGTCGGGCTATGCCTGGTGGGAGGCCGAGGGCCATGGTGCCCGTATCGCGGCGGTGCTGGTCAATGCGGCCACCGACCTCGCCGCATTGGCGGCCGATGCCGGCCGGTTCGACCTGGCCCAATGGGGCCTCGGCCAAGCGCGGCTCGTCGACCCCTACAGCGAGGCGATCTCCCGCGCCGCCATGCAGGTGGCGGCGTCAGCCGGCGACGCCGATCGGCTGCGCCGGGAGTGGCGGGACTGCCAGCGCAGGATGGACGAGCTCGACCCCGGCAGCACCCCCTCGCGGCGGACCGAGCGCCTGTACGGCGAATTGACCCAACGTGTCCTGGTCGATGTCGGCGACGTCGGCGACCGGTGAGATGTGCTCAGGCCAGCTTCGCCGCGATGGACGATGCGCCACGCAGCACCAATCCATCGGCCCCGGCCGCGCTGTAGCGCGCCGTCGGGCGTGCCGCCGCTTCGGCGACCATGTCGGTCAGCAAGGTGGCAAAGGGCAGCGGGGGGTCGATCCACAGGTAACGGGCCAATGACCCGGGGATGGTGTTGATCTCGTTCACCACGAGCTCCGTCCCGTTCGTCAAGAAGTCGATCCGGGCCACGCCGCGGACGAGCGCCAGCTCTCCGATCCGGCGGGCCAGCCGCCGCACCTCGTCGGCCACGGCCGCCGGCAGGTCCGCCGGAAGCTGGCGCGGTGCGCTCGCCATGCCCTCGCCCCCGACGTATTTGTCGGCATAGCCCAGGATTTCCCCGCCCACTGAGCTGGCGCGGCCGGACGAACGGAGGGGACGTTCGATGGCCGAAACCTGGCTCTCCGGCCAGCACCGCAGCGCAACCTGCACGTCGTAGAGGTCGGGGCGGTAGGGCTCGAGCACCGCCCCGGCGCGCAAGTGGACGCTGCTGTTACCGGCGCTCAGCAGTGCCTTTGCCGTCGTCAGGTCCTCGACGACCTCAATGCCGATGGAGGAGCCGCCGAACCGGGGCTTGACGATAAACGGGCCATCGAACCCGACGCCCTCGGTCTCGGCGGTCAGCGCCACTCTCGGCAGGGTGGGTATGCCCGCCGCCACCATGACACCCGCGAAGGCCAGCTTGTCCATCCCCAACGCAGCGGCCGCGACGCCCGGACCGGTGTAGGCAACGCCGGCACCGTCGAGTGCAGCTTGCAGCGTTCCGTCCTCCCCCGGGCCACCGTGACAGCACACGATGGCCACGCTGATCTCGGAGGGCTTCTGCTTGGCGAACCGCCCGACCGTTCCCTCGAAGCCCCCACCGGCTCCGAGAACCAGGCGCATGGGCTGTGCCCCCTTCGGCACGCCGTCGAGAAACGCCGACGCCTCGAGCGCGGCGTCGACGCTGAACCATTCGGCGGCCTTCGACCAGTAGAGCGCCAACACGGAACGAGCGGCCGCCTGGAGCTCATGGGCCGCCTGCAGCCCGGTCAGGACACTGACGTCGTGCTCGGGAGATGGCCCCCCAAAGATCACGGCGATCTCAGCCACGATGGATTCCTCGCTGTCGGTGACATCGGGTGCGACGACTGGCCGCGCCGCCCGATGGGCCCGTGGTCGGGCGGCATCAACGGTAGTGGTCCGGAAGATCGTTCTCGTACAACACGGCATCGCCCGGACCGAGCGTGGCGCGCACCCACGCCACCGCTTCGTCCCTGGTGCGAACGCAGCGCACCGGGAACGTCGGCGACCCGGCCCGCAGGGCGCGCCGATTGGTCGAACCGACGATGACCAGATCGGTGGCGGCGCCGGTGATGGCCTCGGCAAAGGCTCGATTCTCCTCGAATTGGCGGCGGCCGAGTTCGACCATGCCCGGAGTGACCACCACCCGGCGTCCGGCGCCGCCATGGCTGGCCAGCTCGGCCAGCGCGACCCGGGACCCGCTCGGGTTGGAGTTGAACGTGTCGTCGACCACCCAGACCCCCGAAGGCGCCCGGGCTGAAGCCAGTCGATTGGCCACCGTGGGAAGACTGGCGATGCGTGCGATCGCTACCTCGTGCGGTACACCCACGGCAAAGGCCACCGCCAACGCGCACGCCAGGTTGGTGGGCTGGACCGAGCCGGGAAGGACGACGTCGGTGGCGGCGACCGCTCCCCCAAGGTGCACCGCGGCAACCCCTTTCGCGGCGATGACACTGACATCGGCCGCCGGATCGGTGGCGGAGCACCGCACGAGGGACTTGGTGCCGCCCGCAGCCAGCCGGTCAGCGAGCGCAGCCAGATGGGGGTCGTCCACATTGAGCACAACCGTGTGGGCGGACTCGGTGATCTCGGCCTTCGCTCCGACGATCGCCTCCTCCGTCTTGAACCGCTCCAGGTGCACGGGACCGATCGCCGTGATAACCGCGATCGCAGGCGGGCACCAGCGGCAGAGCTCGGCGATCTCACCCTTGGCGTAGGTCCCCATCTCCGCCACGAAAACGTCGGTGCCCGGAGTCAACTGCTCGTTGACGGCCCGCGCCAGGCCGGCACGGTTGTTGAAGGAGGCCGGACTGGCGACGACGGTGCAGGATCCGGCAACGAGGTGGCTCACGTGCTGCTTGGTCGACGTCTTCCCGAACGATCCCGTGATCCCCACCACGACCGGGGCGACCTGCTTCAGGCGAGCCCGTGCCGCGGTGACGTACGGCGTGACGAGGCGGCGTTCGACTGGGCTGAGCAGGGCACATGCGGCATCGACCAGGAGCGGTACCGCACACGCACCGAGCGCCGCCACGGGGGCGGCCCGGTGCACCAGTATCCCGACCACGATCACGACGGCCTGCAGGACGAGCCATACCGAGGCCAGCAAGCGCAGCCGACGCGTGAAGGCCAAGGGCGACGTGCGCCCGCGCACACCCAGGAAGAAGGGCCCGACGATGACCACGGCAGCCGTCACCACTGCCAGCGCGGGATAGATGAAGGCAACGGCCGCGGCGGCGAGGGCGATCAGCGCCAGGACCGGCGAGGGAAGTCCCCCGGCCCACCAACGCCAAGCGAAGCGGATGACCGACCCCGGTAGGTAGTGCTCACGCTGCGCCACCCGCAGCCAGCGCGCGCCGGCCGGCACCAGGGCCAGGCCGCAGGCGGCGGTGCCGATTACGACAAGCACGACGCCACGGCGGATCGCAAGGCGGCCGGAACGAGCAGCGGCGTCAGGTGCCCGACGCCCGGAAGGACTTCGAGATCACCCTGGGCCAGGTGAGCCATGGACCGCTCGGCCACCTCGAGCGGCGTCGCCGTGTCGTCGGCGCCCCAGACGAGGTGGACGGGACAGCGCACGGCGTCGAGTTGCGCCTCATAGGTCTCGTTGACCGAGCGGACGTGCACCTGGCGCATGACTCCTTGCGCCGCCTTGTAGTCCTCCGAGCCGTGGCGCTGGCGGGCCGCCTCCATGGCGCCGTCCGAGACGAGCCCCATGCGATGCAGCCTCCGCACCAGCTTGTAAGCGGGCGAGACCCGAGCGCGCCGGCCGGCGGGGTGCAACAGGGGAACGCCGGTCAGCACGAGGGCGCTCACCATGTCGGGACGCTGGACGGCGAGATGCAGCGCCACCCGCCCGCCGAAGGAATGACCGAGCAGGACCGCCGGGGATGCCATCTCGCCCAGGACCGGTCCCAGAGCCTCCGCATAGGCGGCAGCACCCCATGCTTCGGGGGGCGGAGGGGACGCACCGAAGCCGGGCAGATCGAGGGCGATCGCCGGCAGTGGAGCATCGCCGACCGGGGCGATGACGGCGTCGAAGTCTCGGTGTGATCGGGCCCAACCGTGGAGGGCCAGGATCCGGGGCGCTTCGGAGCCGGTGACGGAGCCGAACAGGCGCCCGTCGGCGAAGGAACGGAGCACGGGGGTCAGGTCACCCCGCCACACCGGGGTGGACGGCCGAGGGAGGCGGCCGATCCGGAGCTCGATGGCCATGCCGCACGCTGCAGTTCACCCACCACCATCTGCGACTCCTTTCACGCGCGGGGTCCTTGTCGACCCGGGTTCCCGATCCGAACTGCCGGGTCACCCTACCGAAGGCACCAGCGCCTGAACGGTGCAAGCACCCGTTCGGTACGGTGAGCATGTGGCGATCACGTTCGAAGGTGAGGCCTGGGAGACCCTGCCCGGTGCAAGCCGCCTCACCATGGCCCAGCGCACGGCGATCGAGGCCGACGATCGCTTGCTCTGCGTCATGGCCGGTGCCGGAGCCGGCAAGACCAGGGTGCTCACCCTACGGGTGGCCCGCCGGGTCCGTGACGGGTCCATAGAGGCCGATCACGCCCTCGTCACCACCTTCAGCCGCAAGGCGGCGGAGGAGCTCCGGACGCGGCTGTGGTCGCTCGGGGTGTCGGGGGTGAAGGCGGGAACGTTCCATCACACCGCTCTCGGGCTCTTGCGCGAGCACCGGGCGCAACGAGGCCGCCCCGAGCCGCAGCTGCTTCCGGACCGGCGGCGCCTCCTGGCCGAGCTGGTCACGGGCGACCCGCGCCGGGTGCGTTCGCTCGACGGCGAAATTGGTTGGGCCAAGGCGCGGCTGGTCACACCCGAGCAGTACGAGGTGGAGGCACGCCGGAACAAGCGGCGGGTCGGCATCAAGACCGATCAAGTGGCAGACGTCTTCGCCCGCTATGAGGCCGAGCGGGCCCGCCGGCGGGTGCTCGACTTCGATGACCTGATCATTGCGTGCGCCGATGCTCTGGCCGGTGACGCCGCCTTTGCCGATGCCGTGCGCTGGCGCACACGTCACCTCTTCGTCGACGAGATGCAGGACGTCAACCCGGCCCAGTTCCGGTTGCTCACCGCCCTGCTCTCCGACGAGCCCGACCTCTTCGTGGTGGGAGACCCCAACCAGTCCGTGTACGGGTTCAACGGTGCGGATCCGTCGCTGCTGTATCGATTGCCCGAGATCCTGCGCGGAACCAAAGTCATCCGGTTGGACGAGAACCACCGCTGCACCCCGCAGGTGGTGGCGGTCGCCACGGCGGTGCTGCGGGACAGCCAGACCGACGAGACGGTGCTCGGCGAGCTCGATGCTGCGACCAGCAGCCGCGTCGACGGCCCGGTGCCCACCATCGTCGCCCACGCCAGCGACACCGACGAGGCGGCATGGGCGGCGGCGCGGGCCAAGCAGTCGCGCACGCCCGGACGGCGCTGGTCCACCATTGCCGTGCTCGCCCGTACGAATGCCCAGCTCACGGCCGTGTACACCGCCATGGAGGCCGCGCACGTCCCGTGCCAGATCGCCGGGTCGGACCTCGGGCCGGCGAGCGATCTGCGGGGCGGGTCGTGGCGCCGTCGGATCGACCACGCGGACGAGGACGACGACGAGCTCGAAGAGATCGACCACGACCGGGTCGTGCTCACCACGTTTCACCGGGCCAAGGGGCTCCAATGGCACACCGTCCTGATCATCGGGCTCAGCGCCGGCCTGATGCCCCTGGCGTCGGCCCAGACGACCGAGGCGATCGACGAGGAGCGGCGCCTGCTCTACGTCGCCCTCACCCGCGCCGAGGAGGAGCTGTGGTGCAGCTGGTCCGAGGGGGACGGCACCAGCTCGGCAGCGGGCACACCGCGCACGCGGAGCGCCAGCCCGTGGCTGGAGCCCATTGAACGGACGATCGTGCAACTCACGAAGGCAGCGACACCGACTGCTGCGGCGGACGTCTCGGCCCGGGTGGCCGAGCTCCGGCAGCGGCTGGCGGGCGATGGTGGCGGGGGCACTGGCGGGCAGGGGCAGGGTGGCGGTGGGCAGGGTGGCGACGACAAGGGTGGCGACGGAGCCCGCAGGTAGTGTCGAACGGCCCGATGCAGTCGGGCCGGAGGGCCGGAGGAATGGGGAAGGGGTAAGCGTGAGCGACGTTCTCGAACAGCTTCGCAAGGTGGTCGGTGATCCCTACGTCCTGTCCGGTGAGACCGTGCATGCCGACTACACCCACGATGAGGCAATGACGGGGAATCCGGTGACCCCGCTCGCCGTCGTGCTCCCCGCTTCGACAGGTGACGTCGTCGAAATTCTGCGGACGGCGAGCGAGCGGGTCATACCCGTCGTCGCCCGTGGCAGCGGTACCGGCCTCTCGGGGGGATGTCAGCCTGTCGCCGACGGGATACTCATCGCCTTCGACCGCATGCGCACGATCAAGGAGATCGACACCGAGAACCAGGTGGCCGTCGTGGAGCCGGGCGTCACCCTCGAAGACCTCGATCGCGCCTTGGCTCCGCACGGTCTGATCTACCCGGTGTCGCCGGGTGAGCAGAGCGCATCGCTCGGTGGGAACGTCGCCACCAACGCGGGCGGCATGCGGGCCGTCCGCTACGGGGTCACCCGGCATCACGTCCTGGGACTCGAGGTGGTGCTGGCCGATGGCACGGTCATGCGCACCGGTGGCAAGTTCGTAAAGTGCTCATCGGGGTACGACCTCACGCAGTTGCTCATCGGATCCGAAGGCACCCTGGCCGTTACGACCGAGATCACCCTCAAGGTGCAGCCCCGTCTGGCCGAAGCCGCAACCGTCCTGGCACCCTTCGCCGAGCTGGCCCACGTCGCCCGGGCGGTGCCCCACATCGTGAGCAGCGGCGTGGACCCGAGCATTCTCGAGTACATCGATGTCCTGGCGATGGAGGGCATCACCAAGAGCGCCGATCTCGACCTCGGCATCCCCAACGAGATCAAGGCACGGGCCATGGCGTATCTCGTCGTCGTGCTGGAAGGAACGCAAGCGGCCCGGGTGGAGGAGGACGTCGAACGTCTGGCCACCCTCCTTTCCGATCGGGGTGCCCTCGACGTCTTCGTGCTGCCGAGCACCGCCGGCGCCCGGTTGATCTCGGCCCGCGAGAAGGCGTTCTTCGTCTCCAAGGCAGCCGGGGCCGATGACATCGTCGATGCCGTCGTGCCGCGGGCAGGCATCCCGGACTACCTGGCCCGGGTGGCCACGCTGGCCGGAGAGCACGGCGCCCTGGTCACGGGGTGCGGCCACGTGGGTGATGGCAACGTCCATCTGTCGATCTTCTTGCCCGACGAGGATCGCCGCCATGCGTTGCTGCAGGCGATATTCGATACGGCCGTGGCGGCCGGTGGTGCCATATCGGGCGAGCACGGCATCGGCGTGGCGAAGCTCGATTACTTCCTGGAAAGCGAGGACGACGTGAACCTGGACCTCATGCGTTCCATCAAGGGCGTCTTCGACCCTTTGGGGATACTCGGGCCCGATCGACTCCTCGGGCTGGCTGGAACACGTCCATGAACGGTGCCCGATCCCTTCTGAACACCCTGGTGGGGAGCGGCGTCGACGTCTGCTTCAGCAACCCCGGGACCTCGGAAATGCACTTCGTGGCCGCGCTCGACGACGTACCCGACATGCGCGGGATCCTGACGCTCTTCGAGGGTGTGGCGACCGGTGCCGCCGATGGCTACGCCCGGGTCGCCGGGCGCCCCGCCGCGACGTTGCTGCACCTGGGCCCCGGGCTGGGCAACGGGCTGGCGAACCTCCACAACGCCCGGAGGGCGCGGACACCGTTGGTGAACATCGTGGGCGACCATGCCACGTACCACACCCGCTTTGACGCCCCGCTCGAATCGGACATCGCGTCGGTGGCCCGCCCGGTCTCGGGGTGGTACCGGCGGACGGCCCGGGCGGACGACGTGGGGGCGGACGCCGCCGATGCCGTGGCGGCTGCATACGGCCCCCCGGGCTGCGTGGCCACGCTCGTCCTCCCGGCGGACGCCTCCTGGTCGGAGTCGGCCACCGGACCGTGCCCTCCCCGCCCGAGAAATGCAGCGCCCCGCGTGGCGCCCGAGACCGTCGAAGCTGTGGCCAAGGCACTGCGCTCGGGCGAGCGGGCCGCGCTGCTCCTCGGCGGTTCCGCCCTGCGCGCCCGTGGCCTCCAGGCTGCGAGCCGCATCAGCGGGGCCACTGCGTCGCTGCTCCTCGGTGAGACCTTCCCGGCGAATCTCGAGCGGGGGGCCGGGATCCCCGCGGTCGACCGGCTCGGCTACCTGGCCGAGTTCGCCCAGGCCCAGCTGGCCGGCGTACAGCACCTGATCCTGGTCGATGCCAAGGCTCCGGTCTCGTTCTTCGCATACCCCGGCAAGCCGAGTGACCTCGTTCCCCCCGGCTGCACGGTGCACACCCTGGTACAGCACGGCCAGGACGCGCCCGAGGCACTGGAAGCACTGGTCGAGGTCCTCGGCGCCGGCGGGGACCAAACCTCGCCCGCTGTGGCGGCGCGACCGGATCGACCGACGGGCGCCGTGACCACGGAGTCACTGGCGGCGGCGATCGGGGCCATGCTTCCCGAACGCGCCATCGTGGTGGACGAGGGGAACACGTCGGGGCTGTTCGTCTCGGGGGCCACCGCGGGCGCCGCCCCGCACGACTGGCTCACGCTGACAGGCGGGGCCATCGGCATGGGCCTTCCTGCCGCCACCGGCGCCGCAGTGGCCGCACCCGATCGCCCGGTGCTGTGCCTGCAGGCCGACGGGAGCGCCATGTACACGCTGCAGGCCCTCTGGACCCAGGCCCGGGAGGGCTTGAACGTGACGACGGTGCTGCTGGCCAACCGCAGCTATGCCATCTTGAACATGGAGTTGCATCGGGTCGGCGCCGACGCCGGGGGCCCGCTGTCCCGGCGCTTGCTGGACCTCACCGATCCCGATCTCGACTTCGTGTCGCTCTCCCGCGGCATGGGCGTGCCGGCTCGCCGGGCCGAGACATCAGAGGAACTGACGACCGCCCTGGAGGAGAGCTTTGCCGAGCCCGGGCCGGCGCTCATAGAGGTGCCGCTGCCCGGAGGCATGCGGTAGTCCGCTCAGGCGTCAGCCATGTCGACCACGACCGGCGCATGGTCCGAGGGCTTCTGTCCCTTGCGGGCGTCACGATCCATGAAAGCACCGGTGGCCCGGCCGGCCAGGTCGTCACTCACGAGGACGAGGTCGATCCGCATGCCGCGGCCCTGGTGAAAGTCACCGGCGCGGTAGTCCCACCAGGTGAAGACCCCGGGCTCGTTGAACCGGGGGAACACGTCGTTGAGTCCCCAGGCCTCCACATTGTGGAGCGCGGCGCGCTCAGGCTCGCTCACATGGGTCATGCCGACAAAGTGGGCCGGATCCCACACGTCGCCGTCGCCGGGGGCGACGTTGAAGTCCCCGCACACGGCGACCGAGTCACCGGCCCGACACGTCTCGTCCAGGAGGGTGCGGAGGCGAGCCAGCCATTGGAGCTTGACCTCGTAGAACTCGTTGTCCAGGCTTCGCCCGTTCGGCACGTAGACCGAGTGCACACGCACGCCGCCACACGTCGCCGCAATGATGCGAGCGCCGTGCTCGTCCGCATCGCTCCCGAGACCCTTGACGGGGTCCGCCAACCCGACCCGGCTGAGAAGGGCCACGCCGTTCCAACGTCCACCCCCATTGTGGGCGGACTCATAGCCCAACGCTGAGAATTCTGCGGCAGGGAACTTGGCGTCGTCCTGCTTGGTCTCCTGCAGGCACAGGATGTCCGGCCGCTGCTGCTCGATCCATTGCGTGACGCGGGGAAGGCGCGCCGTAAGGGAGTTCACGTTCCAGGTGGCCAGGCGCATCACTCCACCCCGCTGTCACTGCCCACGATGACGAAGAGCAGGTCGGCCTCGCATGCCTTTTGCCCGTCGACCAATGCCGTTCCGTGCCCCTTGCCGGCCCGGGCCGACATGCGATCGAGGGTGACCCGCAGCTCGAGGGTGTCGCCGGGGACGACCTGGCGCCGGAACCGAGCCCGTTCGATGCCTCCGAAGAGCGGGAGCTTTCCGGTGTAGCGCGGGTCGAGGAGCACGGCGAAGCCGCCGAGCTGCGCCAGCGATTCGACCATGAGCACGCCGGGAAGGGTGGGGCGGCCCGGAAAGTGGCCGGCGAAGAACGGCTCGGACCCGGTGAGCTCCCAGCGGCCTTCGGCGGACTGGCCCGGCTCCACCGCCGTCACCGCCGTCACGAAGAGAAAGGGCGGACGGTGCGGCAGCACGTCGATGGGGTCTGGAATCACCATCGCGCCGAGACTATCGACGTCGGCGCTCACGACGAAGCCGTGGGCGCCCGTTTGCCCGAACGGCGTCGCTTCTTGGCCGGAAGGGGAAGCGACAGCTCGGCCACCCGCCGGGGTGGATCGAGGCTGGAGAGCACGAAGGGTCGTACCTCGCCCTTCTTCAACATCTGGCGGGCCTTGGTGGGTGGCGGGTCACCCATCGCACTGAGCGGGATGTAGCAGTGGAGACTGCCCCCGTCCGGCAGCTCCACGTCCACCATGGCCCCGTGCGAGGTGAACGAGACGACCTCACCCTCGACCGTGGTCCCCACGGGAAAGGTCGCGACGAAGTGGATGAACGAGAGAGGCTCGTTCACCGCCGGGGGCGGCGAGGCAGATCGCCGATTCGAACCGGCGTCGGGTGCCACGGGCGCCGCTGCCTTCTTGGCCGTCGACTTCTTGGCCGAGGCCGTCTTCATCTCGGGCGCTGCCTTCTTGGCCGCCGACCTCTTGGCCGAGGCCGTCTTGGGCGCCGCCTTCTTGGCCGGCGCGGCCTTCTTCGTCGCCGCGGCCTTCTTGGTCGGCGTGGCCTTGTTCGCCGCGGCCTTCTTGGTCGCCGTGGCCTTCTTGGTCGCCGCCGACTTCTTGCCGGCGGCCTTCTTCGTCGCCGCCGACTTCTTGCCGGCGGCCCTCTTCTTCACCGGATCCTTCGCCACCCTCTCCGGTTTTGGTGGGTCGAGCGCTTCGGCGACCGCTTCGTCGATGGCACTCGACAATGCGGGGTCGACGGGCGCCGGAATCCGGCCCCCCGGCCGCGACGGCGGGGGTTCGCTGGGCACGAGCGGCCACGACAAATCGACGGCGGGAGCGACCTTGACGGTTCGCTTGGACGCTTTTTTGGCGGCGCGCGCCAGCTCCGCAGCCTTGGCCGGGGCGGATTCGGGGTCGACCTTCGACTTCGACCGCGATTCGGCCGTGGCGGCCCGGCTCTTCGGGCCGCGGATGGGCAGGCGCGGCGTAAAGATCCACCCCACACCGGGTACGGGCTTGCCCCCGATGAGCCGCCCGTCATCGAACAGCCACGGGTGCTGGCCGTGGAATTCCTGGAACGAGTCGTTGGAGAGGACAACGGCCCCCGTCCGTTCGGCGATGCGCAGCACGAAGGCATCCCCCCGGCCGATGGCGCCGGCGGGCGGCGAGACCACCTCACCGTTGAGCATGGCCTCACGGAGCGTTTCCCGCTCGGATTCGTCGATCCGGTGTTCGAACGATGCATCGACCACAACCGTGATGTGGCTATCCGGGTCCTCCTCCGAATAGGCGCGCACGGCCTCGTCGAGTTGCTGCAAGCTTGGAAGCGTTCGTCCCTCGGTGGCCAGGTTCGAACCGTCCACCACGACGTGATGAGTTTCAGCCAATGGCGCGCCGCAACAGATCGGCCTGCTCTAGCTGATGCAGCGCGGCACTTCCGATGGCCGGGCTGGCTGACTCGCTCCTGCTCACGTGTCGGAGCGAGAGGCGGTCGGGCAGTGCAGCGTGGAGACGGGCGTGGACGAAGGACCAGGCGCCCATGTTCTCGGGCTCCTCCTGCAGCCAGACGACCTCCTCGGCGTTTGCGTACCGGTCGAAGAGGGGCGCCAACTGCGAGATCGGCCACGGGTAGAGCTGTTCGACCCGGACCACCGCAACCGCAGCCGCGGCGGCGGGATCGGCGGCGGCCAGTTCCTGTCGACGCTGCGCCGCTTCATGGGCGATCTTGCCACTGCACAGAACGATCCGGCGGACGCTGGCGACGTCGACCACCTCGGGGTCGTCCAATACGTGAGCGAATGACCCGGCTTCGAGCTCCTCGATCGGCGAGCGCGAGACCGGGGCCCGCAGCAGGGATTTGGGTGTCACGACGATCAAGGGGCGCTTGGGCGACAAGAGCGCCTGGGAGCGCAGGAGGTGGAAATACTGGGCCGACGTCGAGGGAATGGCCACGCGCATGTTCCCGCGCGCACAGAGGGCCAGGAACCGCTCGAAGCGGGACGACGAGTGCTCGGGCCCCTGCCCCTCGTAGCCGTGCGGGAGCAGCATCACCAGCCCGGCGTGTTGGCCCCATTTGATTTCGGCCGCCGCCAGGAAGTTGTCGATGATGATCTGCGCACCATTGGCGAAATCCCCGAACTGTGCTTCCCAGGCCACCAGCGCCTCGGGGGCCTCGACCGAGTAGCCGTATTCGAAACCGACCGCGGCGTACTCCGAGAGGAGCGAGTCGCGCACAGTGAAGACGCCCAGGTCCCCGGTGGTCGGAGCAAGCACCCCCGTGTCGACGCGCCCCCCCATCCCATCGCCGAGATGCGCCAGCGGGATGAGCTCATCGGCCGTGATGTAGTCCACCAGCACGGCGTGGCGTTGGCTGAAGGTGCCGCGGCGGGTGTCCTGACCAGTCAGGCGGACGTTCACCCCTTGGTGGAGCAGCGAGCCGATGGCGAGGGCTTCGGCGAGGGCCCAGTCGATGTAGCCCTTGGCGACCATTTCGTCGCGCTGGGCGAACTGCCGCTCGAGCTTCGGGTGGATGGTGAACCCATCGGGAACGGTCCGGACCAATGTGGCCAGCGCGCGCAGCACAGCACCGGGCACACCCGTCTCCGCCGACGGAATGTCGGCGTCACCCCTGTCGTGCACCGGAAGCTGGGTCGGCGCCAACGAGGGCTCGCCCCGCACCTCGTCGAGCACCGTCTGCAGCCTGTTGTTGAAGTCGTCGAGAGCCGACTCCGCCGCCTCGAGCGTGATGTCACCTCGCCGCACCAGCGTCTCGGTGTAGAGCTTGCGCACCGAGCGCTTGGCGTCGATGCGCTGGTACATGAGGGGTTGGGTGTAACTCGGGTCGTCGCCCTCGTTGTGCCCGTACTTGCGGTAGCACACGACGTCGATGACGACGTCCTTGTGGAAGGTCTGCCGGAACGAGAAGGCCAAGCGGGCGGCGCGCACACACGCCTCGGGATCGTCGCCGTTGACGTGGAAGATCGGAGCCTGCACCATTTTGGCCACGTCTGTCGGGTAGACCGACGTCCGGGCGGACACCGGCGCCGTCGTGAAGCCGAGTTGATTGTTGATGACCACGTGCACCGCGCCGCCGGTGCGGTAGCCCGATAGCCCGGACAGGTTCAGCGTCTCGGCGACCACGCCCTGCCCCGCGAAGGCGGCGTCGCCGTGCACGAGGACCGACATGCAGGGAAAGCCGAAGCGGCCACCGGACATGGCCTTGGGCGTGCCGTCGGTCGGGGGGGAGAGGCGGTCCTGCTTGGCCCGGGTCATGCCTTCGACCACGGGGTCCACCGCTTCGAGATGAGACGGGTTGGAGGCCAGCGTGATCGGCAGCTCCTCACCGGCGCTGCCCCTGAACACCCCGCGCGCGCCCTTGTGGTACTTCACATCTCCGGAGCCCTGCACCGACTCGGGATCGAGGTTGCCTTCGAATTCCTCGAAGATCTCGCGGTACGACTTGCCGACGATGTTCGCCAGGACGTTGAGCCGTCCGCGATGTGACATCCCCATCACAACCTCGGCCACGCCGGAGCCGGCGGCGGCATCGAGCAGGGAGTCGAGCAGCACGATGGTCGACTCCGCTCCTTCCAGGCCGAATCGCTTCTGACCGACGTAGCGGGTGTGGAGGAAGCGCTCGAACACTTCGGCCGCGTTCAGCCGGTCGAGGATGTGCCGCTGCTCCTCCTCCTTGAGCGTGCTGGGTTGCCCCTCGACGTGCTGTTGGATCCAACGCTTCTGCTCGGGATCCTGAATATGCATGTACTCGATGGCGAGGGTGCGGCAATAGGCGTCGCGCAGGACGTGGAGGATCTCGTCCAGGGTGGCCATGTCGCGCCCGGCCAGGCCGTCGGCCACGAAGGTGCGGGGCAGATCCCAGATGGTCAGCCCGTAGGTGAGCGGATCGAGCTCGGGATGGATGTGCGGCGGTTCGGCGTCGAGCGGGTCGAGGTGGGCGATGAGATGGCCGCGCACCCGGTACATGTTGATGAGGGTCTGCACGTGCACCTGCTTGATCAGGTGCTGGTGCTCGCCTTCCTCGGTTCCCTGGCCGGCGTTGTTGTCCACCTGCCAGCGCACCGGCTCATAGGGCACGCCCATCGACTCGAAGAGGGCGTCGTAGAAGCCGCCCTCACCGGTGAGGAGTGCTGCCACCCGGCCCAGGAAGATGCCCGACTCGGCCCCCTGGATGATGCGGTGGTCGTAGGTGGAGGTCAGCGTGACCACCTTGCCCAGACCGAGTTGGGCCAGGACGCGCGGGTCGGCCGCCTCGTAGCCGGCCGGGTACCCGAGTGCCCCGACGCCGATGATGGCTCCCTGACCGGGCATGAGGCGCGGCACCGACTGCACCGTGCCGAGCGTGCCCGGATTCGTCAGAGACACCGTGGTCCCGCCGAAATCGTCGGGGGAGATCTTCCCGGTGTGGATCTTGCGAATGAGGTCTTCGTAGGCCACGACGAACGAGCGGAAGTCGAGTGTGTCGGCATCGCGGATGCACGGGACGAGCAGCGTGCGGGAGCCATCGCTCTTCTGCTGGTCGACGGCCAGCCCGAGGCCGACGTGCTTGTGGTGGATGACGCCGGGCTTGCCCGTGCCATCCACATCGTCGACAAAGGCTGCGTTCATGGAGGGTACGTCGCTGAGGGCACGGAC
>Ga0302184_10001523_pt1 | contig 14937 bp, 16 predicted proteins | sample I_Palsa_N3_3_FD_200233 | JGI IMG/M metagenome (GOLD analysis project Ga0302184, IMG submission 200233) | Peat permafrost microbial communities from Stordalen Mire near Abisko, Sweden - I_Palsa_N3_3 | ecosystem: Environmental > Terrestrial > Soil > Palsa > Peat permafrost | place: Sweden...
TGCCCGTCAAGACTCCAGGTCTGGTTCACCGCCCTGACTCCGCTGGATCGCAGAAACTAAGGTCCCGGTACGTATAGGAAGAAACAAGAATCTAACCCATGATTTAGGCAGCTTAGAGCAGCTTGAGTAGGAAGTAAAGAGCATGAACAAGATGAATCAGGAAGAAAGATGCAGCTATCTGCGGTCATGCCTCCGGTGTAAGAGCTAGAATCTTCTATCTTCTTCGGATACGGATGGTCACGTGACCGGTGGCGGGACTAGCATCGGCTCACGGGAAGGACGGTCATATGGCCGGTGAGGACTGGCGGCGGCTCGCCGATTACGTCGTCGCACGCCGGGTCGAGCTAGGCATGCGGGACAGGCGGGCCCTTGCCGAGGCGACCGGGGTGACCGAGCGGACGCTCGGAAAGCTTGAGAACGGCCAGCACGTCTCCCCCAGCACCCTCGGTATGGTCGAGAACCGGCTCGGCTGGGCCCCGGGTTCGTGCCGACGGATCCTGGCAGGCGGGGAGCCTAAGGCGGGGTCGCCGGACCTCGGGCATGCCGAGTATGAGGACCCGACGCTATGGCACATCGCGAGCACTCCGGGGCTGCCGCCCGAAGTGGTTCGCGGCCTCGTCGCCCTCGCCCGGAACTGGCGGCAAGGCGACGACGGCCCAGACGAGCCGGCCAGTCGGCGGACTTGACTGGGACGCCCAGCTGATGTAATTCCTCGGGCAGGGCTACCGGGTGATCGCCCACGACCGGCGCGGACACGGCCGCTCCACGCAGGTGGGTGTGGGCCACGACATGGACCACTACGCCGACGACCTGGCCGCCCTGACCGCGCACCTCGACCTCCACGACGCCGTCCACATCGGTCATTCCGCCGGCGGGGGCGAGGTCGCCCGTTACGTCAGCCGGCACGGTGAGAGCCGCGTCGCGAAGGTGGTGCTGATCAGCGCCGTGACGCCGTACGTAATGGCCGCCGACGGCCGGCCCGACCGCAAGGCGCGCTTCTCATCGCGCTGCAGCGGCCCGATGTCATCCGCCCGGACGACCTAGCCCTGCGTCACTCGATCCAGGCGCGCTACGGCCTCGACCACCTCCCGGACCCTGCCGAGGTGGCAGACCTCGCCCGGCACTGGAGGCCGCACCGGAGCCTTGCCTCCAGCCTGCTGCTGGCCGCCGCGAGAGCGAGCTGATTCAGCTTGCTTGTCACGATGCCTTCCTGGTCGTGCCGCCGACTGAGAAACCGATCGCGTTGAGCTGCTCGCGTCCCTCGGCAGTGATGTCGGCCGGCCCCCAGGGCGGACTCCAGGTCCATTCGATCTTCAGCTCGCGCGCCAGCGGGCCGACCACCGCGGTCCGGGCCTGATCCTCGATCACCTTGGTCAGCGGGCAGGCTGGGGAGGTCAGCGTCATGACCAGGGACGCCGTCCCGTCCTCGATGCCGGCCTGCCGGATGAAGCCCAGGTCTACCACGTTGACGCCCAGGTCCGGATCGATCACACCGTCCCGGAGGGCCGCGATCAGCGCGTCGCGACCGGGCTCGGCGCCGGGGGCAGAGGTCATTGGCCGCTCTCCTCGTCATCTGCAGCGCCGGGATGGACCAGAGTCAGGCCGGGCCGGTCGCTGAGAGTCAGCTCCACCTCGATCGCGGTGGTGTAAGTGGTGATCCAGTCCGCGTTGCCGTGGGCGTGCCGTCGCACCCGGGTGATCGCCTCCCCGTCGCTGACGCGGCCGCCGGCGACGACGAGATCGGCCTCGGCCACCCCGGGGGATTCCCGGCGGATGTCGGCGACGGCCTTCGCCACCAGCCGGTGGACTGGCTCGCACGCCTCTGCGGGGCTGAACCTGAGGATCTTCAGGGCCCGGTCCGCCGTCAGGCCGGTCACCCGGTCCAGAGCCCGGCGGGCCTGCTCCTGGGCGACCCGCGCGGCGCTGGTAGCTGCGATGGTTCGGCTGCCGGTCATGGTTCCCTCCGCGGTGGGCGGATCAGTTCACGAAGATCAGCGCCGGTATCGGCGAGGATGTGCGGGTCCGGGCGCAGCCGGCCCGCGACCATCCGCTTGCCGATGCTGACATCCTTGGGCCGGTTCAGGGCGAATACCGCCTGCACGACGCCCCCGGCCAGGTAGAACACCGAGAACTGCCCGCCGGAGGCCGATCCGCGCAGGACCGCCTGGTCGTGACCGTAGGCCAGCCCGACCGACTGCAGGTTGTGCTCGTACATGTCGGACCAGAACCAGTGCGGGTTGGTGTAGGGCTCGGCGTCGCCGAGCATGGCTGTCGCGGCGGCTGTGCCCTGCTTGATCGCGTTGTCGTAATGTTCGACCCGCAGGTGGGCGTCGTGGCCGCGGTGATAGGTCGCGGCCACGTCGCCTGCGGCATAGATGCCGTCGATGCTGGTGCGGCTGTACTCGTCGACCACGACGCCGCCGGGGGCGTCGAGGCCGGTGCCGGCCAGGAACTCGGTGTTGGGCAGCATCCCGGTCGCCACCAGCAGCAAGCCGCAGCGCAGCTCACCGTGGTCGGTGCGTACCGCCAGCCCGTCCGGATGGGCGGTCACCTCGCGGACCGGCTCGCCGGTGCGCACGGCGACGCCGGCCGCCCGGTGGATGCTTGTGATCGCCGCGCCAGCCTCGCGGCCCAACACCGCCTGCAGCAGGGTGTCCTGCATCTCCAGGATGGTGACCTGTGCGCCGAGCGTGCGAGCGGCCGCGGCGATCTCGCAGCCGATGAAGCCGCCGCCCAGGATGATGATGTCCCCGGCGGCACGGATCCGTTCGCCGAGCACATCGGCGTCGCCGCGGGTGCGCAGGTACACGATCCGGTCGTCGGCGACTCCGGGCAGCGGGCGGGGCCGGCCGCCGGAGGCGATCAGCAGCAGGTCGTAGCCGAGAACCCTGCCGTCCGACAGGCGGAGCCGGCGCTCCCCTGGGTGGACTTCCGCCACGGACGTGGCCAGCTGCAGGCGGATGTCCTGCTCGGAGAACCACTCGGGCGGCCTGATCCGCAGTTCGGCCGCCGACCTCTTGCCGAGCAGGTAATCCTTGGACAGCGGCGGCCGTTCGTAGGGCAGGTCCGCCTCGGCGCTTACGATCGTCATCTCGCCGTCGAAACCCCGGCTGCGCAGCGCCGCGGCCGCGGCGGCGGCGCACTGGCCACCGCCGGCGATGGCGATCCGCCTCACCGTCACCTGAGTCCTCCTCGCCGGTCAGGACCGCGGGTTCTCGGCTGTGACATCGACGCAGATCATTCCGGCCCCGTCGATCTGGCACGGGTAGCGGGTCAGGGCGCTGTCGGCCGGGTTGATGCCGGCGCCGGTCCTGGCGTCGAACTCCCAGTGGTGGCGCCAGCAGGTGATCGTGCCGTCTTCGAACTCACCCTCATCCAGGTTCGATTCCTGATGCGGGCAGCGATTCCTGTACGCCTGGACGTCGCCGTCGACGTTAACCAGCAGCACCTTGGCCCCGCTGACGTCGACGCCCGCCATGTCGCCTTCCCACAGGTCGTCGATCTCCATGGCCGGGGTCCAGATCCGCTCGGCGGGCTCGCTCGCTGACGCCACTTGTCATCCCTCACTCGTCGTGCCGCGGTTACTGGGCGGCGGCTTCCTGATCCTGGTCGAGGCCGGCTTCAGCGAGCAGCCGGGCCCGGGCCTCCGCCGCAGCCGCGGCGGCGCTGGCCGCGGGCGGACCGCCGGCGCTTTCCAGCAAGGCGGCGATCCCGGCCGCGGCCGCGTCCGCCCGCTTCCCCCACTTGCCGGCCCACTTCTCCAGGACCGCCGCGTTGGCGGGCCGGCTGGTGACGGCGTACCGGGCGAGGGCGCCGCTCCATCGGGCGCGCCGCTCGCTGTCCGCGGTCAGGTAGCCGAGCAGCAGCCAGGTCAGATGGTCACCCGCGGCCTGAGCGGTCTGGCGGAGCTGGCGGAGCAGCAGATCGTCCAGGGTGGGGCCGATGACCAGGTTCAGCGCGGTGAAGGCCTCGCCCCAGTCGTAGGCGACCAGCGCGGTCTCGATCAGCTCACGGGCCGGCTGCCACTCCTGGCGGGTTTCCCACAGATTCCGCTCGGCCTCCCCAAAGCCCTGGCCGGGCCGTGCGATGCCGAGCTCGGTGGTGCGATAGGCGACCAGCGACACCCGCCGCAGCAGGTCCGCCGCCGCATAGGTGGCCGCGTTCGTGATGTAGGACGACGGCGCCATGCAACCGATGTATGCCTGGATCTGCTGACAGCCGTGCAGCGGGAACCGGGTGACGCTGAACAGCAGCTGCAGCGTGTCCAGCCACGCGGCGGGGAGCGTCTTGTCGTGCCCGGCATCGGAATACTCGTCGAGCGCGCCGGCCACGGCACTCTCCTGGCCGTCCTGCATGGCGACGTACTTGCGGTAGGTCAGCGCGTCGGGGTCGCGGAAGCCGCTCCAGTCGTCGACCGCCAGCGGTGACTGGTCACGGTAGGTCCGGAACCACATGTTGGCCGGCGACGACGGGTTCTGCTCCAGGGGTGCCTTGCGGCCGTCGCGCAGCGTCCAGTTGGTGCCGTGCGAGACGATCTCGTACTCGGTCGGCATCCGGCGGACCTCGCCGAACGCGCTCCAGGTCCGCTGCCGGCGCTTGGTTTGCTCAGCCATGATCTCTCCTAGCTCGCCGGCACGCGCGGATGGGCCGCGAGGTGCCATTCGATCTGGTCGCTCGCGGTCCGGATCCGACCCGCGAACGCGGTCAGCATCTGCTCCAGGGACTGGATCTTGAAGGTCGGGCCGAGGTGCCGCTGCAGCGTCACCTCGGTGACCTTCAGGTAGTCGTCGGCCTGCACCCTGACGTAGGCGCCGCGGTCGATGACCTCGATGTAACTGTTCGGGTTGTCCTCGCGGATCGCGTCGATGACGAGTTCCACGTCGTCGCCCATGCGCAGGATCGGGCCCACCGGGTTCTCCATGTTTGCTCTCCTGTCAGGACGCGTAGTCGACGCGGACGTGGTCGAGCGGCGCGATGCCGGCCTCGGCGACCGTCAGGTTGGGGGCCAGCCGGCGGCCGTCGAACAAGACCACCTTCTCGGCGTCCCTGGCCGGGACGCGCACACCCTCGACGTGCTGGGCGACCGCGCCGGCCAGCTCGGCGATGGTGTTGTTGGACATCACCGGGACCAGGATCTCGAGGAAGTCGTCGTCGAAGACCGCGTTGAGCGGGATGAGGTAGGGGGCGGCCTCGGTCGGCTCGGGCGCCTGGCCATTCTGCGTGGTGGTCATGCCTCACGCTCCCGCGGCGGCGGCCGGCTGCGCGGGCAGGTACTCCGCGGCCCAGGCGTACTGGTGGCCGTCGTCGCCGGCCACGTCGGGCGTAATGCCCATCCAGGCCAGGATGCCGGGCACGTCCATCGGCTGGATCTCGCCCGCCAGGAACCGCTCCACCACGGTCGGGTTGTTCAGCCCGTCTCGGTCCTCCCACCAGATCTGCCGGCACACGTTGGAGCAGAAGTGGTAGGTGACGCCGTTATAGCTGACTGGCCAGTTGCGGACCCGCCAGCGCCCGTCCCGGCCGAAGGTCGGGTTGCAGTTCGGCAGGTGGCAAGTGTTGCACAGCCACGGCAGGGTGGCGGGGAGCGTCTTCTCGACCTGCCCGGAATTGATGTTGGCGATGATCGTGTCCCACTTCGGGCCGTAGATCGTCTCCCAGTTCGGGTACTTCTCCTGCAGCCAGGCCCGCTCATCCCGGCCGACCCCGGCGACCGGATTCCACCACACGGTCGGCCGCCAGAACCAGAAGCCCAGGTGCAGTGAGTGGTGCCAGACGTCCAGGCCGGCCATGAAATCGTCCCAGTACCACGGCTTCTTCAGCCCGTAGTCACGCAACGTGCGGCCGAACTGGTCGATGATCCATTCCTCCATGAACTCCCGGTAGGACTGCTTGCGCTCCCCGACGGGGGCGTAGTAGTCCATGCCGGGCCCGGTCAAAGCGGAGAAGGCGCGAGCGCTGAGCCAGAAGTACTTGTCCACGATCCATTGGGCCCGGACCGGATCGTGCTCCATCAGGATCTCCAGCGTCGGGCCACCCTGCTGGGCATGCCGCGCCTCGTCGGTCTGGATGGAGGAGATCATGTTGGCAAAGTTGATGTCCCCGGCGCCAAGAGCGTCCGCGGCGAGCGCGACGAACTGCAGGTTGGTGAACCCGGTCTCGAACATCAGCGGCAGCTGAATGGCCAGGTCGACCACGTTCGGTGCGGCGATCATGCCATCGAACAGGGAACGAAGCGCGATGGCAGCCCAGTCGTTGGTGTGGAATGCCTTCTGGGTCCAGTCGTACTGCGGGTCGCGGGCCACGAACTCATGGCCGGTGATCATGGTGATCTGGGTGTGCCGGGACTCGTCCAGCGCGCCGAACACGGCCATGTTCCGCCAGCCGCCGTTGAGCCCGAACCGGGCCATCCGCAGTTCGCCGATCTGGCCCATGAACTCCACCAGGGTGACGCCGCCGAAGTGCATCTTGGTGGAGGATTTCCAGCCCTCGTCGAGGTTCTCGAACGCCTTCGACCGCTGCATGGCGGCCTTGACGGCGTACGCCGAGGTCTCCTTGCCGTTCTGGTTGGCCACGTACTCGGGGTAGGTGACCTTGTAAGACTCTTCCCACTTGGCCCACGCCTCCCGTGGCACCTTCCCGGTGCCTGACTGCCAGTCCGGGTAGACCGCCTCGTGATCTACGTAGGAGTAATCCCACTCCACGTCGCGGGCCAGATCCTGCCAGTCCTCGCGCTTGAGCATCGTCATCGTTCTGTCCTCTCTTGAACGCGCTGGTCAGTCGACCTCGGCGTGCCCCAGCTGACGGTAGAAGCTGGCGTTGTCCCAGTAGGCGGTGATGTTGTCGATCAGTCCGTCGGCGTTCACGTGCAGCACGAACAGGTGCGGGAGGTTGAACCGCTGTCCCTTGCTGGCGATCACGCCCCATGGTGCGGCCTGAGTTCCTGATAGCGTCACCTCCGCGGCAACGGTCCCGTCCGGCGCGGTGCTCAGCGAGGTGACCTCGTTGGTCAGGTCGGGAAACGCGGTGATCAGGCCGCTCCAGATAACCCGGCCGATGCCGTGGATCTTGCCGTCGCCGCGGACGACCCGCTGCTTGCCCCAGATCTCGACGGGCAGGTAATGAAAGTCGGCGTTGTCGGTGCACAGGTCAGCCATGGCGGGAACGTCTTGTTCGCGGTAAGCGGCGAAGAACTCGCCGACGACCTCGGCCGGGGCCTTTTCCAGTGTCTGTGTCATGACTGGCTCCTATGCGATCGCGATGCGGTCCAGGCGCTTGACCGCCAGCCGCCGGTAGAGCTTGTTCTGATCCCAGTAGCCGGTGATCGCGGTGATCAGGCCGTCGGAGACGGTGAACAGCCAAGCCTGCTCGAGATCGAGATGCTTCTCCTGGTTGATGGCGCCGAGGAAGTCTGCCGCCTGGGTGCCTTCCAGACTCAGCTCGACCAGGACGCGGCCGTTGCCGCATGCAGTCCGGCGGGTAACGGTCAGCATGAGATCGGGGAACGCGGCCAGTGCCTCGCGGAAGAACTCGCGCGCGACCTGCGGGCCGCCAGAGCGCCCCGTCGGGTGGATGACGACCTCGGCCGCCGGTGACACGGCGCCGAAGGCACCGTCGAGATCGCCGCCGGCCAGGGCGATGACGAAGTCGTCGGCGACGCTGGCCGCCGTACCTGGGCTCCCGGTCGTGCTCACAGCACCTCCATGTGCTTCAGGACGGCGTCGGCGACGGCGTCGGCGGATTGCGGGTTCTGCCCGGTCACCAGGTTCCGGTCGACGACCACGTGCGAGGTCCAGGCCGCCGGGGAGTCGTCGAAGATGGCACCGGCGTTCTTCAGCGCGCCCTCCAGGTACCAGCGCAGGCCCAGCTTCCCGACCCTGGTCTGGTCTTCCTCCTCGTCGGTGAACGAGGTCAGCCGGTACCCGTCGAACAGCCACTGGCCATCGGGCCTGGCCGGGGCCGACAGCAGGAAAGCCGGACCGTGGCACAGGGCGCCGATGGTGGCGTTTTTCTCCTGCAGCAGGCGCAGGACGCGGGTAACATCCGGGCTGTCGGCCAGGTCCACCATGGGCCCGTGGCCTCCGGGTACGAAGACGGCGTCGAAGGACCGGATCTCGTCGTCGGACATCTCCGTCAGGCTGGCCGGGCTGGCAAAGCCGCCAATGGCGTCCAGGCGGGCGGCTACGTCGTCGGAGTGCGCTTGCGCGTCGCGCATCAGCGCATCGACGGCGGCGCGGACCTGCTCCGGGGTCAGTGGCGCACCAAGGCCGTCGTCGATCAGGACCTCGCCGAAGTCGCGGTCCTCGCGCCAGGCGATCCGCGCGGCCTGGCTGACCTGATCCCTGGCCGGGCGCGGCGGCACTCCGGCGTCACGGAGCGCCAGGAAGACCCGTCGCGCGGCGGCCATCCCGAGCTCGGTGAGATGGTGCAGGGTCAGCCGGATGTCGTCGACGTCCGGCATGAACGTGCGGGTGACCGAGGCGAGGAAGTCCTCGTCCTCATCGGGGTAGTGGAAGATGGGCTCCAGGCCGTAGGAGTCCGGGTAGGGCGGCCGGCCGTCTGGTGTCGCCACGGTGACCTCGACGCCCGCGGCGGTGAACCGCTCGTAGGGAATGATGGCCTCCTCGGCGAAGAAGCCGGTTTCGTGCTGGGCGCCGTCGGCGAGGACGATCTCGCGGGCGCTGGATACCAGCATGAGCAGTCGCGCCATGGGATGACTCCGTTCAGCCGGGATACGCTGATTGCGGGTTAATTACGCTGACGTTAACGAAGGTCAGGGGTGCCCCGGCGAAGTGCAGCAGGAATCCGAGGTTCTCCGACGGGATCGGGCAACGCGCTCGGGCCAGCGGAGAAAACCGGGGTCAGCCGAGGGTGAAGGGGTCGCGGGTGCCGCCGGTGAGCTCGACCCAGACCGCCTTTTCTTCCAGGTACTCGTCGATGGCACCGATGCCGTTCTCCCGGCCCAGCCCGGAATGCTTGAACCCGCCGAAGGGCACCGAGGGAGCGACGACACGGTAGGCGTTAATCCACACGGTTCCCGCCTTGATGCGGGCGGCCACCCGGTGGGCGCGGTGCACGTCCTTGGTCCACACCGCTCCGGCCAGGCCGTACGGCGTGTCGTTGGCGAGCTTGACGGCCTCGTCTTCATCAGTGAAGGTCAGCGCGGCCAGCACCGGGCCGAAGACCTCCTCCTTGAAGACCGTGGACTCCGGTGTGATGCCGGTGAGCACCGTCGGCTTGACGAACAAACCGCCGAGCCCGCTGTCGGCAGCCCCCCCGTAGGCGACCGTGGCCCCTTCTTCCCTGGCCTTCTCCAGGTAGCCCAGGACCTTCTGGTACTGCGGCGCGTTCGCGACCGGCCCCATCTCGGTGTCCGCGCCGTTCGGGTCGCCCAGCTTGATCCTCGCGGCGCGCTCGGCGACGAGTCGGATGAGCTCGTCGTGCACGTCGGCGTGCACGATGAGCCGCGACCCGGCCATGCACGTCTGCCCGGTCGCGGCGAACACGCCCGCCACGATCCCGTTGGCTGCCGCGGCGAGGTCGGCGTCGGCGAAGACCACCTGGGCCGACTTGCCGCCGAGCTCCAGCGTCACCTTGTTGATGTTCTCGGCCGCCGCGCGGGCCACGGCGCGGCCCGTCGCGGTCGAGCCGGTGAACGCGACCTTGTCGACTCCGGGGTGCGAGGCGAGCGCGGCCCCGGTCTCGCGGGACAGGCCGGTGACGACGTTGACCACGCCGGGCGGGAACCCGGCCTGCTCGATGAGCTCGGCGAATCCGAGGGTCGAGACGGGTGCGTGCTCCGAGGGCTTGATCACCAGCGTGCAGCCCGCCGCCAGGGCCGGCGCGACCTTCCAGGTCATCAGCAGCAGCGGGGAGTTCCACGGGGTGATCGCCGCGACCACCCCTACCGGCTCGCGCCTGGTGTAGACGAGGTAGCCGGGATTGGGGGAGGGGATCTGCCGTCCTTCGATCTTGTCCGCCAGGCCGGCGAAGTACTGGTACCACCCGCCCAGCCCGTTGAGCTGCCCGATCATCTCCCGGTAGAGCTTGCCGGAGTCGTTGACCTCGAGGCGGGCCAGCCGGTCGGCGTTCTCCGCGACGAGGTCGGCCAGCCGCCGCAGCAGGGCCGCCCGGGCGAACCCGGTCATCGAGCCCCACTCGCCGTCCAGGGCCGCGCGGGCGGCGGCCACCGCGGCGTCCACGTCAGCCGGCCCGCCGTCGGGCACCACGGCCCACGGGCGGCCGGTATAGGGGTTCTGCGATTCGAATGTTGCCCCGGACTCCGCGTCGACCGCCTTGCCGCCGATCACCATGCGGAAGTGCTCGAGCTCGCCTGCCATGCTGCGTCCTCCTCGACCTAGTCCTGTTGGCTAGCCCTGCACCCGCCCGGTCGACAGCTCCATGCGCAGCGGCACCACGTCGCGCTGGCTGTCGGCGTAGCAGCGGGGCGTTACCCCGAAGTAGCGCTTGAACTCGTTGACGAAGTGCGACAGGCTTGAGTACCCCACGGTGCGAGCGATGGCGCTGACGTTCATCTCACCTTCAACGAGCAGCTCGCGCGCGCGCTCCATCCGGACGCCCTTGATGAACTGGTACGGCGACATGCCAGTGATGTCGCGGAACAGGTGGGCGAACGCCGACGGGCTGAGACACGCAAGGTCGGCTAGATCAGCGACCGCCAGCTGGTCGGCCAGATGGCCGCGGATATAGCCGATGGCCCGGGTAACCGGGTCGTTCTGGTGCTCCAATGTGGCCGCGTCGAGCAGCAGCCGCCACTGCTCGGCCTGCAGGACCCGGTAGACGATCTCGGACAGGTACATCGGCGCCAGGAACCGCCGGTCCGGACCGACCGTCGCGGCCCTCAGGAACCGCAGGATCGCTCCGGCCGTGTTCGCGTCCAGCGGGGTGACGCGAGCTGGAACCGCTCGTCTGCCCAGCGCCGACCGGCCCGCCGGGCGGCGGAACGTCGTGGTGGTGTGCTCCCGCAGGTCCGCGGACACCCGGCGGACGATCGCCGGGTCTATCTGCAGGACGAACGACAAGAACGGCTTCTCGACGGTCGCCTCCAGGATTTCCGCCTCGACCCGCATGCCCCGGCTCAGCACCAGGTAGTTGAAGGGGTCGTAGCAGTAGGTGGAGCCGTCGATGGTCACTGACTTACGCCCCTGAGCCACCACGCACAGCGACAGGGCGTAAACCTCGCTCCACTGGGGGACCACCGGGGCCTCGAACCGGTACATCGTCAGGCCAGGCCAGTCAGTTTTGTTCAGGCCGATCCGGCAGGCCCGGGAGTTCAGCTCCGCGATGAGGTCACCGGCGCGCAGCCGCTCCTCGGTGGCCAGCCCCGCCAGGGCCGTCCTGTCATCATCGTTCACTCGACGTCCTCCTCTCCCTGTGTACCTCAGCGGCGCTCCGGCCGCTACCCCCATCTACCCCCGTCCTGAATCGTCCGGCCGGGTCATTGCCGTCACCCGCGTCGTCTGGCCGGGGACCGGCTAATCTGATGGCGGTGACCGTTCAGCTGGCCCTGCTGTGGCGGGTTAGTTATGGCGGCCTGGAGATTACCGGCTCCCGGCTGCAGGGCCTGCTTGCGCTCCTGGCCGAGGATCCACACCTGGGGTGCAGCACCTCCCGGCTGGTGGACGGGCTGTGGCCAGACGAGCAACCCGAGCACCCGGTCAAGGCCCTCCAGGTCCTGGTGGCCCGGGCCCGGGCCCGGCTCGGCCCCGGGGTCATCGTCAGCACGCCGGCCGGATACCGGCTCTCGCTGCGCGAGGACCAGATCGATGCCTCCGCGGTCCTGCTCAGCGCGTCCGAGAGTGAGAAGCGGTCCCGGGCCGGCGACCACCTCGCGGCGCTGGGGCACGCCGAGGCCGGGCTCGCGCTGTGCCAGGGCGCGGAGGGCTGGGACTCCGGGGACGGCCACCCGCTGGCTGCGCTGCGCGCGGCGCGGATTCCGGTCTACCGGTCACTGCTGCGGGCCCGCGCGCTGGCGCTGTCGCGACTGGGGCGGCGGGCCGAGGCGGCCGCACCGCTCGGCGAGCTGATCCTGCGCTTCCCGCGGGACGAGGAGATCCTGGCCGAACTGCTGCGGTGTGAGGCGGCGACGGCCGGGCCCGCGGCGGCTCTCGCCAGGTACGCCGCCTACCGGCAGCGGCTGCGCGACGAGCTCGGCACCGACCCGGGCCCCGCGCTGCAGGGCGTGCACGCCGAACTGCTGCAGGCCGGCGCGCCCGTGATCCGCCGCGGCGTCCGGCACGAGCCCAACCCGCTGCTTGGCCGCGGCGACGACGTCGCCGCCGTGGCGGGCCTGCTGCGCACCTCCCGGGTCACGTCGATCGTGGGCACCGGCGGCCTGGGCAAGACCCGTCTCGCGCACGCGGTCAGCGCCCAGGCGGAGCAGCGCGTGGTGCACGTCGTCGAGCTCGCGGGCGTCGCCCCAGGTGGCGACGTGACGGCCGAGGTCGCGTCCGCCCTCGGCGTCGGCGAGGATGGCGGCAACCCGGTCGGCCGCCGCGGCGCCCCGCCGGGCCCGCCGGGCCTGCCCGCCGGGATCGTGGCCGCCCTGGGTCCCGGCCCGGCGCTGCTCGTACTGGACAACTGCGAGCACGTCGCACGCGGCGCCGCGGACCTGGTGCAGGCCCTGGTGGGGCTGAGCAGGGACCTGCGCGTGCTCACCACCAGCCGTGCCCCGCTCGGCCTGTCGTCGGAATCGGTGTACCTGCTGCCCGAGCTGGACCTGCCCACGACGGCCGAGCTGTTCGAGCAACGGGCGCGGGCGGCGCGGCCCGATGCCGACCTGCCCGCGCAGGCCGTGCGGGAGCTGAGCGGCCGCCTGGACGGGCTGCCGCTCGCTGCGGAACTGGCCGCCGCGCGGGTCCGGGTCATGTCGGTGGCCGAGATCGCCCGCCGCCTCGACGACGGGTTCGCCGTGCTGGGCGGCGGCGCACGGGACGCGCCGCGGCGGCACCGCACGCTGCACGCCGTGATCGACTGGAGCTGGAACCTCCTTGAGCCTTCCGGGCAGGTGGCCATGCGCGCCCTCTCGGTGTTCCCCGGCGGGTTCACTGGCGATGCCGCCCGGCACCTGCTCGGTGCCGACGTCCTGCCGGTGCTGGAGCAGCTCGCCGATCAGTCGCTGGTCAAGGTCGTCGACACCGCGTCGGGTACCCGGTACCGGATGCTGGAGACCGTTCGGGAGTTCGCCGCGGCGCGCCGGGAGGACGCCGCCGAGACGGACCGCGTGACCAGCCGGTTCCTCGCCTGGGCCCGTGACTTCGGCGTGGCCCACCACGACTCGGTCCTCACCGGTGACGACCTGCCTGCCTTCGAGCTGGTCCGGGCCGAGCAGGACAATCTGGTCCAGGCGCTGGCGCACTGGCTGGGCCGTAAGGACGGGGCAACGGTCGCGGCGGTGTCGGCCGTGCTAGGCGGGCTGTGGGCGGTCGAGTCGAGTTTTGCCCGCCTGAGTGCCCTGGCGGGGGACACGGCCGGGATCCTGCCGCCGTTCCGGCCGGAACCCGGCTTCGTCGAGGCGACCCGGACCAGCCTGGTGCTCGGCGCGGTGACCGGGTTCCTGCTGCGGGGGCCGAGCCCGGCGCGGTTCCTGGTGGGCCTGCGCCGGCTCCCGGCGGCTCCGCCGGACACCTTTGCCCGGGCCGCGCAGGCCGTGCTGAACGAGCTGGACGGGTCACCCGAGGCGGACCTCGCCACTCTGAACGCGCTGGGCCGCAGCGACCATCCGCTGGTCGCGGGCATGGCCGACTACATGGCCAGCTACGTCTGGGAGGGGGCGGGCGACCTGGACGGCGCGCTGACGGCGGCGCGGCGGTCGCTCGCCGCGTGGCAGCGCCGTGGCAGCGCCTGGCTCCGGGCCGCCGCGCACGCCCGGATCGGCGAACTGTGCCTGCGGGTGGACGAGGCCGGTTCGGACGACGAGGCGTTGCGTCACCTGAGCGCGGCGCTGTCGGTGATCGAGGCATTCGGGGCGTGGTCCACCGCGAACCGGGTGCGCGAGGCAATCGTGGGGGCCAACCTGCAGCGGGGCGCCTACGACGAGGCGGAACGCGAGCTGAAGCTGACCACGCCGCGCAGCGCGGACGAGCCCTGGGATATGTCGATGTTCGACACCGCGATGCGCGCGGAGATAGCGCTCGGCCGCGGCGACGTCGATACCGGCCTGCACCTGTGGCGTACGGCCGCGGCGACGCTACGGGACTCGCAGTGCCCCGGACCCGGCAGCGACCTGTCCCAACTGGATCCCTGGGCACTGCAGGTTCAGGCCGTCGCCGTGGTGGCCCACGCGCACCACGGCCGGCTCGGCCTGGTTGCGGAAACCACCGGGGCGCTGCCGGCCGCGCTGTCAACGCTGACCGCGGACCCGGGGCCGCCGCCCGGGACGCTCGCCGCCTCCTATGGCCTCGCCGTCTGCGGCTCGCTCCTGTTGGCCCTGGCCATGACCGACATCGACCGGGGCCAGCGCGCGGCGGACGCCGGCCTTGCGAGGTCGGGAGCGAGGATGATCGCGCTGGCCGAGCGTTTCGGCCTCAAGAACGGGCTCCAGCGGACCATGTCCGCCGCGCGCGCCCGGCGGGCCGCGACCGACGCCGACGAGCCGGCCTACGCCGAGGCCGTGTCGGCGTACGCAGGCCTGGACACCGACGGCCTGCGCGCCGCCGCCCGCGCCGCCCTGCGGGAACGGGCCCTCCTCAGCGGTTGAGGTCCCGCCGGCCCGGCCGCGCAGGACACATCCTCAGGCGATCTTGCGGTGGTAGGTGGCCATGGCGAGGGCGTACCCGACTATTCCGATGCCCAGGCACCAGGCGAGGGCGGTCCAGATGCTGGTGCTGACCGGCTGTCGTGCGAGCAGGTCGCGGATCGTGTTGATGATGGATGTCATGGGCTGGTTGTCGGCGAAGGCGCGTACCGGGCCGGGCATGG
>Ga0302184_10001527_pt1 | contig 14927 bp, 10 predicted proteins | sample I_Palsa_N3_3_FD_200233 | JGI IMG/M metagenome (GOLD analysis project Ga0302184, IMG submission 200233) | Peat permafrost microbial communities from Stordalen Mire near Abisko, Sweden - I_Palsa_N3_3 | ecosystem: Environmental > Terrestrial > Soil > Palsa > Peat permafrost | place: Sweden...
GTCCCGATCGGGATCACCGCCGCCGCGATGGCGCCGCGCACGCTGCGTGAGAGCCGCCGTGAGGAGGCCGGCGACTCGTTCGACATCCCCGGCGCGGTGGCCGTCACCGGCGGCCTGGCGCTGCTCGTCTACGCGGTTGTCGACGCGGTCAACGTCGGCTGGGGCGCGACGCGGACGATCGTCTGCCTGATCGTTTCGGTCGTGCTGCTGATCGCGTTCGTCGCGATCGAGCTGCGCCGGCGCGATCCGCTGGTGCCGTTCTCGATCTTCCGGCTGCGGACGCTGCGCGGCGCCAACATCGTCGGGTTGCTGGTCGGCATGTCGCTGTTCTCGATGTTCTTCTTCATCTCGCTCTACCTGCAGGACGTCATGCACTACTCGCCGATCCGCACCGGGATCTCGTATCTGCCGCTGGCGGTCGGGATCATCATCACCGCGGGGGTCGCCTCGGCGCTCGTGACCAAACTCGGCTTCAAGACGCCGTTGATCGCCGGGATGCTGTTCATCGCCGGCGGCCTGATCTGGTTCTCACGCGTGCCGGGCCACGGCGGGCACTTCTACTCCGACGTGCTCGGGCCGTCGCTGCTGGCCGCCGTCGGTCTCGGGCTGGCGTTCGTGCCGGTCACGATCGCGGCCGTGAGCGGGATCCAGCCCAACGAGGCCGGGCTCGCGTCCGGGCTGATCAACACCTCGCAGCAGGTCGGCGGCGCGCTCGGGCTGGCGATCCTGGCGACGATCGCCAACTCCCGCACGCTCGACCTCCTGCACGCCGGGGGCGTCGACCGCGCGGTCGCGCTGACCAAGGGCTTTGACCGTGCGTTCCTGGTCGGTGCCGGGTTCGCGATCGCCGGGGCGATCCTCGCGGCGGTGACGATCTCCTCGGCCGACAGCCGCGCCCATGTGCAGGCGGCGAGTGAGCCGGAGGCGGTCGCCGCCGGAGGACACTGACGTCAGCGTTCTTCGGGCACGGCCGCGGTCGGCGCGTCCAGTCGCCGCCGTGGCCGAATCCGCCGGTACAGCCACAGGAATACCGGGAACTCGACGAACCGCAGGGCCGCCCAGGTGCACGCCTTGCGCGTCGGGATCCCGCGCGCTTGGGCGTCACGCAGCACCCACCCCGCGGAGAACGAGGCGGCGCCCACCAGCACCAGCAGGATTGCGATCCCGGGTCCGTTCATGATTCCGCCTCCTCAAGATGGCCCCAGTGGAAGTAAGCGAGCGGACCAACCGTGTTGGTCAGGCACGCCAATCGCCACAGGAGCTTGGGCCCGCGGATTCGTTCCGCCGGCGTTCGATGAATGTTCCATTCCGCGGATCCCGACAGCCACCAGCTGCCGGCGGTCACCGCGACGACCGCCGCCTGCTTGACGGGCGACAGCGCCCGGAAGTCGCGGACGAGCTTGGCGATCGCGGCGGTCATGCCGGTTGCGGTTTCCCGGTCGCCGGGACCGCGGGCGGATCGCCGTCGGACCGGCCGACGCCGGTCAGGTCAGCCAACTCGCCGACGATGTCCTGGAGCACCGAGGTGCGCAGCGCGTAGATGATGTTCCCCCCACTGCGCCGGGAGTCGACCAGCCCGGCCTGCTCCAAGACGCGCAGGTGCCGCGACACGGACGGCCACGAGATCTCGAAGTGCGAGGCGAGTTCGCCGGCCGGCAGATCTCCCTCACGCAGCAGCCGCAGAATCTCACGACGGGTCGGATCCGCCAGCGCGCGATAGCCGTTTGCGATCGTCATTATGAGCAGATTAGCATATGAGCTAAATTGCGCATCCAGGCGAGCTGCCATGCTCATCGAGGCGTTCGGCCAGGCGTTCGACGCGATGACCGTCGCGGCGTTCCTAGCATCACACGTCATGGAGGTCTGGCGATGACGCCGCAGCGGACCGAAGTCGCGGCGACCGAGGCCTCCGCGCTCACGCCGTCGGAGCTCCGCGCGCAGGCCGCGGCTGCTCGTGACGCCGCGTTCGGCACCCGGGTCACGTTTTCGCCCAAGGTGTTCATCCCGCTCACGCAGCTGTGCCGCGACGGCTGCCAGTACTGCACGTTCGCGCAGCCGCCGAAACGTCTCGGAGCGCCGTTCCTGTCGCCCGAGCAGGTGCTCGAGATCGCGCTGGCGGGCGCCCGCGCCGGCTGCCACGAGGCGCTGTTCACGCTCGGCGAGGCACCCGAGACCAAGTGGGACGTCGCCCGCGAGTGGCTCGCCCAGCGCGGCCACGCGACGACGATCGACTACCTGGTCGAGATGTGCGAGCTCGTGATCGAAGAGACGGGCCTGCTGCCCCACGCCAACGCCGGCGCGATCTCCGAAGCCGACTTGGCGCGGCTGCGCAAGGTCAGCGCCTCGCAGGGGATGATGATCGAGACGCTGCGCGCCGACCTGCCCTGTCACCGTGGCGCGCCCGACAAGCATCCGACGAGACGGCTGGGCACGCTCGAGGCTGCCGGCCGGCTGCAGATTCCCTACACGACGGGGATCCTGGTCGGGATCGGCGAGGATCGCGCCGACCGGATCGAGGCCCTCCAGGCGATCGCCGTCAGCCACGCGCGCCACGGCCACGTGCAGGAGGTGATCGTCCAGAACTTCCTGCCCAAGCCGGGCACCGGGATGCGCGACCACCCGGCGTGCCCACCCGCCGACCATCTGGACGCGATCGCGTTGGCGCGGATGATCCTGCCGGTCGACGTCTCCGTGCAGGCGCCGCCGAACCTCGCCGACGACCTTTGCCCGCTGATCGCCGCCGGGATCGACGACTGGGGCGGGGTCTCGCCGGTGACTGCCGATCACGTCAACCCCGAGCGTCCGTGGCCGTCACTCCAAAGACTGCGCGAGGCGACCGAGCGGTCCGGGCACGTGCTGGCGCCACGGCTGACGGTCCGGCCGTCGCATGGCCTTGACCCCGAACGCTGGCTCGATCAGCGCGTTCGGTTCCCGGTGCTGGATCGCTCCGACGCCGAAGGGCTGGCCCGCGATGACCCCGGCACGATCCTGCCGCAGCGGTTCACCGACGTCGCCAACGTCGGTACCGGCGCCGAGGTGCGGCTGACCGGCCGGCGCTCGACGGCGTGGGCCTCAGGTGGGGATGCCCCGCCGCCTGCGCTCGTTCCCGACATCGAGGCCGCCTTCCGGATTCCGCGAGGGCCGGTCCGCGAGGTGATCGAGGGCGTACAGCTCGGCCAGGAGACCGGCGAGGACGAGCTCGTCACGCTGTTCTCCGCGCGCGGACCGGAGGTCGCCGCGGTGGCCGCGCTCGCCGACGAGCTACGCAAGCAGGCGACGGGCGAGACGGTCACCTTCGTGCGCACGCGGAACATCAACTACACGAACCTCTGCACGTTCAAGTGCCAGTTCTGCGCGTTCGCCAAGGGACCGCTGAGCCTGAACCTGCGCGGCACCCCATATCTGCTCTCCGACGAGGAGATCGTGATGCGCGCCCGGGAGGCGCACGAAGCCGGCGCGACCGAAGTCTGCCTGCAGGGTGGCATCCATCCGAGCTTCGACGGCAACACGTACGAGCGGATCGCTCGCGCCGTCGCCGAGTCGGTGCCGGAGCTCCACCTCCACGGCTTCACCGCACTCGAGGTCACCGAGGGCGCGCGCCGGCTGGGCGAGCCGCTGGCCGAATACCTGACGCGACTCAAAGAGGCCGGCCTTCGCTCGCTGCCGGGCACGGCGGCCGAGATCCTCGACGACCCGGTCCGCGCGATCCTGTGCCCCGACAAGGTCAACACCGAGGAGTGGCTGGAGGCCCACCGCACGGCGCACTCGGTGGGTCTGCGCTCGAACGTGACGATCATGTTCGGCGCGGTCGAGCAGCCGGTGTCGTGGGCGCGCCACCTGCTGCGCACCCGTGCTCTGCAGCGGGAGACCGACGGCTTCACCGAGTTCGTGCCGTTGCCGTTCGTCCACATGGCGTCGCCGATTTATCTCAAGCACGCGGCGCGGCGCGGACCGACCTTCCGGGAGGTGGTGCTGATGCACGCCGTCGGCCGGATCGGCTACCACGGCGACATCGACAACATCCAGGCTTCGTGGGTGAAGCTGGGCCTCGGCGGCCTCGCGCAGCTCCTGCAGGCCGGCGTCAACGACGCCGGGGGCACGCTGATGGACGAGAACATCTCCCGCGCGGCCGGCGCCTCGCACGGGCAGTCGCTCGACGTCGACGAGGTGCAGCGCCTCGTGGGCTCGCTCGGGCGCACGCTGCGTCAGCGCACGACGTTGTACGGAACCCCGGAGCAGCAGGTCGCCGCCGCGGCGTAGAGAGGAAGCGGTATGCGCTACGGCTACAAAGCGTCCGCGGAGCAGTTCGACCCGCAACGGCTGCTGGATTACTCGCGGCTGGCCGCCGAGCTCGGTCTCACCACGGTCGCGATCTCCGATCACTTCCAGCCGTGGCGCCACAAAGGGGGCCACACGCCCGCCGTGCTGCCGTGGCTCGGGGCCGCCGGGGCGACGATCCCGGACGCGCTGCTGGGGACGAGCGTGCTGACGCCGACGATGCGCTACCACCCGTCGATCGTCGCCCAGAACTTCGCGACGCTCGGCTGCCTGTTCCCGGACCGGATCTTCCTCGGCGTCGGCACCGGCGAGGCGCTGAACGAGACGCCCGCCACTGCGGCGCAATGGCCGGGCGCCAAGCAGCGCCGGATGATGCTGCGCGAGGCGATCACGCTGATCAAGCAGCTGTGGACCGAGGACCGGGTCACGTTCGAGGGCGAGTACTACCAGACCGACCGCGCGACGATCTACGACAAGCCCGATCAGCCGATCCCGATCTACGTCGCCGCCTCGGGGCCGCTGGCGGCCAAGCTCGCCGGCCGCGTCGGCGATGGATTCATCGCGACCTCGGGCAAGAAGCCCGAGCTCTACGAGGAGCTGCTGGCCAACCTGGCCGAAGGAGCCGAGGCCGCGGGCCGCGACGCCGACGCGATCGACAAGTTCATCGAGATCAAGGTCAGCTATGACAAGGACCTGGGGCATGCGCACGGCGCATGCGCGTTCTGGGCGCCGCTGGCGCTGACGCCCGACGAGAAGTCCGGGATCGACGACGCGGTTGAGATGGAGCAGGCGGCCGACAAGATCCTCGATCGCGCCCCGTCGCGGTTCATCTGCTCCGACGACCCCGACGACGTCGTCGAGCGGATCGCCCCGTACGTGCAGCTCGGCTTCAGCCACCTCGTGTTCCACGGACCCGGCGACGACCAGGAGCGCTTCCTGCGGGGCTTCTGCGCCGACGTGCTACCGCGCCTACGAAGGCGCTTCGGCGACGGCGAGTAGCCGCCGCCTCGGCACGAGCCCCGGCCCGAGTTCACCGCCGGCTCTCCTGACCGACGGCAAACTCGAGTTCGAGGTACTCGTGGATGTCGAGCGGCGCCGGCTGGGCCGGCCCCGGATCGGGCGCGAGTGGCCTGGGTGGGATCGGCGCGGGCCGGCGACGCCAACGCCAGTGCCAGTCCCGGCGACGGTGCGCACGGCCCGGCGCGGCGGGCGGGCGCGGCAACTTTCCATAGCGAACGAACGCCAGCAGTTCGTCGCGATCGCGATCGCGATACATAGGTCATCCTTCCAATCAAACGGATGTCAGTGTCACTTCTGTTTTTGGGTAACCGCCGGAGTCACCCGTTGCCGGGTATCGTCCTACGGCTATCCGTCCTGCAATGCCTGCCTGAGCCCGTGGGGCTCCGGTTTTAGGTCGCTGGAGTCTTCGACATCGGTTACCTCCTGGCGTTTGAACTGAAAAAGGGCACAAAAAAGGGCGACCCTTGCGGATCGCCCGTGCGTGGGAGTCGGTATGCGCGTGCGCGTATCAGCGCGGGCGCCTCCCAGCAGGGACGATCGTTCCATCCATGACCGTGCGCGCGCCGGCAAACGCCTGGCACACACGCATGCCGGCATCCTGCCCGGCGAGGCGGTCGGTCGTGGGAATGTGGAAAAGGGTTGCCATGAGATCGTTCCCCGTGGGGTGGCATAAAAGGTAACCGACCCGTTGAGTAATTGCAAGGCAAATCCACAGTTCGTGCGTACGCGAGACCCGATTGGCGCCGTGCAGCCCTGGATACGCTGAGTTCGTGCTGCATGTTCACCGCGCTCCACGTGCCGACCGGCTTGCCTCGGCGCTCGCCGCGATGCTCGCTCAAGCCCCCGCCGACCCGTTCGCCGCGGACGTCGTGGCCGTGCCGACGCGGGGGATGGAGCGGTGGCTGACCCAGCACATGTCCGCGGTGCTCGGCGCCTCGCCCCAGCGTTCGGATGGCATCTGTGCCAACGTGCTGTTCCCCACCCCCCATCGGCTCACCACCGATGCGGCGGCGGCCGCGTGCGAGATCGACCCGGCGCGGGACCCGTGGCTGCCGGAGCGCGCCGTCTGGCCGCTACTGGCGATCGTCGACGAGTCACTGGACGAGCCGTGGCTGACCGCGTTGGCCACCTACCTCGGCGCCGGCTCGGGCGAGCCGTTCAAGCGGTCGCGGCGGCTCAGCATCGTCGACCACCTCGCGACGCTGTTCGACCGCTACGCGATCCACCGACCGGCGATGCTCGAGGCGTGGCTGGCCGGCGACGATCACGACGCGTCTGGGGCGCCGTTGCGCCCCGAGGCCGCGTGGCAGGCGGAGCTGTGGCGTCGGTTGCGGGCGCGGATCGGGGTCCCGAGCCCGGCCGAGCGTCGCCTCGAGGCGCGCGAGCGGCTGATCGCCGACCCGTCGCTGGCCGAGCTGCCCGAGCGGATCTCGTTGTTCGGGCTGACGCGCCTACCGGTCGGTCAGCTGCAGATCCTGCGGGCGCTGGCAACGCACCGTGACGTCCACCTGTTCCTGCTGCACCCGTCGCCGGCGCTGTGGGCCGAGCTCGCGCGATCGGACGTGCTGCCAACGAAGGACCCGAGCCGCGCCGCGGATCTGACCGCAGAGCTTCCCGCCAACCGGCTGCTGGCCTCGTGGGGACGCGACGCGCGGGAAATGCAGCTCGTGCTCGCCGCCGACCGGGGCGATGCGGACGGTCCGCGCGCCGCGGCGTTCAGCGACCACGACGAGGGCTCCGACCCGTTCGGCGACACGCTGCTGGGACGGCTGCAGTCAGACATCCGCGACGACCGCCCGACCCCCGGCGCGCCGATCGGCAACGGACCCGACGAGCGAATGGTGCCCGCGGCAGATGATCGCAGCATCGAGATCCACGCCTGCCACGGCCGCTTGCGACAGGTCGAGGTGCTGCGCGACGCGATCCTGCATGCGCTCGCCGCCGACGACACGCTCGAGCCGCGTGACGTGATCGTGATGTGTCCGGACATCGAGGCGTTCGCGCCGCTGATCGGCGCGACCTTCGGGGCCGGCGAGCGTCCGCCCGACGATGGCGAGGCGACCGCTGCGACGGAACCCGAGGAGCGTGCCGGCAGCGTCGGTCACCGGACCGCGGACCTGCGTGTGCGCCTCGCCGACCGCGCCCTGCGCCAGACCAACCCGGTGCTCGGCACCGTCGCCGCGCTGCTGGAGCTCGTCGGCGGCCGGCTGACCGCCTCGCAGGTGCTCGATCTCGCCGACCGCGGCCCGGTCAGGCGGCGGTTCGGATTCGACGACGATGATCTGGCGCTGATCCAGGACTGGGTCCGGGACTCCGGCGTCCGCTGGGGTCTGGACGCCCCGCACCGCGGCCCGTACAGCCTGCAGGGCGTCGCCGACGGCACCTGGGAGCAGGGTCTGGACCGCGTGCTCGTCGGCGTGACGATGGCCTCCGACGTGCGGCTGTTCGAGCGCGTGCTGCCGCTTGACGACGTCGACAGCCGCGCGATCGAGCTGGCCGGCCGGCTGGCGGAGCTGGTGCAACGGCTGACCGTGGCGCTCGACGCGCTCGGGACCACGCAGCCGCTGGCCGATTGGGCGGCCGCGCTAGCCGACGCCGCCGACGCGCTGACGGCGACCAGTGACCGCGACCGCTGGCAGCGCTCCGAGCTGCAACGCATGCTCGACGAGCTCGTCGCCGAGGCCGACGGCGTGCCCGGCGCCGAGTCGATGGCGCTGACCCCGTCAGAGATCTCGGCGCAGCTGCGTGAGCGGCTCGAGGGGCGGCCCACCCGGGCGAACTTCCGGACCGGACATCTGACCGTCTGCACGCTCGAGCCGATGCGCTCGGTGCCGCACCGGATCGTCTGCCTACTCGGGCTCGACGACGACGCGTTTCCACGCAAGGCCCCGCGCGACGGCGACGACCTGCTGCTCGACGACCCGTGGATCGGCGAACGCGACCCCCGCTCCGAGGACCGCCAGCTGCTGCTCGATGCGCTGATGGCCGCCGGAGAACGGCTGTTGATCACCTACACCGGCCGCGACGAACGCACGAACACCCGGCGCCCACCCGCGGTCCCCGTCGGTGAGCTGCTGGACACGATCGAGCAGACCGCCCGCTTCGAAGACGGCGTCAAAGCCGCCGAGCGGCTCGTCGTCACGCATCCGCTGCAGCCGTTCGACGCGCGCAACTTCACCCCGGGCGCGCTCGGCCGCGACCGGCCGTGGAGCTTCGACCCCGCGGCGCTCGGCGGCGCCCGGGCGTTGGAGCTGCCGGCGACCGCACCCGCACCGTTCCTCGCCAGCCCGCTGCCGGCCCGCGGCGGCGACGTCGTCGAGCTCGGCGATCTGATCGCGTTCGTCGAGCACCCAGTCCGCGCGTTCCTGCGAGGCCGGCTCGGAATTCGCGTGCGCTCCTACGACGAGGAGGTCTCAGACGCCTTGTCGATCGAGCTCGACAACCTCGAACGCTGGGGCGTCGGCAACCGGCTGCTGAACGCGCGCATGCGCGGCGCCGACCGGCGTGACGCCTGCCTGGCCGAGATCGCGCGGGGGCTGCTGCCGCCCGACAAGCTCGGCAAGCCGATCGTCGAGGCGGTCGAACCGATCGCCAACGCGATCGCGGTCACCGCCGAGGAGTACTGGACGCCTGGCGACGCTGGCGACCCGGTTGACGTGCGGGTCACGCTAGGCGACGGCCGGCTCCTGACCGGAACGATTCCGGCGGCGCGCGGCGACGTGCTGCTGGCGACGACGTACTCACGGCTGGGGTACAAGCAGCGGTTGTCGGCCTGGGTGCGACTCGTGGCGGCGACCGCGTCGCACCCCGACCGCGAGCTGCGCGCGGTGACGATCGGCCGTGGCAGCGGCGACGACGTTCGAACTGCGGAGGTGGCGATCGCGGGTGACACCTCGGCGGAGCGTTTTGCGGCAGCGACCGACGAGCTCGAGCTGCTGGTCGGGCTGCTGGACCTGGGGAGGCGTGAGCCGTTGCCGCTGTACTGCAAGACGTCGGCCGCGTATGCGGAGGCGGCCCGCGGCGGACGCGATCCGAACGAGCCGGCGGCCAAGCAGTGGGAGTCGCGCCACGGCGGTCGTTACGGCTGGATCAGCCTTGAGAACGAGGAGCCCGAGCATCTGCTCGTGCTCGGTGGCGCGGTCGCGTTCGAGCGGCTGTTGGAGGTCCCGCCGGGGCCGAACGAGACCGGCGATGGCTGGGCGGCCGACGAGCGCTCGCGCCTGGGACGGCTGGCCCGGCGGCTGTGGGACGGTCTGCTGGACCGCGAGCAGGTGAGCTCGCGATGACCGCCGTCCGGGAGCTGACGCCGGCCGAGTTCGACGTCTGCGGCCCGCTGCCGACCGGCGTGACGGTGCTCGAGGCCAGCGCCGGCACCGGCAAGACCTACACGATCGCGTCGCTCGCCGCGCGGTACGTGGCCGAGGGCGTGCCGCTTGACCGGTTGCTGCTGGTCACGTTCACACGGATCGCGACCGGCGAGCTGCGTGAACGGGTCCGCGAGCGGCTGGTCGATGTCGAGCGCGGGCTGGGCGCCGCCCTCGCAGCCGGGGCGAGCAGCGACGACCCGCTGGTGACGCTGCTGGCCGAGCACGAGCCCGAGCCGCGACGCCGCCGGCTGGCGCGGGCGATCTCAGACTTCGACGCGGCCACGATCGCCACCACTCACAGCTTCTGCCAGGAGATGCTGTCGGGGCTCGGCATCGCCGGCGACCTCGAGCCCGCGCTGACCTTCACCGAGGACGCCTCGGAGCTCGTCTCAGACGTCGTCGGCGACTTCTACGTGCGCAAGTTCCATGACGACCTGCGACCTGCGTTCGATCTCACCCAGGCGAACGCGGTCGCTGATGCGGCGATCGGCAACCCGTCGGCTGAGCTCGTCGCGGGCGACGGCGAGCGGCCGCGGCTCCGACTGTCGCTGGCCAAGGCGGTCCGGAAGGAGGTCGACCGCCGCAAGCGCGCCGGCGGGCTGATGACCTACGACGACCTTGTCGCCCGGCTCAACGCGGCGCTGAGCGGCCCCAACGAACGGCTCGCGATCGACCTGCTGCGCCGCCGCTTTACGGTCGTGATGGTCGACGAGTTCCAGGACACCGATCCCGACCAGTGGCGGATCCTACGGACCGCGTTCGGCGACGGCGACACGACGCTGGTCCTGATCGCCGATCCCAAGCAGGCGATCTACGGGTTCCGCGGCGCCGACGTGTACGCGTACCTGGAGGCCGCGGCGACCGCCTCCTCACGCGCGACGCTGCCGATCAACTGGCGCTCTGACCAGGGACTGGTCGACGCGATCGGCGCCTTGCTGTCCGGCGTCAATCTCGGCCACGAGGGGATCCCGTACCGCGACGTACGCGCCGCCCCGGACCACCAGCAGCCGCGGCTGAGGGGCGCGCCCGATCCGAGCCCGCTGCGCGTCCGGGTGATCGCCCGCGACGATCCTCAGGTCAGGCTGACGCCGACCGGCCTGGTGCGCGCCGAGACCGGCCGCGCGCGGGTCGTCTCCGACCTCGCCGACGAGGTGGTGGCGCTGCTTGGCTCCGACGCAACGATCTCAGGGGCTCCGGTCAAGCCCGGCGACCTGGCCGTGCTCGTGCGCAACCACCGGCAGGCCGCCGACGTCCGTGCGGCGCTCGGTGAGGCCGGCGTGCCCGTCGTGGATTACGGCGCCGGCAGCGTGTTCGCGACCGAGGTGGCGCGGGAATGGCTCGTGCTGCTCGAGTCGCTCGAGCGCCCGGCCGAGCTCGGCCGGGCCCGCTCGGCGGCGCTGACTTGCTTCGTCGGCTGGGACGCCGAGCGGCTGGCGCGTGCCGGCGACGACCCCGACGGCCGTGAATGGGAGGACGTTCACCGGCGGCTGCACGACTGGTCACGGGTGCTGCGGATGCGCGGGGTCGCGGCGCTGCTGGAGTCGATCATCGTCTCCCAGGACCTCGCCGCGCGGATGCTCGCCGGTCCTGATGGCGAGCGCCGGATGACCGACCTGCGTCACGTCGGCCAGCTGCTGCACGCCGCGGTCTCGGTCCAGCAGCTCGGGACCACGGCGCTGACGGCATGGCTGCGGACGCGCATCGCCCAAGCGGTCTCCGAAGCCGGCGACGAGGAGCGCAGCCGCCGGCTGGAATCGGACGCCGAGGCCGTCCAGGTGCTGACGATCCACCGCAGCAAGGGTCTGGAGTTTCCGATCGTGTTCCTGCCGTTCCTGTGGGACATGGGCCGGATGCGCGACGACGACGAACCCGTGTTCTTCCACGACGACGCTGGCACCGGCCAGACCGACGTTGGCCTGGAGGGGCCCGAGTACCGCGAGCACAAGGAGCGATACAAGCGCGAGCAGCGCGGCGAGGACCTGCGGCTCGCCTACGTGGCGCTGACCCGCGCCCGCCACCAGGCGATCGCCTGGTGGGTGCCGACCTGGGACTGCCGTGACTCGCCGCTGGCGCGCCTGTTGTTCGCCCGTGACGAGCACGGCAACATCGCCTCCGAGCTGCGCCGCACGCCGGAGGACACCGTGGTCGACACGCGGCTGGCCGAACTCCAGGCGCGGGCGCCTCACGCGATCGCGATCGAACGGCTGTCGGCGGCGGCGGGCCCACCGGTCGCCTGGTCGGCGCCGCTCACGACACCCGTGCAGCTGTCGGTCTCAAGCTTTGAGCGCGATCTCGACCAGCGCTGGCGACGGACCTCGTTCACCGACATCACCGCCGCGGCCTACGAGGCTCGCGTCGACTCAGAGCCCGAGCAGCCGCTGGTCGCCGACGAGCCCGACGCTGGCCAGCCGCCGCCCGCGCCCCCCGCGGTCGCTGCCGAGCTGTCGGTGCCGTCGCTGCTGTCGGGGATGGGCTTCGGCGTCGACGTCGGCACGTTCGTCCATTGGGTGTTGGAGGCGACCGACTTCGCCGCGGCCGACCTCGAGGGCGAGCTGCGGCAGCGGATCGGCGAGGTGCACGCCCGCCGCACGGCTGAGATCGGCGATCCGGCGGACGTCGTTGCCGGGCTGGCGGCCGCTCTGCGAACGCCGCTCGGGCCGGTGCTCGACGGGCTGACGTTGTCCGACATCGCGCTCGGCGACCGGCTTGACGAGCTCGGCTTCGAGCTGCCGCTCGCCGGCGGCGACCGGCCGACCGGGGAGCTGACGCTCGACCGGATCGCCGCGACACTGCGCGAGTGGCTGACGCCCGACGATCCGCTGGCCGGCTATGCGGACCGGCTCGGCGACGCCGGGCTGCGACGCAACGTGCGGGGATATCTGACCGGCAGCCTCGACCTCGTCGTGCGGATCCCCGCCGCCGGTGATGTCGGCCCACCCACCTCCGGTCACCGCTATGCCGTGCTGGACTACAAGACCAACTGGCTGGGCGAGCCCAACGAGCCGCTGACGACGTTTCACTACCGGCCGGAGGCGTTGCGAGCCGAGATGGAGCGCCACCACTACGCGCTGCAGGGACTGCTGTACGCGGTCGCGCTGCACCGCTACCTGCGCTGGCGACTGCCGGACTATGACCCCGACGTGCACCTCGCCGGCGTCGTCTACCTGTTCGTGCGTGGGATGACCGGCCCGGACTGGACGGGTGTGGGCGGCTCGGGCGTGTTCGGTTGGCGACCGCCCGCCGGATTCGTCGCGGCGCTGTCGGACGTGTTGGACGGGAGCGGATCGTGAGCGCGGTGATCGAGGAGCTGGATCCGTTCGAGGCCCGGATCGCAGCCGGAGCGTCGGGGCTGCTGCGTGCGTTCAACCGCGCCGGGGTGCTGTCGGCGGCCGACGTGCACGTCGCCCGGCGGCTGGGACGGCTCGGCGCAGAGCGCGACGAGGCGGTGCTGCTGGCGGTCGCGCTGGCCGTCCGCGCGCCGCGGCTCGGTCACGTCCACGTCGATTTGCAGGCGATCCAAGGCACCGCCGCGGTCGAGTCCGAGAGCCCGGTCGATTTGGAGGCGCTGCCGTGGCCCGAGGTCGAGCCGTGGCTGGCCGCGGTCGCCGCCAGCCCTTTGGTCGCGGACGCGGCTGCGGCCGACCGGACGCGGCCGCTGCGACTGGACGGCGCCTGGCTGTACCTCGACCGCTACTGGTCTGAGGAGGTCGCGGTCGCCGATGCGCTGCGCGCGATGCGCGACGCGCCGCCGGCCGATGTCAACGAGCCCGCGCTGTCCGACGGCCTCATGCGGCTGTTCGGCGACGAGGCCGACGGCGACCAGGCCCGCGCCGCCACCGAGGCCGTGCGGCGCCAGTTCGCCGTCGTCGCCGGCGGGCCGGGGACCGGCAAGACGACGACCGTCGCGCGGATCGTGGCGCTGCTGTGCGAGCAATCACCGGAGCGCCCGCCGCTGATCGCGCTCGCCGCCCCGACCGGCAAGGCGTCGGCGCGGCTGCAGGAGGCCGTCCACGAGGAGGCCGCCCGGCTCGACGTCTCAGATGCCGTGCGCGCCCAGCTGCGCGCACTGTCGGCGACCACGATCCACCGGCTGCTCGGCTACCGGCCCGGCAGTCGCAGCCGGTTCCGCCACGACCACGAACAGCGACTCCCGCACGACGTCGTGATCGTCGACGAGACCTCGATGGTGTCACTGTCGTTGATGGCGCGGCTGATCGAGGCGCTGCGCTCCGACGCCCGGCTCGTGCTCGTCGGCGACCCGGGACAGCTGGCATCGATCGAGGCCGGCGCGGTGCTCGGCGATATCGTCGCCGGCTCGGGCCCCGGCGAGACGCCCGGCGTGGCGGTGCTGGTCCGCGGCCGACGCTACGGCGACGAGATCGCCCGGGTCGCCGCGGCGATCCGCGCCGGCGACAGCGACGCGGTCGTGGCACTGCTGCGCGAGTCACCCGGCGCGGTCACCTGGATCGACGAGGATCCCGGCGGCCGGCGGTCGGTTGACGCGGTTCGCGCCGGCGTCGTCGAGGCCGCGCGCGTGGCGATCGAGGCCGCGCGCGACGATCGTGCCGCCGACGCGCTGGCGGCGCTCGCGCGCTTCCGGGTGCTGTGCGCGCACCGTCGCGGCCCGATCGGCGTTTCGACCTGGACGGCGCGGATCGAGACGTGGCTGGAGTCCGAGCTACCGGGCTTCTCCGCGCGCGAGCGCTGGTACATCGGACGGCCGCTGCTGGTCACCGAGAACGACCGAGAGCTGCGGCTCTACAACGGCGACACCGGCGTCGTCGTGCAGACCGTCGACGACCGCGTGCTGGCCGCGTTCGAGCGCGGCGGCGAGCCGGTCCTGTACAGCCCCGCCCGGCTCGGCGCCGTCGACACCGTCTACGCGATGACGATCCACAAGAGCCAGGGCTCCCAGTTTCAGACCGCCGCCGTGCTGCTACCCGAGCCGGGCTCCCGGATCCTCACCCGCGAGCTGCTCTACACGGCGGCCACCCGTGCCCAGGATCGACTGATCCTCGTCGGCACCGAGGAGGTCGTCCGCGCGGCGGTCGACCGACCGGTCGCGCGCGCGTCAGGGCTGGCGCGGCGGCTGTGGAGCGACTGAGGCTGATGTGCCTCGACGCGCCCCGTGCCGCCTCGACCCGGCAGGGTCGGGTCGCCGCGCAGGGCCCGGAACACCGGCGGCGGCGCAGCACCGCTGGACCGGTGATGACGGTCCGTCGTGAGCTCGAACCACGGGCCCTTCGCCGGGGACGCGTTCGT
>Ga0302184_10001534_pt1 | contig 14890 bp, 13 predicted proteins | sample I_Palsa_N3_3_FD_200233 | JGI IMG/M metagenome (GOLD analysis project Ga0302184, IMG submission 200233) | Peat permafrost microbial communities from Stordalen Mire near Abisko, Sweden - I_Palsa_N3_3 | ecosystem: Environmental > Terrestrial > Soil > Palsa > Peat permafrost | place: Sweden...
CGTGGCCGCGGGCGTCGCGGCCGCCACGCCAGTCCTCGAGCGGCCTCAGCCCGGCGCACCCGATCGCGATGTCGCACTGGCCCGTGCGCCACGCTCGTCCAAACGAGTCGGTGACCACGATCCCGGGAGACACGCCGGTCAGCTCGCGGATCCGGCCGCGCAGCCGGCGCGCCGAGGCGTCCGGGTCGACGGGGAGCATGATCACGATCTCGTCCCCGGGCGCGTTCGAGGCGTCGACGCCGGCGTTCGCGCAGACGAACCCGTGCCGGGTTTCGGTGATGATCACGCCGCCTGCCGCCCGGACGATCGCGCTCGACTCGTCGAGCACGACCTGCACGTGGCGCGGGTCCTTCCCCTGCGCGGTCGCGAGCGCGATCGCCTCCGGACCTGGCTGCACCGTCCGCAGTTCACGGATGCGGCCCTCGGCCTTCGAGATCGCCTTGTGGGCGATCACGAGCACGTCGCCGTGCTGCAGGGGCAGGGGCTCGGATGCGGCGCTGAGGTGCGCGACGATCGCCGCCGCGAGGTCGAACCCGGCGCCGATCTCGGGAAGCCCCGTGACGGCGGTGACGCACAGCATCCGGTTTCGCGGCTCTCTCCGGGGGCGGGTGGGGGGTTATCCGGCCTCAGGCGCGGCTGCGCAGCAGCTGGCTGAGCATCCCGCGGGTGTGCGCGGCGCCGCCGTGTGAGGTGGCGAGCGTCTCCTGCAGCGCGGTCAGGTCGTCCGGCGTGTCGACGTCGAGCGCCAGCGTGGCGACCTGGATCACCTCCGGCGTTGCGCCCTGCTCGATCGCCAGACGCTGGTGTCGGGCGCAGCTGTCGGGGCCGAACGAAGGGGTCAACGCATCGGGCGGCGACAGCAGCAGGGCATTGGTTCCGGTTCCGTGGCGGTCCGGGATGATCAGGGCCGAGGGCGGGCCGAATGGGCGGGCGATCAGCGCGTCGAGCTCCGCGGGGTCGAGCAGCGGGCAGTCTCCGGGAACGCACAGCACCCGGTCGGCGCCGACCTCGATCGCGTGCCGGATCCCCAGTGTCGCTGCCTCGTTGTGCCCTTCCCCGGCATCCTCGAGCACGGTTGCGCCGTGGCCGCCGCCGATCTGCTGCGCCGCGTTGTCGGAGGACACGACGAGGATCTCGTCGATCGAGGCTGACCGGCGCAGCGCGGTCAGCACGTCGGAGAACATCGCCTCCGCGATCGCGCGGCGCGGGCCGGCGGTCAGCTCGGCGGCCAGCCGCTGCTTCGATTGATCGAAGCTCTTGACCGGAAGGATCGCGAGGACGCGCATGCCCCGGAACGCTACTCGCTGTGGCCGATCCGTCCCCGTCCGGTTGGCTCGAACGTGCGTCCGAGCCCGGTTGCGAAGCCGAGAACGTCCTCCGCGAGGCGGCGGCGGCTGGCCTGAGAATCCATCAACAGATCGGTGCGGAGCGACGGCAGGCCGTCGACTGCGTCGTCACAGACGATCCCGTCGAGGAGTCCCGTATAGATCTCGGCGATCCCCGCGCCCGAGACCGGCACGTCTCGCCACCGCAGGAACTCAGCCGTCGGACCCTTCAGCACCATGCCCGAGACGATCGGGCTGACGGCGACGATCGGCGCCTCCGCGCTCTTGAGCGCCTCGCGCACGCCGGCGACGGCGAGGATCGGCCCGATCGAGATCACCGGGTTGGAGGGGCCGATCACGATCGCCTGCGCCGAGGCGATCGCGCGCAGCACCTCCGGTGTCGCGCGGGCGGCGCGGGCGCCGCGCATGTCGACGTCCTGGACCGAGCGATCCTCGCAGCAAATCAGGTACTCCTGCAGCGGCCACCACCGATCCTGTGCCTGGACCCGTGTCCGGACCGGCTGATCGCTCATCGGCAGCACCTGCGCGCGCACGCCGAGGCTCGCCGCGATCCTGGCCTGCGCGCTCGTCAGCCGCTCGCCGCGATCGAGCGCCTGCGCGCGCTGGAGCCCGATTGCGAGGTCGCGGTCGCCGAGGTTGAACCAGATGTCCTCGCCGAGCTCGCGGAGCCCATCCATCACCTGGAAGGTGTCGCCGTCGAGCCCCCACCCGCGCCCGTCGATCCGGTCCGCCAGCCAGAAGCTGACGAGGTCCGGGTCCGGCGACACGTGGGCGCCATAGATCTCGATGTCGTCGCCGGTGTTGGCGACGACACTCAGCTGCTCGGGGCCGACGACGTCGAGCATGCCGCGAGCGAGCTTTGCACCGCCGGTGCCGCCGGCGAGGATCACGACGGGTCCGCGCGCTTGCACGGCGGGTCAGTGTAGGCGCTGGCGTGGCGTACGGACGTGTTGGGGTCAGCGCGCAAGCCCTATGGTGTGGCCATGCAACAGTTCCCCGAGGCCACCGGAGCCGGGGCGGCGCCGCACGAGCTCGAGCTGCTGGCGATCGCGCAGCGGGCCGCGCTCGCCGCGGCCGACGAGTTGATGGCGCGGTTCGGGCGCGAGGCGGCCGGCGTTCGCTGGAAGAGCTCGCCGACGGACCTCGTCTCCGCCGCCGACCTGGCGGCCGAGGAGGCGATCCGGCGCGTGCTCGCGCGTGACCGGCCCGGTGACGCGATCCTGGGGGAGGAGGGCGGCGCGAGCGACGGGGCCGACGGGGGCGAGGCGCTGCGCTGGATCGTCGACCCGCTCGACGGGACCGTCAACTACCTCTACGGGATCCCCCAGTTCGCGGTCAGCGTGGCCTGCGAGGATCCTGCCGGCGCGCTCGCCGGGGTCGTCCTCAACCCGGTCACCGGCGAGACGTTCGCTGCCACCCGCTCGGGCGAGGCGACACTCAACGGCTCGCCGATCGCCGGCTCGGGCTGCGACGAGCTGTCCCGCGCGCTGGTCGCGACCGGCTTCGGCTACGACGCCGACGTCAGGGCCGCGCAGGCCAGGGTGCTGACGCGCCTGCTCCCCCGCGTCGGCAACGTGCGCCGGATGGGCGCCGCCGCGCTCGACATGTGCGACTGCGCTCGCGGCCGCTTCGATGCCTACTTCGAGCGCGGCGTCAAGGCCTGGGACATCGCCTCCGGCTCGCTGATCTGCACCCGCGCCGGCCTCGAAGTGCGAACGCTCGATCCCGTCGGGATCCTGCCGCAGGGCATCCTCATCGCGCCGTCCTCGCTGCTCGAGGACCTGCTCGAGCTCGTCGACGGCCCGCCGCCCGAAGCCTGACCGTTCCCTCGTCGCGGCCGCGCCCTCGTAGACTCCCGTCATTCGCGGCGGTGATGGAATGGTAGACATGGCGGCCTCAAAAGCCGCTGTCCCTCGGGACGTGTGGGTTCGAATCCCACCCGCCGTATCGCGTTAAGCTCAGGTCCGATCCATGTCGAGCTTGCGACGAAACTGGTCTGCGGGGAGCAGCTGGTCAAGGGTTCGGGGGGGCAGGTGGCCGGGGGTCCGCGCCTGGTTGGGCCGCCGCGATCCCGGCTACGCGGCGCTCCGGCGGGCCACCCGGGCGGCGATCCTGATGCCGGGCATGCTGGCGCTGGCGGACAAGGTCATCAAGAACCCGGAGATGTCGTACTTCGTCGCGTTCGGCTCGTTCGCGATGCTGCTGCTGGTTGACTTCGGCGGCTCGATCGTGGATCGGGCGCGCTCCCAGGCGGCGCTCGGCGTCGCCTGCGCCGTCCTGATCTCGCTCGGGACGCTCGCCTCCCGGTCGACGGCGGTCAGCGTCATCGCAATGTTCGTGGTCGCGTTCGGCGTCCTGTTCGCGGGCGTCGTCAGCTCGGTGCTCGCGAGTGCGAGCACCGCCCTGCTGCTGGCGTTCATCCTGCCGGTGACGGTGCCCGGACCCGCTTCGCAGATTCCGGAGCGGGTCGAGGGCTGGGGGCTGGCGGCCGGGGTGTCGCTGCTTGCGATCACGCTGCTGTGGCCGGCGCCCGCGCGCAATCCGGTCCGCGGGCTGGCGATCGACGCCTGCCGCGCGATTGCGGCGCGGCTGAAGGCCGAGATCGCGTATGTCAAGAGCGACGGGGGCGGGGACGCGATCGCGGCGCACGACGCGGCGGCGGCCGACGCCACGCGAACCGTCGACGCGCTGCAGCGCACCTTCTTCGCGACGCCGTACCGCCCGAGCGGGCTGACGACCGACGCCCGGGCGATCGTCCGGCTCGTCGATGAGCTCCGCTGGCTCGACTCGATCGTCCTGCGCGCGGCGCCCAAGCGCCATCCGGGCAGGCCGAACCTCGCCGTCTGCGCCGTCAAGCTCGGTGCGGGGGCGGTGCTCGATGAGGCGGCGAGCCTGCTCGAGGACCCGCGCCGGGGATCGGCCGCGCTCGATGCTGCGACCACGAAGCTGCGGGAGGCGCTCGCGGGCGTGGAGCGCGCGGCGACCGCCGAGGTACCGGTCGCCGCCGCGGCCGCCGGCGATGGCACCCCCGCCGCCGCTCACAGCGTCGTCTCGGCGCTCGATCCGAGCTTCCGCGCGCAGGAGCTGAGCTTCGTCGTCGACCAGATCGCAACTAACGTCGCGTTCGCCGCGGCGGCGGCCAGTCGCGGCTGGCTGTCGCGTCTGGCGGGGCGCTCACCTGAGGGATTCCCGGGCACGATCACATCGGTTCGGGAGCGCGCGCTGGCGCACGCGCGGCCCAGCTCCTCATGGCTGCACAACAGCCTCCGCGGCGCGACCGCTCTGGCGCTGGCGGTGCTCGTCGCCGAGCTCACGTCGGTTCAGCACGGCTTCTGGGTGGTGTTCGGCACGCTCGCGGTGCTGCGCTCGAATGCCCTCAACACCGGTCAGAACATCGTGCGGGCGCTGGCCGGGACAACGGTCGGGTTCGTCATCGGCGGCGTGCTCGTATATCTGGTCGGCACCAACACGGTGGTGCTCTGGGTGCTGCTGCCGGTCGTCGTGATGATCGCCGGCCTGGCGCCGGCGGCAATCTCGTTCGCGGCCGGACAGGCGGCGTTCACGCTCACCCTGCTCGTGCTGTTCAACCTGCTCGTGCCGGTCGGATGGAGGATCGGCCTGATCCGGATCGAGGACGTCGCGATCGGGAGCGCCGTCAGCCTCGCGGTAGGCCTCCTGCTCTGGCCTCGAGGGGCGGGCGCCGGTCTCGGCCGGGCGCTGTCGCGTGCCTATCTGGACAGCGTCAGATACCTGGCCGGCGCGGTCGAGTACGGGATCGCGTGCTGCGACGCTTCCGCGGCACAGAGCGGGCCGCCGCGCGAGCGCGCGCTCGAGGCTGCGGCGGCCGCTCGCAGGCTCGACGACACATTCCGCGAGTACCTCATCGAGCGAGGGCCCAAGCCGATCCCGCTCGCCGAGGTGACGACTTTGGTCACGGGCGTTGCCGGGGTTCGGTTGGCGGCCGACGCGGTCCTCGAACTCTGGAACCGAGGCGGGCCCGCCACCGGCGATCGTTCGGCCGCGCGCGCCGAGCTCCAGGCGGAGGCGGCGGGCATGACCGACTGGTACCGCCACTTCGCCGCCAGCCTCACTCGGACAGAGCCGGTGCCCGATCCGCTCGCGCCGGACCAGATCGCCGATGGTCGCCTGATCGAGACGGTCGCGCGCGACCTGCGCCACGACGACGGGCACGCCACGGCAACCGGTGTGCGCGTGATCTGGACGGGCGACCACCTGGACGCCGTCCGCCGGCTTCAGGCGACGCTCGTCGAGCCGGCGCGGGCAGCCGTCGCGGGCAGCTGGTAGCCCTCGCGGCAGCCCGTCGGGGTCTCAGGCATGCCGGGGCACCGGCACCGGCACCTCCACCTCGACGTTCCACTTCTGCGCGAACCCCTGCGAGGCGAACACGATCAGCAGCGCCTGTAGGGGCGCGATCAGGAGCGTCAGCAGGCCGAGCGTGTTGGCGCTGAAGCCGGCGCCACCGAACAGGGACTGCGCGGCGGCGTAGCCGGGGTCGGTCCGATCGAACCAGCTCGTCCCCGCGCCCCCGACGCCCGCGATCAACGACACGAGCAGCAGCAGGAGCGCGAGCGCCGCCGCCACCGGCAGCAGCCCTCGGGCCCACCGGCGGCCGATGAAGTAAGCGATCACCAGGTAGCAGAGCACCCAGGCGAACGTCACCGGCGTCATCCCCTGCAGCTGGCTCCAGCCGCCGATCGCCACCGCCAGCATCAGCGCCGCCGAGAGGAGCAAGAGCAGCACGACGAACGCCTTTGTGATGTGCGTCGCGGCGCGGTCGCGATTCGGGTAAGTCAGCGAGATCTCGTCGGGCGTGGCCCTGACGGCGGACATGACGCGGACCGTACAATCTGCCGGCGTCGCCTGCAGCAGTGGTGGCAGGACAGCGCGGTCGCTCGCACGCCCCTCGGGGCGCTGGAGCGCCCAGCGGGTGTGGCGGAATTGGCAGACGCGCCGGTTTTAGGTGCCGGTGGGCTTACGCTCTTGAGGGTTCGAGTCCCTCCGCCCGCATGAATGAATGATTGACTCGACTGACCGGGGTACACGCCCAGGAGGTAGGCGTAGGCGGTCGGAATCGCGGGCTGCCAGCTGCTGGTAGCGGTGATGTGCTGGACCATTTTCACGAACAGATGTTCGCATCTTGACCGGACGAATTAATCGACCGCGAGGTACCATCGGAACTCGCGAAGGGGAGTAAGCTAGTGGTCCACGCGCGCGGTCTCCAAAACCGTGAACCCGGGTTCGAATCCCGGCTCCCCTGCTCACGACGGCATGGACGGGACCCCGGCTAGAAGCGCGCAGCGAGCTCCTGAGAGGTGGCACGGTACTCTCGATTAGTGAGGTCGCACACCGTCTACAAGACGTTCAACACCGCGCGCCGGCGCGAGTTCATCCGGATCACTGACGATGTCGCGACCGCCGTCCGCGACGCGGCGATCGACGAGGGGATGGTGCTCGTGTGTGCGATGCACATCACCGCGGGCGTCTGGATCAACGATGACGAGCCCGGGCTTCAGGCGGACGTGCTCGAGTGGCTCGACAAGCTCGCGCCGCCGAGTTGGAGCGAGCCGGCCAACGACGTCGCCGCCCAACTCCTGCCGGACGGCGGCGACTACCGCCACCACCGCACCGGCGAGGACAACGGCGACGCCCACTTCAAGAACCTGCTCGTCCACCACCAGGTGATCGTGCCGGTCACGGCCGGCCGGCTCGACCTCGGCCCGTGGCAGCAGGTGTTCTATTGCGAGTTCGACGGCGGGCGGGCGAAACGGCTCGTGATCAAGGTGCTCGGCGAGTAGCGGCCCGCGGCCCGCGGCCCGCGGACCGCGGCACGGTCAGGGGGATACCATCACCGAGACCTGCGGGCGAAGTGTTGTGGTTGCACAGAAGCCTTCCAAGCTTCTAGGGCGGGTTCGATTCCCGTCGCCCGCTCTGAATGAACGGCATCGTTGTCGGCGAGGACGGCGTCGCGCGGTGCTGGTGGGCCGACTCGACTGCGGACTACCGTGCCTACCACGACACGGAGTGGGGCTTCCCGGTTGCCGATGATCAGCGGCTATTCGAGAAGCTCAGCCTCGAGGGCTTCCAGGCCGGCCTGTCGTGGCTGACGATCCTGCGTAAGCGCGAGGCCTTCCGGCGTGCCTTCGCGGGGTTCGAGTATGCCCGGGTGGCGCGGTTCGGCGAGGATGATGTGGCCCGGCTGCTCGCCGACGCCGGCATCGTTCGCCATCGCGGCAAGATCGAGGCCACGATCAACAACGCCGGGCGCGCGGTCGAGCTCGCCGGTGAGCACGGATCGCTCGCCCGCTTCATCTGGAGCTTCGAGCCCGACCAGCACGCTCCCGAGCTCGACCGGGCCGGGCTGCCGTCGATCACGAGCGAGTCCCGCGCGCTCGCTCGTGAGCTGAAGCGTCGAGGATGGCGATTCGTCGGCCCGACCACCGTCTACGCCTTCATGCAGGCGATGGGGCTGGTCAACGATCACCTGACCGGCTGTCAAGTCCGGGCTCGGGTACAGGCTGCACGCGAGTCGTTCACCCGGCCCTGAGCGAGGCCGGGCCGAGTCTACATCAGTTTTGATGTATCATTCCTGATATGGATGCCGTCGAGCTCTACCTGCTCGGACGCAAGCTGCTGAAGATCGCGGAATCGGCTTTCCCTGATGACGGGCGGGGCGGCGGCTTGCCGACGAGCGTGCGGATGATCTTGATCGACGTGTCCGAGAACCCCGGCAGCTCGATCGGCGAGATAACAGCTCGCACCGGCTTTCCTCAGAGCCACGTGTCGGCGTCGGTGGCGCGACTACGAGATCTGGGAGCGCTCGAGACCTCGATCGACGCGCGCGACGGCCGGCGTACTGTCGTCCGACTCGCCGAGGATATCCGCGAGCGCCGGGCCGTCCGCGCCTCGCTACCGATTGACGGCCCGCTCGCGTCGGCACTCGGCACTGCGGACCCAGCCGATGTCGCGCAGGTCACGGACGCACTTGAAGGCGTCGCGGAGCGCCTGATTCCGCGCGCACTCGGTCGCATCAGGTCGTCGTCGGCAGCCCAACACCAGGCTGGCTGACCGGTGTGGAACGGCTCAGCCCAGCCCACCGCTCGCGGCTTCGCAAGCTCACGCTCCTGCGATTCGGATTTACGATCGCGGCACTCGTGGCCGTGTTCGCGCTGCACGTCAGCGGCACGGCGCTCGTCGTGATCCACGTCGTGCGGATCCTCGTCGTGGCGCTCGTGGTTCTGGTCGGCGGTTGGATTCGGACCCGCCGTCACCGAGCCGATTGAGCTAGGACGGCAAGGCGCCGGCGCCCAGGCTCGTGGCTGGCCACGCCTCGATAGGGGTATTGCCGGATCGCCCCGTCTCATCGGCGCGTCGCGGGGTTGAGGTGGCTCCGCGGAGCCACCTCAACCAACTCAAACGGCGAGATTCCTCCAGTGAGACCACAACGAAGGCGTCAGAGGCTTTGCTAGCCGTTGGCGAGCGCCTCGAAGTTCTCGAACAGCCGCGGTTCTCCGTGCTTCGCGCGGGCCTTCAGCGCCGCAGGGCCGAGCCGGGACCACACGCCCTGAACCCAGAACCAGTCGTTGACCAGCTCGACGCTGACCAGCTCGTTCTTGGTCAGCGTGCCGACCGACTCCCAGAATCCGAGCGCCCTGCGCACGGCCTTGTCCTCGGGGTCGGCGGCCTCGGGATCAAAGTCGTCGGCGAAGATGCTCGCCATCGCCTCATCGAGGTCCGTCGACGCACCCAACTGCAGGAGCTGGATCAGCAGCTGGGCGTCCTCGCGTGTCGGCTTGGCCATCTTCGCTCGCTTTCGTCTCGGGATGTCGCGGTTGCGAGCGATCCTAAAGAGTTCAGCGCGTCATGCGCGTCCACTCGGCCTTGTGTTGCCGCTTGGCCGCCTGGTAGTCGGCGAGCGCCTGTGGCGAGTCGACGTCGCCGAGCGTCGGGTGGCTCGGCACGAGGTCTTGGGCGGCCGTGACGCCGAAGTGCTTGGCCAGTACCGACCCGAGCGCCTTGAGCTTCATCTCACCGAAGCCGGGCAGCGCCGCCAGGTTGGCGCGGAGTTGCGCTGAGTCGGCGGCGTCGCGCCACACCCGCCCCGCATCGCCGCCGTACTCGTCGCGGATCTGCACGGCGAGCTCGTGCACGCGCGTCGCCATCGCTCCAGGGAAGCGATGGACCGCGGGCTTCTCGCGAAAGACGGGGTCGAGGTCGGCGTCGGCGAGCGTGGCGGCGTCGAGCAAACCGACGCGTTCCCTGATCACGAGCGGACCCATGAACGCCTTCTGCACGGTCACCTGCTGGTCGAGCGCGAACCCGATCAGGAGTGCCATCGGGTCGGAGGCGATCAGCTCGTTCGCCTCGTCGGAGTCGGTGAAGTAGAGGCGGTCGGGCACGTGGCGGATCGTAGCGCCGCGCCGGGGGAGCGCGCTGCGGACACCGCGTGGCGCGATTGCGCGTTTGCGCAAGGGAGTTGCGGAATGGGCGCAACGCAGTGTGGGGCGGGTCCCCAGGCGCCCTGGGGCCGGTTACCGATTCCGCGGGCCCCGCGCAAAGGCACGATTCGTATCAAGAGAGAAGGACTCAAACCGGACCAAAATCACGTGAGGATCGACCCCGATCCTCAAGGGAGGAACGACCAAGATGCAACGCAAGGTCTTCGACAAAATCACCAGCGCCGGTGGCGCCGTCATGGTCGTTGTGCTCGTAATCGCTGGAGGGCTGCTGACCTGGGGCCACAGCTTCGTCGACTCCAACGTCCACAACCAGCTGGCGATGCAGCAGATCTACTTCCCGCCGCAGTCGGTGTGGGCGCACGCGACCGCCAACAACACGGGCGAAATCCAGCAGCGGATGATCCCGTACCTGAAGAAGTACTCGGGCCAGCAGCTCCTGACCGGCCCGCAGGCTGAGGCGTACGCGGACCACTTCATCGCTTATCACCTCGCTGTCCTGCCGGACGGCGGCGTCTACTCGAAGCTCAGCGCGGCGGCGATGAGCGCCAAGCCGGGCACCGCTTCGGCGACTCTGTACAAGGGGCTCGAGCAGACCTCGTTCCAGGGCACCACACTGCGTGGCCTACTGCTCGAGGCGTACGCGTTCTCGAAGATCGGCCAGGTCATGCTATGGGGCGCGATCGCCTCGTTCATCATGGCAGCCCTCCTGGCAGTGCTCGTCGGGCTCGGCCTCGCCCACGCCCGCAGCACCGCTCCGGAGACGAAGATGTTCACTGCTCCGCAGCCCAAGACTGCGGTTCCGGTCGCCTGACCCCAACTCGTTCCGACTGGGCATCCCGCGCGGTCCGCTTTAAGCGGGCCGCGCCCAGTCGTTTCTGACCTTAGACCTCGACCTCGCGGCCATCCTCGCCCCACATCACGTGGTACGTGCCGGGACGGTCGACTCGCTTATAGGTGTGGGCGCCGAACAGGTCGCGGAGGCCCTGGATCAGCGATGCGGGCCCGCGCGCTCGCCGGTAGCCGTCGTAGTAGGCGAGCGAGGACGAGAACGCGGGCGCGGGGATCCCGAGCTCGGACGCACGCGCGACGACGCGCCGCCACGGCTCCTGAGCGTCGCGCAGCGCCTGCGCGAAGAAGTCGGCGAGCATCAGGTTGAGCAGCCCCGGCTCCTGCGCGTAGGCCTCGCGGATCCGGTCCAGGAAACGCGCGCGGATGATGCAGCCGCCGCGCCAGATCGTCGCCATCGCGCCGAGGTCGATCCGCCAGTCCTCGGCCTCGGCGGCGGCGGCCATCTGCGCGAACCCCTGCGCGTAAGCGACGATCTTGGAGGCGTACAGGGCCTGCTCCAGGTCGTCTGCGAGCTCAGCATCTGGCCCCGCTGCCGGTGGTGGGCCCACGAGCACGCCGGCCGCGTGCTCGCGCTCTGCCTTGCGAGCGCTCAGCATCCGCGCGAACACCGCCTCGGTGATGCCGGTCAGCGGCACCCCCAGCTCGAGCGCGTTCGCTGCCGTCCAGCGCCCGGTCCCCTTCTGCTCGGCAGCATCGAGGATCACGTCGACCAGCGGCTGCCCGGTGCTCGCGTCGGTCTTCGACAGCACCCGCGCCGAGATCTCGATCAGAAAGGACTCGAGCTCCGAGCTGTTCCACGCCTCGAACCGCGCGGCGATCTCGGGAATCTCCAGCCCGGCGCCGTGGCGCAGGAGGTCGTAGCTCTCGGCGATCAGCTGCATATCGGCGTACTCGATGCCGTTGTGGACCATCTTCACGTAGTGCCCGGCGCCGTCGGGGCCGACGTACGTGCAGCAGGGGGTTCCATCGACCTGGGCTGCGATCGTCTCGAAGATCGGCCTGACCGACTGGTCGTAGGGCTCACGGTCGCCGCCGGGCATGATGCTCGGGCCTTCCAACGCGCCCTCCTCGCCGCCGGAGACGCCGACCCCGAGAAAGTGGATGCCCTGCTCGGCAGCGGTCGCGTGCCGGCGCTGGGTGTCGCGAAAGTTCGCGTTGCCGCCGTCGATCAGGATGTCGCCCCTGTCCAGGTGGGGCAGGATCTCCTCGATCACCGCGTCGGTCGCCGCACCTGCCTGCACCATGCTCATCAACACGCGCGGCCGCTCCACGGCGCGGACCCATTCCTCGGTCGTGGCATAGCCGGACAGCGGCCCCTCGGACCCGTGCTCGTCGATGAACCGCTCCATCCGCGCTGTCGTGCGATTGTGGACTGCGACTGGGATGTCGTGATGGGCCACATTGCGGGCGAGGTTGGCGCCCATCGTGGCAAGGCCGGTCAGGCCGAAGTGGGGATTCGCGCTCATGTGGCGGACATTATTGGCCGCGAACGCGAGAGCTGGTGCGCGGGTAAGCTGCGCCCATGCAAATGGGAATGGTGGGACTCGGCAGGATGGGCGCCAACATGGTCCGGCGCCTGATGGGCGACGGACACGAGCTGGTCGTCTACGACGTCTCGGCGGAGGCCGTCCAGCAGCTGGCCGGCGACGGTGCGATCGGGGCCGCCTCGCTCGAGGAGCTGGTCCAGAAGCTGACACCGCCGCGCCCGATCTGGATCATGGTGCCGGCCGCCTTCACGGGCGACACGGTCGACCGGCTCGGCAAGCTGGTCGGGCGGGGGGATGTCCTGATCGATGGGGGCAACAGCTACTACCGCGACGACATCGACCGGGCCGAGCAGCTCGAGGCGCGGGGGATCCACTACGTCGATTGCGGCACGAGCGGCGGCGTGCACGGACTCGAGCGCGGTTACTGCCTGATGATCGGCGGCACGGACGAGGCCGTCTCGCTGCTTGATCCGATCTTCAAGTCACTGGCGCCCGGAGTCGGCACGATCGACCGCACGCCCGGCCGCACGGGCGAGCCGACCACCGCCGAGCAGGGCTACCTCCACTGCGGCAAGTCGGGCGCTGGTCACTTCGTGAAGATGGTCCACAACGGGATCGAGTACGGGCTGATGGCCGCCTACGCGGAGGGCCTGAACGTCCTTTACCACGCGAACATCGGCAACAAGATGGCCGACGAGGACGCGGAGACGGCTCCGATCGTCGACCCGCAGCGGTGGTATGCCTACGAGTTCGACATGCCGGCGATCGCGGAGGTCTGGCGGCGCGGCAGCGTGGTCGCCTCGTGGCTGCTCGATCTGACCGCGGCGGCGCTGGTCGAGTCCCCCGAACTGAGCGAGTACACAGGACGCGTGTCGGACTCGGGCGAGGGGCGCTGGACGGTGCTCGCAGCGGTCGACGAGGGGGTGCCGGCCAACGTCCTGAGCGCGTCGCTGTTCAGCCGCTTCAGCTCGCGCGGCGAGGCCGTCTACGGCGACAAGCTGCTATCGGCGATGCGCAAGCAGTTCGGCGGTCACGCCGAGAAGCCGGCAGTCGGCGAGTAGAACCGCGTGTAATACGGGCGGGTGCCCTCGAGGCACCCGCCTTAGTTCACACGGATCGAAGGTTCGACCGCCTGGTCACTCGACCGCGATCGCCGCGAGCACGTCGAGATTGGCCGCTCGCCGGGCCGGCCAGCTCGCTGCCGCCAATCCCAGCAGCGCCGACAGGACGAGGAAGCCGATCAAGCTCGCGAACGGGATCGAGACGGTCGTGATCCCGTTGTTGCGGAGCGACGAGGCGAGCGCGGCACCGAGCGCCGTTCCGACGACGACCCCGACGACCGCGCCGAGCAGCGACACGACGACGGCCTCCACCCGGATCATCGCCCTGACCTGTCCGCGGCGCATCCCGACCGCGCGCAACAGGCCGATCTCCCGCGTGCGCTCGAACACCGACAGCATCAAGGTGTTGACGATCCCGATCAGAGCGACGAGCACCGCCAGAGCGAGCAGCACGTACACGAGCCCCAGCAGCTGGTTGACGCTTCCCTGCTGCGCCGCCTCGAACTGGGCGCGGGTGTCGATCGTGAGGTTCGGGTAGGCGGCCAGCGCCCGGTTCAGCGTGGCCCCGAAGTGGCGCGTGCCGGGAGCAGTTCGAACGAGCACCGCGTCCAGCAGCGGATGATCGAAGTGGGCGAGGAAGTACCGTGCGCTGACGATGTAGCTGCCCGCCGAGGAGTTCGGCTTGAAGATCCCGCCCACGCGGATCGTCGTCGAGCCGGTCTGGGCGAAGGTGACGGGCACGACCGAGCCGACGTGGACGTGGTCGGAGCGGGCCGTGGTGGTGTCGACCAGCAGCTCCCCGGCCGCGAGCGCGGCGGCGCCGCGGCCTTTCGTGACGTGCAGGTTGACCGTCTGCGAGAGGCCCGGGGTCGAGACCGCACCGAGGCTCTCCAGCGACCCCTTGAAGTCGAACTGCCCGGTCAACACGGCCGTGATCGCGCTGACGCCGGGGAGCCTGGCGACGGTCGGGAACACCGAGTCGCTGAAGCGACCCGACCCGCCGATCACGTAGTCGGCGCTGACGGCGCTGTCGATGCTCTGGGTGGCTGAGCTCGACAGGGACGCGCCGAGCACCGCGACCGTCGAGACGAGCATCAGGCCGATCATCAGTGCAGCCGCGGTCTGCGCCGTCCGGCGCGGGTTGCGGGTCGCGTTGCGCAGGCCGATGCTGCCGGGTGCGCCGGTGAGGTTCGCCAGCGGCCTGCCGAGTCCGCCGGCGAGCGGCCCCGCGAACAGGGGGAGCAGCAGCACGGCGGCGATAAAGCCGGCCAGCGCCCCGAGGCCGACGAGCCCGATCGCCGGCTTCAACACTCCCTTGACGATCGCGATCAGGGCGATGAACAGGGCTGTGCCGCCGCCGATCAGGCGCTCCTGGGGGTGGGCTTGAGCAGTGTCCTCAACATGCTCCGCGAGGGCCGCGATCGGCGGGATCCGCACGGCGCGGCGGGCTGGGGCCACCGCCGACAGCAGCGTCACGCCGACGCCGACAGCGATCGAGGCCACGACCGTGCGCGCCTCGAACACGAGCGGGGCAGACGGCAGCGTGATTCCGAAGCCCTTGAGCAGCGCCTTCAGCCCCAGCGCAGCCAGGACCCCGAGCCCGAGCCCGATCGCCGATGCGACCAGCCCGGTGATCGCCGCCTCGGCGAGGACCGATCGCAGGATCTGGC
>Ga0302184_10001540_pt1 | contig 14859 bp, 12 predicted proteins | sample I_Palsa_N3_3_FD_200233 | JGI IMG/M metagenome (GOLD analysis project Ga0302184, IMG submission 200233) | Peat permafrost microbial communities from Stordalen Mire near Abisko, Sweden - I_Palsa_N3_3 | ecosystem: Environmental > Terrestrial > Soil > Palsa > Peat permafrost | place: Sweden...
CGGGCCGTCATCGAGGTCCAGGACTACGTGACCGCGCTGCTCGAGGCCCGGCGCGACGCGCCCGCCGACGACCTGATCAGCGACCTGCTGGCGGCCCGGGAGGCGGGGGACGGGGAGGCGGGCCGGGACCGCCTGTCCGCCGCGGAATGCGTGCAGCTCGTCGCGAACCTGCTGGCCGGAGGGATCGACACCACCACCGCTCAGCTGGCGCACGCCATCCGGTTGTTCGCCGGGCATCCCGCCCAGTGGGCCCTGCTGGCCGCCGATCCCGCACTGGCCCCGCGCGCGGTCGACGAGGTGCTGCGGTTCGAGCCGGTCACGCCGTTCACGGCGCGGATCTGCCTGGAGCAGGTCGAGCACCGTGGCGTCATCTTCCCGGCTGGCACGATCGTGGCGATCTGCGCCGAACGGGCGAACCGGGAAGGCGGCTCGGGCGAGGAGTTCGACATCACCGCGACCCGCGACGCCCGGCTGCTCACGTTCGGCGCCGGGACGCATTACTGCCTGGGCTCCAACCTGGCCCGGGCGGAACTGGAAGAGGCCCTGGCGTTCCTCGCGCCGCGCACCCCTGATCTAGCCCTGGACGGGTCGCCGCACCTCGGCGGGGTCGAGGGCATCTACGGAATCGAGAAGCTCCCGATCATCTGGTCGGGCTCAGCCCCGGTGAGCTCCGGGCCAGAAGTCACATAAGCAGCCCGTGCTCGTCCGCGGCGAGCACGTCCCCGAGGGGTTTGCCCGATGCAGGCACCAGTACGAGGCACCAACTGGAGGTCACTCAACGTTCCCACTCGGCTACCAGAACGGACATCCGTGCCGGTCCTGAGCCTTGAGCTGACTCGCGACGCCGAGCAACACCCCGATACCGGCCCCAATACCGTCACCGGCGCCGCCGTGCGTGCGCGCCGCACCCTCATGCTGGCCGTCTGCTGCCTGAGCCTGTTCATGGTCGGGCTGGACAACACGATCGTGAACGTGGGGCTGCCGTCCATCGGCCGTGACCTGCACGCGGGTGTGTCGGGCCTGCAGTGGACAATCGCTGCATACACCGTCACGCTGGCCGCCCTGCTGATGTTCTCCGGCGCGGTCGCGGACCGGATCGGCCGCCGAACGGTCTTCCAGGTCGGTCTCTCGTTGTTCACCCTCGGTTCGTGGCTGTGCAGCCTGGCCCCGAGCCTAGGCTGGCTGATCGGTTTCCGGATCCTGCAGGGGGTCGGCGGCTCGATGCTCAACCCGGCCGCCCTCGGCATCATCACCAATACCTTCACCGGCCGAGCCGAACGGGCCCGCGCGATCGGGGTCTGGGACGGAGTGTTCGGCCTGTCGATGGCGCTGGGACCGGTCCTGGGCGGCGTGCTGGTCGGTGCGGTCGGCTGGCGCGGGATCTTCTGGGCCAATATCCCGGTGGGCCTGGCCGCCATCGCGCTGACCGCGCTGTTCGTGCCGGACTCCAAGGCGCCACGGTCCCGCCGCGCGGACCCGGTAGGCCAGTTCCTCATCATCGTGCTGCTCGGATCACTCGCCTACGCGATCATCGAGGGGCCCGCTTACGGCTGGCGCTCACCGGAGATCTTCGGCTTCTTCGCGCTGTCCGTGGCCGCGCTGGCCGTGCTGCTCGCCTATGAGCCGCGCCGCGCGGAGCCCATGATCGACTTCCGGATCTTCCGCAGCGTGCCGTTCGCGGGCGCTAACCTCACCGCGGTCTGCGCCATCGCCGCGATGGCTGGGTTCCTGTTCCTGTCCACCCTGTACCTGCAGGACGTGCGGGGCCTGTCCGCGCTGCAGGCCGGCCTGACCATCTTGCCGATGCCGGTGGTGATGGCCCTGTGCGCGCCGATGGCGGGCCGCATGGTGGCCAAGCGCGGTCCGCGGGCCCCGCTGGTCATCGCGGGCGCGGCGCTCACCCTGAGCAGCGCGGCGCTGTCCCAGCTCACCGGCACGACCGAACACCTGTACCTGATCATCACCTACGCCTTGTTCGGGGTCGGGGCCGGCATGGTCAGCTCGCCGATCACCAACGGGGTCATGTCCGGGGTCCCGAAGACCCAGGCCGGCATGGCGTCGGGCATGAACTCCTCCAGCCGCCAGCTTGGCCAGTCGCTGGGCGTGGCCATCGTCGGCTCGGTCCTGGCCGCCAGCATCCGCGGGTCGATGCGGGACGGGTTCGTCCACGCGGCCCACGCGAGCTGGTGGATCCTGGCGGGCTGCGGGTACGGCGTTCTGCTGCTCGGCCTGCTCTGCACCACCCAGTGGGCCAGGTCCACCGCGTCGCGCCTGGGCTGACCGGTCCGAAGGCGCGCCGGGATGCGCGAGCTTGTGTCGCGGATCGTTACCAGCGGTGACGAATCTCTCAGCCGCCCGGGCTTGCGCTCGCCAGGTCGGCGCAAATATTCAGGTGTAGAGAGGCAATCGTTCGCACCAGCCAATTCGGGTGATACCGCTGCCAGAGCTCAGCCGCCGTCGCCGCACGCTCGTGCTCGTCATCTGCTGCCTCAGCCTGTTCATCGTCGGCTTGGACACCACCGTCGTCAACGTCGCGCTACCGGCCATCGGGCGGGACCTGCGCGCCTCGGTAGCCGGGCTGCAATGGACAATCGACGCCTACACGCTCGTGCTGGCCAGCCTGCTGATGCTGTCCGGCGCGACCGCCGACCGGGTCGGCCGCCGCCGGACGTTCCAGATCGGCCTGGCCGTGTTCACGGTCGGCTCCGGGCTGTGCAGCCTCGCGCCCGGGCTCGGCTGGCTGATCGCGTTCCGCATGGTGCAGGCGATCGGCGGGTCCATGCTCAACCCGGTCGCGATGTCGATCATCACCAATACGTTCACCGACCGCGCCGAACGCGCCCGGGCGCTCGGGGCCTGGGGCGGCACGTTCGCCCTGTCGGTAGCGCTCGGCCCGGTGCTGGGCGGCATCCTGGTCGAATCCGTCGGCTGGCGGGGTGTGTTCTGGGTCAACATCCCGGTCGGCCTGGCCGCCATCGCGCTGACTGCCCGGTTCGTGCCGGAGTCCCGGGCGCCCAGAGCGCGCCGACCGGACCCAGCCGGACAGGCACTCATCGTCGTGATGCTCGGCTCGCTGACCTACGCGATCATCGAGGGCCCCACGGACGGCTGGCACTCGCCGGAGATCCTGGGGCTGTTCGGGGTGGCGGCGGTGGCCCTGGCGGTCTTCGTGGCCTACGAGGCACGCCGCACCGAGCCGGTGCTCGATCCCCGGTTCTTCCGCAGCGTGCCGTTCGCCGGGGCGGTGCTGACCGCGATCAGCGCCTTCGCCGCCCTCGGCGGCTTCCTGTTCCTGGCCACCTTGTACCTGCAGGACGTACGGAATATGTCCGCCCTGGTCGCCGGGCTGCACATGGTGCCGATGGCGGCGGTCATGGCGGTCGGGGCGGTGGTGTCCAGCCGCGTCCTGGCCCGCTGGGGCGGGCGGCTGCCGACCCTGATCGCGGGCGCGGGGATTGCGGCCGGAGGCCTCCTGCTGTACGGGATCACGACGTCGTGGTCCACGCTGCACATCGTCGTCGCGTTCAGCGTCTTCGGCCTCGGGTCCGGCATGGTCAACGCGCCCATCACCCAGGCGGCGGTGTCGGGCATGCCCTTCGCGCAGGCGGGCGTGGCCTCGGGGATAGCGTCCACCAGCCGGCAGGTCGGCACGTCGCTGGGCGTAGCGATCAGCGGCTCGATCCTGGCCGCGAACCTGCACGGCCCGCTCCGGGCCCGGTTCGTCGCGGCCAGTCACGCCGACTGGCTTCTGCTGGCGGGTTGCGGGGCGGCGATCATGGTGCTGGGCCTGGTCACCAACGGCCGGTGGGCGATGCAGACCGCGGCCCGCACCGCGGCCAGGTACGAAGCCACCGACGACCGAACCCCCGCCATGACCCGCTGACCGCTACCGCTCGCGCGGTTCCCTGCTAGCTGCCTCAGGCCTCCTGACGGCTGCTGCTGCTAGCCTGCGATCCGCTGCAGACCGGGGAGGTCAAGAATCGTGATCCTGCGCTGACCTGTGTGGATCAGGCCACGTTTTCTCCAGTTGCCGTACGCACGTGTGATGGTGGCCCGCGAGGTGCCGGCCAGGCTAGCCAGTTCCTCCTGCGACAACGGCATCACCACGTAAGTGGCGCCGTTCACTTCGCGGCCGTGCCGTCCGGCCAGATCGAGCAGGAGAGCAGCCAGTCGCTGCGCACCGGTCGTTACAGCGCGCCGACGGAGCAGGGTGTCCGCGTCGTTAAACTTCCGCGTCACGACGCGCCGGTAAGCGCGATCGGCTCCCTGGCTGGCGTCCAGGAATGAACTGAACTTTTCATACGGCACGGTGAGCGCTCGTACCTTGCCTACGGCTTGGATCGTGGCGTTACGCCGTCCGGTGGTCTCACCTCCGGTCTCCCCGACGATGTCACCGTCACCGCGCAACGCGAGCACGATTTCGTGCCCATCCCTGGTCGTGGAAAGGATCTTGACCCATCCGGCCAGCAAGACGTACACGTGCGTGGCCGGATCGCCCTCCAGGCAGATAGTCGCCCCAGGTGGATAGTCCCTGGGCATCCCGAGACCGGACAGGGTGTCCTGTTCATCTCGAGAGAGCAGAGTCCAGAATCCCTGCCCAGATCCCATCCCCTGCATCGTCATGTCACCGTCGGAAATGACTTATCTCGCGGCACGCGGGTAATAGCCGACACTGGCTCTAACAATGAGCCTTTTACGGGCCATTGACAAATCCTGAGGTGACATGTGCCTTCTCGGCCCCCCTCACAGGCCGAGGAGGATCACGACGGTCCAGACCAGGAAGTACGCGGCGACGATGTAGGTCCAGGTGTCAGCGGTCTGGGCGCGGCGCCGGGCCAGCCGGGCCGCACCGATCATCAGATGGGCGCGCGCCCACGTCCACTCCTGCGGATCGGCTCCTGTCGGCGGCAGCGTCAGCCACCCGGCCCGCGGGTCGATCGGGGCGCCCGTTTTCCAGCGCATCTCGCTGAGCGCGTTGTGCACCGGCCGGTTGGCCAGGGCCAGCATGATGACCGCGGTCAGCCAGCACAGCAACAGGCCGGACAGCAGGCCGGCGTTGACCGCGCCGGTTACGCCCGGTCGCATCGCGCGGCCCGAGAACGCGGCCTCCAGGGCGATGGCGATGGTGATCGCGCTCAGCACGCCTCCGCCCAGGAACATGCTGCTGCGGGTGTCACGTAGCAGCCATGCCATCTCGCCGATGGCTTCTTGGGCGGGCCCCTGATCTGGCTGGGCCCGATCAGGCAGGCCGCGGCCGTGGGGATTGTGTCCCCGCGCCGGCCGGTCCGGCCAAGATGGTCTTCCGATTGTGGCGACGGCCATCGCACTTGCCTCCGTACTTGTGCTTAACCTTCTGGGTTAAGCCAAGCAGGTGCGCCGATTGGCCGCTGTGCCACACGAGCCAGCGCCCCTGTATCAAGTGACGCAGTATCAAGTGACGCAAGAGTGCCCGCCGGGGCTAGCCGCAACCGCAGGCCCCGCCACAGCATCCTCCGCCGGAGCTGGGCTGACCAGCCGAGCGGCCGGACGCGACGCCGCCCACCGAGACCGTCGACAGGAGCTTCACGGTGTCGTCATGACCCTGCGGACAGGCACAAGGCGCTGACGACTCGGTCATCGGGCGGCTCAGCTCGAACGTGTCGCCGCAGGCACGGCATCGGTACTCATAGCGTGGCACGACGCCAGTCTACCCGCCGGCCCGCTGGCCGGTGTGATCCGCGGCGCCCGCCACGGGCGCGGCGCCCGCCACGGACGCGGAGTCACCGTTCGCGGAGGTGAGCGACGGTTCGTTCGGAATAATGGTCTTGAGCACGGGCGACACGCCGGCGTCGCCGTAGTAGTACTGCTTGCCGCGCAGCAGGGACACCAGCGCCCCGGTAACCGCCATGATCGCCGCGGCGGTGAACACGATGACCAGGCCGTGATGGAATGGCGCCTCGATCAGGCTCGGGAAGAACTGCCTGCCGGTGAGCAGGGCGACCTTGTCGGCGGGCAGCTTGGACAGCACGCCGTAGGGCGCCAGCAGGTTCTGCACCGGGTTGTAGCCGAGCAGTGAGGCGAAAACCGTGCTGACCGGCGGCAGGTGGCTGACATGGGTGGCCACCGAGGCCGGCACGCCCTGGGCGATCAGTCCCTTGCTCAGGGTCTTGGGCAGGGTCGAGGCCAGACCGGCGATCAGCAGCGAGAAGAAGATGCCGATGGACAGCGACATGCCGGAGTTCTGGAAGGTCGACCGCATCCCCGACGCCGAACCGCGCTGGCTGGGCGGTACCGCGCTCATGATCGCGGAGGTGTTGGGGGCGGCGAACAGTCCGGAGCCGACCCCGTTGCCGAAGATCAGCAGCGCGAACACCCAGTACGGGAAGACAATGGGGAGGAGCATCAGCCCGGTGAAGCAGGCCGCGGCGACCAGCAGCCCGGAGGTCGCGAACAGCCGCTGCCCGTACTTGTCGGACAAGGTGCCCGCGATCGGCCCGGCGATCAGGAAACCCGCGGTGAGCGGGAGCATGTAGATCCCGGCCCACAGTGGCGTCACCGTGAAGTCGTAGCCGTGTAGCGGCAGCCAGATGCCAGCCAGCCAGATGACCAGCATGAACTGCAGGCCGCCGCGGGCGATGGAGCCGAGCAGGCTGGCCGCGTTGCCCGCCGCGAAGGCTCTGATCTTGAACAGGCCCATCTGGAACATCGGCTCGGCGATCTTGGTCTCGAAGACGCAGAACGCGGCCAGCACGACCACGCCGCCGATCAAACCGGTGATGATCAACGGGTTGGTCCATCCGGTCGCGTGACCGCCGTAGGGCCGGATCCCGTAGGTGATGGCGACCAGCAGCGAGCTGAGGCCCACCGCGAACATGATGTTCCCGACCCAGTCGATCTTGGCCCGCTTGGTGGTCGCGATCTCGCGCAGGCTCTTATAGGCCCAGATCGTGCCGAACAGCCCGATCGGCACGTTCACCCAGAACACCAGGCGCCAGTTCACCGCGGCCAGCAGGCCGCCGAGCAGCAGCCCGACGAACTGCCCGGAGATCCCCGCGATCTGGTTGACGCCTAGCGCCATGCCGCGCTTGTTGGCCGGGAACGCGTCGGTCAAGATCGCGGCCGAGTTCGCCATCAGCATCGCGCCGCCGAACGCCTGCACGAACCGCCACCCGATGAGCCACATCGCCCCGTGGGTGCCGGTCAGCGGATCCAGCGACAGCGCGATCGAGGCCAAGGTGAAGACTACGAAGCCCAGGTTGTAGATCCGGACCCGGCCGAACATGTCGCCCAGCCGCCCCAGGGTCACCACCAGCACCGACTGAACCAGCAGATACCCGATGATCATCCAGAGCAGGTAGGTCACGTTGCCCGGGGTGAGCGGGTTCAGGTGAATGCCGCGGAAGATGGCGGGCATCGCGACGATGACGATGGACGCGTCGATCGTCGCCATCGTCATGCTCAGCGTCGTATTGGACAGGGCGATCCATCTGTACCTATCGGACTGCTGGTCGCCTGATGTCCCGTTCACATGATCCGAGTCCACGCTTTGCCGCACGTTAACCCAGTCTACCGCGAGACACTTGCTTAATGGCAACTATTTATCTCGCCGACTTTCAACCGTCTGGCGCGCCGTTGCCGGGAGCGACTGGAGCGGGCCCGGAAACCGGGCGCTGGCTCCAGAAGATGTAGTACACGGCGGTCAGGGCGATCAGGACGAACGCGATGATGGCGTTGAACAGCGAGACCACGATGGCGACCACGTAGACGCCGGCGCCGCCGACGAAACGCAGCCGCGCGGCCCAGTGCACCTGCGACGGCAGCGGCTCGGTCCGGTGATCGCCGTGCAGCGTCCACTCGAAGATCGAGCCGAAGCCGATCGACATGCCCAGGAACACCGCGCTGTACAGGACCATGGCGACCTTCACGTCCGGGCCGCCGACCGGTAGGTACTGTGCCACGGTCGCGGTCGAGAACGGGATCAGCACGACGAAGAGCAGCACGACCAGGTTGAGGAAGAGTAGCGTCCGGTCCACCAGCGCGAGGCTCTTGATCAGCACGTGGTGATTGACCCAGATGATGCCGATGATGAAGAAGCTCAGCAGATAGGCCGCGAACGACCACCGGTGTTCCCAGAGCTGGTGCTGCAGCTTGATGCCATGCCCCGGTCCCTCGATGGTGAGGTTGAGCGCGAGCAGGGTGATCGCGACCGCGAAGACGCCGTCGCTGAACGCCTCCAGCCTGGTCCGGTCCACATCGGTATCCTCCGCCGCTTTCCCGCCGGCCGTGTCCATTTATGCCGAACGGCCGGCCGTCGCAGCGGCCAGACTCGCGTCTTGCTTGCGCGGGCGGCGCCGCGGGTGCATTCTGTCGGCCATGACCCGGGACGGCAGCGGTCCTGCGGGCAAGACCACCAGGCGGGCGTTTCTCGGCCTGGGCGCGGTCGGGATCGCTGCCGCGGCGGCTGGGTGCACCAGCGCTGAGTCCACGTCGGCCGCGATCGGCGCGACCCCGCGCGCCAGCACGGGTCACCGCGTGGTGTCGGAGAACTCCCGGCCCGGTGATCCGCACTGGCAGATCCGGCACCTCGGGGCGGCGAACGCGATCATGGGGTACGCCGGCGCGGCCAGCGTGCTAACCGGCCAGTCGTTCCCGTTGTTCGTGTCGACCACCGCGGCGGGGTTCCGGGTCCAGGCCTTCCGGCTGGGCTGGTACGGCGGCGACGGCGCCCGCCAGGTCTGGCAGTCCGGTCCGCTGCGCGGCCACCGGCAGAACGCGTCGGGCCTGACCGGCTCGACCAACACCGTGCAGACCGTCTGGGACCCGGTCACCGAGGTCCCGACCGACGACTGGCCCGCGGGCGCGTACCTCCTCCGCCTGGACGCGGACTCCGGCGCACAGCGGTACGTGCCGGTGACGGTCCGCTCGGCCAGCACCGCGGGCCAGGTCGTGCTCAAGGCCGCCGTCGCGACCTGGCAGGCCTACAACACCTGGGGCGGCTACGACCTGTATGTCGGCCCCGGCCAGTCCTACGCGAACCGGTCGCTGGCGGTCAGCCTGGACCGGCCGTACGACCTCAACGGCGCGGACATGTTCCTGACCTACGAGCGCAACGTAGTCGTGCTAGCCGAGTCCCTGGGGCTTCCGCTGGCCTACGTGACCGGCATGGACATCGCCGCCGATCCGGACCTGCTGGACGGGGCCAGCGCGCTGGTTTCCGGCGGGCACGACGAGTACTGGACACCGGCCGAACGCTCGAACGTGACCGCGGCCCGCAACGCCGGGGTCAACCTAGCCTTCCTCGGGGCCAACGCGATGTTCCGGCGGACCAGGCTGGACGACAGCGCCCGGCTGGTCATCTGCTACAAGACCAGCTATACCGAGGACCCCATGTACGGGGTGGACGACGCGCTGGTCACCAGCGACTGGCGCGAGCCGCCGGACCCCGACCCGGAGTCCTCCTTGATCGGCACTATCTACGAGGGCTATCCCGCCGTCGCGCCCTACGTGGTGGTATCCCCGGATAGCTGGGTGTTCGCCGGGACCAGCGCGCCCGAGGGAGCCAGCTTCCACAATCTGATCGGCGTCGAGTACGACCGGGTCAACCCGGCCTACCCGGTGGAGCGGCCGATCCAGGTGCTGTCCCACTCGCCGCTGGTCTGCCAGGGCGCGTCCAGCTTCGCCGACTCGGCCTATTACACGCACTCCGGCGGGGCCGGGGTGTTCAACTCGGGCACGATGCGCTGGGTCGGTGCGATCTACGGCGACCGCCCGCACGGCATCCGCGGCCGCACGCCCGCCTTCGTCCAGCAGGTGACCACGAACGTGCTCCGGGCGTTCGCCGACGGGCCCGCCGCGGCCAATTACCCCGCCCACGACAACCTGGACGCGATGCACGAGTACGTCGGCGACCCCATCGGCAATCCGGGAAACCTGCAGTGACCCGCTCGTCCGGAATCTGCTCGTCCGGAATCTGCTCGTCCGGCTAGGCGGTCAGGCCGGCGTCGACGGGGATGACCGCGCCGGTAAGGGCGCCGGAGTCCGGACCGCAGAGCCACGTTATGGCCGCCGCGACCTCGCCGGGCTCAAGCAGCCGGCGCAGCAGGGCCTGGCCGGCGAAGGTCTCCTGGTCGGGCAGGTCGTAGACGGCGGCGCTGGCGGCCAGCATGGGCCCGCGGGTGGAGCCGGGACAGACGACGTTTGCCGTGACCCCGGTGCCGGCCAGGTCGGCCGCCAAGGCCCGGACGTAGCTGACCACCGCGCCCTTGGCCGCGGAGTAGGCGGCGAGCTGCGGCATGGCGCGCAGCGCGGCCGCCGAGGAGACCGCGACGAACCGCCCGGTGCCGGCCTCGATCATCGCCGGGACGCACACCTCGGCCAGGTGCCGGACGCCGAACAGGTTCACCCGCAGCATCAGCTCGAACGCGTCGTCGGGTACCGCCCAGGCCGCGTCCCCTCTGATCACCCCGGCCGCCGTGACGACCGCGGCCGGGACCCGGCCCTCCAGCATGACCCGCAGCTGGTCACGGACCGAGCCGTCGCCGACGTCGGCGATCAGCTCCTCGACGCCCCTGGCCCCGGCCGCGACGCAGTCCCGGGTCACCGCGGCCAGATCCTCGGGCGCGGGCATCGGGTAGCCCGCGGGCGGCTGCGGCGCGCAGGCGTCCACCAGCAGCAGTGACCAGCCGTCGCCGGCCAGCCGCCGGGCTACCGCCGCCCCGATCCCGCGCGCTGCCCCCGTCACCACGGCCAGCCGCTCGGTTCCGCCTACCTCCGTCACCACGGCCCCGCTTGCCTCCCTCACCACGGCCCCGCTTGCTTCCGTCACCACGGTCCCGCTTGCCTCCTGCCGGGTCATGCGGGTAGGCCGGCGAGGAAGCGGTCCATCGCGGCGGTCAGGTCGTCCGCCAGGTGCGCGAGCAGCCGCTGGCCCTCGGCCGCCGACGCGCCGGCCGGGTCGCCGAGCACGCCGTTCGTGCTTACCGCGCGCACCCCTTGCTCGCGCAGCAGCGGCAGGATGCGCTCCAGCGGGCGGACGTCCCCTCGCTCGGCCGCGTCCAGCCGCACCGCGCCGGGGGCCAGCGTGAGCATGATCGAGGTCTCGGACCAGCCCGCGTGCGCGTCTCCCGCGTGCGCGTCGGCGGAGCGCGCGTCGCCCGCGGGCAGTGCCGCGTGCCAGGCCAGGCAGGCGCGGCCCTCGTAGCGGAGCCGTTCGGCGGCCGCCTCGACCGCGGTGACGTTCCCGCCGTGCCCGTTGACCAGCAGCAGGGCGGGCCAGTGCAGGCTGGCATGCCTGCCCAGCTCGATCAGGCAGGCGGCGAGCGCCTCGGAGCCGATGGACAGCGTGCCGGGGAAGGCCGCGTGCTCGCCACTGGCGCCGACGGGCAGCGCCGGGGCCAGCGCCACCCCCACCCGCCCGGCGCAGGCCCGCCGAGCCACGGCCACAGCGATTCGCGTGTCGGTGTCGAGCGGCAGATGCGGGCCGTGCTGCTCCAAGGAGCCGACCGGCACCACGAGCAGCTGGCGCGGACCGCGTTCCACCTCCGGCCAGTGCGCCTCAGATAGCTCAAATACCGCCAGCTCCGAGGTACGCGCGTCCGGCATGCGCCTCATGCTATGCCGGGGCGTGGCCACCTGGGGCTTGTGCCACACAGACCCCGCACTGCGGGGCCGGGGCCACACGCACCCCGCCGGGGCCCCCAGGCCTTTGGGGCTCGTGGCTCGTCCCTACCCGTTTCCCTCGTTCCCCGGGCGGGAGGTCTTGACCGTGCAGTTCCTCGGGCCAGGCGGGGAGACGGCGCTCCACTGCTACGTGCACGACCTGTATGACGGTCAGCGGATGCGCCCGGAGAAGCTGGAGGCGTGGCGGGCGCTGCGCGAGCGGTACGGCAACCGCGACGAGTCCAGGGTCGATCAAGGTACCCTCCTGACCCCGGCTGCCTGAACCATCGAGGTCACTGGCCCGCATGGGCGCCGGGCAGCAACGCCGGTGCACTCGATCGGGCAGGCGCCGATCGTCTCGGGCGCGTCGACGCTGATCAGCCAGAGCACCGGACGATCTCAGAAGGCTTCGGCACCGGCCGGGCCTGTCTCTTAATCCGTGGGTTGAGTGGACAGAACCGGCACGGGATATACGCGGGATGATCTTGCTCAACGAGCCAGCTGCGAGCGCCAACGACGCAGGTAGCAGTGACGGCGGGCCATGAACCACAGATGCTCTTGAAAACCATTAACCGTGCCCGCGGGGGGTGGGGTGGGAGCCGCGCTGGGAGCCACGCGGATGAACAGCCTTCGGATGATCCGGACCGGCTGGACAACCGGGAGAGAGACGAGCCCGAGGTCACGAACTGAACAGGGCCGGACGCCCGCACGGGAATCTACGGATCAGGTGGCGGACCGGCAGGGTCCGCCAGGGCCGGAGGTGGGTGTTCCGCGCGGCGGGATGGGCACGCCAGGCGGGCGGGCCGCCTCCTTCGGGCTTGCTGATTCCGTGGCTCATGATGAGGGCGCGGATGAGTTCGCGAGTGGTACGGGCCTGGGTTGTCTTGGTGCGGAGAGGTTACAGGTCGATGGTCGCTTCGATGGTCAGCCTTCGGGCAGGACGGGTGGTGGCAGAGTTGGCACGTTCCCCTCTTGGGGGTCAGGGTGCCGCATGCGGTGCCGCTGTGCGGCCGGTGTATGGGACGTATCGCATGCCGTGGGGCGGCCACCCGGCGTACCGGCAGAGAGGGCCACGCCTGCAGCGGGCCGCATGGATCACTACAGCCTTTGGCGCGTGCCTAGTTGCATAGCTTGCCGTCATGTCATCGGCGACCGGGCGTCACGGCACGTCTGGAAGCCTACGGGGCCAGCATCCAGGTCAACCAGAGCGGCCCACGCCAGGACCATCCACCCTCGGTTAGCGGAAAGCGCTCAAGAACCTTGCTCGATCCTCTGGTACGGGCACGGACAATCTTGCGTGGCCCTGTGATAGAGGGAGACCATCATGAACATGGCAACGGGCTTCGACCGAAAGCATCCGCGTAGCGTGATACTCATCCGTGTGCTGGTCACGGCCTGGCTGCTCGCCCTGACCGGCATCCTGCTGGCCTACGGCCACTGGGGCTGGGCGCTGCTGACGCTCGCGGGCGCGGTGGCGAACAGCCTGTGGGCCTATCGCGTCTGGCGGGCGACAAATGCACTAGACCCGCACCAGCCGTCCTGACGAGGATTATCGTGTGGTGGGCCGGGCGGGAGATTCTGCGCTGAGCGGTAACGTTCCCGGAACGCTCCGGGCATAGCGTGGGCTTCGTGGCAGGGGCGCAGCCTGCGGCGAGGCAGGCACCGGCGAGCGCGGAGGTTACCGCGCGCCGCCTTCCGCTGGTGACCATCGTGCTGGGCGCGCTGGTCGGCCTGGTCGGCTTGTCCGTGCCGATCGGCATCGCGGCCCGCAAGCCGTTCGACGGTCTCGTGCTCTTGGTGGTCTTAACCGCCGTTCTCGGGTGGCTGATTACCCGGCGCCAGCCAGGCAACCGGATCGGGCTGCTGCTGGTGGGATACGCCGCGATGCTCAGCTTCTACGAAGACGCGGCGAACTACGCGGTCCTGGACTACCACCTCCACCACGGGATGCTGCCGCTAGGTTTCCCGGCCGTGCTGATCGCCTCGGAGCTGTGGAGCACGTGGTTCCTGATCCCCCCGCTGATCGTCCTGCTGTTCCCCGACGGCACGCTGCCGCCGAGGTGGCGGATGGTCTGCCGGGCCTACCTGGCGGTCTGCGCGCTGATCATCGCCATCTTGCTGGGCGGCGGGGGCTGGCGGATGAGCGGTACCCGGATCGTGGTGAACAGCAAGGGGCAGCTCGTCAGTAATTCTTTCCCGGGCGGCGCGCTGGGCTTCGTGCTCGTGATCGCGTTCCTGGCGGTGCCGGTGTTCTGGGTCTTGTTCGTGGCCCGCCAGGTGCTGAGCTGGCGGCGGGCCACCGGGGAGCGCCGGGCCCAGCTCAAGTGGCTGATGGCGGGCAGCGCCGTCAGCGTCATCGGGCTGGCCGCGGGGTTCAGTTTCCAGTCAGGGATGCTGAACACCATTTGCCTGATCGTGGGGATCTTCAGCCTGCCGGTGTGCATCGTCTTCGCCATCTTGAAGTACCGCCTGTACGACATCGACCGGCTGATCAGCCGCACGCTGTCCTACACGCTGGTCACCGGGCTGCTGGTCGGCGTCTACGCAGGCCTGGTGCTGCTGGCCACCGAGGTGTTCCGGTTCCATAGCACGGTGGCAGTGGCGGCCTCCACCCTGGTCGCCGCCGCGCTGTTTAACCCGCTGCGCCGCCGGGTCCAGCGGGCCGTCGACCGCCGGTTCAACCGGGCCCGGTACGACGCCGACCGGACCGTGGCCGCGTTCGCGGCCCGGCTGAAGGACGAGGTGGACCTGGACTCGATCCGGGACGACCTGGCCGGTGCCGTACACCAAGCCCTGGAACCCGCCCACATCTCGGTATGGGTCAGCCGGCGCGCCTGAGGCAGCGGCCTCCCCGAGGACAGCGGTCCCGCAGCGCGCGTCACGATAGGCCGGTCTGCCAGGGCGGGCCGCTCCCTGCCGACGTCAGGAGCGGCCATTACCGCCGACGTCACGTCACAGCTGCGTTGTCGCCTCGATCGTGAGCCGACGATCCGGGCGGGTGGTGGCAGAGTTGGCATGATCCCCTCTATGGGATCGGGGTGCCACCATGCCCGGGATCGCGGGTGCATATATCATGGCGCCGCCAGGTTCGCCTCCGCGCGCCTGGCTCGCCCCGCAGACCCCAGCCGCCCTGCAGACCTCTGCAGCCCCACCCCGGCCGGGACCGCAGCGGCACCAATGTTCCATCGCTGCCGCCTTGACGACACCGATGTTCCATCGGTG
>Ga0302184_10001548_pt1 | contig 14811 bp, 13 predicted proteins | sample I_Palsa_N3_3_FD_200233 | JGI IMG/M metagenome (GOLD analysis project Ga0302184, IMG submission 200233) | Peat permafrost microbial communities from Stordalen Mire near Abisko, Sweden - I_Palsa_N3_3 | ecosystem: Environmental > Terrestrial > Soil > Palsa > Peat permafrost | place: Sweden...
CCGAGCCACTGATTTTCGCGGGCGGGCCGTGGAGCAACCGGCACACGTCCGGTCCCGATCTGATGGCGCGCTTCGACGCACTCGACCCGGTGGCCAGGATCGCCTGGCGCAAGCGCCTGGCCGGCTGGCAGGACCAGTACCGGACGGGCATCGCCACCCTGGACAAGCTGGCCGGTGGCGACTTCACCAAGGCCGGCCACGCGAAGCAGGACAAGATCTTGGCCATGTCGTCGGTGAGTTCGTTCACGTCGCTGCTGTTCGAGCACACGATCGAGGGTCTGTACGCGGCCCCGGAATACGGCGGCAACCAGGGCCTGGCCGGCTGGAAGGACATCGCCTTCCCCGGCGACATCCAGCCGCGCGGCTACACCCCCGATGAGGTCTCGCGGTCGGACGGGCCCGATCCGGTCGACAACACCGGCATCGTGGCCGACGTGCTCAAGCTCCTCGGCGCCCTGTAATGAGCGCTGTAATGAGCAAGGCCGTGGTGATCGGCAGCGGCGCGGGCGGCTCGATCGCCGCGATGGTGCTCGCGCAGGCCGGGTGGCAGGTGGTGGTGTTCGAGAAGGGCCCCAACCACTTCTCCAACCTCGGCGGTGAGGGGCCGATCGGCACGGTTTTCGCCAACGACAGCCTGGCCATGATCGTGCGTAACTTCCCCGGTCCGGACCCGGAGGTGTTCCCGCGCACCTGGCGGCCGGTCGGGGTCTCGGCCGTCCAGTACACCGGGAGCGTCGACGAGCTGCCCCAAGTGGTCGGGGGCGGGACCGTGCACTGGGACGCCAAGGTGCCCAGGTTCTGGGACCTCGACTTCCAGCAGCTGTCCGCGCTGGGTCCGGTGCCGGGCGCCGACGTGGCCGACTGGCCGTTCGGGTACTCCGACATCGCGCCCTACTACGAGCAGGTGGAGCAGCTCATCGGCGTGCAGGGCGACGTCACGGCGTTTCCCGACATCGTGCGCAAGCACGCCCCCCGGGCCGCGCAGTACCCGATGCCGCCGGGCCCGCAGATGCGCGCGTCGCTCGCGGTGGCGGCGGGCGCCACCGCCGTCGGCCTGCACCCGTTCCCGTTCCCGATGGCGGCCAACTCGGTAAGCGGCTACAACGGCCAGCACGCCTGCAACAACTGCGGATTCTGCAGCAGCTTCGGCTGCCCGGTGGTGGCCCGGCCGTCGGCACTGGTCCCGCTGCGCCAAGCGCTGCGCACCGGGCGGGTGACGCTGGTCCCGTCGACGATGGTCACGTCCGTCGTCTTGTCCGGCTCTGGCGCTGCTTCGCGGGCTACCGGGGTGCGGTGGGTGCGGATGACAGCTTCGGGACCGGTCACGGGGACCGAGGACGCGGACGTGGTGGTGATGGCGGCGTCGGCCATCGAGACGGTCCGGCTCGCGTTGTTGTCGTCGTTCCCCGATGTGAGCGGGAAGCTGGGGCGGCGGCTGATGTTCCACGCGTTCATCGACGGGACGGCGATCTTCCTCGATGAGCGGATGCACGCCTACCGGGGACGTTCGGTGACGCAGTGCGTGGAGGACGCCGTCGACCCGGACTTCCCGGGGGCCCGGGCCTTCGCCCGCGCGCATGGGCTGCCCTACCTGCGCGGCGGCCTGATGGAGCTCGGCGGCAGCCAGGACCCGATCAGCGAGGCGCAGTCCTACCAGACCCTGCTCAGCCTGCTCGGCTCGGCCAGGCCGTTCGGCACGGAGTTCAAGCAGCTCATGCGGGCCTCGCTGCTGCGCGACCGGCTGGCGGGCTGCTCGTTCATCGGCCACGACCTGCCCTACCTGGACCACACGGTGACCCTCGACCCCACGGTCAGGGACGTGTTCGGGCTGCCGGTGGCGCGGATCACCTGGAGTGCCGGCCCGCACGAGCAGGTGGCCCAGGACTTCTGGATCCCGCGGCTGAAGCAGATGATGCTGCGTGCGGGCGCCGGCGTGGCCTTGGCCGTGCCGGCCACCGAAAACAGCGGCGGCCTGCCGACCGGCAACCACATCATGGGCGGCATGATGATGGGGCCTGACCCGTCGTCGAGCGTCACCGACGCTTATGGCCGCGTGCATGGCCTGGACAACGTCTACGTGGCCGACGGCTCGGTGTTCGTCACGTCCGGCGCGCACAACCCGACGAACACCCTGATGGCCGTGGCCCTGCGGAACATGCGCCACCTGACCGGGACTGGCGGGCCGGTGACGGGGTAGGTAGCCCGGACATGAAGAAGCTACTAGAACTCCTCGTCTGCATTCTCCACCCGCTGGCGGTGATCCTGATGTGGATCGACCTCGCGGGGCGCAGTGACCTGTCCGGCGGGCAGAAGCTGGCCTGGGGGCTGTTCGGCCTGATCCCGCTGGTGCCGTTCGTATACGTGCTCACCGGCGGCGACCTCTGGTAGTTCCCGTTCCCGTGGTAGTTCCCGTGTGAGTTCCCGTGTGAGTTCCCGCCCAGCGGGCGCAGCATTTCGCGGGCTCACGCGTCATAGGAACATGAGGGCTACCGCCGAGCCTGGGCTGGAGGACCTGTACCGGGAGCACGCGCTGGGGCTGGTTCGGTTCGCGCTGCTGCTTACCGGCGATCGGGCCACAGCTGAGGACGTGGTGCAGGACGCGTTCCTTGGGCTGCACCGGCGCTGGGACGACCTCAGGGACCGGGACCGCGTCTTGGCCTACCTGCGCACCGCGGTGGTGAACGGCACCAGGTCGCGCTACCGTCGGCACCTGGTCGCGCGGCGGCTGGGTTCCGAGCCGCTCGCGCTGGTCGAGTCCGCCGAGGCCTCGGTGCTGGCCGGCGAAGACCGGCGGACCCTGCTTGCCGCCGTCGACGCCCTGCCGCGCCGTCAGCGCGAGGTGCTCGCGCTGAAGTACTTCCTAGATCTCAGCGAGCAGGAAGTCGCCTCGATTCTCAGCATCAGTCGCGGGGCCGTGGCGTCCACCGCCTCCCGCGCGCTCACCGCACTGGCCCGCCGGCTCCGGGAGGAATCGTGACCGGCCTGGAAGACGGGCTCCGCGGCGCATATCGCGCGGTGACCGACACGGTCCGCGAAGAGGACCTGCCCGGCTTGTACGAAAGGCGGGCCCGGTCCACTCTCGGGTTCACGGGCCGGCCCCCGCTCGGGTCTACGGTCCGGCCACGCCGGAGGTGGTTCGGCATGGTCGCGCCGCTGGCGGCGGCCGCCGCGGTCGTCGTCGCGATCGGGGTCGCCGTGGCCGTGCCGAAGCTGGTGAGATCCCCCGGCGGGTCGGCTACTTCCGCGGCTCCGGCCGCTTCCGCAGCTCCGGCGGCTCCCGTGTCGGCTCCGCCGTTCGTGGTCGTGCTGAACCAGCCGGATTCCCGGGTGCCGCTGGATGTGGTATCGGCGGCGACCGGGCGGACCACGGCCAAGGTGCTAGAACCCAGGAAGGACACCGTTTGGGTCGACGCAGAGGCCACCGGGAGCCCTACCACGTTCGTGCTGGCGGCCGGCCTACTGCGCGGCGGGCTGTGCAACCCCACCTACTTGTACATGCTGACGCTGTCGGCCAGCGGAGCGGCGGCCTCGCTGCGGCCGTTCACCGATCCGGTCGTCCCGGCAGAGATCGTGTCGCTGGCCGCCAGCGCGGACGGCCGCACAGTCGCCTTCGCCGCCGACCAATGCCGGGGCCCGAACCAGGAAATCGGGATCATCCGCAGTGGCCGGGTGAAGACGTGGCAGGAGATATATCCACTCACCGTCAACAGCCTGTCCCTGTCGGCTGACGGAAGCGTGCTGGGATACGTCGAGGGCCCGATCGGCTACGGCCATGACTGGGTGCGCATGCTTGATACCAGCTCGGCGCCCGGCAACGCGACCGCGGCCAGCAAGATGGTGTACACCTACCCCACCGACGGCCGCGCGACCTTCTTCACGTTCGGCGCGGACAGCGCCACGCTCTACGTTTCGTGGCTGACCGGCCAAGATACCTTCCACCTGGCCGGGTACCGGGTGGGACGCGGCGGCCTGCAAGGCAGGCTGTTCAGCCGGATCATGCCCGACGGTCTGTCCCTCTCACGCGCCGGGAGCCAAGTGCTCGTCTGGGATCCGTCGGTTGCCGCGTACCTCGTCGATCCCGTGACCGGAAAGGCCACCCGAGTCCGGCCGCGGTGGCTGAACGCCTGGGGAATCGCCTGGTAGCCAGTGGGCTAGCGCTCCTTGGCCGGTCGTGCTCGCCTCTCGGTGACGGCCTGGACCGTATCGTCACGAAAAGCGATGGAATGACTCCGGAGAGCCATTATCATAAGAGCAGCGGTCGTATGTGTAAGCGGGTGCGTGGTGATGAACGACAGAGCATGGCAGGTGCTGCCCGGCCTGGAGGCCATCCAGGTGCTGCGCGGTCTGCAGGCCTGGCAGATCACTGAGCTACCGCGCCGTCCGCACGCTCGGCAGAACTCCGTCCCGGACCCGGACCGCACCGACCTGGGCGCGACGCAGCGCCTGCAGGGGCTGGTATCGGCGTTTCACTACGGTGCCCCGGTGGCGTTCGGCTGGATGCGCGAGCAACCGGGCGGTCCGGTGCGAGTACTCGCCGCCGGGCCCGCCTTGGTGGGCGCGGCCGGGCTTGCCTTGGCGGGTGCGGGCGGGTCGGAGCTGGCGGGCGCGGCCGACGGCGGGCAGGTGGTGCTGACCTTCCCGGCCGGCGCCCGGGCACGGCCGCTCGCGCCCGGTCAGGCTGCCGACCTGCTAGCCCGGATGCCCTGCTGGATGCAGCTGGCCGGGATCACCGACGCGCTGCTGGCCGGCCGGGTGGACCAGGGGCCGGCCAGCCGGGATGCCCGGCCATCGCTTGAGGACGGACTACTGTCGGCCTGGACCGGGCCGTTTGCCTGGCTCGTGCTCGCAGAACCGGTCTCGGCAGGCCAGCTCCACGATCTGGCCTCTGAGGTATCCCTGGCCCAGCTCAGCGCGCAGCGTTCTGACAGCCCGCCTGCGCAACTGGCCGCGCAGCGGCTGTCGGCCCGGCACACCGAGCTGCGCCAGGCGGCGGCGACCGGCCTGTGGAAGGTCCGCGTCGTGGCCGGCGGCCCGGAACCGACTGCCGCGGCTCAGATTGCCGGCTTGCTGTGCGCGTCGACCGATCTGGACGGCCTACCTTATGCTTTGGCCCCGGTTCCCGGGTGCGCCGGGCTGGCGGAGACCCTAGACGGTGCACGGCGCGCTCATGCCGAGCTATCTCCAGCGGTGCCGCTCCCCCGGGCCAGCGACGATCCAGATATCGCGGGCCCGGCCGCGCCGTTCTACGCCTCCTCCAAGCTGTTGGCCGCGCTAGCCCGGCCCCCGGCGCGTGAGCTGCCCGGCATCCGGTTCGTGCTGCGGCCCGACTTCGACGTCACCCCGGAGACCACGGCCATCCCCGGCGACTCGAGCGGGCCGCCGGTGCCGCTAGGAACCGTGCTGGACTGGAACCGGGTGCCGGCCGGTGACCTGGCGGTGCCCCGCGCGTCGTTGAACCGGCACGTGTTCGTCTGCGGCGCGACCGGCGCCGGGAAGTCCCAGACCGTCCGCGGCCTGCTCGAGGCGGCCACCGGGGCGGGGATCCCGTGGCTGGTGGTCGAGCCGGCCAAGGCCGAGTACCGGCTGATGGCCGCCCGGCTGCCCGGCACGCAGGTGATCCGGATCCGGCCCGGTGAACTCGGCGACCCGCCGGCCGGGATCAACCCGCTGGAGCCGGCACCGGGCCCGGACGGGACCCGGTTCCCGCTGCAGACCCACGCCGACCTGGTGCGGGCCCTGTTCCTGGCCGCGTTCGAAGCCGACGAGCCGTTCCCCCAGGTCCTGGCCGCGGCCCTGACCCGGTGCTACGAGAACGCGGGCTGGGATCTCGTCACCGGCGAGCCCGCCACCCCGGGCCTGGCGCCGGGCTACCCCGTGCTGGAAGACCTGCAGGCCACCGCGCTGGAGGTGGTGGGCGAGGTCGGGTACGGGCGGGAGATCACCGACAACGTCCGGGGGTTCGTCACGGTGCGGATCTCCAGCTTGCGCCAGGGCACCACCGGCCGGTTCCTGCAAGGCGGCCACCCGCTGGACTTCGGCCGGCTGCTGGCGGCCAACGTGGTGTTCGAGATCGAGGACACCGGCGATGACCGGGACAAGGCGTTCTTGATGGGCACCGTGCTGATCCGCCTGGCCGAGCACCTGCGGCTCCGGCAGCGCGCCGAAGGGCCCGCCGCGCCGCGGCTGCGGCACCTGTCGGTGTTCGAAGAAGCCCACCGGCTGCTGCGCCAGCCGGCCGGGCAGGGCGGAGGGGCGGCCGCGCACGCGGTGGAGATGTTCGCCGGGCTGCTGGCCGAGATCCGCGCCTACGGCGAGGGCCTGATCATCGCCGAGCAGATCCCCTCCAAGCTCATCCCCGACGTGATCAAGAACACCGCGGTCAAGATCGTGCACCGGCTCCCCGCCGCCGATGACCGCCAAGCGGTCGGCGCGACGATGAACCTGACCGACGATCAGTCCGCCTACCTGGTCACCCTGCTCCCGGGCGAGGCCGCGGTGTTCACCGACGGGATGGACTACCCGATCTTGACCCGGATGCCCGACGGCACCAGCCGGGAGATCACCAGCCCGGCCCGGGCCTGCTCCCCCGGTGCGTTGATCACCTCCCGCAGCCCCGCCTGCGGGCCGGACTGCCGGGCGGCGCCGTGCACGCTGCGGCAGGTCAGGGCCGCTCAGCGGGCCGCGATCACTGATCCGCGGATCACCGTGTGGGCCGAACTGTCCGTGCTGGCCCACCTGACCGGCTGGCTCATGCCCATGCCAGGCCCGGCCTTCGCCGCGGCCCTGGCCGCGATGACCTCCCGGCTGCGGGAGTGCGCCCTGTCCCACGCGGTCGATGCCGCCATCGCCTCGCGTATCCCGGTCATCTCCGCCCGGACCAGCGGTCCCGCGCTCGCCGTTCACGTCACCGCCGCGATGCACGCCGCCCTGCACGACGGCCGCTGGCTGTGCGACCAGCAAGAACCCCAATGGCTAGGGCCGCCCTACCGGTGGGCGCTGGTCCTGGACAGCCTGCAGGCCCTCCATCGCCGCGACCCGGCCGCCGGGCCGCATGCCCGGACCGCCGAGTGGGAGGCGGCCTACTCCCGCGCCATCCCCGGCCCGACCTGCGCCAGCCAGCTGGAAGCCGTCCAGCGCTGGTACGACGCCGACCAGCGCGACCAGCAGCGGGTCCGCGCGGTCGGCTACGGCACCCGCCCGGCCAGCGCCATCGAGCAGTCCGTCGGCGCCCGCGCCGCCGACCCCGACTGGGAGCAGCGCCTGGCCGACGCCCTCACCACTTTCTACGACTGCCGCTGGCCCCTGGACTACCTGCACCCTGCGTCCGGGACGTGACATCGGTGTACTGATCAGCGCTAGGTGAGAGATTATGGACGGAACGTCACGACCCGTATCGTCGGTGAGAACGACCCAGAAGAAGGTCAGCGGGCTGGCGGGTCGGCGGGGTGCTCGTTGAAGAAGCGGATGAGCTCGGCGCTGGCGTCCGGGCCGCGGGGGTCGGTGTAGGAGCCGTGCGGGACGCCACCGGACCAGGCGTGCCCGCCCTGGTGGATAGTCCAGAGCTCGGCCAGGGCCGCGCCCGCGGGGTCTTGGTAACAGGTGCGGGTATAGGTATGCCCGCCGGGCACCTGCCCTGTGGTCACCGTGGTAGTGGGGGCGCCTGGGCGGCCGTCCGGACTGGCTGCCGTCAGGGCGTCGTCGATGAGGCCGGCGGCGTTTGCTGGGGCCACGGTGGCATCCAGGTCACCATGGAAGACGATCAGCGGCACGTGGCGGGCAGCGGGTCGGGCCGTACGTGGCGCGCCCTGCTTCATCGCCGCGAACCCGGAGGCCACGTTGCTGGCGGCGGCGTAGGGCACCCCGGAGTGCACGCCGACGGCGGCGTAGACGTCGGGGTAGGCGGCGGCCATCACGGCGGCCATCGCGCCCCCGGCGGAAAACCCGGCCACGTACACCCGGGAGGCATCTGCCCCGTAGCGATCGATGACCTGGCCGGTGATCCCGGCGATCAGCGATGGCTCACCGGCGCCCCGACGCTGGTGGCCGGGGACAAACCAGTTCCAGAACTTGCCTGGGTTCGCCGAGGAAGGCTGTTCCGGGTAGGCGACGAGGAATCCGTGACGCTCGGCGAGGTCGTTCATGCCGGTAGCGGCGGCGAAGGTGGCGGCGTCTTGGGTGCCGCCGTGCAGCATCACGACCAAAGGCAAGGAAGCGCCCGTGTGGCTGGCGGGGACATAGAGCCGGTAGGCGCGGGTGCCGGCGGCGTTGGTGTAGGAGAAGGCGTCAAACTGGGCCGCCGACCCCTTCACACCCGGGGTCGCGGGCCGGTGCAGATCCGGTGCGCTTCGGCTGGGGACGGTGCGGCGGCGGGGAATCCAGCGGGGAAGGATCCGCCTTGGCCGGGTGGCCTCGCCGGCGGATGGTGCATCCATCGCGGTGTCCCTTCTCGTGGTGGTCTTCGCAGGTCTGCTGGCCGGATGACCGGTACGTCGCTGGGGCCGACGGTTCGGGCAGCCGGGTGAGCGCGGCGGCTTAGGCGGTGCGAGGCGCCAGGGCGGCCTTCACTGCTGCGGGGGCCCGGAAGGCGCCGAGCACCTCCACCGAGGCAATCGTGGCCAGCGCCAGCTGGGGGGAGACATCGGCGGCGATGCTCGCCAGCCCCAGCACCCGGATATGGATCATCTGCCCGGCGTCGCGGATTTCCTCCAGGTCGCGACGGGTGTAGTGACAACTGCCCAGGGTGAGAGTGCGTCGGGCGGCCGTCTGGTCGAGCGCGTCGCCCCGCGTGGCGAGCTGGGTGCGGATGGCCGTGCGGATGAAATCGGTGCGGTTGGCGTAGAAGCCTTCCTGGACCAGCAGATCGATCTGTCCGAGGTCTACCAGTCCCAGGTTGATAGTGATCTTCTCGGTCTTTTCACTCTCACCCTTGGCCATCTTCCTACCATCCCCTGACCATCTACATGGATGGTACTTCAGGAGCGGCGTGGGCGCCAACCGGCCCGCGGCAGTTTACGGGGGCGGGATCGAAGGCAACCGGGTGAGCTCGGCTAGCACGTCATGGGCGATAGCGTCCGGGCGCCGACCGTCCGTATCGATGGTGATAACCGAGACATCTTCGTATATCGGCAGGCGCTGCTGGTATAGGGCATCCAGACCCGGCCGGCTCAGCATCGGCCGGAAGCTGTCGTCTTGGATCCGCGACATGGCCGCGTCGTAGCTCACGCGCAGATAGATGACGCTCGCACTACGCAGCACCGCGCGGGTTCGCTCGTCCTGGACGGCCCCGCCGCCGAGCGCGATGACCGCTTCCGGGCCCTGGACGAGACCGGCGACCGTGGCGTGCTCAAGCTCACGGAAGTAAGCCTCGCCCTCGGTGGCAAAAATGTCCCGGATCTCGCGGCCAAGGCGCTGCTCGATCAGCACGTCACTGTCCACGAAGGGTTGACCAAGGCGCTCGGCGATGATGCGTCCGACCGTGGTCTTGCCAGCGCCCATGAAACCGACGAGTACCGCGACCACTGGCCCTCCTGCTTTCGTCGCCTGCCTGGGCGCGATGCGATGATCAGGGGAATGCTATCGCTGGTACCTAGAGGGAGCGGAGCTTGACAACTGGCGAGAACCCGGCGATCGGCGCGAGCGCGGACGCTAACGGCATAAAGACCAACTATCTCGAGGCAGGCAAGGGCGATCCGGTGGTCCTGATTCATGGATCAGGACCTGGAGTCACCTCCTACGCCAACTGGCGTCTGGTGCTGCCTGCCCTCGCGGAGAACTTCCGGGTGCTGGCGCCGGATATGGTCGGCTTCGGCTTCTCGCAGCGGCCGACGAACATCGAATACGGCGTGCAGACCTGGGCTGACCAGGTGGTTGGCCTGATGGACACGCTGGGATTGCCGACGGCCCACCTGGTCGGCAACAGCTTTGGCGGCGCGATCGCGCTGCGTATTGCGACCCAGCATCCCGACCGGGTCGGCAAGCTGGTGCTGATGGGGAGCATGGGCGTCCCGTTTCCCATCACCGAGGGCCTCGAACGCGTCTGGGGTTACCAGCCGTCGTTCGAGAACATGCGCAAGGTACTGGACGTCTTCGCCTACTCCAGGGAACTCGTGAACGACGAACTCGCGGAGGTGCGGTACCGCGGTAGCATCCAGCCCGGCTTCCAGGAGTCCTTCGCCGCGATGTTTCCCGCCCCGCGGCAGCGCTGGGTGGAGGCTATGTGTACCCCCGAGGACGACATCCGTCGGCTCCCGCACCGGACGCTAATCGTCCATGGCCGAGAGGACCAGGTCATCCCGGTCCAGACCTCCCTGCGGCTGATGGAGTTGATCGACAATGCCGATCTCAGCGTGTTCTCCCACTGCGGGCACTGGTCAATGATCGAGCGCACCGCAGACTTCAACCGGAGCGTAAGCGAGTTCTTCAGCGGCTGATGCCGAGCGGCTGTTTACGCCGTGCCATCAGCCACCGTTAAGATGGCTGGCCGGGCCCTGGCCGATCAGCGGCCCGACATACCCGCCTTGGGGCAGGCTTCGAGATAGGTTAAGTGAACGTGGACGCTACCACCACCGCGGTGGACCAGATGGTGCGGCGGGCGGCCGTGCTTGGCTATCCGATCGAGCATTCGCTCTCCCCCATACTGCACGGAGCGGCCTACCAGGCGCTTGACCTGCATGGCTGGCACTACGACAAGATCGAGTGCGACGAGGCGGGGCTGCCGAGCCTGGTGGACAGCATGGGACCCGAGTGGGCGGGCCTGTCGCTGACGATGCCGCTCAAGCGGGTGGCCCTGACCGTCGCCGACGAGGTATCGCCGCTGGCTCAGGCGGTCGGGGCTGCGAACACACTGGTGTTCTCTCCGGACGGCGGCAGGCGGGCGGACAACATCGATGTGGCCGGAATGGTCTCGGCGCTGCGGGAGGCCGGACTGGCCCGGGTCGAGCAGGCGGTCATTCTCGGCGCAGGCGGCACGGCGCAAAGTGCCCTCGCCGCAGTACGCGAACTGGGCCACCGGTCGCCGACGGTCCTGGTGCGCAACCTGGCCCGTACCCGCGAGCTACGCGAGACCGCCGAGCGACTCGGGATGCAGCCGACGATCTCCGATGGCCTGTTCACCGAGCCGCTGCCCGCCGCCGACTTGGTCATCTCCACGCTGCCGGGCGGTGCAGCCGATCCGCTGAGCGCCACCCGCTGGAAACCAGACACCATGGTGCTTGATGTCGTATACACGCCGTGGCCGACCTCCTTCGCCGGGTCAGCCCTGGCCGCCGGCTGCCCGGTGGTCAGCGGTCTGACCGTGCTGCTGTACCAGGCGGTTGCGCAGGTGGAGCTGATGACTGGTCATCCCGGCCCGGTTGAGGCGATGCGGACCGCCCTGGTCGCCGCCGTGGCGGCCCGCCAGGGCTGAGGCGCGGGTATATCCGGCGGGCGTTGAGCTCGTAGACCCGGTCCCGGACGGCAGGAACCAAGCCCAGCGCGTCGACGTACCGCCGGGTGTCGTCGAAATGATGCCCGGTCTGCGGGTCGATGCCACGGACCGCTCCGATCATCTCCGAGCCGAACACGATATTGCCCGGGTCGATGACCTTGAACAGCAGGTCGATACCGGCTTGGTGGTACACGCAGGTGTCGAAGAAGACGTTGCCCATCACCGACTGCTCCAGCGGGGGCCGGCCGAGCATGTCGGCTAGCCCGCGAAAGCGTCCCCAGTGGTACGGCACGGCGCCACCGCCGTGCGGGATGATCAACCGCAGCGTCGGGAAGTCCGTGAACAGGTCTGCCTGCATGAGCTGCATGAACGCGGTGGTGTCGGCGTTCAGGTAGTGCGAGCCGGTGGCGTGGAAGTTGGGGTTGGTCACCGCGGACACGTGGACCATAGCGGGCACGTCGAGCTCGACCATCGCCTCGTAGAACGGGTACCAGGACCGGTCAGTCAGCGGCGGGGAGGTCCAGTGGCCCCCGCTGGGATCGGGGTTGAGGTTGCAGCCCACGAAGCCGAGCTCGAGAACGCAACGACGCAGCTCCGCGACGGCCCGCGCGATCGGAACGCCAGGGGACTGCGGCAGCTGGCAGACCCCCGCGAAGCGGCCCGGGTACAGCTGGACAACACGAGCGATGAGGTCATTGCTTACCTCGGCCCACCGGGCGCTGACCGCCTCGTCGCCGAAGTGATGCTCCATGGCCGACGCGCGCGGTGAGAAGATCGTCAGGTCGATGCCTCGTTCGGTCATGAGCTTCAGCTGGCTGCCGTCGATCGACGCGCGGATATCGTCGTCGGAGATGTCTGGGTAGGGCGGCGGCATCACGCCGGCCGTGAAGGCGGCCTTCTGCGCCGTCCGCCAGTCGGTATGAGACTGCGGCGCGGTGGTGTAGTGACCGTGGCAGTCAATGATCATCGCGTCTCCCGGCTATCCGCAACGCGCTCGACCGTTGAGACGAGTACCTCGGACTCCAGCGTGCGATGAACCGGGCAGCGTTCGGCAATATCCATAAGCCGGGCGCGCTGCTCGTCGGTGAGCTCACCTTCGAACTGCAGCTCGCGCTCGATCTGGTCCAGCTGACCCAGCGTCGTTTCGCAGGCGGCGCAGTCTTTGGCGTGGATGCGCTGATGTCGCAGCCGCACCGTGGTTTGACGCAGCGGCCAGCCCTTGCGGTCGGCGTACATGCGCACTGTGATGGCGGTGCAGGCGCCAAGCCCGGCCAGGAGCAGGTCGTAGGGGGTGGGGCCGCTGTCGGCGCCGCCGATGGCGGCCGGCTCGTCAGCGATCAGCTGGTGACCGCCGGCGGTAATGCGCTGGCCGTACGGGCGCGCGCCCGACTCGGTCACGACCACAACATCACGCAGGGCAGGCTCGGCGGTGTCTGGGCCTCCAGGTACGGGCAGGTAGCGCACCGCCCACGCGGCGATGACGCCGGCCGCATAGGCGGCATCGGCGAGGCGGCTCAGCTGATGATCCGCGCCGTCCAGGCTGATGAAGGACTTAGGGTGGCTCGCCGCCTCGAAGATGACCCAGGCATTGGCGAAGCTCACCACCTCGTCGTCCGGCGAGTGCATGACCAGCAGCGCCCGGCCCAACGCGGCGATCTGCTCGCGCAGGACCTGGACGCCGCGCTGGCCCGTATCGCCCGCTTGAGCGGCATCGGCCGGCGCCGCGAGGGTTACCACGGCGCGTGCCTCGGGCACCCGGGCGGCGATCGCCAAGACCGCTGCCCCGCCGAGTGAATGGCCGACGAGGATGCTCGGCGCGGCCACGGTGGAACGAAGCTGGGCAACGGCGAGGGCCAGGTCATCGACGACCGAGCTGAACGCGGCGGTGGCCAGCTTCTCGCAGGCGTAAGCAAGATCCAGGCTGAGCACGGCCATGCCTTGCTCGCTGAAGGCCCGCGCGAATTGGGCCGCGGCGGGACCTGCGTTACCGCCGCTGCAGCAGTGAGCGACCAGGACCACTGCCCGTGGCTTCCCGTCTGGCAGATCCAGTCGCCCGGCCAGCCGGTCTCCGCGCGCACCGGTAAACGTGAGCGTTCGGGTCTCGGTCACGGTGACACCTTTCTTCGCTCGGCGGCGGCTGGCCCGCACCACCGTTCCATTTTGCGGATGCCTGTGGCAGGGTCCGGCAACTTGAGCCACGGCCGTTCGGCTCAAGTGATTTTCTCCCGAACGGACCGTGATGCATGTCACCGGGGTGAAGGGGTGCAGCCGACCGCCTGCGGTCAAGTTGCTGTCAGCTGATCGCGGCCGTCTTGATACGGGTCTGCTGGACGTCGGAGTCGAGTACGCCGCTGATGCCAGGCCTCACGCGCGGCCGGGAATGGTCTTCGCGCGAGGGCGCTGCTGCATCCCTCTCTTCCTGCGTTCGCGCAGGTGAGAGGGCTGGAAACCACAGTAGGGCTAGGCTCCCGCGCCAAGACTCGAACTTGGAACCTGTCGGTTAACAGCCGAACGCTCTGCCGATTGAGCTACGCGGGATCGACGCGGATAAGAATAGCGCACTCCGGGCAGACGTGTGACGCCCCGCGTGTGGGCCACCTCTCGTTCACCTCGCGCTCATCACGATGAGTACCCTCGTGCTAGCGGGGAAGATCCTGACTGCACAGGACGAACCTGCGTGAAAGGGGTACCAGATGCGGACACGGATAACGTTCCTGGCGGGATTCTCGGCCGGCTTCGTGGCCGGCACGCGGGCCGGCCGTGAGCGCTACGAGCAGATGGTGAAGCTCGGCCGCAAGGCGGTCGAAAACCCGACCGTGCGGCGGGCCACCCGGGCCGCGGGAGTCAAGGCGACCGAGCTGACCAAGACCGCCGGGCAGAAGGCCGCCGACCGCATGCCGAAGCTGGCCGAGACGGCCAAGAACACCGCGAGCAAGGTGCGGATCCCCGGCCGGAACTCCGGCGACGACGATACCTCCGCGGTGAACGGCGCACGTCCCGTCGACTAGAGCGCCGCGCGAGCTTTAGTCCAGGTACTCGCGCAGCATCTGCGCGCGGCTGGGGTGGCGGAGCTTAGCCAGGGTCTTGGACTCGATCTGGCGGATCCGCTCCCGGGTCACGCCGAACTCCCGGCCGACCTCCTCCAGCGTGCGCGGATGTCCGTCGGTCAGGCCGAACCGCAGCTGGATGATCCGCTGCTCGCGCTCGGCTAGCTGGTCGAGGACCCGCTCCAGCTGGTCCTGCAACATGATGAACGCCGCGGCCTCTATGGGCACCACGGCGTCTGCATCTTCGATGAAGTCCCCGAGGTCGGACTCTTCCTCGCCGATCGGGGACTGGAGCGATACCGGCTCCTGGGCGATCCGCTGGATCTCCGCGACGCGTTC
>Ga0302184_10001553_pt1 | contig 14781 bp, 12 predicted proteins | sample I_Palsa_N3_3_FD_200233 | JGI IMG/M metagenome (GOLD analysis project Ga0302184, IMG submission 200233) | Peat permafrost microbial communities from Stordalen Mire near Abisko, Sweden - I_Palsa_N3_3 | ecosystem: Environmental > Terrestrial > Soil > Palsa > Peat permafrost | place: Sweden...
CCACGGCGGACCTGCTGGCCCGGGCGGCGGCGGGGATGGCCGGGGATCTGCTGACCGCGACGCTGCTCACCGCGAGGTGCCCGGTGCTGTACGCGCCGGCCATGCATACCGAGATGTGGGAGCATCCTGCGACCCAGGCCAGCGTGTCGCTGCTGCGCAGCCGCGGGGCCATCGTGCTCGAGCCCGCGGTCGGCCGGCTGACCGGAGCGGACAGCGGTGCCGGCCGGCTCCCGGAACCGGCCGAGATCTTCGCGGTCGCGACCCGGCTGCTCGCCCGGGGCCGCGCCGCCCGCGAGGCCGGCCCGGCGCACGCGGCTGACCTGCTGCGGCCCGATCTGACCGGCCGGCGCGTGGTGGTGTCCGCGGGCGGCACCCGGGAAGAGATCGATCCGGTCAGGTTCATCGGTAACTGGTCCACCGGAACGCAGGGGTACGCGCTGGCCCGGACGGCCGTCGCCCGGGGCGCCGAGGTGATCGTGGTCGCGGCCAACGTCGCGCTGCCGGATCCGGCCGGGGCCAAGGTCACCCGGGTGGTCTCAGCGCGGGACATGCAGGACGCCGTCACGGCGGCCGCGGCCCCGGGGGGTAATGGGGTTCATGGGGGCGGAGCCGATGCGGTCGTGATGGCCGCCGCGGTAGCGGACTACCGCCCGCAGAGCCGGAACCCGGCGAAGATAAAGAAGGACGGTCAGCCGCCTGAGCCATTGCGGCTGACCGAGAACCCGGACATTCTGGCCGGACTGGCCCTGCGCCGCGAACGCGACCCCGGGCACCAGGTCCTCGTCGGGTTCGCCGCCGAGACCGATACCGCCGCCGAGGCGGCTCAGGCTAAACTGGCCCGCAAGGGGTGTGACCTTCTCGTCGTCAACCCGGTGGGAAATGGGCTTGGCTTCGGGACCATCGACAACGAGGCTGTCGTCTACGGCGCCGACGGTTCCATCACCCAGATCCCGCGCGGACCCAAGGAAACCCTCGCTGACGTGGTGTGGGACCTGGTGGCCGCACGACTTAGGTAACAACGACTTAGCTAAACCGGACATCCGACCATAGCTGCAAGGCGACTTCGCCGTGTGGCTCACCCAACGGGTAAGTCCGGGATAAACTCACCCGCAGCCTCTAGCAAGGAGAACGACGTGGCGCGTCGCCTGTTCACTTCCGAGTCGGTGACGGAAGGCCATCCCGACAAGATGGCCGACCAGATCAGCGACGTCATTCTGGACGCCATGATCAAGGATGATCCGGGCAGCCACGTGGCGGTGGAAACCCTGATCACGACCGGCCAGGTCCATGTGGCAGGCGAGGTCACCACCCAGACCTACGTCGACATCCCGGGCATCATCAGGGAGAAGATCCTGGAGATCGGCTACGACTCCTCGGCCAAGGGATACGACGGGGCCTCCTGCGGCGTGTCGGTCTCGATCGGTGCCCAGTCGCCGGACATCGCTCAGGGTGTCAGTGACGCGTTCGAGTACCGCGAGGGCGAGGGGACCGACGAGCTTGACCGGCAGGGCGCCGGCGACCAGGGCTTGATGTTCGGCTACGCGTGCCGCGAGACCCCCGAGCTGATGCCGCTGCCGATCATGCTCGCGCACAAACTCGCCCGGCAGCTTTCCGAGGTCCGCCGCGCGGGTACGGTGCCCTACCTGCGCCCGGACGGCAAGACGCAGGTGACGATCGAGTACGTGGGCGACACCCCGGTGCGGCTGGACACGGTGGTGGTCTCCACCCAGCACGCACCCGACATCAACCTCAAGGAACTGCTCACCCCCGACATCAGGGACTACGTGGTCGACCCCGTCCTGGCCGACGCCGGCATCGACAGCGACGGCTTCCGGCTGCTGGTCAACCCCACCGGCCGGTTCGAGATCGGCGGCCCGATGGGGGACGCGGGGCTGACCGGGCGGAAGATCATCATCGACACCTACGGCGGTATGGCGCGCCACGGGGGAGGGGCCTTCTCCGGCAAAGACCCGTCGAAGGTGGACCGCAGCGCGGCCTACGCGATGCGGTGGGTGGCCAAGAACGTCGTCGCGGCGGGCCTGGCGGATCGGTGCGAGGCTCAGGTCGCCTACGCGATCGGCAAGGCGGTGCCGGTCGGGCTCTTCGTCGAGTGCTTCGGCACCGAGAAGGTGCCGGTGGAGCAGATCCAGGACGCCGTGCTCCAGGTCTTCGACCTGCGGCCGCGAGCCATCATCTACGCGCTGGACCTGCTGCGCCCCATCTACGCGCAGACCGCCGCCTACGGGCACTTCGGCCGTTCCGAGCCCGACTTCTCCTGGGAGCGCACCGACCGGGCCGACCAGCTACGCTCCGCCGTCAACTTCTGACGGCTGCCGCGGGGCGCTGATAGCCACCGCCTGGCGTGTGCTAACCGCTGCTCCGGTTCTGGTAGGACGGAACGGTGGCGAAGGAGGATCAGGGGGTCAGCGAGCGGTTGCCCGTTGCCCGGGTAGCGGTGGATATTTCGCTCGCCCACCTGGACCGCCCGTTCGACTACCTCGTCCCGGCCGCCCTGGCTGATGCGGCTGTGCCGGGCTGCCGGGTCCGGGTGCGGTTCGCCGGCCAGCTCGTCGACGGCTACCTCCTGGAACGCACCAAGACCAGCGAGCACCAGGGCAGGCTGGCCCGGCTCGAGCGGGTGATATCGCCGGAGCCTGTGCTGACCCCGGAGATCTTCGACCTGGCCCGGGCGGTGGCGGACCGGTACGCGGGCACCCTGGCCGACGTGCTCAGGCTGGCCATCCCGCCACGGCACGCGACGGCGGAGCGGGAGACCCCGGCGGGGCCCGGCAGCCGGCCCGCAGGGCAGCGGCCCGCTGCTGGTTCGTGGGCTCGCTACCCGGCCGGGGAGGCGTTCCTGGCCGGGCTGGCGGACGGGCGGCCGGTCCGGGCCGCCTGGTCCGCTCTGCCCGGCCCGCGGTGGCCGGCCGAAATCGCGATCGCGGCCGGGACCGCGGCCGCGGCCGGCCGCGGCGTGGTCATCGTGGTGCCGGACGCCCGCGACCTGGACCGCGTCGACGCCGCGCTGGCTGGCGTCAGCCACGTGAGCCTGAGCGCGGATCTCGGGCCGGCCGAGCGCTACCGTCGCTGGCTGGCGGCGCGCCGCGGCCTGGTCCCGGTCGTGGCGGGGACGCGGGCCGCGATGTTCGCCCCGGTCACCGACCTCGGCCTGGTGGTGCTCTGGGACGACGGCGACGACCTGCACGCCGAGCCCCGCGCCCCGTATCCGAACGCCCGCGAAGTGCTGGCCCTGCGCGCGCACCGGGCCGGCGCGGCCGCCCTGATCGGCGGTTTCGCCCGCACCGCCGAGCTCACCCAGCTGGTCGCGGCCGGCTGGGCCCGGCCGCTGACCGGTAGCCCGGAGGCGCTGCGCCGGGCCGCACCGCTGGTCAGAGCCGCGCCGGACGAGGCCGAACTGGCCCGGGACGCGGCGGCGATGACCGCACGCTTGCCGAGCATGGCGCTGCGCGCAGCCCGCAGCGCCCTGGCAGGGGACGCCCGCGGGGTCCTCGGGTCCCTGGGCGGCGGGCCGGTCCTGGTGCAGGTGCCGCGGCGCGGCTATCTCGCCGCGATCGCCTGTGACCGGTGCCGGTCCCAGGCCAGGTGCGCCACCTGCGGCGGCCCGCTGGAGGTCGGCGGCTCGGATGAGATCCCTGACTGCCGCTGGTGCGGCGCCATGGCCACGGACTGGACCTGCTCCCGCTGCGGATCGGGACGCCTGCGCGCGCTGGTCACCGGCGCGGCCCGGACCGCCGAGGAACTGGGCCGCGCCTTTCCCGGCGTCCCCGTCCGCACCTCCGGCGGCCAGCACGTGCTCGCCACCGTGACGGCCGAACCCGCGTTGATCATCGCCACGCCGGGAGCCGAGCCGGTGGCACCGGAAGGTTACGCCGGCGCGCTGCTCCTGGACGGCTGGGCGCTTCTGTCCCGCCCCAGCCTGCGCGCGGCCGAGGAGGCGCTGCGCCGGTGGATGAACGCCGCCGCGCTGGTCCGGCCCGCCGGACCGGTGGTGGTGCTGGCCGAGGCCTCACTTCCGGCCGTACAGGCCCTGATCCGCTGGGATCCTGTCAATTTTTCCGAACGGGAACTGGCTGAACGAGCCGAGCTCGGTTTTCCGCCCGCGGTGCGGATGGCCTCGGTGACCGGAGCCTCCGACGCGGTGGCCGACTTCGTCGGCTCGGTCGGCCTACCCGACCAGGCCGAGGTGCTCGGGCCCGTGCCCGCTGACTCCTTCCCCAAAGAACCCAAGCACCCCCCGGAACCCCAGGAGAGGGCGCTGATCAGGATCGCCAGGGGAGAAGGTCTCGCGCTCGCCCGTGCGCTGCATGCGGCGCAGGCCACCCGGAGCGCGCGCAAGGACGGCCCGGCCGTCCGGGTGCAGCTCGACCCGGCCGAGGTTGCCTGATGGATAGACTGGAAGCTGGCGGCACCACGGGAGGAAAGGTGCTCAGCTGCATGGGTCCAGGAGGGTTTTCGTGAGCGTCAAGCCGATCCGTCTCTTCGGTGACCCGGTGCTGCGTACGCCGGCCGAGCCGGTCCGCGACTTCGACGCCGAGCTGCGCAGGCTGGTCAAGGACCTCACAGAAACTATGCTGGACGCGCCCGGGGCCGGTCTCGCCGCCCCCCAGATCGGGGTGGGCCTGCGGGTCTTCTCCTATCATGTGGACGACAACGAGCCCGGGCACCTGATTAACCCCTCGCTCGACCTGTCCCAAGACACCGATGAAGACGACGAGGGCTGCCTGTCCTTCCCCGGCCTCGTCTACCCGGTGAAGCGGGCGTGGGGCGTGGTGGCCAAGGGGTTCAACATGTACGGGGACCCGGTGACGATCGAGGGCACCGAGCTGCTGGCCCGCTGTATCCAGCACGAGACCGACCACCTGGACGGCATCTTGTTCATCGACAGGATGGATCCCGCTCAGCGCAAGGCGGCGATGAAGGCGATCCGCGAGGCGGAATGGTGGGGCGACTCCATCCCGCAGGTACGGATTTCCCCCCATCAGACGCTGGGCCAGGCCCTCTGACGTGCGGCTGGTGTTCGCGGGTACGCCGCAGACGGCGGTCCCGGCCCTCGATGCGCTGCTAGCCTCCCGGCACGAGGTCGTCGCGGTCGTGACCCGACCCGATGCCCCGGCGGGCCGTGGCCGCAAGGTCGAGCCGAGCCCGGTGGCCCAGCGTGCCGGGGCGGCCGGGCTCGAGGTGCTCAGGCCGGCCAGGGCCCGGGATCCGCAGTTCCTCGACCGGCTGCGGGAGATCGCCCCTGACTGCTGCCCGGTGGTCGCCTACGGTGCGCTGCTGCCGCAGGCCGCGCTGGACATTCCCCCGCACGGCTGGGTCAACCTGCACTTTTCCCTGCTGCCCGCGTGGCGCGGGGCCGCGCCGGTGCAGCACGCCATCCTGCACGGCGACGACGTGACCGGTGCGAGCACGTTCCTTATTGTCAAAGAGCTGGACGCGGGCCCGGTCTACGGAGTGCTCACCGAGCCGGTGCGGCCCGACGACACGACCGGCTCGCTGCTTGAACGGCTGTCGCACTCCGGCGCCGAGCTGCTCGTGGCGACCCTGGACGGGATCGAGGCCGGAACGGTCCGGGCCGTCCCGCAGCCTGCCGAGGGCGTGAGCTTTACGACGAAGATCACCCCGGCCGACGCGCGGGTGGACTGGAAGCTGCCCGCGCACGTGGTCGACCGGCAGATCCGGGCGTGCACGCCCGATCCGGGCGCTTGGACGGAGCTCGACGGCGCCCGGCTCAAGCTCGGCCCCGTATCGCTGGTGGGCCCGGCAGATCCGCCCGACCTCGCCCCCGGTGAGCTGCTGGCGCAGCGCCAGGCCGTGTTCGTCGGCACCGGGTCGCGCCCCGTTCGCCTCGGCGATGTCCAAGCCGAGGGCAAGCGCCAGATGGCCGCCTCCGACTGGGTCCGCGGCCTGCGTTCCGGCGGCCCCGTGCGGCTCGGCTGACATGACCGAGCAGACCGGGCGTTCGCGGCCCTCCCGTTCCGGCCAGCCCCGTTCCGGCCAGCCCCGTTCCGGCCAGCCCCGCGCCGACCCGGCCCGGCGCGCCGCCTACGACGTGCTGCGCGCCGTGGCGGACCGGGATGCCTACGCCAACCTGCTGCTGCCCGCCCTGCTCAGGGAGCGCGGCCTGACTGGCCGGGACGCGGCCTTCGCCACCGAGCTGACCTACGGGACGCTGCGCGGCCATGGCACCTACGACGCGATCCTCGCTGCGTGCAGCGACCGGGACGACCTTGACCCGCCGGTGCGCGACGTGCTCAGGCTCGGCACGCATCAGCTCCTGGCCACCAGGGTCGGCGCTCACGCCGCCGTGGCGACCTCGGTCGACCTGGCCAAGGACGTGTGCGGGCCGCGGCCCTCCGGCTTCGTCAACGCCGTGCTGCGCCGGGTGGCCACCCGGGACCTCGACGCCTGGATTGACATCGTCGCCCCGAGCCGGTCGCAGGACCCGACCGGGTACCTCGCCGTCCGGCACAGCTATCCGCGCTGGATCGTCGAGGCGTTCCGGGACGCGCTCGGTGACGCCAGCGGTGCCGAAATCGAGAACGCCCTCGCCGCCGGCAACGTCAGGCCCGATGTCGTGCTCGCCCTGACGCCCGCAGACCCGGCTGGCGCCGACAGCGTCCTGCCCGCAGGCGAACCAACCCGATGGTCGCCGTACGGCTTCCGGCTGGCCAGCGGCGACCCGGCGCCTCTGGTCGCCAGCGGCCAGGCGACCGTCCAGGACGAGGCCAGCCAGCTGGCCGCGCTGGCCCTGACCCGGGTCGGGCTCTCCGGCCCGGACGAGCTGTGGCTCGATCTTTGCGCGGGCCCCGGCGGTAAGGCACGGCTGCTGAGCGGCCTAGCCGCCGCCCGGGGCGCGCGTCTAGTGGCCTCCGACGTCCGCCCGCACCGTGCCCGGCGGGTGCTGGAAACCCTCCGCCGCGCCGGGCGAGCCGAGCAGGCTGCCGCCATCCAGCCCGCCACCGGCATCATCCATGCTGACGCAGTGGTAGCGGCCGATGGCCGTCACGTGCCGTGGCTGCCGGGAACATTCGACCGAGTGCTGGCCGACGTGCCGTGTTCCGGCCTCGGATCGCTGCGCCGCCGCCCCGAAGCCAGATGGCGTAAGACCCCGGAAGACGTCAAGGAGCTCGCTGTCCTGCAGCGCGAGCTGCTCGAGGCGGCCATCGATTCGGTGCGCCCCGGCGGCGTGATCGCCTACGTGACCTGCACCCCGCACCTCGCCGAGACCCGGGAGGTGGTCACCGCCGTCGCTGACCGCCGGGACGACGTCACGGTCCTGGATGCCCCGGCCGTCCTCTCCGAGGTCCCCGACCTGCGCTGCCCTGAACCCAGGCGCTCCTCCGATCCGCGCTATCGCCGGCTCGCCCAGTTCTGGCCGCACCGTCACGGCACCGACGCGATCTTCCTCGCGCTGCTGCGCCGCGGCTGAGTGCCGGTCCCTATCCTTGGCTGCGGCTGAGCGCCCGGGTTGACCTCAGCCGGGCGTTGCCGATGTCGGCCCGCTGACCCTGGGTATAACCGTCGGTGTAGCCCCGGCCGCTGTAGGTGATACGGGTCCGGCGGGTTACCGGGTAGGCCTCTTCCAGCTGGCGGCGGATGACGACCGCCCGGTCGGCGAGGACGAGGGCCGTGCTCGGGCCCGGGTGGGTTTCCCCTTCCGCGTTCGTGGCGGCGCGCTCCTCGGCTGATTTGACCCGGGTGATGACGGCGGTGACGAAGCCGAGCAGCCAGCTCCGCCGCCAGGCCCGTGCGCTGCGGACCCCGGGCGGAACGACCGCGGCGGTCAGCCCGTGGGCCATCTGGAGCAGCAGCGAGGTGTACAGGATGTCGGCCCGCTCAAGATCGGAGGCGTAGCCGAAGACATGGATGCGCGCTCCGGGCCCGTTGGTGCTGAGCAGGACGCACTGGCACCGCATGGCCCCGGCCAGCCCGGCCAGCAGGTGGGCCCGGACCTGCGCCCACGGGTTGGAGATGTCGATGACGCGGCTGCCCGGCCGGTCGGTGTCCGGCCGGGTCGCGGCCAGCCGGGCCCGGTCGATGCCGTAACGGGCCATCAGCTCGGCGGCCTTCGCGGTGAGCGCTTCGGCTTCCGGCGGGGTCACTCCCTCCGCCTCCGCCTTCGCCAGCAGCTTGCGTACCCGGTCAAGCAGCGCGCTTGACGGTTCTGAACGCATGAACAACCTCCAGTCGGTACCTGATCGAACCTAGTATCGAACTGTAGTCCCGCGGTACGACATTTCCGGCACGCCACGCCTCGCCCGCACCCAGGCACTCTACACTCGGGTTCTATGGCCGTTCAGATCTCGCCGAGCATCTTGTCCGCGGACTTTGCCCGGCTCGCCGATGAGGCCGCCGTCGTCGCCGGCGTCGCGGACTGGCTGCACGTCGACGTCATGGACAACCACTTCGTGCCCAACCTCACCCTCGGCCTGCCCGTCGTCGAGGCGCTGCTCAAGCACGTGACGCTGCCGCTCGACTGTCACCTGATGATCGAGGACCCGGACCGGTGGGCGCCGGAGTACGCGGTTGCCGGCGCGCGCAACGTGACGATCCACGCCGAGGCGGTCCACGCCCCGGTGGGGACGCTGCGCGCCATCCGGGCCGCGGGCGCCCGCGCCGGACTCGCCGTCAACCCGGGCACCGCCGTGGAGCCGTACTCCGACCTGCTGCCCGAGATCGACATGCTGCTGCTGATGACGGTAGAGCCGGGCTTCGGCGGCCAGGGCTTCCTTGACCTGGTGCTGCCGAAGCTGCGCCGGGCCCGCTCCCTGGTGACCGAGCGCGGCGCCGAGATCTGGCTCCAGGTCGACGGCGGCGTCCATGAGGGGACCATCGAGCGCTGCGCCGAGGCGGGCGCGGACGTGTTCGTGGCCGGCTCCGCGGTCTACGACTCCGACGACCCCGCCCGCACCGTGCAGGCCCTGCGCGCCCAGGCTGAGCGGGCCACCGCTCATGCCGCCTGGGCTGCCCAGGGCCGCTCCGGCTGAGTTCGGAATTTTTAGGCCGAACGGACCTCGGTGATGCTGCCCGGATCCGCCGCCGCATCCGCGGCTGACGCGGCCGGCGGCTCGGCGCGGCTCACGAAGTCCTTGCTGCGGATCAGCAGCAACGCGCACACCCCGCCGACCAGCGCGATGCCGGCGGTCACGTAGAGCAGGTCGTTCAGGCCGGCCGCGAACGCGGCCTTGATCGCACCCGCTACCTCAGCCCGGCGGGCCGGCGGGAGGCTGGCCAGCAGCTGGCTGACCTGGCCCTGCCGGACCATGGCCACGATGCGAGGGGCTGACGACGCGACCGCCGCGGTACTGGTCAGGTTGTGCTGCAGCGCGGAGCTGAAGATCGAGCCGAGACCTGCGATGCCCGCCGCGATGCCGATCTGGCGGAACGTGGTGTTGACGCCCGAGGCCATCCCGGCCTTCTGCGGCGGGACCACCCCGATCGCGGTGGAGGCCAGTGGCGGGTTGACCAGGCCGCCGCCCAGGCCGGACACGATGAACCCGGGGATCAGGTGCGTCCAGTCGCTGCTGCCGGTCAGCCCGCCCATGATGATCAGGCCCACGCCGACCAGCACCAGGCCCGGGCCGATGAGCCAGCGGGCCGGCACGTGCTCGCTGATCCGCCCGGCGATGGCCGCGGTGACGAACTGGGCGCCGCTGATGATGGCCAGCCGCAGCCCGGCGTCCTGGGCCGAGTAACCCAGGATGTCCTGCAGGTAGAGGACCAGCCAGAGCAGTACGGCGTACAGCGAGCCGTTCATCGCGAACGCCGCGATCGAGCCGCCGGCGAAGGTCGGGGTCCTCAGCAGCGACAGGTCAAACATCGGATACGCGATGCGCTTCTCGGCCACGATGAAGGCGGCCAGCGCGGCGGCGCCGACCGCCAGGCAGATGATGACGCCCGTGTCGGACCAGCTGTTCTCGCCCGCCCGGATCAGCCCGTAGACCAGGCTCACCAGTCCGGTGGTCAGCAGCGCGAACCCGGCCCAGTCCGGCGGCGTCGGGTGCGGCGACTTTGATTCCTCCACCCGCCAGGCCGTCAGCGCCACGGCGAGGACCCCGATGGGCACGTTGACCAGGAAGATGCCCCGCCAGCTCCAGTCGGTGACGATCACGCCGCCGAGCACCGGACCTACCGCCACGGCCACGCCGGTAATCGCCCCCCACACGCCGAACGCCACGCCGCGATCCCGGCCGCGGAAGCTGTTCCCGAGCAGGGCCAGCGATGTGGCGAACATGATCGCCCCGCCGACGCCCTGGCCGCTGCGCGACAGGATCAGCATCAGCGGGTCCTGGGCCACGCCGCACAGCAGCGAGCCAAGGGTGAAGATGACCAGGCCTATCTGGAACAGCCGTTTCCTGCCGTACCGGTCGGCGAGCACCCCCGAGGTCAGCAGCAGCGAGGCGAGAGTCAGTGCGTAGGCGTCCAGGACCCACTGCACGTCGCTGAACGACGCATGCAGTCCGCTTTGGATCGCGGGCTGGGCAACGATGACGATCGTGACGTCGAGCAGCAGCATGAAGGTCCCCGTGCATACGGCCAGCAGGGTCCACCACTTCTTATCCATAAGTTCCCTCCGCAAAGTGGCGCCCTCCCCGGGACGCCTGCCATCATGCTGCGCTAGCCGGGCCGTAACTATCCACGGTCAGGGCTATTTGTGCCGGATCTCGACATCTCCTAGGGTAAGGAATGTGGAAAACACCATGCTGGACGCCATCGATCGTCAGCTGGTTCACGTGCTAACGGTTGAGCCGAGAGCGTCATTCCGCACCATCGCCGAGGTGACGGGGATCTCCGACCAGACCGCCGCCCGGCGATACCACAAGCTCAGCGAGTCCGCCGGGCTGCGTGTCCTCGGCGTGGTGAGCGGAGCCCTGCTGGGGTGGGTCGACTGGTTCGTCCGGCTGCAGACCACGCCCGGCAGCGCGGATTCGATCGCCGAGGCCCTGGCGCGCCGGCCCGATACCAGGTGGGTGAACCTGGCATCGGGCGGGACCGAAATCATCTGCACGGTCCAGGCAAGCACTCCGGAGCAGCGCGACGCCTTGTTCCTGCGAGGGCTTCCCGGCAGCCGCCGGGTCGTGCAGATCTCCGCGCACTCGATCCTGCACAACTTCACGCCCGGGGCGTGGCAGGGCATCCGCCAGGCGCTCTCCGACGAGCAGCTAGCTGTGCTATCTCCCGGCGGGACGACCCCCCCGGGGACCCCCCCGATCACGGGGGGGCTGCCCGCCCCCCCGTACCCCCCCGGGCTGCTACCTGAGGACGAACCTCTGCTGGCCGAACTGGGCCGGGACGGACGGACCAGCCACGCGGCGCTCGCCAGCGCCCTGCACTGGCATGAATCCACGGTCAGGCGCCGGATCGAGGAGCTTCGCCGCAGCGGGCTGCTGCATTTCGAGGTGGACCTGGACTCCCGCTTCCTGGGCATGAACGTCAGCGCGATGCTCTGGCTCAAGGTGGAGCCGTCCCGGCTCGATGCGGTGGGACAGGCCCTAGCCGGGCACCCCGAGGTCCCGTTCGCCGCCGCGACCACGGGCCCGTCCAACGTGGTGGTGACCGCCCTGTTCCGCGACACCCAGCATCTCTACGAGTACCTGACCGGCCCGCTGGCGTCCCTGCCCGGGGTGAGCTCGGTGGAGACCGCGCCGATCATCCGCACGCTCAAGCGCACCGGTTCCGTTCACTGAGATGACGCCGGGAACTCAGATTTTCGGTCTCAGGACCAGCGATCGAGGTGGCTGAGGAGCTCTGACAGCCTGGTGATGATCGCGTCGGGCGCGGCGGCGTCGTACGCCGGGACGTCGGAGTTCGAGATGAGGACGGCGCGCATGCCCGCGCTCTTGGCGCCGTGTATGTCGTCGTAGGGCCGGTCGCCTACGAACACGCAGGCCGCGGGGTCGGTTTCGCCGATGGCCTGCATGGCCGCGCGGAAAGCCTCCGGATGCGGCTTGACCCAGTCGATCTCGCTGCTGTAGACGGCGCCGTCGATCAGCTCGAAGACCTCGTCCCTGACGAAGATCTGCTCATGGGCGCTGCGCGGCCACATGGTGTTGGACAGCACACCCACCTTGATGCCGCGCCGCCGCAGCTCGGTCAGCAGCGGGGGAACGTCCGGGTCGGTGAACGTGTGCGGGTCCCACGCCTCGAAGTAGCTGGACAGCAAGTCCGGTGAGGCGGTGACGCCTGCCCGCTCGAAGATATGGTCCAGCGTCCAGCTCCGCTGCGACTGCTCTCCCTGCTGCCAGAGCTCCATCTCGGCCGCGCGGACCGCCGTGGCTATGGCCGCCGCCTCGGCCGCCGGATAGTGCCGCGCGCACACCGCGAGCCAGAGTTCACCGAGGTCGATGCCATGCCATGGGGTAAGCGTCCCGCCCCAGTCGAAGATGACCGCCCTGACCGCCATGAACCGGATCCTAACCAGCATCCCCGCCCAGCCGCCCGTACCAAGACCCTGCTTTCCCGAGTCTTCACGGCCATACGCCAGAGGCCAGGCGCGATTGTTGTGGATGGTAGTGGCAGCCTGCACATTAGAGCCGCTGCTTCTTTGGTTCCATTCATCGGGCATGCCCGGGATCGCGGTTGACGCCGCCTGCGGATGCGGGTCCGGGCCCCACCGGTCCCGCCAACCTCAGTGACTTTCTCTTCGCTCACGTGTTTGGCCCAGCGATATTTTATCGTGGTTGATTCGGGCTTAATGGTTGATTTGGTGGATCATGGTGCACCGGATCCACCGCCAAGCCCGAATCCACCACGATCTTTTGGCCGAGGCAAGGGGAGCGCGCTCACTGGCGCAACACGGAACACGCAGGCATCACCCGTACCGGCAGGGTCGCCCTGCTGAGCCGCCGGCACGCACCGCGAAGGGTCGGCATACCCGGCACGGCGCCGCCGTCGACGCCACCAGGTGCGGCCGTGCTCGCAGGTGCCGCCGGCCGGAGTCCGGGCGATGCCGCCGCCCGGCTTTCTTGACAAAAACGACCTGTTTAATGGAGTATATAAGCGTGTCCTCTGGATATGTAGCAGTAGGAACTCGCCTGGTCGGTCGGCCCGAGACGCTGGACGAGGTGTTTAGCCGACCGGACGCCGGACCCGGCCACCCGTGGGACGAGCAGGTGCCACCGCCCGGCCGCGATGCGACCTTGCTCGCCGTGGTGCCGATCCCGGGCACCGGGACGTCGCTCGCCATCGTCGGCTACGCCATCGCCACGACCAGCGACGCCACGACCAGCGACGCCGAAACCAGCGACGCCGCGACGAGCGGCCCCAAGGGGCGGCCCGCTAAATCCGATCCAGCCACCAAACGCCGTGCCGATGGCGGCCTTCGCCTTGATCACCTGCAGCGCCGGGTCTGGGCGGGCGGCCGCGAGATCATGCTGACCTTCCAGGAGTTCCAGCTGCTGGCGTTCTTCACCGCGCATCCCGCGACGGTGTTCAGCCGCGCGGATCTCGTCGAGCAGGTCTGGCGCCGCGACATCGCGCGAATCGGCCGCGACACCACGCGAGACGCCCGAGCCGTGGCGCAAGACAGCCGAACCGTCGACGTGCACGTCAGCCGCCTCAGGCATAAGCTCGGCCCGGTTTACGGTCAGTGTCTGGTGACTGAGTACCGGGTGGGGTACCAGTTCCGGCCTCCGGCAACGTGACCGGAAGATTTACCGCCCTCTGGTCCGGAATACCTGGTATGGCACACTGGCTATAGGAGTAGGCGTGCTCCGGGGTCGGTGAAACTCCGAGCCGGCGGTGAAAGTCCGCGACCCGTCCGCTGCCAGCGGTCGGCTGACCCGGTGAAATTCCGGGACCGACGGTCAAAGTCCGGATGGGAGGCAGCACGCACGCGGTCGGCGACCCCGGCCGCGTCAAGCGCGTACGCAGGTACCCGCGCACCCCCGGAGCCGAACGCAGGACGGGCTTCGAGGAGGAAAGTGCGGATGTTCACCGGGATTGTGGAAGAACTCGGCGAGGTGGCCGGCATCGAGCATCGCGGTGACGCGGCGCGGCTGACGATACGGGGTTCCACTCAGGGCACGTCCCTCGGCGAGTCGATCGCGGTCAATGGCGTCTGCCTGACTGTGACCGACATCATGGACGGGACCTTCACCGCGGACGTGATGGGGGAGACCCTGGACCGGTCCGGTCTGGGCGCGCTGGCTCCGGGAGCGCCGGTGAACCTGGAACGCTCGGTCCGCCTCGCGGACCGGCTGAGCGGCCATCTCGTGCAGGGCCATGTGGATGCCACCGCCACCATCGTGTCCCGGACACCCGCCGCCCACTGGGATCAGGTGCGGATCAGCCTGCCTGGCAGAATCTCCCGATATGTCGTTGAAAAGGGATCGATAGCCGTGGACGGGATCAGCCTCACGGTCTCCGCCCTCAGCCGCGGCGACGAGGCAGAGGCCTGGTTCGAGGTCTGCCTCATCCCCGAGACGCTGAAGCGCACCACGCTGGGCGTCGCCGAACCGGGGGACACGGTGAATCTGGAGGTCGACGTGATCGCCAAGTACGTGGAAAGACTGCTCAACGGGGAAGGTTCGGTGTGACGAAGATGCTCGACGACGTCGACCGCGCGATCAAGGACATCGCGGAAGGCCGCCCGGTCCTGGTCGTAGACGACGAGAACAGGGAAAACGAGGGCGACATCATCTTCGCGGCCGCCATGGCCACCCCGGAGCTGCTGGCCTTCACGATCCGCTACACCAGCGGCGTGATCTGCATGCCGATGCGCGAAGCCGAACTCGACCGGCTCCAGCTCCCGCAGATGAC
>Ga0302184_10001558_pt1 | contig 14754 bp, 14 predicted proteins | sample I_Palsa_N3_3_FD_200233 | JGI IMG/M metagenome (GOLD analysis project Ga0302184, IMG submission 200233) | Peat permafrost microbial communities from Stordalen Mire near Abisko, Sweden - I_Palsa_N3_3 | ecosystem: Environmental > Terrestrial > Soil > Palsa > Peat permafrost | place: Sweden...
GCGCCTTCTCGTTCTGCTTGTTGCGCTTGATCTGAGACTTAATGTTCGCCACGCGTGGGAGTCCTTCAGAAGTGAGCTGGTAGGTGACGCGACGACAGTGAGCTGGCCAGTCACGCGACGACGAAGCTTATCCGAGCGAAGCCCTACACTCAAACCAGCGGCCGGACGGCGGGGATAGCGCGTCCGGCATGGGATCATGGAACACCCAGGCCGCGAGGCGGCGAGTCACCCGAAACGGACATTCGTGTCACCTAGTAGTCCTGCCAGTAGTCCTGCCAGCCCGGTCGGCGCCGCGCGCGGCCCGGCGCGCCCAGCCGATGCTGCGCGCCCGGCCCCGGGTCATACCGACCAGGCGGTGATCAGGAACTTCTGCATCATCGCCCACATTGATCACGGTAAGTCGACCCTGGCCGACCGGATGCTCCAGTTCACCGGCGTGGTCGAGGGGCGCCAGATGCGCGCGCAGTACCTGGACCGGATGGACATCGAGCGCGAGCGCGGCATCACGATCAAGAGTCAGGCCGTCCGGCTGCCCTGGGCCAGCGGCGACGACGAGAAACAGTACGTGCTCAACCTCATCGACACCCCGGGCCACGTGGACTTCAGCTACGAGGTCTCCCGCAGCCTGGCCGCCTGCGAGGGTGCGGTGCTGCTGGTCGACGCCGCCCAGGGCATCGAGGCGCAGACGCTGGCCAACTTGTACCTGGCCCTGGACGCCGACCTCAAGATCATCCCGGTGCTGAACAAGATCGACCTGCCCGCCGCGCAGCCCGACCGCTACGCCGCCGAACTCGCCGGGATCATCGGCTGTGACCCCAGCGAGGTGCTGCGGGTATCGGCCAAGACCGGCGAGGGCGTCGAGCACCTGCTGCACGAGATCGTCCGCCTGGTCCCCGCTCCGCACGGCGACCCGGACGCCCCGGCCCGGGCGCTCATCTTCGACTCGATCTACGACACCTACCGCGGCGTGGTCACCTACGTCCGGGTGGTCGACGGCCGGCTCTCCCGGCGCGAGCGGTCGCTGATGATGTCCACCAGGTCGGCGCACGAGACGCTCGAGGTGGGGGTCATCTCGCCGGAGCCCAAGCCGTCCGAGGGCCTGGCCGCGGGCGAGGTCGGCTACGTGATCACCGGGGTCAAGGACGTCCGCCAGGCCCGGGTCGGCGACACCGTGACCAGCGCCGCGCACCCTGCCAAGGAGCCGCTAGCGGGGTACGACCACCCCAAGCCGATGGTCTTCTCCGGCCTGTACCCGGTGGACGGCGACGACTACCCGGACCTGCGCGACGCGCTGGACAAGCTCCGGCTGAACGACGCGGCGCTGGTATACGAGCCGGAGACCAGCGACGCGCTCGGGTTCGGCTTCCGCTGCGGGTTCCTCGGCCTGCTGCACATGGAGATCGTCCGCGAACGGCTGGAGCGGGAGTTCGACCTGTCGCTCATCTCCACCGCCCCGAACGCCGTCTACCGCGTCGTCATGGACACCGGCCAGGAGCTGCGGGTGACCAACCCCAGCGACTTCCCCGGCGGGTCCGAGCCAGGGAAGGGCAAGGTCGACAAGGTCTTCGAGCCGGTCGTGCGGGCCACGATCATCTCGCCCGCCGAGTACATCGGAACGATCATGGAGCTGTGCCAGAGCCGGCGCGGCATGCTGATCGGCATGGACTACCTGTCCGCGGACCGGGTCGAGATCCGCTACACGCTGCCCCTCGCGGAGATCATCTTCGACTTCTTCGACCAGCTCAAGTCCCGGACCCGCGGCTACGCCTCGCTCGACTACGAGCCCGCCGGGGAGCAGCAGGCCGATCTGGTCAAGGTCGACATCTTGCTGCAGGGCCAGCCGGTGGACGCGTTCAGCCAGATCGTGCACGCCGACGAGGCCCGCGAGTACGGCCTGTCTATGACCGCGAAGCTGAAGGAACTGATCCCGCGCCAGCAGTACGAGGTGCCGATCCAGGCGGCCGTCGGCGCGCGCATCATCGCCCGGGAGAACATCCGCGCGCTGCGCAAGGACGTGCTGGCCAAGTGCTACGGCGGCGACATCACCCGCAAGCGCAAGCTGCTGGAGAGGCAGAAGGAAGGCAAGAAGCGGATGAAGACCATCGGCCGGGTCGACGTCCCGCAGGAGGCCTTCGTGGCGGCTCTGTCGACCCAGCAAGGTGACCGCAAGCAGAAATAATTTATGCCGAACGAAGCGCGGTTTCAGCCGCCGGGCCTGATCACCGGGAACGCGTGGAAGGCGTTCGATGACATCCCGATGCGCTGGATGAACGGGGTCAGGTTGGCCTGCTGGAACCCCGGGCCCTGATAGATCACGCCCTGGGTGTGCGCGGTGATGACTGCGGTGATCAGCGCGGCCAGGGTGAAGATGATCAGCGCGGTAATAATCAGCGCGGCGGCCGGCTTCCAGTGGCTGGGCAGGCTGGCCTCCGGCGCGACCATGACGGCCTGCCCGTGCGGGAACTGCGGATAGGGCAGGGCCCCGGCGGGCAGGTCCGCGGTCAGCTCCCAGAGCTGCCCGTAGGTGCGCGCCGCGTAGGCGCGCGCCACCCGGTCGTCGAGTTCGTCCTGGCTCAGCCGCCCCTCGGTGAAACCGGCCCGCAGCACGCCCACGGCCCGCTCACGATCCGCGCTGGACGCGAGCCACGCGGGGTTGACGCCGACGCCTTCGGGCACGGGCGGCTGCGGCGGGAATGCCGGACCTGGACCGTATGCCACGTAAGCCTCCTGCGGACGCCTCTAACTGAGTGTAAGACGTCCGGCGTGCCTCGGAAGTGCCAATGACGTGTTCGGCGTGGCTCAGGGCGTCGGCCCGCCGCCGTTGTGCGCGATCGAGATCGCGACTCCCACCAGCGAGGCCGCGATCAGCACCGACCAGAAGATGATCGCCATGTAGCCGAGTACCAGGCCGCTGGTGGCCAGACCGTCGCCGCGCTGCGAGGTCAGCTTCATCTGCCGCCGGGCGATATGACCGCAGACGACGGCCGGGATGGCCGTGAGCCCGGCGGTGAAGAACTCGGCCACGCCCAGCACCATCGCCGCGATGGCCATCGAGTTCGTCCCGCTGGGCGGCGGCGGCTGGTAGGCCGGCACGGGCCAGGCGGGCATGGGCCCGACGCCGGCCGGCAGGTCGGCCGTCAGCGTCGCCAGCTCCCCGTAGGTGCGGGCCGAGTAGGCCTGCCCCATCCGGTCGTTGTACTCGTCCTGGGTCAGGCGGCCCTCAGCGAAGCCCGCCTTCAGCACGTCGACGGCACGTTCCCGGTCCGCCGAGGATGCGCGCATGGAGTCGTGCGCCCTGATCTGGTAGCCGGGCTGCTGGACCGGATAAGCACCCGGCTGGACCTGATAAGCACCCGGCTGGACCGGGTAAGCACCCGGCTGGACCTGATAAGCACCCGGCGGGACGGGGTAGGCGGCCGGCGGGACCGGGTAGGCACCCGGGATCTGGTAGGCACCCGGCGGGACCTGATAGCCAGCGGCGGGGACCTGGTAGCCGCCCGGCGGCACCTGGGTCTCGTCAGGCGGGCTGTACCTCGGGTACTGGGCCGGCCATTGCGACTGGTTTTCTGTCACCGACGCCTCCCATGAACGCGACCCGAATGCCCGCGACTCTTCTCAGTCTAAGCGCGCCATACGTTAATCCGGCATCCTGGCCCCATCCGGACTCGCTGACCTCTCCCGCCGAACGGGTAGCGTGGCTGACATGCCTGGTGCCCTGCCCGACGGCGAACCCGTTCCCGCCGACGGGAACCTGCCAGACAGCGCGTACCAGGGGCTGGGCGAACGGCCGTTCGGGATCTACGTGCACGTCCCGTTCTGCACGACCCGTTGCGGCTATTGCGACTTCAACACCTACACCGCCGCCGAGCTCGGCGGCCCTTCTGCCTCCCGGCCCGGCTCCCCGGCGGTATCCCTGGGCAGCTATCCCGGCCTGGCGCTGGCCGAGATCGGGTTTGCCCGCAAGGTCCTCGCCGCGGGTGAACACCGCGCGGACGTTCCGGTCAGCACGGTGTTCTTCGGCGGCGGGACGCCGACCCTGATGCCTGCGGCCGCGTTCGGCCACATCCTGCGGGCCATCGACGCCGAGTTCGGCTTGGCTCCCGGGGCCGAGGTGACGACGGAGGCCAACCCCGAAAGCGTCGACCAGGCGACCCTCGGCGAGCTGCGCGCCCAGGGCGTGACCCGGGTCTCGTTCGGGATGCAGAGCGCAGTACCCGGTGTGCTCGCGGTCCTCGATCGCGTCCACCAGCCGGGGCGTCCGGCCCGCTGCGCCGCGTGGGCGCGTGCCGCCGGGTTCGAGCACGTGAGCCTGGACCTGATCTACGGGACGCCGGGGGAGACCGACGCGGACTGGCGGTGCTCGCTGGAGGCCGCCGTCGCCGCCGGGCCCGACCACGTGTCCGCCTACGCGCTCACCGTGGAGCCGGGCACGCGGCTGGCCGCGCGTGTGCGGCGCGGCGAGCTGCCCGCGCCGGACGACGACGTGCTCGCCGACCGCTACCTGCTGGCCGACGAGGTGCTCACCGCGGCGGGCCTCGGCTGGTACGAGATCTCCAACTGGGCGGCGGGCGGGAACCGCGGGCCGTCCCGGTGCGCGCACAACATGCTCTACTGGACCGGCGGCGACTGGTGGGGCATCGGCCCCGGGGCGCACAGCCACGTGGGCGGAACCCGCTGGTGGAACGTGCGGCATCCGGCCGCCTACGGCGCGAGGATCGGCGCGGGGCTCAGTCCGGGCCAGGGCCGGGAGATCCTGGGCGGGACCGAGCAGCAGCTGGAGCGGGTCATGCTGGCGATCCGGCTGGCCGACGGCTGCCCGGTCGAGGTCCTGAGCCCGGCCGGACGAGCGAACGCGGCGGCGGTGGTGGCCGAGGGGCTGGCCCGTCCCGACGCCTGCGCCGCCGGCCGGATCGTGCTGACCCGCCGCGGCCGCCTGCTGGCCGATACCGTCACGCGCATGCTTACCGAGTGACTGAGAGAGACTTACTTGGCGATCTGGGCGCAGATCCAGGCGGGCACCTCCAACCGTTCGCCGCGGTTCGCCGCGCCGATCCCGCGGATCAGGTACTTCAGCACCGAAAGCCAGATCACCAACGCGATCGGGATTACCACCGCCAGGGCCACGGTGAGGCTATCCAGCAAGAGCAGGCCGCACAGGATCAGGCAGCACACCGCGTACAGCAGCCCGGTGAGCGACAGGTTCAGGGCCGTGGCCGCGTGGAACCGCCGGAACGGCGACCTGCGCCGCGCGGTGATGTACATGACCAGCGGGATGACCGGGCCGAGGAAGATCGCGGCCAGGTAGCCGAGCATCGCTGGTTTCGCCTCGGTCAGGGGGATCCGGGGGCGCAGGCTCGGCTCGGGTTGTGCCCGCTTGCTCGTCATCGGACCTCGCGTGTCATCCGCTGCTATCGCCACGTTAGCCATTCCCCGGTCCGGTGACGAAATCGATCAGCTCCTCCACCCGGCCCAGCAGCTCGGGCTCCAGGTCGGCGTAGCTGGTGACCGACCGCAGGATGCGCTGCCAGGCGGCGGGCACCTGCGGCGGCCAGCCGAGGGCGAGCAGCACCCCCTCCTTCCACGGCTGGCCCCGCGGAACCTCCGGCCAGCTCGTGATGCCGACCGAGCCGGGCCGGACCGCGGCCCAGATGTCGATGAACGGATGCCCCACGATCAGCACGTCGGGCGATCGCACACCGGCCGCGATCCGGCTCTCCTTGGAGCCGGCCACCAGGTGGTCCACGAGCACCCCGAGGCGGCGGCCGGGCGCGGGGGCGAACGTCGTCACGATGGCCGGCAGGTCGTCGATGCCCTCCAGGTACTCCACCACGACCCCCACGTCCCGGAGGTCATCGCCCCAGATCTTCTCCACCAGCTCGGCGTCGTGCTTGCCCTCCACGTAGATCCGGCTCGCCCGGGCCACCTTGGCCCGGCTGGGCGGCGGCGCCACCGACCCGGAGGCGGTTCTGGCCCGGGGGGACGCCCCCCCGGAGCCCCCTCTGGGAGCCGGCGGGATGAGCGTGACCGGCTGACCGTCCAGCAGGAACGCCGCGGGCGCAAGCGGGAACACCCGCCGCTTGCCGTGCCGGTCTTCGAGCGTCACCGCGCCCTTCTCGTAGCCGACCACGGCCCCGCAGAACCGGCCCTCGGAGTCCTCGACGACCAGGCCCCGCTCGGCCTCGACCTCCGGTACCTCGCGCCGAGTCCGGCGGCGCCCCAATCGCCCGGATTGTCCGTCAGCCAGCACGTCCGAGCCGTATCGGCTGCTCCACACGAGTTTCGGCCTCCCTGGGTACGATCACGGCGGCAGTTCGCCTGGCTGTCGCGCGCGGGAACTTGTTGGACGCAATAGACTTAGCACTCGAGGCTTTTGAGTGCCAAGGAGGTGAATGCGTGCTTGACGAGCGCAAACTTACAGTGCTCCGGGCGATCGTCGAGGACTACGTGTCCACCACCGAGCCGGTGGGATCAAAGTCGCTGGTCGACCGGCATCATTTCGACGTGTCCCCGGCGACCATCCGCAACGACATGGCGGTGCTGGAGGAACAGGGCTTCATCGCGCAGCCGCACACCAGCGCGGGCCGGATCCCGACCGACAAGGGCTACCGGCTCTTCGTCGACCGGCTGTCCAGCGTCAAGCCGCTGTCCACGGCCGAGCGGCGTGCCATCGAGTCGTTCCTGGCCGGCGCCTACAGCCTCGATGACGTGGTGATGCGCACGGTCCGGCTGCTGGTCCAGCTGACCCGCCAGGTCGCCGTGGTGCAGTACCCCTCGCTGACCAGGTCCGCGATCCGGCACATCGAACTGGTCCCGCTCGCCCCGACCAAGCTGCTGGTGGTGCTCATCACCGACACCGGCCGGGTCGAGCAGTGCGCCGTCGACCTGCCGGCCCCGTGGGATGATGCCTCGGTGTCGCATGTCCGCGCGGTCCTGAACGCCTGCCTGGGCGGGCACAAGCTGGCCGACGCCGCCGCCATGGTCCCCGACCTGTCCGAGCGGATCCCGGCCGAGGAGCGAGCGAACGCAAACGCCGTGTTCTCGGTCCTGCTGGCTAGCATGATCGAGCGGAACGAGCAGAAGATCGTCTTCGCCGGCACCGCGAACCTCGCCGCGCATGACTTCAGCCGGGGGCTGCGGGACGTGCTCGAGGCTCTGGAAGAGCAGGTAGTCTTGATTCGGCTTCTCGGGGAGGCGACCGAGCCGGCGATCCTGACCGTGACCATCGGCTCGGAGAACCGGGTCGCGGGCTTGGAGGCGACGTCGGTGGTGTCCACGGGATACGGGAGCTCGGCTCAGCCGCTGGCTAAGCTCGGCGTGCTCGGGCCGACCAGGATGGATTACCCGGGAACGATGGGCGCGGTACGGGCGGTGGCACGTTACGTCGGCCAGATTCTGATGGAGTCCTAGTGCCGGACTATTACTCCCTGCTCAAGATCCGCCGTGACGCGACGCAGGACGAGGTCAAGCGGGCCTACCGCCGACTCGCGCGGGAGCTTCACCCTGACGTGAACCCCGATCCTGAGACCCAGGAGCGGTTCAAGGAGATCACCCAGGCCTACGAGGTGCTGTCGGACACCGAGAAGCGCCGGATGTACGACATGGGCGTCGATCCGTTCGCCAGCGCGGCCACCGGAGCCGGCGCCGGCCCGTTCGGGCCCGGGTTTCCGCTGAGTGACCTGCTCGACCAGTTCTTCGGCGGCGCGGGTGCCACGACCACCCGCGGCCCGCGCAGCCGCGCGCAGCGCGGCCGCAACGCGACGATCAGGATCGAGCTCGACCTGTCCGAGTGCTCGTTCGGCGCGACCCGCGAGCTCACCGTGGACACGGCCGTGGTCTGCCCGACGTGCTCGGGCGAGGGCACCGCGCCCGGCACTCATCCGCAGACCTGTGACATCTGCGGCGGGCGCGGCGAGGTAAGCCAGGTGACCCGCTCGTTCATCGGCCAGGTGATGATGGCCCGGGTGTGCCCGGGCTGCGGGGGATACGGGACCGTGCTGGTCCGGCCCTGCCCGGAGTGCGACGGCGACGGCCGGGTGCGGACCCGGCGCACGATCAAGGTGCGGATCCCGGCCGGGGTCGAGGACGGCACGCACATCCAGCTGGCCGGCGAGGGCGAGGTCGGCCCGGGTGGCGGCCCGCCCGGTGACCTGTTCCTGGAGATCGTGCAGCGCCCGCACGCGATCTTCGAGCGGCAGGGCGATGACCTGCACTGCACCGTGACGATCCCGATGGTGGCCGCGGCCCTGGGCGCCACGCTGTCGGTCGAGAGCCTGGACGGGCCTTCCGACATCGACATCCGCCCCGGTACCCAGTCCGGTCAGGTGATCCCGCTCTACGGCCAGGGGGTCAAGCACCTGAACGGCAATGGCCGCGGCGACCTGGTCATCCACGTGACGGTCGAGACGCCGACCAAGATCGACGCCGAACAGGAAAAGCTGCTGCGTGACCTGTCCAAGCTCCGCGGCGAGGAATCGCCGCCCGGCCGGTTCGCGCCGGGTCAGCAGGGGTTCTTCTCGAGGCTGCGCGACGCGTTCAACGGCCGCTGAGCCGTGTTCTTCTGATAACGCTCCCGGGGGCCGACGTGCCGCAGCCGCCTGTGTTCTTGGCTGACCGTGCCGAGCTCCAGCGCGACGTCATCCTCCTGTCCGGAGCCGAAGGCAGGCACGCGGCCGCCGTCCGTCGGCTGCACCCCGGCGAGCGGGCCGACGTCGGTGACGGCGCGGGCCTGGTCGCCGAGTGCGTGGTGACCGCCCTTTCCGGCCGCGGGCTGGAGCTAGCCGTCCAGGCCAGGCGGGAGGTACCCCGCCCGGATCCCCTGATCACCGTCGTCCAGGCCATCCCCAAGGGCGACCGCGGGGAACTGGCCGTGGAGGAAATGACCGAGGTGGGCGTGGACCGCATCATGCCCTGGGCCGCGGCCCGCTGTGTGCCGGTCTGGCGGGGCGAACGCGGGGCCCGCTCGCTGGCCCGGTGGCGGGTGACCGCACGGGAGGCCGCCAAGCAGTCCCGCCGCGCCTGGATACCCGAGGTGACCGAGCCCGTGTCGGTCGCGGACGTGGCTGTGGTGATCACCAAGGCGGCGCGCGCGGTCGTCCTCGAGCCCGGCGCGGTCCAGAGCCTCGGCGAGCTCAGGCCGCCGGAATCCGGTGACCTGGTGGTGATCGTCGGGCCCGAGGGCGGGATCACCGACGAGGAGAACTCGGCCTTCCGCACGGCCGGGGCGACGCCCCGCAGCCTGGGGCCCACCGTGCTGCGGACCTCGACCGCCGGAACCGTGGCCGCCGCCGTCCTGCTCAGCCGCTCAGGCCGCTGGTAAGCCGCTCAGGCCCGCTGGTAAGCCGCTCAGGCCCCCGACGAAGGCGCTGATGCCGAGTCGTCGGGCCCCGGCCCGGCGGACGACGAGCCGTCCGCCGGGGTGTTGCCGCTCGTGCTGCCCGTCGTCGACGAAGAGCCGGACGAAGCCGGCGACGAGCCGGACGAAGCGGGCGCGCTTGCCGACGTGCTTGCCGACGGCGACCCGCTCTTCTTGGGCTTGGACAAGGAGTTGTCGGAGGCCGTGGACACCGGACCGCGGGTCTGGGCCGAGTTCGTGCAGCTCGGGCTCGGCGTCGGCTTGACGCTCTTCTGGCTGGCCCCACTCGAGCTCGGGCTGAGGCTGGGGCTGGGGGACGTCGCGGGGGTCGTCGTCGGGGTGCCACTAGGGCTGACGCTCGGGCTGACGCTCGGACTCACGCTTGGGCTGACGCTCACGCTCGGGGTGACGCTCGGGGTCACGCTCGCGCTAGCGCTGGGACTCGCGGTGCTGCTGCTGCTCGCGCTCCCGCTGGAGGACGTGGTCGGCGGCGAGGTGATCGTCCCGGTTGTGCTGCTCGCCGGACTGCTTGTGGTCGCCGTCGTGGCCGCATGCGCGGACGCCGACGGGCAAGCGGTCTTCGTGACGCCCGCGGCCGCGGCTGGGTTGCTGGGCTGTGAAGCCTCCGGCGTGGGTACCGGAGTATTGCCATGCCCGTCCTGCGATCCCGTGGCGCTCGAGGAGCTCTGGCCGGTAATCGCCGCGCTGAGGTCGTCACTAGCGTGCACGAATGCCTGGCGCGCGGGAGGAACGACCGACAGGACCACGCCGACGGCGAACACGGTCACGCCGACGGCGAAGGCCGGCCGGAGCATCGCCTCGCGCCAGTCCCTGGGCCGCCGCGGCTCCCGGCGCTGCGGTCCCCGTCGCTGGGGTTCCCGCCGTGCGCGGCCGCCTGCGGCCGCCCGGCCGCGGGCATGGTTCCCGTCGTGGCCCGTGCGCCGAAGCAGGTCGGCCAGGGAGCGCAGGCGCCAGATCAGCCCCGCCGCCACGCCCGAGACGGCCAGCCAGATACCCAGAATCCAATTGGGCTGGCTGGCGTGGGCGGGGCGGGCCCGGATCTTGTCGCGGATCCGCTCCAGTCCGTCCGAGGCCGGCTCTACCTGATCTGCGGCGGCGTGCAGTTCGCGGCGCAAGAAGTCGGCGAAGTCCGGCCCTTGCCCGCCGTCGAAGCCGCCGCCGGATCTCACCATGACTCCCGCTCCAGCTCCGCGCGCAGCGCCGCCATGCCCCGCGCGGTATGACTCTTGACCGCGCCACGGCTGATCTTCATCGCGCCCGCGATCTCGGCCTCGGAGAAATCTGCGTAATACCTCAGTACGATCGCCTCACGTTGCCGCTCTGGAAGCTTGCGTAGCGCATCCACCACGGCGGACCGTTCGAGCTGGGCCAGCGCGCCGTGCTCGGCGCTCGGCATGTCGGGCGGCGCCTTCTGCAGGTTCTTGTCCACCACGGTCCGGTGCCGCAGCACCGACCGGGAGCGGTTCACCACCGCCTGCCGCAGGTAGGCCAGGGCATTCTCGGCGTCCCTCAGCCGCTGCCAGCCGCCGTGCATCGCCACGAACGCGTCCTGCACCACTTCCTCGGCGGTGGGCGTGTCCCGCACCAGCAGCGCGGCGAGCCGCACCAGCGCCCGGTAGTGCAGCGAGTACAGCTCGGTGACCGCGCGGTCCGCGCTCCACCCCATGCGCGTAGCGGCCGGGGCCACGAGGGCACCAGGCATGATGGCGCCCGGGGCCATCAGGGTTTCGGTCACATGGGTTGGACGCGCATCCCCGTCCTCAGGTTCACTCACCAGCTAGCGCCTCCGTGCTGCTGCGAGCGCATCGGACCTGATCGCCGGTCCCTCATCCCGATAATCTCCACCCATCTGACCATCCGATGCCTTGCGATCCCGGCTACCGCCCGGACCCCGCAAGCCACTCACCTGGGCAAACGAGCAATCAAGGAGAAAACGGACCGCGTCACGCTGGCTTTCGGACACGCCGCCGGTGATCGCCGGAGGATTGCGGGGAAATTAAGAATATCCATACTGCGCGACCGGACGACAGCACTTGCCGGGATCGGCACGATAACAACGCATGGCCACGTGGTTACTCAGGAGTATCAGCGATCGTAATCACATTGTCGACACCGTCGTGAATGAGCCGGATGCGCGCGGGCCGGGTGGCCATGGCGGATAACATGGAGTCATGGACCTCAGCGGTCCTCCGGGCCTTGGAGAGCGCCGAATTGACGACGAATTGACGGATATCCGAAACGACGACCTGCGCACTTCCAACAACGATCTGCGCGGCAAGAGCGGTCCGAGCGGCAATGGCCAGCCGGGTGAATCGGCCCCGGGTGAAGCCCCGCGCGAGCCGCGGGCCGGTGATCAACGTGAACCGCCATCCCAGGTGAAGATCGTGATCCCGGCCGATAGTTCCATGGTCAGCCTGCTCGGATCCGGGGACGAACTGCTGCGCGTGATCGAGCGCGAGTTCCACGCCGACATCCACGTCCGCGGCAACGAGATCACCGCGACCGGCAACCCGGCGGAGACCAATCTGGTCACGGCGCTGTTCGAAGAACTCCTCGAGCTACTGCGCAAGGGCACGGACCTGACCGCCGACGCGGTGGAGCGGACCGCGGCCATGCTACGGGCCGAGCGCGGCGTGCGCCCGGCCGACGTGCTGACCGTCGGCATCCTGTCCGCCCGTGGCCGGACCATCCGGCCCAAGACGCTGAACCAGAAGCGCTACGCGGACGCCATCGACAAGTACACGATCGTGTTCGCCATCGGCCCGGCCGGCACCGGGAAGACCTACCTGGCCATGGCCAAGGCGGTCAGGGCCCTGCAGACCAAAGAGGTCAACCGGATCATCCTGACCCGCCCCGCGGTCGAGGCGGGGGAGCGGCTGGGCTTCCTGCCCGGGACCCTGTACGAGAAGATCGACCCCTACCTGCGCCCGCTTTACGACGCGCTGCACGACATGCTCGACCCCGACTCCATCCCCCGCCTGCTAGCTGCCGGCACCATCGAGATCGCCCCCCTGGCGTACATGCGTGGGAGGACGTTGAATGACTCGTTCATCATCCTGGACGAGGCGCAGAACACCACGGCCGAGCAGATGAAGATGTTCCTCACCCGGCTCGGCTTCGGGTCGCAGGTGGTGGTGACCGGCGACGTGACCCAGGTGGACCTCCCGTCCGGCCAGGTCAGCGGCCTGCGCGTGGTCCAGGACATCCTGGACGGCGTCGAAGACATCCACTTCGCCCGGCTGACCAGCCACGACGTGGTGCGGCACCGGCTGGTGGGCAAGATCGTCGACGCGTACGAGAGGCACGACGCCCGGGAGCGTCAGCTGGGCTCCGCGGGCCGGCCGACCAGGCGAAAAGGCAGCTGAGACGGGGCAGAGCATGAGCATCGATATCGCCAACGAGTCGAGCGTCGCCGTCGACGAGGTCGGGCTCGCGGCCGTGGCCCGGTTCACCCTGGACCAGATGCGGATCCACCCGCTGGCCGAGCTGTCCGTGCTGCTGGTGGACGAGCGGACGATGACCGAGCTGCACGAGCGCTGGATGGGCGAGCCGGGCCCCACCGACGTCCTGGCCTTCCCGATGGACGAGCTCCGGCCGCCGCACCTGGGCGGCAACCGTGCGGGCGACCCAGAGCCGGGCGACGACCCCGGCCTGCTCGGGGACGTGGTGCTGTGCCCGCAGGTCGCGGCCGAACAAGCCGCCAACGCCGGCCACTCCACCCAGGACGAACTCGAACTCCTCACCGTGCACGGCATCTTGCACCTGCTCGGCTACGACCACGCCGAGCCCGAGGACCACGCCGCCATGTTCGGCATGCAGGACCAGCTGCTCAAGGCCTGGCGAGAGTCCAAGCGAGAGTCCAAGCGAGAGACCAAGCCAGAGATCAAGCCAGAGACCAAGGAGCGAGAAGGGACCGTGTGATGTCACCTCCGGGGTGGCTGCTGGTCGCGGCGGCCGTGCTGGCCCTCGCGGCGGGCTGGTGCGCCAACGCGGAGGCCACCCTCACGCTGGTCGCCGCCACCGGGGTGGCCGAACGGCCCGAACACAGGGGCACGCTGCAGACGGTAACCGCCGATCTGCCCCGCTACATGAGCGTGCTGCTGCTGCTTCGCGTCGTCCTGGAGTGCCTGTCCGCGGTCCTGGTCACGGCCGCCTTCGTGCACTGGCTCGGCGACGACTGGCGCGCCGTGCTCTCCGCGGCGGGCGTGGTGATCCTCATGCACTACGCGCTGACTGGCGTGCGCCCGCAGCTCGGCCGGGTCGGCCCGCGCACCGCACGCACCGCCGGCCGCGCCGCCCGGTTCCTCTACCCGCTGACCCGGGCCCTGGGCCCGCTGCCCGGATTGCTGGTGGCCGTGGGCAACACCTTGCCGCCCGCCCGGCGATCCCGGGCCGCCGAAGACCATGAGGACGGGGAGGGTCCGGTGGCCCGGTCCGAGCTGCGCGGGCTGGTCGACTACCTCGAGCGCCGGACCGGTATCGAGCCGGGCGAGCGCGAGATGGTCCGTTCGGTCTTCGAGCTCGGCGACACCATCGTCAGGGAAGTCATGGTGCCGCGCACCGACATGGTGTTCATCGAGAGCGACATGACCGTGGAACAGGCTCTGTCCCTGGCCCTGCGCAGCGGCTTCTCGCGGATCCCGGTCGTCGGCGAGAACGAGGACGACGTAGTCGGCATCGCGTACCTGAAGGACATCGTGGCCTGGAGCCACGAACATCCCAGCGCCGAGGCCACCGAGAAGATCGCCACCGTCATGCGCTCGGCCAGTTACGTGCCGGACAGCAAACCGGTCGACGAGCTGCTGCGCCAGATGCAGGCGCAGCGCAATCACATGGTGATCGTGATCGACGAGTACGGCGGCACCGCCGGGCTGGTCACCATCGAGGACCTGCTGGAGGAGATTGTCGGCGAGATCACCGACGAGTACGACAACGAACAGCCGCCCTCCACGTGGCTCTCGGCCGACTCGGCCCGGGTAACCGCCCGGCTTTCGGTGACCGAGCTGGAGGAGCTGTTCGGCGTCCACATCGACGGGGCCGAGGACGTGGAGACGGTGGCCGGGTTGCTGGCCCACGCGCTCGGCCGCGTCCCCATCGCCGGCTCCACCGCCATGGTGAACGGCCTGCGGCTGACCGCGGAGCCCGGATCCGGGCGGCGCAACAAGATCGGCACGGTACTGGTGCAGCGGGAGACCGAGGACCACCCCTAACCCATCGCGGGCCGCCCCCCGTACACTCGGTCGCGTGAGCGATGAGACGTCTGGCCCGCCCCCCGAGATAAATACCGAAGACCTCAAGATCATCACCTTGGCTAGGTCCTCGAGGGCGCGGATAGCGGCGTCCGAGGGCGCGGCCGTCCGCGACGAGACCGGCCGGACCTA
>Ga0302184_10001562_pt1 | contig 14727 bp, 14 predicted proteins | sample I_Palsa_N3_3_FD_200233 | JGI IMG/M metagenome (GOLD analysis project Ga0302184, IMG submission 200233) | Peat permafrost microbial communities from Stordalen Mire near Abisko, Sweden - I_Palsa_N3_3 | ecosystem: Environmental > Terrestrial > Soil > Palsa > Peat permafrost | place: Sweden...
CGTCGGAATCGTGAAAGTGCCGCCGGGCGCAATCGCCGACAGCGCCGACGTCGGAATCGTGAAAGTGCCGCCGGGCGCAATCGCCGACAGCGCCGACGTCGGAATCGTGAAAGTGCCGCCGGGCGCAATCGCCGACAGCGGCTGCGTCGTAATCGTCGTCTCTGGGGCGACCGCTGCGATGCTCGGACGCTGGTCGGCCGCCGGCGCGCCGGCGGCCGACCCGACGCCGAGGCCGCAGATTGCGCCGAGCACAGAGAACGCGGCGAGCGTCAAGAACGCTCGCTGTATCGCCCGTCTCACGTCGTTTCCACCTACCGCCATCTTAGCACGTTTGCCCGGGCGACCATCCCTCAGCGACCGAAGGTCGATGCGGGCACGCTGCTGGTCGAGCCGAACATCCGGTCTCCGGCGTCACCCAAACCCGGCACGATGTAACCGTGATCGTTGAGGCGCTCGTCGACGGCAGCAGTGACGATGCGCACGTCGGGGTGCTCGCGCGCGAGCGTCGCGATCCCCTCGGGTGCGGCGATGATGCACACGAAAACCGGCGCGCGCGCACCGCGCTGCGCGAGCATCGTGAGCGCCGCGGAGCCGGAGTGTCCCGTCGCGAGCATCGGATCGAGCACGAACACTTCGCGCATCCCGAGATCGTCGGGAAGATTGGCGTAGTACGGAATCGCGTCGAGCGTTCCGGGATCGCGATAGAATCCCAAATGCGCCACGACCGCGTCGTCGACGACGTCGAGGAATCCCGGCAGCAGGCCGAGCCCCGCGCGCAGGATCGGTGCGACGACCGGACGCGTTGCGATCCGCTGCACCTTCGCGAGCGCGACCGGCGTTTGCAGTTCCATCTCCGCCAACGGCAGGTTGCGCGTCGCCTCATACGCCAGCAGTTCACCGATCTGCTCGACGAGTCGGCGGAAGACCGGCGTCGGCGTCGACGAATCCCGCAGCCGCGCGAGCCGATCCGCGACGGCGGGATGGTCGACGATGAGCGGAAGGGGCACACGGGCCCTTACCGCGCTCGGCCGGTAGGGCCCTCGCGGAGTACGAGCGCTGCTAGTGGATGCCCATTCTCGCGACCAGCAGCAACCCGCCCGCGAACAGCATCGAGCCCAAGAACACGCACGCCGGGAGCGTCAGCACCCAGGCCAACAGGATGTTGCGGATGGTGGGGCCCTGGACGCCGGAACCGTTGGCGGCCATCGTGCCGGCGACGCCTGATGAGAGGACGTGCGTCGTGCTGACCGGGAGCCCGAAGATGTCGGCTAGTTGGATCGTGCCGTAGGCGACGATCTCCGCCGAGGCGCCCTGCGCGTAGGTGAGGTGCGCCTTACCGATCCGCTCGCCGACCGTGACGACGATGCGTTTCCAGCCGATCATCGTGCCGAGCCCGAGTGCCAGCGCGACGGCGACTTTGACCCACACCGGGATGAAGTTGGTCGCGCCATCGAGGAGCTTGCGGTACTTCGTATAGGCAGAATTCTCATCGGCATCCGCGACGACGTGTTTGCTCTGCAGTTTGGCAAGTGACGAACCGACAAGATACAGGTCGGTGCGCAGCTGCTTGCGCTGCGGCTCGTTGAGGTCGTTGAGCGAGGAGACGCCGGAGACCGTACTTTGGATCTCCTGGTTTTTCTGCGCGAGCGCTGCCCATGTGGCGTCGCTCGCTTTTCCGCTGGCCTTCAAGAACGCCGATAGCTGCGTGCCGGCGTCGCTGGTTGAGGTCGACGTCCCCGCAGTGCTCGCCACCACACTCGTCGCCCCGCGCGCGCCGAGCGGGACGTGCTTGTCGATCATCGCCTGCACGGAGTGGCTCGCCGAGGTGAAGCTCGTCAGCGCGGCGCCGCTCAGCCCGGGGTTGACCGCGAAGACGCCCGGGAGGACGCCGATCAGGATGAGCATGATGAGCCCCATCCCTTTCTGGCCGTCGTTCGAACCGTGCGCGAAGCTGACGCCGGTGCAGGTGAGCACGAGCAGCGTCCGCACCCAGAAGTGCGGCGGCTTGTCGTCGACCGGCGCTTGGAACAGTTCCTTGTTCTTGATCAGCAGCTTCGCCGCGATCAGCAGCAGTGCCGAGACGCCGAAGCCGATGACCGGCGAGATCAGCAGCGCTTGACCGGTTTGCGTGACCTTGGCCCAGTTGACGCCTTCGCCGAAGACGTGACCCGGTGAGAGCAGCGAGTTCGCGAGGCCGACGCCCATGATCGCGCCGATCAGCGTGTGCGAGCTCGAGGCGGGAAGGCCGAGCCACCAGGTGCCGGCGTTCCAGATGATCGCGCTGACGAGCAGCGCAAAGACCATTGCGAACCCGGCGCCCGACCCGACGTTGAGGACGAGCTCGACCGGCAAGAGTGCCAAGATCCCGAAGGCGACCGCGCCGGTCGAAACCAGCACGCCGATCAGATTCCAGCTGCCGCTCCAAATGACGGCTTGCCACGGGCGCAGCGCTTTCGTGTAGATCACGGTGGCCACCGCATTCGCGGTGTCGTGGAACCCGTTCACGAACTCGAACGACAGCGCTAGCCCCAGCGCCAAGACGAGTAAGACCACGGTCCCCATAGAGACCGCTGACAGCGAATGCAGCATGGCGTCAGGTTGCTACATCGGCTTTAAGAGTAAGTTAAGAGCGGCGCCTTAATCGTACGATGGACGCGAGGCGAGGTTGAGACGGGCCATCCGTACGCTGCGGTCCGTGCCGGCGTTACTTGATGCGGCCGAGTTGGTTCGCTGTCGTCTCGGTGAACCACACGGCGTTGTCGGGTCCGAGCGTGAAGCCGTAGGTGTACGCCTGTGTCGGCATGACGTACTCGGTAACGGTCCCGGTCAACGTGATCCGGCCGATCTTCGCGGCATTCCACTCCCCGAAGTAGAGTGCGCTGTCGGCTCCCGCGACGATCTCGTGCGGCTGAGTATTCTGCGTGATGAGCGGATACTCGTTGAACGTCTTCTTCACCGGGTCGTAACGCCCGATTCCGCCGGGATTGCAGGCGAGCGTAAACCACAGCGCACGATCCGGGCCGGTGACGATGCTGTACGGACACGAATACGCTCCGGCCGGGATCGGCACGGTCGTGATGACGCCGGTACTCGGCGCGATGCGGGCGAGAAATCCCGGCGCCGCACACGGGTAGCCGGAAATGCCGAACCACATCGCGCCGTCAGGCCCTAACGTCATCCCATTCGGAAAATCGGTCGAACACGCCGGATCGTTGGGCAGCTGCCAGTACGTGATCGCTCCGGTCTGCTCGTTGATCGCGCCTATTCCGACCAGGCCTTGGCACTGCAGCGTGAACCACATGCGACCGTCGGGGCCCGACGCGATGTCCCCCGGACACGCATAGTTTCCAGTGATCGAGTACTGCTGCACCGCATGCGTCGTGGGGTCGAATCGCGCGATTGCACCGTCATTTTCCTCCGGCCCCAGTGGATCGGCCGTCCCGCACATGAATGCACCCCACAGGCCGCCGTCGCTTCCCGGCGCGAGACCCTGACCGCAGTTGACGTACGGCTGCGGTGAGGGAAGGGCCGCCCGATACTGGGCGATCGCGTGCGTGGTCGGATCGATGCGTCCTTCCGTGGGAGCTCCGTCATGGTCGAGATACCACACGCCGCCGTCGGCACCGGTCGTAATCCCCCACGGACCCACCCCGAAGTTTCCAGTCGACGGTAGGACGTACTCCGTAATCGTGATCGGCCCCGGCGAAGGCGTCGCCTTCAGGGCAACCGGCGGCGTTTGCGAACCACCTCCGCCTCCGCCGCAACCGGCAATCACGGCAATGCCGATGCCGAACAGCGTCGCTGCCAACGCGTCGCCGGTGTCCGCGCGCCGGAGCAAGACCTACGGCACGCCGTGATGCGCGGTGAGTTCGGCGACGCGCGCTCGCAGCGCGCTCTTCTTCTTGCCGTCGGCGATGTCGCCGAGCGCTTCGCCGATGATGCGGCCGACTTCGCGCGCGTCCGCTTCGTCGAAGCCGCGCGAGGTGATCGCAGGTGAACCAAGGCGGATACCGCTGGTCACGGCGGGTTTCTGCGGATCGAACGGGATCGCGTTCTTGTTGACCGTCACCGCGATGTCGTCAAGGTACTCCTCGACGGCTTTGCCCGTCAGGCCCTTCGGTGTCAGATCGACGAGCAGCAAGTGCGTGTCCGTGCCTCCTGCCACCAGACGCGCGCCGGCGCGCGTCAGTTCTTCACCCATCGCGCGCGCGTTGTCGAGCACTTGCTGCTGGTAGACGGCAAACGACGGCTCGAGCGCCTCCCCGAACGCGACCGCTTTGGCGGCGATGACGTGCATGAACGGTCCGCCTTGAATACCGGGAAAGACGCTCTTGTCGACGGCCGGGCCGTAGGCTGCGGTGCTGAGGATCAGTCCGCCGCGCGGCCCGCGCAGCGTCTTGTGCGTCGTCGACGTCACGAACTGCGCGAGCGCGACCGGCGACGGATGCAAGCCGGTCGCAACCAGGCCGGCGATGTGCGCCATATCGACCATGAGCAGCGCGCCGACCTCGTCGGCGATCTCGCGGAACGGCGCGTAGTCCATTGTGCGCGGGTACGCGCTCGCGCCGGCGACGATCAGTTTGGGCCGGTGTTCGCGCGCGAGCGCGCGCACCTGATCGTAGTCGATCAGCTCCGTGTCGCGCCGCACGCCGTACGCGACGGCGTTGTAGAGTTTGCCGCTGAAGCTGACTTTCGTGCCGTGGGTGAGATGGCCGCCGTGCGCGAGCGACATCCCGAGCAGCGTTTCGCCGGGCTGCAGCACCGCCATCAACACCGCCATGTTCGCCTGCGCACCGGCATGCGGCTGAACGTTGGCGTGCTCGGCGCCGAACAGTTGTTTCAAGCGCTCGATTGCAAGCGTTTCGGCGACGTCGACGAACTCGCAGCCGCCGTAGTACCGCTTGCCGGGATACCCCTCGGCGTACTTGTTGGTCATGACCGACGCCGTCGCTTCGCGCACCGCGCGGCTGGCGTAATTTTCCGACGCGATCAGTTCGAGGTTGTCGCGCTGGCGGCGTTCCTCGCCGGCGATCGCGGCGTACAGCGCGGGATCTTGCGCGGCGAGGGTCTGGGCTTCGAGCAGCTGCATCGTGGCGTTCCGTTCGCCGAACCGCGGAGGGGAGCCCGTTACAGGCGGTCGTCGCCCTCCGCGCGCCGCCGAACCACGGCGGAGGCCGAAATGTCCGGGTTGGCCGGGGTCGTTCTACCGCCGCCGCGCGTAAAGCGGAGCACGTTGACGAGGACGAGCAGCCCCACCGTCGCGATCAGCGCGATCCAAAACCACGGGCTCGCGTAGCGCGGCGTCGTGCGATCAAACAGATACTCGGCGAGCGCGATGACGACCGCGGCCAGCGGGACGAGATTTCCCAGCGTTTGACGGTCGATCATCGGCGACGGCGGCAGACCATGGACGCGGCGGCCCTCCGGGGAAAGAGGCGAGGTGCGAATCGCTGTTTCGAGTTCGTCATTTCGTCGACCGCTCGCGGCGGGCGACCTGACGCAGCTCGAGTGGGTGGAACGCGCGGCGACCGTCCTCGGCGTCGACGGCGTGGTGGCCGACATCGCACATTTTCCGCGCCTCGACCGCGACTACGTCGCCCAGCTCCGCAAGATCGCGGTCGATCTGGGGATCGTTCCGTTCGGCGTCGACGCGCCGGCGCTGCTCGACGCCGCCGCTCAGCCCGACGACATGACGACGCTGAGCGTCGCCCGCGAGTTCGGCGCGCTCGTCGTCCGGCTGGTGCTGCCGGCGCCCGGCGACGTCCCGCCGGCAGATTTCAACGCCGCCGTCGCGCGCGTCAAAGCGGCCAGCCGCCTCGCGAAGACGGCGAACGTCACCTTGATCATCCCCGCCTTGGAGGGCACGCTCGGCGGCGACGAGGCGGCCGTGTTGCACCTGCTCAAGGACGTCGACTCCGCCTGGGTGCGCGCGTGTCCCCATGCCTGCGACGACACGGCCATCTACTCAGCGAAGGACCGCTTCCCTGCTCGCTCGGCCGGGCTCGGCGACGAGCCGGCGCGCGTCGTGGAAGGCGCCAATGGCGGCTGGCTGATCCTCGATGCGCTCGCACCCGAAGCACCGTGGGAGGCGTTCGGTGAGGCGATTCGGGCGCTGCGTGCGGCGGATGCGGATCAGATGCGACGCGACCGCAACGGCCGTCTGGAACCTGGTTGAGAACCTGCTTTTCTCGCAGGTGGGTGCGGCCCGGGCGCCCAGTGTCCAGCCCGAAGGTCAAACATCCGGTCGTATCCGGAGCGTATGCTCCCGTGGTTTCGACGTTGGTCCACCACCGTGGTCCCTGCGCGAACCATCGCAGTCGTGTCGCTCCGGTATCGTATACCCGGCGTCAAGGGACTTGACAACCGTGCATGTTTTCCGAGCGCGTTTTCGTAACGCCCCGGGGTGAGTTCCATCCGGCTGGACGTCGAGCCGCTCGCACTTCCCCTCAAGCACGCGTTCACGATCGCGCGTTCGTCGGAAGAGGTCGCGCGCACGGTCCTCGTACGCCTGCATTGGAACGGCATCGACGCACTCGGCGAGAGCGCGCCCTCCGAGCGGTACGGCGAAAGCGTCGCTAGCGTCGCCGCGGGCCTGGCAGCGCTTGACGCCGGCAATGATCCCTACGCGCTCGACCGCCTGCTGAGCGGGCTGCCGCCCGCGGAAGCGTGCGGACTCGACATCGCGCTGCACGACTGTATCGGGAAAGATCTCGACCGTCCGCTGTGGAGACTCTTCGGCGTCGACCCGGCGCGGACGCCCGTGACGTCGTTCACGATCGGGATCGCACCGCTCGACGAAACGCTCGCCAAGGTCCGCGAAGTCGGCTCGCATCCGGTCATCAAAGTCAAACTGGGAAAGGGCGCCGAGCTCGAGACAGTCGCGGCGATCCGCGCGATCTACACCGGGACGCTGCGCATCGATGCGAACGAAGCGTGGAGTCCGGAACAAAGCGTCGCGCTGCTGCACGAGATGGAACGCTTCGAGATCGAGTTTTGCGAACAGCCGATCCCGGCCGGGACGCCGGCGCGGCTGCGCTGGATCCGCGAGCGCTCGCCGATACCGATCGTGAGCGACGAGGACTCAAGAGACGCGCGCGACTTGCCGGCGCTTCTCGGCTGCGTCGACGGCATCAACGTCAAGCTGGTGAAGTGCGGCGGCATTCGCGGGGCGCTCGCCATGATCCATACCGCGCGCGCGATGGGGTTCAAAATCATGCTCGGATGCATGCTTGAGAGCCAGATCCTTACCACCGCGGCGGCGCACCTGAGCCCGCTCGTCGACTGGGCCGATTTGGATGGACCGTTCCTCACCGCGCGCGATCCCTTCACGGGGATCCAGTACGCCGACGGAAAGATCGTCTTGCCGGACGGTCCGGGGCTCGGCGTGCGCGAGCGGGAGGAGTCCGTGCGCTGAGCCGCCGCTACTTGATCCTCGCTTCGGGCGCCCTCACCTCACGCGCGGCAAAGATGGCGCACGGCGTCATTCGTTATGCTCCCGATGAGGTCGTGGCGATCATCGATCCCGATCACGCGGGACGCCGGCTGCGCGACGTGCTTCCGCACGTGGAGCGCGACGCACCGATCGTCGGCTCGGTCGACGAGGGGATGCCGTTCCATCCCACCGCGCTCTTGATCGGGATCGCGCCCGCCGGCGGCAAACTTCCCGATGAGTTTCGGGCCGCGATTCGCAGCGCGCTCGCATTCGGGCTCGAGATCGTGAGCGGCCTGCACGCCATGCTCGGCGAGGACGAAGAATTCGCCGCGCTGGCGCGCACGCACGATGCCCGTATCTGGGACCTGCGCTTACCGCCGGCGGCGCCGCTGTTCTCGGGCGCTGCCTGGGACGTGCGCGCGCGCATCGTGCTGACGGTGGGCAGCGATGCCGCGGTCGGGAAGATGACGGCCGCGCTGGAGCTGACGCGCGCGGCCCGCGACCGCGGCATCGACGCGGCGTTCGTGCCGACCGGTCAGATCGGGATCGCGATCGCCGGCTGGGGGACGGCCGTCGACCGCGTCGTTGCTGATTTCGCGCCCGGCGCCGTCGAGCAGCTCGTGCTCGAAGGCGAGCGCCGTGCCCCGGACCTGCTGTTCTTGGAAGGCCAGGGCGGGATCAACAATCCGGCCTTCGCACCGGTCACGCTGGCGCTGCTCTACGGCGGCGCACCCGACGCGCTCGTGCTCGTGCACAACGTCGCGCGCACCGCAATCGAGGATTACAACGTCCCGATCCTCCCCTACCGCGCCCTCATCCGCACGTACGAAGCGCTGTGCGCGACGGTGAAACCTGCTCGCGTCGCCGGCATCGCGCTCAACACGCGCGAGTGCAGCGACACCGCTGCGCGCGCGGAGATCGAACGCGCGCGCGCCGAAACCGGGCTGCCCTGCGATGACGTCGTGCGCAATGGCCCGCACGGACTCTACGACGCGATCGCGCCGGCGATCGTCAAAGGCGAGGCACTGCAAGCGTGAAGCGCCCGGCGCCCCTGGCGCGCGCGATGGCCGCAATCGCGCTCTTGGCCGCGTGTTCGGCGCCGCAGGCGCCGGGCGCCGCCGGCAGCCGCAATTCCTGGACACATCCCGGCGAGCTGCGCTACGGCTCGGCGTACGAACCCGACACGCTGAATCCGCTGCTAGCGAACACGCAAGCTGCCAACGACATCGCGTACGTCGTGTTCGAACCCATTTTCCGCTACGACGCCGACGGCGAGTTCGTTCCGGCTGCGGTAACCGAAGTGCCGACGCTGCGCAACGGCGGCATCAGCGCCGACGGGAAGACGATCGTCCTGCACTTCCGGCCCGGGATGCATTGGTCGGACGGCGCTCCGTACGACGCGCGCGACCTCGTCTTCACCTGGCACGCGGTGATGAGCCCGCGCAACAACACGCGGCTGCAGACGGGCTGGGACGACATCGCGTCGATGCGATTGCGCGATAACGATACGGTGACGATCACGCTCAAGCGCATCAGCTCGTCGATTCTCGGCTCGTTTGCGGTCGGCGGCTCCGGCTATCCGCCGCTCCCCGCGCATCTGCTCGCCACCTTGCCCGACATCAATCAGGCACCGTTCAACAGCCGCCCGATTTCGAGCGGGCCGTTCGTGCTGACGGCGTGGAATCACGGCGCGTCACTCGAGTTCGCACCGAACCCGTTCTATTGGCGCGGCAAGCCGGGACTGCAGCGGCTCAGTTACGTCATCGTCCCCAACGCCGACACGCTGTTCTCGCAGCTCCAGACGCATGAGGTCGACGTCGACGAGGCCGTCGGCGAAAATGAGATCCCACGCTTGGCGGCGATTCCGGGGACGCGCGTCACCAAAGCGCTGACCGCGAACTGGCGCCGGCTCGCGTTCAACCTGCGGCGGCCGCAGCTACAGGACGTGCGCGTGCGGCTCGCCGTTGCGGAAGCGGTCGACTGGGACCGTATGAACCAGACGATCTTTCATGGCTACGACGCGCGCGCCGTCAGCGACATCGTCCCGACCTCGTGGGCGGCGCCGCGGATCCCGCAGTACCGGCACGATCCCGCCGATGCGATGCGTCTGCTCGAAGCCGCCGGCTGGCACGCGGGTCAGGACGGGATGCGCGTCAAGGCGGGAGTACCGCTGGGCTTCTCGGTCTCGACCACCAACGCCAAACAATCGAACGTACAGGCCGAAGTGCAGATGCAGCAGGAGCTGCGCGCCGTCGGCATCGCGCTCGAGATCAAGAACTATCCCGGCAGCCTGCTGTTCGCGCGCGACGGCCCGATCTATCGCGGCACGTACGACTCGGAGTTCACCATCGAGACCAACGCGCCCGACCCCGACAACGAAGGGGCGTGGAGCGGAGCCTTTATCCCGCCACACGGCACCAACACGTCGTGGTTCGATGACCCAATCGTCAACCGCACGAGTCACGCGGCGACGCTGACCTACGACCGCGCGCGCCGGCGCGCGCTCTATCAAGAGGAAGAAGCGCGCATCCACGTCCTGGTGCCGGCGGTCTTCTTCTATTGGCAAAACGCCTACTCGGGCGTGAACAGCGATGTGCGCGGCTGGAAGCCGGCGACGTACATCTCGAGTTTCTGGAACTGCTGGGAGTGGTCGGTTTGATGACGGCCGGCGCACGATGCTGATCCTGTTCGAGCGTCCTCCCAACGGCATGGGGCTGGGAGTCGACCCGGCGAGTCAGGCCATCGTGTCGTGGAATTCCGAGGCCACCGCCGGTGCGATCGCACTCGTCGTGCAACGCAGCGACGGGAGCGTGTCGCCCCCGCTTCCGTACGTGCGGTGGGCCGCCGACGAGCGGCGTTCGCTCGACGGCAGCGACGCGCACACGCGGATCGCGACCGACGTCGTACGGAGCGACGTTGCCATGACGCAGATCGTGGTCACCTCACAAGCCGCGCTGGATGCGGTCGCGGTCGCGACGCCGCCGCGAGGCCGCGCTCCGGCGGTGAAGTACGCGGCGACGCTCGAGGTTCCGGAGCTCTCGCAATACGTGCCCGGCTATCCGGCTGAGCGCGGTTGGTGTTCTGCGGCAGCGCTGGCGATGCTGCTCCGCTTTCACGGGCGGGAAGTGGACGTTCCGTCCGTCGCCCGTGCCGTCTTCGATTCGGCCTATAACGGAACCGGGAACTGGGCCTTCAACGTCGCGTACGCGGGCGCGCTCGGACTGCGCGGCGTCGTCGCGTATCTGCAGGGGATCGATCACGTTGCGGCCTTCGTCGCCGCCGGACTTCCCGTTGCGATCTCGATCAGCTGGCGCGAGGGACAACTAACCGCCGCACCGCTCCCGGCAAGCGACGGCCACCTGGTGGTCGTGCGCGGTATTGAAGCCGAACAAATCCTTGTCAACGATCCCGCGCAGCCCGCGGTCGCCGTGCGGTTCCCTCGGGCAGAGCTCGACGCGCTCTTTCGAGAGCACGGCGGCGTCGCATACCTCGTCGCGCCGCGCTCGCGCACGGGCGAGCTGGTAGCACTCGCGAACGCGACCGAAGTGATGACCCAGCGATGACCGATCAGCCGCAGCAGCGTGTCGTCGCGCTCGACGAAGTGCGCGATGCGCCGCTCCACGTGGTGCTCGTCGAACCACAGATCCCGCCGAACACCGGCAACGTCGCGCGCCTGTGCGCCGCGACCGGCTGCGCGCTGCACTTAGTCGAACCGCTCGGCTTTCGCATCGACGACCGCGAGCTCAAGCGCGCCGGACTCGACTACTGGGAAGCGCTGGGCGTCGTCATCCATCCCTCGCTGGAGTCGTTCATGACCGTCTTTCCGCCCGAACGGCTATGGCTCATCACGACGCGCGCGAAGCGGCCCTACGTTGAAGCGCCGTTTGCGAACGGCGACGTCCTCGTCTTCGGCAAGGAAACCTCGGGGCTGCCGCAAGCGCTGCTCGACGCGCATCCCGCGCGGACACTGCGCATCCCCATGCGTGACGGCGCGGTGCGTTCGCTCAACCTTTCGACGGCGGTCGGCATCGTGACATACGCCGCGCTGACACGCCTCGGCTTTCCGAACCTGGCCTAAGAGACTCAGGCGCCGCTGATTTCGACTGCCGCCGTCGGGTCGGGAACGGGAATGCGCGCACCGCGTCGTTCCGACGGTAGCAGCAGCGCGAACAACGCAGCGAGCAGCGAGAGCCCCGCCGTGCTCAGGATACTCGCCGCTACGCCGTGCGCGTCGGCGATGATGCCGAGGACCGGCGAGAACGCGCCGCCGAGCGAGACCGCGATGCCGACCGTGACGCCCGAGGCAAGCCCGAGACGGTTCGGTAAAAATTCTTGGCCCAGCACGATAAACGCCGCCTGCGAGGCAACGAACATGAAACCGGTGACGATCAGCAGCGGAATCGCGAGCAGCAGATTCCCGTTGTGGGTTACCGCTACCAGCACGACGGTCAGCACCGCCGCACCGAAGGTCGAGGTGATGAGCACCGCACGACGGCCGTAACGATCCGCGACGGGTCCGCCCGAGAGCGTGCCGGCGACGCCCGACAGCAAGAACACGGTCAGCAGCAAGTCGCCGATCGCCGGTGGTGCATGCAGTACCTCGACGACGTAGAGCGGCACGAAGGCGACAAAGCCGAAATACGCCATCGAGCGAGCGATGACGAACGCCGTCAGTTTTCCGAACGACGCCCAGTCGTCGGAGCCTTGTCCGGTCCGCGAGGTCGCGTGCGCGGGGACGAAGGTGCGCAGACGGCGGATCTCGAGCAGGACGATCGTTCCGACGACCGCCACCGGAATCGCCGCCAGTAATGTCCCATGCAGCCCGAACGCCGTGATCGCCGCAGTTGCGAACAACGGTCCGGTCGCGAAACCGACGTTGCCGCCGGCCGCGAACCAGCGCATCCCCGACGCCTTCTTGGCGCCCGAGACATAGTTTGCGAAACGCGCAGCTTCGGGATGGAAACACGCGACGCCGATCCCGCTGATCAACGCACCAAGCCACAAGAGCGGCAGCGCGTGCACGAATCCGATCGTCGCGACGCCGCCGCCGGCGAGAAACAGGCCGACCCCGATCAGCCACGGCATCGAACGGCGGTCGGCAAGATGGCCGATCGCCGGTTGAATCACCGACGACGACAGCGCCTGCGCGAGCACCAAGCTGCCGGCGGTCTCATGGTTCAAACCGCGCGCCACGATCAGATACGGCAGCAGCGCCGGGACAAAGCTCTGGTTGACATCGTCGGCGACGTGCGCGACCGCGAGCAAGGCCATCGAACGGACGTCGAGCCGGTTCACAACGCTCATTCTGCCATCGCGAGCGCGGGCAGGCAACGCGAACCGTCGCAGTCGAACGCGGGCAGGTGCCATCGTCGTTGGCGTCGCTCGAGCGGCGCGTCGTTGCTTGCCGCCGCTGCCCCGAACTGCGCAGCTATTGCGCCGAGATCGGGCGGGTGCGCAAGCGCGCCTTCGCCGATCACGACTACTGGGCGAAACCGGTACCGGGATTCGGTGACCCCGGCGCGCGCGTGGTTCTCGTCGGCCTCGCGCCGGGCGCGCACGGCTCGAACCGCACCGGCCGCCCATTCACCGGCGACGGCAGCGGCGAATGGCTGTATCGGGCGCTTCACCGCGCCGGCTTCGCCAGCCAGCCGCAGGCGATCGGGCGTGACGACGGTTTGGTGCTGCACGACGCGTACATCACCGCCGCGATTCGTTGCGCGCCGCCCGCGAACAAGCCGACCCCCAGCCAGCGCGAGCACTGCCTGCCGTACCTGCACGAGGAGTTCGCGCTGCTCGCCGACGCGCAGGTCGTGATCACGCTGGGACGGATAGCCGACGACACGGTCCACGGGCTCGTCAAGACCGGCGGCGCGTACCGCACGCCGCGCGTGCCGTTCGCGCACCTCGCGGAAACCGTCGTCGAGCTGCCGCGCGGCCGTCCCGTAACGATCCTCGCGTCCTACCACCCGAGCCGCCAAAATACGAATACCGGCGTGCTGACCGAACCGATGCTCGACGCCGTCTTCACGCGCGCCCGCAGCCTGATGGCAGGCGAGGGCTCCTCAGAAGCGTAGCCCCCGCCCCCGGTGGGTACCCTCGCATTCGCGATGGAGTTCGAAATCGACGAGCGCGACCTCAGCGCCTTCCTGGTCTACGCGGCCCGCGAGCGCAGCCTCGACGCGTCGCTCCGCGCCGCCGCGAAGTACGGCCGCTCGCAAGAACACCAAAAGTCGATCGACGCTCTGCGCGACCTCAACAAGAAGATGCTCTTCCGCGAGACCCACCGCAACAACCGTTTGCTCTAGATCTCCCTTGCAGCGCGTCACTCCCTCCGGGAGCGCCGCTAGAGGCGCTCGTATGGAGCATGTTCTTGCCCCCGCCGCAGCATAACCCGGACCGAGAACTCGCGAACGTTCGTCTTCGCGAACGCTTACGGATCGACGATCTTCAGGCCGAGTTCTTTCAGTGACTGGTCGGGGACGGTCGATGGGGCTTGCATCATCACGTCGCGGAAGGCTTGGTTTTTCGGGAAGGCGATGACCTCGCGGATGTTGTCTTCGCCGGCGGCGAGCATCACGAGGCGGTCGATGCCGAGCGCCATCCCACCGTGCGGCGGTGCGCCGTAGGTCAGCGCTTCCATGAAGAAGCCGAAGCGGTCGTCGATCTGTTCGTCCGACAGACCCAGCCGCTTGAAAACCTTGCGCTGAAACTCGGCGACGTGGTTACGGATCGAGCCGCTGCCGAGCTCGTAGCCGTTGAGCACCAGATCGTAATGCTGCGCCGTGATCGCGAGCGGGTCGGCGTCGAAGAGCGCTTCCTGTCCGGGTGCCGGCGCGGTGAACGGATGGTGCGAAAACGTAATCTCGCCGCTGTCGGGGTCGCGCTCGAAGAGCGGGAAGCCGCTGACCCAGCAGAACGCGAACGTTTCAGCGGGCCGCAGCCCAAGCCGTTCGCCGACCTCGAGCCGCAGACGTCCCGCGACGTCGGTCGCTGCTTTCTTCTCGTCGCCGACGAACAGCAGCGCATCGCCTTCGACCGCGCCCGTCCGCTCGCGCAGCTTCTCTGCCAGCGCGTCGTCGACGAAGCGCGCGATCGAACCCTTGACGCCGTCGGGCGCGAACGCCACGTAGGCCAGCCCCTTGGCTCCGTGCTGTTTGGCGAGTTCGGTCAGCGCATCGAAATCGCGGCGCGACAGCGCGGCGCCGCCCGGATAGCGCACCGCCGCGATGCGGCTGCCGTCCCTTTGCGAGAGTGTGGCGAACAATCCGAAGCTGCCGTCGCGGAAGAGGTCGTCG
>Ga0302184_10001564_pt1 | contig 14717 bp, 10 predicted proteins | sample I_Palsa_N3_3_FD_200233 | JGI IMG/M metagenome (GOLD analysis project Ga0302184, IMG submission 200233) | Peat permafrost microbial communities from Stordalen Mire near Abisko, Sweden - I_Palsa_N3_3 | ecosystem: Environmental > Terrestrial > Soil > Palsa > Peat permafrost | place: Sweden...
GGGCTATCTTGACCAAGCTTGACCTGCCGGAGAGCGAAACCGACCACCGGCGGGTGCTGGCCGTCCTCAGGTTCCTCGAAACCCGCTAAAAGAACCAGCCGACGGCCACCGGCGACAGCCCTGCCGGCCGCCGCGGCTGGTGTTCAGCTTCCCCTTCGCCGCTGGCGCTGACCCCGCGGCCCCTATTGCTGGCGGGAATCCCCGCATACCTGGTGGCAGGTAGCCGGGCTGGAGGCTGGCCGCGAAGACATAACCGGGCCCGACCGCGAAGCTGGAGAACATGCGGCGCGAACCCAGCGGCCGCACACGTCGAAGGAAGCGAGGCGAGAGTCATGGCGGAGATTGCGACGGCCAAGACATCGCTTGCCGAATGCGAGATGTCGCGCACGTTCGAGACGGTCCGGGCCGAGGCGCTGTTCGCGTCGACCCTGCAGCCTTCCGGGTCGACCTCGCCCCACCAGGTCTGCGCCGCCGTCGCGACGACGCTGCGGCGGCTGGGGAGCGGCGGCTGTGCGGCCCGGATGGCCGGCGAGTTCGGCGACCACCCGGACACCGCAGTGGCCAGGATGTGCTGGGCGCTGGCGACGATCCGCAAGGTCTATCCGTCGTCCTCAATGACCCCAGCTCCGAGCCTGCGACCACTCGCTCTCGCGAGCTGATCGTGGCGTCATGGCGGCACGGGCCGAGCTTCGGCCACGACCCGGACGCGGATATTTCACGGGACTGGACGGCCACCGCGATGACGATCGTGAGTCTCGGCGTCTCCCACCGGATCGCGGCGGCGGAGGTACTCGAGAAGCTGGCCGTTCCGTCCGCACAACGCGGCAGTGTGCTGGCCAGGTTGCACGCTGTGCCGTCCGTCGACGAGGTGGCCGTCTTGTCGACCTGCAACCGGGTCGAGGTCTACGCGGCCACCCACGGCCCGGCCGGACCGGTGACCCGGGCGGTCGCGGACGTACTGGCCGCCCATGGGCGGGTTGAGGCCGGGGAGGTCTTGCGGCTGGCCCGCATCCGGGTCGGCGGCACGGCGATTGAGCACTTGTTCACGGTCGCGTGCGGGCTGGATTCGATGGCCCTCGGTGAGGACCAGATTGTCGCCCAGCTCAAGGACGCGGCCCGCGCGGCCACGGCAGCGGGAACCGCCGGACCGGTCCTCACCGGCCTGATCGACGCGGCGCTGCGGGCCAGCAAGCGGGCCCGCACCCAAACCACGATCAGCACCGAAGGCATCTCGCTCGTCCGGGCCGGGCTGGACCTCGCCGCCGCGCACCTGGGCGGGCTCGCCGCCCGGCACGCGGTGGTGGTGGGGACCGGCAGCACGGGCAAGCTCGGGGCCCGGCTGCTCCGCGAGGCCGGGGCCGGGCGGCTGTGGGTGGCCAGCCGCAGCCAGCAGCGAGCTGCCGAGGTGGCCGCCGCGGTGCACGGCAGGCCGCTGCGGACGAGCGATGTGCCTGCCGCGCTCGCCGACGCCGACCTCCTGGTCACCGCCACCGGCGCCGCCGCCCCCGTCGTGCTCGCCGGGCAGGTGCGCGCCGCCCGGGCCCAGGCCGGCGGTCGGCCGGGCCCCGGGCGGGCCCTGGCCGGCGGCCGGCTGCTGGTCGTGCTCGACCTGGGCATGCCACCGGACGTGGACCCCGCCGTGGGGCGGCTGGCCGGCCTGACGCTCATCGACATCGCCGCCCTGGTCGACCTCGTCGTGCACTCCGGCAAGGACCTGCCGACGGCGCCGGTGCCGGGGCTGCAGATAGCGGCGTTCCCGGCCCGGGAAGATCCGCGCGACGCGCTGGTCTGGCCCGGCGGGACTCACCTGGGCGCCCTGCCGGACGGAGTGCGGATCGGCACCGGGTCACCCCGGCGGGCCGCCCTGCTGCGCGCGACCGGCCGCCACCTGCAGATCGTGCCGATACGCGACAACGTCGACACCCGGCTGCGCAAGCTCGCCGACGGCCAGGTCGACGCCCTCGTGCTGGCGATGGCGGGACTGTCCAGGCTCGGTCTCCTCGATGGTCCCGCCACGCCCCTGCCCCCCTCGCTGCTGATACCCGCCCCGGCTCAAGGCGTGCTGGCCATCGAATGCCGCACCGACGACCCGGTTGCCGCGGCTCAGCTCAGCACCCTGGACCATCCGTCCACCCGGGCCGCGGCCATCGCCGAACGTGGCTTCCTGGCCGCACTCGACGCCGGCTGTACCGCTCCGGTCGGCGCCCTGGCCGAGCTGACCGCCGAGGCGACAGGCGAACCGGAGCTACGGCTCTCGGGCGTCATCGCCGCCCCGGACGGCTCCTCGGTGATCCGGGCTCAGCTGAACCGGTGCGGCCAGCGACAGCGACACGCTCGGCCGCCGGCTAGCCCAGACGCTGCTCGAGCACGGCGGCGCGGCGCTGCTCCGCCGTTCTCCGTCCTCTCTGTTGCTAGCGACCAAGAACGGCGGCAATTTTTAGATGACCACTCGACTGGTCAGAGAGACCGCGAGCCACAGCGGAATTCCTGCTAGCCGTAATGCGACCGCAAGGTATACCTGCCACCATGAGCGCGTGTCGATACGGTGCCTGCTGGTTGATGACAGCGACGCCTTCCTCAAGGCGGCAAGCGATCTGCTGCAGCGAGAAGGCATGACGGTGGTCGGCACCGCCTCCAACAGCGCCGAGGCGCTCCGGCAGGCCCGCGCGCTGCGGCCGGACGTCATCCTGGTCGACATCGGGCTCGGCAGCGAGAGCGGCTTTGACCTGGCCCAGCTCCTGGCCCAGGACGTGCAGGCCGGCCGCGCCGAAGTGATCTTGATCTCGGCGCACGCCGAAACCGACTATGCGGAGCTGATCGCCGAGAGCCCGGCGGCCGGATTCCTGGTCAAGTCGGAGCTGTCGGCGCAGGCGATCAGCCGGATCCTCGGCCGGGCGCTCTAACCCTCGACCGCGACCGGACGGCCGACGCAAATCACCAGAGCTGCAAATCATCAGAACTGTGTGATGGCGGCTCACCAAGCCGGGTGTGAGGGTAAGGACACCGGAGGCAATCGAAGGAGATCTACATGACCAGCACGCGACCCAACGCGATTCAGACGACGGATGCCGGCATTCCGGTTGAGAGCGATGAGTACTCGCTGACCGTCGGCGCGGGCGGGCCGATCCTGCTGCAGGACAGTTACCTCATCGAGCAGATGGCCCAGTTCAACCGGGAGCGGATCACCGAGCGGCAGCCGCACGCCAAGGGCAGCGGCGCGTTCGGCCGGTTCGAGGTGACCAACGACGTCAGCGGCTACACCAAGGCCGCGGTGTTCCAGCCGGGCACCACGACCCGGCTGGTGGCCCGGTTCTCCACCGTGGCCGGCGAGCGCGGGAGCCCCGACATGTGGCGAGACCTGCGCGGCTTCGCGCTGAAGTTCTACACCAGCGAGGGCAACTACGATCTGGTGGGCAACGACACGCCGGTGTTCTTCGTCAAGGACCCGATTCATTTCCAGAACTTCATCCGGTCCCAGAAGCGGCTGGCCAAGGTCAACCTGCGCTCCAACGACATGCAGTGGGACTTCTGGACCCTGCTGCCGGAGACCGCCCACCAAGTGGTCTGGCTGATGGGTGACCGCGGCTTCCCGAAGACCTGGCGGCACATGAACCTGTACTCCAGCCACACCTACATGTGGATCAACGCGGAGGGCGAGCGGTTCTGGGTCAAGTACCACTTCATCAGCGACCAGGGCATCGAGTTCTGGACCCAGACCGAGGGTGACCGGCTGGCCGGGACCGACCCCGACCTGCACACCAGGGACCTGTTCGAGGCGATCGAGCGCGGGGAGCACCCGAGCTGGACGCTGAAGATGCAGATCATGCCGTTCGAGGACGCCAAGACCTACCGGTTCAACCCGTTCGACCTGACCAAGGTGTGGCCGCACGGCGACTACCCACTGACCGAGGTCGGCAAGCTGACCCTGGACCGCAACCCGGTCGACTACCACACCGAGATCGAGCAGGCCGCCTTCCAGCCGAACAACCTGGTGCCGGGGATCGGAGCGAGCCCGGACCGGATGCTGCTCGCCCGGCTGTTCTCCTACGCCGACGCGCACCGCGCCCGGCTGGGCGTGAACTACGAGCAGATCCCGGTCAACGCCCCGGTCGTGCCCGTCAACACCTACAGCAAGGACGGGGTGATGCGGGTGGTCAACCGGACCGACCCGGTGTACTTCCCTAACTCCAAGGGCGGCCCCAAGGCCGACCCCGAGCGGTACCAGCCGGCCAGCTGGTACGCCGACGGCGAGCTCGTACGCGCCGCCTACGTCCGGCACGCTGAGGACGACGACTGGGGCCAGGCCGGCACGCTGGTCCGCGAGGTGCTGGACGACGCCGCGCGTGACCGCCTGGTCAGCAACATCGTCGGGATACTGCTCAACGGCGTGACCGAGCCGGTGCTCCAGCGCGCCTTCTGGTACCTCGGCAACGTCGACAAGGACCTCAGCGACAGGGTCGAGAAGGGCGTCCTCGCCGGGCAGCCCTGACGCCTCAGCCCGGCGCGGGGAAGCCTCAGCCCCGCGCCGGGAAGCCTCAGGCCCGGTGCGGGGAAGCCTCAGGCCCGGCGCGGGGAAGGGGCGAGCAGGCCGAGGGCGCGGGCCCGCTCCACGGCACCCGCACGACGGTGCGCGCCGAGCTTCTCGTAGACGTGGCGCATGTGGGTCCGGACGGTGTTCACCGACACGGACAGCTGGCCCGCGATCTCCGGCGCGGACAGGTTGGTCGGCAGGTAGCGCAGGACGCGAGTCTCGCTGTCGGTGAGCGGCTCTTTTGGCTGTACTCCCTCGGAGGGACCAACCCAAGAACCCGCCCAGACCCCCTCGCTTCTGGGGGGATGCCATCCCCCCTGGCCCCCCTGGCCCCCCAGACCCGCCTGGCCTCCCAGACCCCTCTGGTCCAGGCCCTCCTGGTCCTGCGGGGACAGCAGGTTGAGAATCTCCGAGATCAGGGCGGCGTGCGCGGTGCGCCGGGCCTGGCGCTTGAGCAACTCAGGCGGGGGGTTAAGGACGAACGGGAAGACTACGCCGTCGGGCTCGGCGAGATCGAGCGCGTGCTCGAGGGCCTGCCCAGCGGCGGTCGGGTCGCCAAACGCGTCGCATGCGATCGCCTCAAGCAGGAAAGCCTGAACCACCCAGCCGCGGTTCGCCACGGGGACGGAGCCGTCCAAGACGGGCGCGAGCGCGGCGGTCGCCGCCCACGGGTCGTCCTTGGCGAGCCGCAGCGCCGCCATCGCGATGCGCATCTCGCCGCGTTTACGCTGCTCCTCGCCCAGGTCACTAAGGGCCTGCTCGACGAGACCGGTCTCGCCCAGCCGCACGAGGACTTGCAGCATGTGCGCTTGCATGAGCATCGCGGCCGGGTGCTCCGCGACGAGGAGCCCAGCCAGTCGCTCGGCCGCCCGGAAAGCGGCCAGCGCGTCGGTCTGGTGGCCGCGGGCGAGCGCGAGCATCCCGCGAGCCTGGCAGAGCACGAGGCCGGCGGCTGGCTGGACCTCGGCTCGAAGCGCCCGCTCGGCGTGGTCCAGCAACGGCTCTGCCTCCTCGAGCCGCATTTGCCAGACCCTGATGGCCCCGAGGGCCAGATAGGCGACGGCAACGATCGGCTCCTCGGTCCAGCCATGCCGTCGGGCCAGCTCGGTCGCATGCGTGCTCCGCCCGACCGCTAGCGCGAACGACCGGAAGCTTGCCGCCCACGCACTGTGCGCCAAGGCACCGGCCTCGAGGAAAGGGCGCCCGATCCGGCGCGCCAGGGCGACGGCTTGCTCGAGGTGCCGTTCCGCCTCTTCGGTGCGAAGAAACCAGAGCTCGGCGGCACCTAGGCTGACCAGCGCCAGGGTCCGAAGGTCCTCCCCAGCGCCCAGCACCAGTGGCGCGGCGTCCGCGGCGTTGGCGGGGGCCAGCAGCCGTTGCGCCTGCTCGACCACGACCGGCAGGTCACCTCGTCGGGAGGCCACGGACAACCGCAAAATGGCGAGCACGACCTCGAAACGGTCGCGCCGATCCGCGGGCACTGACGCCGATTCCCCGGTAGCGAGGGCCAGATACCGCTCCGCCGCCTCCAGGGACCCATGGGTCACCTCATAGCCCGCCAGCAGCGTGGCCAGCTCCGCATCGGCCGTAACGGCACTAGCTGAGAATCCGGCCAGGAGCTCGCGCGCCGTGGCGCCCTGCCCGTCGAGGACAAGACCGAGCATGTGGTCCGATAGCAGGCGAGCGGCCAGGCTCCAGTCCTGGGCGGCCTGGGCGTGGCGGACCGCCTCGACCGCGTGCCCGTGCTCGGTATACCACCCGGCGGCGATGCCATGCAGCGCGGGGAGTTCACCCGGCGCGTTGCGCCGCAGCTCGAATCGCAGCATGTCGGCGAACATCTGGTGGTAGCGGAACCAGGACCGGCGCGCGTCCACCGCGACCACGAACGTGCCGGCCTGTTCCAGCTCCTGCAAAATCTGTTCGCCGCCTGACCGCCCGCGCAGGACGTCGGCCAGCGGGCCGTTGACCTGGTCGAGCACCGAGGTCCGCAGCAGCAACTGCCGGACCTCCTCCGGCTGGCGCTCCAGCACCTCGGCCAGCAGGTACTCGGCGACCGTGCGCTCGCTGCCGGAGAACTCGGCCGCGATCCGCTCCGGATCCGGGTGCCCGGCCAGCGACAGTGCAGCCAGCCGCAGCCCGGCCGCCCAGCCCTCGGTCCGCTCATGCAACAGCGCAAGCACCGAAGCGGGCAACGCCACCCCGGCCGCTTCCAGCAGCGCCCGCGCCTCGCCGGCGGTAAACCGGAGATCGGCGGCGCGGATCTCGGTCAGGTCCCCCTCCAGCCGCAACCGGTGCAGCCCCAGCCGCACATCCCGGCGGGTAGCGAGCACGAACCGCAGCTCGGCCGGCCCGCGCATCACTAGCAGCTCCAGCTGGCGTAGCGCCTCGCTTGAGGCCAGCTCGTGCACATCGTCGATCACCAGCCAGATCCGGTCCCGCAGCGCGCCCAGATCCGCCAGCAGTCGCTCGACCATCGCCCAGCCGTCTAGATCCGGCTCCGCCGTCACGGCCCGCACCAGCCTGGTCCCCGCCGCGGTGTCTCGCAGCGCGTCGGCCACCGAGATCCAGAACCGCCGCGGATCGCGTTCCCCGCCCGGCACCGAAACCCAGGCCACGCGATCGGCCAGCCCGCCCTCGCCGATCCAGGACCGGAGCAGAAAGGTCTTCCCGCTTCCGGCCGGCGCCGACATCTGGGTGACGCGCGCGGCTACCCCGAGCCGCGCGAACAGGCCGCGGCGGACGACGATCCCTCCCATGACGGCAGGGACGGCAGCCGACTCGGCATCGTCGGTCTGGGTTCGCACGGCAGGGCTCATGACGCTCACTGTGATATCGACAGACTCACTACGCGTATTTGCTAACGATCGCCCTTGGCGAGTGGTCATGTCTTCCTGGCAGGCATGAAACGCGTCTACCGGCTAGCCGGAATTTTCTCAACCGCTCGGGTGTGTCCCAACCGCTTCACCCGAACGTGAGAAATCACCCAAACCGCGTGATGCGGGTTCACCAAGCCAGGAGCGACGCTTAGTACAGCCCGAAAGGAAGCGGTCCTGCCAGGATCATCGTCCGATCCGCTGCGACCGGGCGAACGGAAGGAGCCCAGCGTGGGAACCAACGACAACAAGGTCGTCGGCGGGCTGGACCAGGTCTCGGGGTACGCGACGGCGGCCCGGCCGGCTACCGGGGCGAGCTGGCGATCGGCTGCCGCCTGCCGATCGGCTGACCCGGAGTTGTTCTTCCCGCTTTCGGAATCCGGTAGGTCCCTGGAACAGATAGGCGAGGCTAAGGCGATCTGCACCGGCTGCCTGGTCCGGCGCCAGTGCCTGCAGTTCGCGCTGCGGACGCGGGCCCACGGGATCTGGGGCGGCCTGACCGAACTGGAGCGTCACCCCGGCCGGGGGCCGACGGGCGATGGGCGTCCGCAAATCACAAGAACCGTGTGACACCGGCCCACCGTCTCGACTGGCATCAGATCGCAACTGGTTCCAGCCCGGCTGAGCTCGACCGGCATCAGCACCGCACAACGCTCGGGTGGACGGCGCAGCCGGACTGGTGCCGGGTTGATCCGCTCCCTCCGCGCTCGCGCCTGCCAGGCGCGTCATGGTCGGCCTGGGCCGACCCGCGCGCAATCGGCACCGAGAGGGCTATGGTCAGGCCGCCGCCAGGAGTTTCCTCCGGGTCGAGCGAGCGCACGACGATCTCCCCGAGATCGGCCGGCCGGGGAAACACCGGCCACGCACCGGCCTGCACCCGTCGTCCCCGGACGCTGGCTGCAGTTCGCGCGTTACCGCTAGCGGGTAGCAAGGCTGCGCATGGCCGAGCACCGCCGTCTCCCTGGTAGCGCCAGCTCACGACCGTCAGGGCTGGGGCCGGTGCCGGTCTGCGTCGAGGTCAGATGGGGTACCGCGTTGGTTCGGTGGTGTACTGGCGGCCGGACGGGGCGGTTCGGCGGAAGGTTCCCGGGGTGATTTGCTCGACTTTCCACCGGGGGTGCTGTTTGAGCCGGTGGTCGTGACGGCAGGTAGGACCGCCGTTACACAGGCATGACCGGCCGCCCGCCTCGTACGGGATATTATGTTCGAAGTCGCAGTTGCTGGCCGGTCTCCGGCAGGTCGGGGCGACACAGGTAGCGTGCCGGATCTGGGTCAGGTGCCGCAGCTTGACCCCCGGATCATGACCGGAAGCCTCAAACCGGTGATCACACGTGTCCAGGGCGACCGGGTCCAGCGCGATCAGCAGGTCCCGCTGGCCGGGCAGCCCGGTGGACAGCCGCCAGGCGCCGTACCCGCCGGGCGGCCCGTCCTCGCCGGAGCCAGTGAACGCGAACCGCGGCGGTGGGCGGCCGGCGGGTCCGCCGGGCGGGTCATGGCCGTCGGGCGGGTCATGGCCGTCGGGCGGGGCGGGTCCGCCGGGCGGGACAGGTGTGCCCCGTGGGACGGGGCGGGCGCGGCTTTTCGGTTCGGGTCGCGCGCAGCCGTGGCCGATGGCGTGGCCCTGCTCGTCGGTGACGGACAGACAGTACGTGGTCTTGGGGTTGGCCGCGGCGGCGCGGGCCAGCTCCCGGGCCAGGGCCGGATCGACCGGTCCCAGGCCGGAGATCTCACCGGGCCGCTCGGCCAGGCCCAGCAGAGTGACCAGCGGGACGGTCAGGTGCAGCCGCCCGGCAAACCCGGCCGGGAGCACGCTGGCGCCCGGCGGGACGTACGGGCCGGCCGGATGCGGAGCCTGCGGCCCGCCATCGGCCGGCTCGTCGCTGTCGCCGCCGGGCTCGGCGCTGGGCTTGCCGGGCGCGCCGCTCCGGCTGTCCTGGCCTGCGGCGGGCTGGGCGGGCGGGACGGCGGGGCGGGAGTCCTTGTTCAGCAAGAGATCGAGGTAGGCGCGGGCGCGCAGGACGTCCATATCGCCGTCCAGGCCCGCCTTCTTCAACTGGCGGGCCCACCACGAGATGCGCTGGTCCGCGGCGAGGACCTCGGCCGGGGGCAGCTCACGGCCCATCAGCGCGGCGTTACCGGAATCTTCCCGCCACCGCTGCACCCGGGCTTCCCGGCGGGCTTCCTCGCGCCGTTTGACGGCCTTGTCGGGGGCGATCTCCAGGACGGCGCGGGTGATCGCGGCGCGGAGCCCGCCCGGGGTCAGCCGCCCGGCCCGGTCCAGCACCAGCCCCTCGGCGGCGCGGGCTTCGCCGGGGTCCAGGTTCGCGGTCGCGCGGGCGATGATCTCGGCCTTGGACTGGCGCAGCACCCCGGCCCGGAACGCCGCCCGGGTACCGGGCAGCTTGACCTCCAGGTCATGCGCCAGCCCCAGGATCCCCGCGGCGCCGTCCCGGGTCTCGGCCAGCGCATCGGTCAGCTCGGCCTCGGTGAACTCATCGTAGGTCGCCGGCATCTGCGCCGGGCCTTCCGGCGGGCAGCCCGGCTCGGGACGCCGCCGGATCAGCTCGGCGACCGCGGCGTGCTTGAGCGCGCACGCGGACGCCTCAGCCCGGTCCAGCGCGCAGATCAGCCCGGTCAGCTCATCATCCGACGCGCCGGCGAACCGGTCCCCGGGACCGGCGGCGTGCTCGGCCAGGCCGTGCAGCGCGCCGCCGCCCGGCGCCACGTCGAGCAGCTGCCCGGCCGCGAACGCCCCGGCCGGGCCCGGCGAGTCCCCCGGGATCCGGTGCGCGGAGCCGGGTTCCCCGGGGCCCCGGCGGGTCGACGGGACGGCCCGGGGGACCCCTTTCGGGGCCCGTGATCCGTGGCCCGGCCGCGGTGTCCGCGGTTTGCGGGCGGGCCGGGGCGGGTCGCCGGGGTCGGGTTCTTCGCCGGGCGCCAGCCCGGGATCCTCGTCCCGCATCGAGGCGAGCCACGCCACCCACTCATCCTCGGTCAGCCGGTCCTGCGTCGAGGCGGGTAGCTCCCGCCAGCCCGGGCCGGGGAACTCATCCGGGGCGGGCTGCGGACCGCCGCCGGGCCCGCCGGGCGGGGACGCGCCGGACGGGGATGTGCCGGGCTCGCCCGCGTGCCGGGCGGGGTCGTCGTCCCGCCCGGGGTCTGGGGAGACCGGTCCTTGGGGCACGCGGCACCGTCCGTTCAGGGAAATGGTTGTGAGCCTGACCTTTCCACTCTTACCAAACATAATAGCGAATCAAGGTGTTGGCCGCAACCCTATTTACCTGATGTGAGGCGATATTCGAATTAGAAGGCTAGTGTGGTTGGTGTGACGGCAGGGGGGTCCGCGGACCGTTTCCCGAGGGCTAGGCGACTACGAAATGGCGCGCATGGCGCGGGCGAAGGTTTCGCCGCGGTCGCGGTAGTCGCGGAACTGGCCGAAGCTGGGCGCGGCCGGGGACAGGAGGACCACGCCATCCGGCTTGGCCCACCGGTACGCCGCCGTCACGGCAGCCTCCAGGTCCGGGCGGTCGGTTACGCCCGCGAAGAGCGGGGCCTGATCTGGCGCTTCGTTCCTGGCGGCCTGGTCGAGGGCGGCCTGGTCGATCTCGGCGCGGATGCGCGGGCCACTGTCGGGGAGGGTCAGCACGTAGGTCGACGCCGGGCGGGCCACGATGCCGGCCGCGAGAGGAGCGTAGTCGATGCCGCGGTCGTGACCGCCAACGATCAGCGCGATCCGGCGGCCGGGGAAAGAGTCGAGCGCGGCCAGAGTGGGCAGCACGTTCGTGGACAGGCTGTCGTCCACGAAGGTGACGCCGCTGACCGTGCCGATCGACGCGAGCCGGCTCGGCAGGGGCCGGTAACCGGCGGCGGCGGCGCGCAACCGGGCGTCATCGGCGGCGCCGGGCACGCCCATGGCGACCAGGCTGCGGCGAGCGATGAGCGCATTGCGGCGGTTGTGCCGCCCGGGCAGCCCGAGCGGCTCCATCCAGTCCGCGCCGGGATCGTCGTCCGCGGACACCCACTCCACCCGCGGGCCGAGCAGCGCCACTCGCTCGGCGAGCAGGTCGCTGTCGCCGTTGGCCACCGTTAGTTCGGCACCGGGCTGCGAGCACGCGGACAGCTTGTCCCGGTAATACTGCTCCTCCCCGCCGTGCCAGTCGAGGTGGTCCGGGTGCAGCGAGGTGACCGCGACCACGGGCGGGGAGTACGGCAGGTCGGTGGCCTGGTAGCTGGATACCTCGATGACCCAGTAGTCGAAGCCGCCCGACCCGGAGTTCTCGGCGGGGTCGTACGGCAGCGCACCGATATTCCCGCCGACCATGCTCCGGTAGCCCAGCTGGGTCAGCAGGTGTCCGGTGATCGACGACGTGGTGCTCTTGCCTTTGGTTCCCGTCACGCACAGGACGCGGCGCAGGTCGGCTTCGGCGAGCCATAGGCCCAGGCCGCCGACCACCGGGATGCCCAGACCCGACAGGCGGGCCACCTCGGGCCGGTACCGGCTCAGGCCCGGCGTCTTCACCACCGCGTCGCACCGCTCCAGGGCGGCAAGCCCGCCCTCGCCGGTGGCGAGCACCGGGCCGCCGTCAGGGTTGGCGGGGGGGTGGTCATCGACCAGGATCGGCTCGACGCCCAGCGAGACTAGCTTGCGCAGGTTCGCGTGGCCCTCGCGGCCCAGGCCCCAGATGCCGACACGGGCTCCGGCCAGGTCAGACCAGGAGAGTTTGGCCCTGGTCATCGATAGCCCACCGGGATGAAGCTCTCGCCCACCGGGGCCAGCATGGCGACGGCGTCCGCGGCGGACGGCGCGTCCGGCCAGGCGCCCACCTCGAGCGCAAGTTCCTGGAGCAGCGCATGACCGGCGCGGTCGTCCCGGCGCGCGGCCAGCAGGACTGCGGCCCGGCACTCGCTGACCTCGCCGACGCACTCGAACGGCTTGGCGCCCGCGCCGAGCAGCGCCCGGAACTTCCCGGCCAGCGCCGGATTATCGAGCGGTTCCCCGGTCACCGCGAAGATCCGCCGCAGCGCCCCGGCCGGCAGGAACGGCGCAAGGATCAGGTCGATGAAACAGCACTTATCACACTGGCCGCACCAGTAATCAAGCCGGCGGGCCTTGTCACTGTAAAAGGCCTTATTACAACTACGGAACGAACCGTGGTACTGCTCAAGCGTCGCGAATTCCTGCCCGACCCAGAGCTCGGTCCGGTTTCTGAGCCAGGAAAAGTACTCCGGCAGCCGTGGCGGGGCGGGGTTGGGGCCCGCGGCGGGGTCGCGGCCGGCGGGGTCGGCGGGGTCGCGGCCGACGGCGGGGTCGGCGCTGGCGCGCGCCAGGACGTGGCGGAAGGCGGCCTCGAATATGTCGCTCTTGGAGAACTGGTGGTTCACCGGCCGCCCGTCGTACTCCAGCGTGGGGACCGACGCCGACCACTCATTTGACATCACCACCGCGTCCCGGTCTTCGAGCACCGCCGCCAGGACCGCGATCGCGGACAGGATGCCGGTCACCGGTACGTGCCCGTTCAGGAAGCCGAGCTCGGCAGAGCGTAGCAGCTGCGGATCGATCTCTCGTTCCGCGCGGACGATGGGCAGTCCGGTCACCGCGGCCGGCGCCTCGATGGCCGCGAACCGGTCGGCGGGCCGGTTCACCACGAACAACGCCACATCCGCGAGTCGCCGGACCCGCTCCACCACCACGATCGAATCGATTCCGCCGCCGAACGGCACCAGGGCCCGGCGCTTACCGGTCGGCTCGGGAGCGACGGCTTGTTGGGGCTGGCGGGTACGGGCCTGGATGCGGAGCGAACTCAGGTCCAGGTTGTTGCGGTAGCCGAACTCGCCCAGGCCCTGCACGTAGAACTCGCGGAGGAAGGCCAGCTCGGCTTCGGTCAGCGCGGTCTCGCCGAGGTCGATGACCGGGGGCGCGGCGGTCTTGTAGTAGGACACGCCCGCCAGCAGGAACACCAGCCGCGCTGCCGCGCGGGCGGCCTCGCTGCGCCAGCGCGGGCCGGCTGGCAGCGTGAAGCGCTCCGCGAACTCGCGCCCGTCCAGCTCGTACCGGCAGGTCAGCGTGCCCCGCTCCGGCTCGGCGGCATAGGACAGGTACCGGAACACCCGCCCGCGAGCGGATGGTTGTGAGGCCGTACACACTCCCTTGTGCAGGTTGCCACAACCATTCGTGGCCGGGTCCCGTTTGTTCACCGGTCACCTCCGGTTCGCAGTCGGGCGATCAGGGCGAGGCGTCCGCACGGGCGGGCGGAACGATCGCTGAAGAAGTATCCGGGGTCGGTGGGTTTTATGGGGCCGGTGGGAATTTGTGTGACGTGGATCTGGGGGGCGGGGACGCCGGCCTCGGTGAGGACGAGGCGGTTCGCTGACCACAGGTCCAGTCGCCAGCGGTCTGGGTCGGCGTCGGGCCGGATGAAGGGGGCGGAGCCGAAGGCCTGAGTGACGGCGCGATGGACGTCGGTGCCGACCTGGTAGCGGGCGGCGGGGATGGCAGGGCCGATTCCGGCGATCACATCGGCCGGGCGGGACCCTAGGGTCTGCATGGCGGCGACGGCCGCGGCGGACACCCGGGCGACGGTGCCGCGCCAGCCGGCGTGCACGCAGGCGAGCACGCCGGCCACCGGGTCGTGCAGCACGACGGGCACACAGTCCGCGGTCAAGATAGCGAGCACTACGCCGGGCGACGTGGTCACCAGGGCGTCTGTGGCTGGGATCACGTCGTCCAGCGAGAACGCGCCGCTCCCCCGGTCGGCCTCGCAGACGACCTGGACGCCAGCCCCGTGGACCTGACCCGCGAACACGAAGTCAGCCGGGCGGGCGCCGAACCCGGCCGCGAGCCGCCGCCGGTTCTCCAGCACACTGGCCGGATCGTCGCCGACGCTCAGGCTCAGGTTCAGCGACGCGTAGACCCCGGACGACACGCCGCCGGGCCGCGCCGTGACTGCGGCGTCCACGCCGGAGGCGTCCAGCGCGGGCCAGGTCAGAAGCCCCAGAGGGCCAGCCTCGCGCCACGCGGTGGGCTCGGGCCACGCGGTGGGCTCGGGCCACGCGGTGGGCTCGCGCCTCGCGGTCGGACCAGCGGATATCGTGCTGGCCGGGAGCGGCTCGGTGTGGGAGGTCATCGGGTCAGAGCTTAGCGGGACGCCGGGCCAGCTAGGTCCGATAGCTAGGTCCGGGGACGGGGACGGGGGCGGGGGCGGGGGCGGGGGCGGGGCTCAGGCTTGGGCGCGGGCGGCGAAGGATTCGGCTTCGCGGAGGGCGCGGAGGAGGTTGCCGCCGGCCAGGGCGGCGCAGTCGGCTTCGGTCCAGCC
>Ga0302184_10001570_pt1 | contig 14694 bp, 14 predicted proteins | sample I_Palsa_N3_3_FD_200233 | JGI IMG/M metagenome (GOLD analysis project Ga0302184, IMG submission 200233) | Peat permafrost microbial communities from Stordalen Mire near Abisko, Sweden - I_Palsa_N3_3 | ecosystem: Environmental > Terrestrial > Soil > Palsa > Peat permafrost | place: Sweden...
CCCCGCCGAGGTCGGCCGCTACCTAGTCACGGCGGACATCGTCGGTGACGCGGCAGGCCCCAAGATCAACATGATCCACTACCGGAATAAGACCGGCTACCGACGGCGTCTAGGCCACCGGCAGCGGTACACCCAGGTGCGGATCACCGGCATCGGCACCGAAGGCTCCGACACCAAGGGAGCTAGCACCAAGGGCAAGGCAGAGCCCAAGCCCAAGGCCAAGGCGTCGGCTCAGGCGCAGGAGGACTGAGATGGCACACAAGAAGGGCGCGTCATCGAGCCGCAACGGCCGCGACTCGAACGCCCAGCGCCTAGGCGTCAAGCGTTTCGGTGGCCAGCAGGTGAACGCAGGCGAGATCATCGTCCGCCAGCGCGGCACGCACTTCCACCCGGGCGACGGCGTCGGCCGGGGCGGTGACGACACGCTGTTTGCGCTGGTCGAAGGCAAGGTTCAGTTCGGTATGCGCCGCGGTCGCCGGGCCGTGAGCATAGTCCCCGCCGAGCCTCCGGCGTAACTCCGCCGAGGCCGAACCCGAGGGCACCGGCAAGACGTATAGGCAGCGCGAAGTACAAGAAGTACCAAGTGCCAGAAGTACCACGTACAAGCCGTGCGAAGTACGAGCAGGGCGACCAGAAGGCGGGCCCGGGCAACCCGGCCCGCCTTTTTCATGCCAGACAGGAGATGGACATCGTGGCGGAGTTCGCCGACCGGGTCACGCTGCAGGTGCAGGCCGGGCACGGCGGAAACGGCTGCGCCTCGATTCACCGTGAGAAGTTCAAGCCGCTCGGGGGCCCGGACGGCGGCAACGGCGGGCGCGGCGGTGACGTGATCCTCGAGGTGGACGCGAGCTCGGCCACCCTGCTCGACTTCCACCGCCGTCCGGTGCGCCGGGCCGGCCACGGAAAGCAGGGCGAGGGCTCGAACCGCAGCGGAGGCAACGGCCCCGATCTCGTCATCGCGGTGCCGAACGGGACCGAGGTGAAGACCGCGGACGGCGAGGTGCTCGCCGACCTGGTCGGGGTCGGCACCCGGTTCGTCGCGGCCGCGGGCGGCCGGGGCGGGCTCGGCAACGCGGCGCTGGCCTCGCCGCGGCGCAAGGCGCCCGGGTTCGCCCTCAAGGGCGAGCCAGGCCAGGAGCGTGACCTCATCCTGGAGCTCAAGACGGTCGCCGACGTCGGCCTGGTCGGCTTCCCCAACGCCGGGAAGTCTTCCATCATCGCGGCGATGTCCGCGGCCAGGCCGAAGATCGCCAATTACCCGTTCACCACCTTGATCCCGAACCTGGGCGTGGTCGAAGCCGGCGAGGTCCAGTTCGTCGTCGCCGACGTGCCCGGCCTGATCCCGGGCGCAAGCCAGGGCAAGGGCCTTGGCCACGACTTCCTCCGGCACGTGGAGCGCTGCTCCACCCTGGTCCACGTGCTCGACTGCGCCGCCGAAGCCGCCGAACTGCCCGGCCGCGACCCGGTCGCGGACCTGGCGGCGATCGAGGAGGAACTGGCCGCTTACGGCGATGCGACCGGCGCCGAGCTGGTCGGGCGGCCGCGGCTGATCGCGCTGAACAAGATCGACGTCCCGGCCGCGAGGGAGCGCGCGGACCAGGTCAAGCCCGAGTTCGAGGCCCGCGGCTACCAGGTCTTCGAGATCTCCGCCGCGACCGGGGAAGGCCTGCGTCAGCTCGGCTTCGCGATGGCGGCCCTGGTCGCCGCGGACCGGGCCGCCCGTCCGGCCGAGCAGCCCGTCGAACGGGTCAGAGTCCACGTGAAGGCCGCCGACGAGCCGGGCTTCGAGCTGGTGCGGATCGGTGAGAGCTTCCTCATCCGGGGCGAGAAGCCGCTGCGGTGGGTCAGGCAGACCGATTTCAGCAACGACGAGGCGGTGGGCTACCTGGCGGACCGGCTGGCCCGCCTCGGCGTGGAGGAGGCGCTCGCCGAAGCGGGTGCCGAGCCAGGCGCCGAGGTCATGATCGGCGAGCTGGACGACGCCGTGGTCTTCGACTGGGACCCTGCCGCTCCCATGAGCAGCGGAGCCCCCCGCTACGCCGGGCACAGCGCCAAGGGCGGCAAGGGCGGCCGGCGGCACCTGGGCCCGCGCGGGACCGACTCCCGGCTCTCCTCATGACGACCCGGCCCGAGAGCGCCACCGCGCCCCCGCGGCCGGACATCGCCGCCGCGCTCCGGGTCGTGGTCAAGGTCGGCTCCTCGTCGCTCACCACGGCCGACGGCGAGGTCGCCGACGAGGCGATCACCGCCCTGGCCGCCGCCCTGGCCGTCCGGGTCCAGGCCGGCACGCAGCTCGTGCTGGTGTCGTCGGGAGCCATCGCGTCCGGACTGGCCCCGCTCGGGCTGTCCCGGCGACCCAGCGACCTGGCCACTCAGCAGGCCGCGGCCAGCGTGGGCCAGGGCCTGCTCATCGCCAGGTATACCGCCGCCTTCGCCCGGCACGGCATCCGGACCGGCCAGGTGCTGCTGTCTGCCGATGACCTGATGCGCCGGACACACTACCGCAACGCGCAGCGCACCCTGGACCGGCTGCTCGAGCTCGGCGTGCTGCCGGTCGTCAACGAGAACGACACGGTCGCTACCGATGAGATCAGGTTCGGTGACAACGACCGCCTGGCCGCCCTGGTCGCGCACGTCACGCGGGCCTCGGCCCTCATCCTGCTCTCTGACGTCGACGGCCTCTACGACGGGGATCCGCGCCGCGGAGCGGCGCATCGGATCGCCGAGGTGCGCGACCCGTCGGACCTGGACGGCATCAGGCTGGGCCGGGGCGCCAAGGCCGGCCAGGGGACCCAGAACGGTCAGGCACCAGGCATCGGCGGCATGGCCACCAAGGTGGAAGCCGCGATGATCGCGTCCGCGGCCGGCATCCCGACCGTGGTCACCGACACGGCCAGCGCCCCCGCGGCCCTGGCGGGCGCGGTGGTGGGCACCTACTTCACGGCCCATGGCCGCAGGCTAGCGACCAGGCTGCTCTGGCTCAAACACGCCGCCGTGGCCCGCGGCAGCCTCAAGCTCGACGCGGGCGCAGTCGAGGCCGTGGTCAAACGCCGCGCCAGCCTGCTCCCGGCCGGCATCACCGGCGTCGAGGGAACCTTCGACGCCGGTGACCCGGTCAACCTGCGCGATGAACACGACACCACCGTCGCCCGCGGCCTGGTGAACTATGACGCAGCCGAGATCCCGGGCCTGATGGGCCGGTCAACCAGGTGGCTGGCGAGCAAGCTAGGCCCGGAATACGAGCGCGAAGTCGTTCACCGCGACGACCTCGTCATCCTCTAGTTGTCGTCGCTGTTCCCGCTGTTCCCGCCGCCACCGCGGTTGGAGAACCGGTCGAACAGCCCCCCGGCGGCGCTGGCCATGGTCCCGGCCGCGCCGCGGACCATGCCGATGAGCGGGTCCTCCGACCGGTTCCAGGACTCCTGGTAGGCCTTCGCGGCGCTGCGCACCTCTTCGCCCACCGACGCGTTGCGGTCGGTGTCCCGGCGCGGGTAATCCCCGCCCAGGATGCGGTCGTACTCGCCGCTGCCGACCCACTGGTCGAGCGCGGCGAACCTGACCACGGCGAACGGGTGCGTGTTGCCCTGCAGCTGAAGCAGCTTCAAGATGCTGTCCCGCAGGTCCGGGGCCGCGTCGTACTCGCGGGCCTGGTCGTGGAAGGCGTCGGCGTTCATTTCCGCGAGCCGCGAGCCGCCGGCCAGCTTCATCAGGACTCGCCGGGACGCGTCCACGTCCTGGCCGGCCAGCAGCCCGGCCCGGTCGCAGGACAGCTCGGACTTGCGGTACCACTCCTCCAGGCCCCAGATGATGGCCCGCAGCCCGAGGTAGCCGATCGGCATCCACGCGATCCGCTGGGCCAGCAGGATAAGGTTGTACAGCATGGTCCGGTAGACCGCGTGCCCGGACAGAACGTGGCCGAGCTCGTGCCCGATCACCGCCCTCAGCTCCTCGGCGTCGAGCAGGTCGACCAGACCCGAGTTGAGCACGATGAACGGCGTGTTGGTACCGAGCGCCATCGCGTTCACCAGGGGAGTCTGCGTGATGAACAGCTCGGGTACCTTGTCCATGTCAAGGACGTAGGCGCCGTCGCGCAGCATCTCGTGGATATGCGGGAATTGCCGCTCGGAGACCTTTACTCCGCTGGCGAGGAAATTAAGCCGCATAGCTCGCTCGTTGAACAAGCCGTTCAGCAGCTTAAGCAGGGTGTCGAAGCCGGTGAGCTTACGCAGCGCCACCAGCGCCGAACGGTCGGCGGGATGCTCGTAGGCGCGGGACGAGATGCCGGTGAGCCGGACTCGGGCGCGATCTGGCACTGAAGTCATATCTCGAATCATAACCCGAGTGTCGGCCAGTTGGGCCGGTACGATACGAGGCACGGAAGGGGCCATGAAAAAAATGCGACGGATCGGTGTGATGGGCGGTACCTTCGATCCCATTCATCACGGTCACCTGGTCGCCGCCAGCGAGGTCGCGCACAATTTCGCGCTGGACGAAGTCATCTTCGTGCCGACCGGCCAGCCGTACCAGAAGGAGTACCGCGCCGTCTCGCCCGCCGAGGACCGGTACCTGATGACGGTGATCGCGACCGCGTCCAACCCCAGGTTCAGCGTCAGCCGGGTGGACATCGACCGGCCCGGGGCTACCTACACCATCGACACCCTGCGCGACCTGCGCGCCGCCGCCGGGCCGCAGGACAAGCTGTTCTTCATCACCGGCGCCGACGCGCTGTCCAAGATGCTGACCTGGCACGATGTGGACGAACTGTTCACCTTGGCGCACTTCGTCGGGTGCACGAGGCCGGGCCACCGGCTGTCCGGGGCGGGCCTGCCCGACGGGAAGGTGAGCCTGGTGGAGATCCCGGCGCTGGCTATCTCCTCCTCCGAATGCCGGGCCAGGGTCGAGGCCGACGAGCCGATCTGGTACCTGGTGCCGGACGGGGTCGTCCAGTACATCGCCAAGCGCACCCTGTACGCGAAGGCAAGCGATGCCCTCGCTGAGGGGTAGCTGCCCGCACCGGCGGAACATAGGATCGGGACCGCGGCCCGTGAGAGAGTAAGAAGAAGAGGGTGAGCCTACTGAAGGAGGCCGGTAAGCACTCGTGACTGCCACACCGAGGGCCGTCGAGCTGGTAGAGACCGCCGCGCTGGCCGCGGCGGACAAGCTGGCCGACGGCATAATTGCTTATGACGTGAGCGACCAGCTCGTCATCACCGACGCGTTCGTGCTGTGCTCGGCGTCCAACGACCGGCAGGTCAGGTCCATCGTCGATGAGATCGAGCTGCGGATGCGCCAGGCAGGCGCGGGACTGGTCAGGCGCGAAGGTGAGCGGGAGGGCCGCTGGGTCCTGCTCGATTACCTGGACGTGGTGGTCCACGTACAGCACTCGGAGGAACGCACCTACTACTCGCTCGAGCGGATCTGGAAGGACTGCCCGCTGATCCCGCTGCCCGAGCTGGTCGTCAATCCGGGGAGGACGCGCTGAGCGATCCGGTCCGGCTGGTGCTGTGGCGGCACGGCCAGACGACATGGAACGCCGAGCGACGGTTCCAGGGGCAAAGTGACATCCCGCTCGACGCGACGGGGCAGGCGCAGGCGGATCGGGCGGCCCGGCTGCTGGCGGGCCTGCACCCCGACATGATCGTCTCCTCGGACCTGAGCCGTGCGACGAGCACCGCCGCCCCGCTGGCCCGGCTGACCGGCCTCGACGTGATCCTCGACAAGGAGCTGCGCGAGCGGCACGGCGGCCGCTGGGAAGGGCTGACCGACGCCGAGATCCGCGCGCGCTACCCGGCCGAGCACGCCACCTGGACCCCGCCCGACGGCGAGCCGACCCTGGTGGTCGCCGACCGGGTGGCGGCCGCGCTGCGCCGGGTCGCCGCCGCGGTCAGCGACGACACCCGGACGGGCAGCGGCGGGCTCGCCGTGGTGGTCAGCCACGGCGCGGCGCTGCGGCTCGGCGCCTCACGGCTGCTTGGCCTGCCCGAGGAGGTGTTCGGCGCGCTCGGCCCGCTGTCCAACTGCTCCTGGTCGGTGGTCGGCCAGCGGCACGGGCGCTGGCGGCTGCTCGAGCACAACGCCGGCACCCTGCCCGAGCCCATTCTGAGTGACGACCGCTAAATCATGAACAATTTTTCTGAACGATCGGGCCATCACGTGTCCGTCACCTGGTATGGCCAGGCGGGTTTCCGCCTCGTGGCGGGGGATAGCCGCGTGCTGATCGATCCGTTCCTGACCAATCGCGCCGACCGCCGCTACCAGCCCCCCGCTGGCCCGGCTGATTTCGCCGACATCACGCTCGTGCTGTGCACGCACGAACACGTGGATCATCTCGACCTGCCGTTCCTGCGGGAGTTCTGCGCGGTTAACTCCCGCGCCCGGATCATCGTGCCCGCGCCGGTCATCGAGATCGCGGTCGACGGCGGTCTGGACCGCGAGCGGCTGGTGGGCGCCGCTCCCGGGCGGGAACTCACCGAAGGGGACGTGACGGTCAACCCGGTCCCGGCCCTGCACGGCCTAGGCGGTGACAAGCCCGTCGTCTACGAGTTCTCGCCGGGGGGAGGGGGGTCGGGCCCGGTCCGGTTCCTCGGCTACGCGGTCGACGTCGGCGGCGTCCGCTTTTTCCACGCCGGGGACGGCCTGGTGTACCCCGAGCTTCCCGGCACCGTGTCCGCGCTGGCGCCCGACGTGCTGATGATCCCCATCAACGGCCGCGACCACATGCGCGAGGTCAAGGGCATCGTCGGCAACATGAACGAGACCGAGGCGGCCTGGCTGTGCGCCCAGGTCGCCCCCGCCTACGTCATCCCCATGCACTACGAGGCGATCGCCAGCAACACCGGCGACCCCGGCCGCTTCACCTCCCTCGTCCACGACTCCGCCGCCGCCACTGTCCTGGTCCCCCCGCGCGCCAGGCCCATCACCCTGGCCCTGCCCTAGCCCGCAGGGCCCCAGGATTACCCTGATCGTCATGCCTACCCCGCCCGAGCCCGCACCCCTCGAGCCCACGCCCCTCGAGCCCACGCCCCTCGAGCCCACGCCGCACCACCAGACGCCGGCCGGCAAGCCGCGGGCGCGGGCGCTGAAGATCCCGTTCGGCGGTCGCCCCGGACTCTGGAACGCCATCACCGACGTGCCGGGGCTGCAGGTCGGCTACGTCACGCTGATCGAGGGCGACCGGATCCGAACCGGCGTCACCGGCATCCACCCTCGCGGTCCGTCCGGCACCAGCGACCCGGTAGCGGCCGGCTTCCACGCCCAGAACGGCAATGGCGAGATGACCGGGATCTCCTGGATCAACGAGTCGGGGACGTTCACCGGGCCGATCGCGATCACCAACACGCACGCGGTCGGCGTCGCGCATACCGGCATCATCGACTGGACCCTGCGGCATCACCCCGAAGTGGGGGAGTCGTGGCTGCTCCCGGTGGCCGCCGAGACCTGGGACGGCTACCTGAACGACATCAACGGCCACTACGTCACGCAGCACACCGTGGTCGCGGCGCTGGACGCCGCCCAGTCCGGGCCGGTCGAGGAAGGCTCGGTCGGCGGCGGCACCGGGATGAACTGCTACCAGTACAAGGGCGGGTCAGGGACCTCATCGCGGCTGGTCGCCTTCGCGGGTGCCGACTACGTGGTCGGCGTGTTCGTGCAGGCGAACTTCGGCGTCCGCCACGAGCTCGTGCTGGCCGGGGTGCCGCTCGGCGCCGAACTCGCCGGGGACAACCCGATGGCTGACTTCCGCTTCGCGCCGGGCGCCGGCTCGGTCATCGCCGTGGTGGCGACCGACGCGCCGCTGCTGCCGCACCAGTGCCAGGCGCTCGCCCGCCGGGTCACGGCCGGGCTGGCCCGGACCGGGGCCAGCGGGTCGCACTTCTCCGGTGACCTTTTCCTCGCCTTCTCCACCGCCAACCCCGGCGCGCTGCGGCCCGGGCCCGAGCGGCTACAGCAGCTGTCGTTCATCCCGTGGGGCAACCTGGACCCGTTCTTCGAGGCCGTCGTCCAGGCCACCGAGGAAGCCGTGGTCAACGCCCTGGTCGCCAACCAGGACATGATCGGCCGGGATGGTCACCGCACCCCGGCCCTGCCCCGCGCCAGGGTCGCCGAGCTGCTAGCCAGGGCCGGGCTCCGGCGCTGACTCCGGCGGCGGGGGAGTGCCGAACATCGCGACCGGATTCTCCCAGCACACGGCGCGCAGCCACGCGTCGCCGAAGCCGAGCCGGGTCAGCCCCGCGATCTGCCGGGCGTACGGATAAGGGATGTTCGGGAAATCGCTGCCGAGCAGGATCTTGCCGGCCAGCCCGAGCTCGCGCGCCAGCGGCAGCGCGGCGGGCGGGAACGGGGCCAGCTTGTCGAAGAACTCGGTGAAGATCATGGTGGTGTCCAGGGCCACCCGCTCGTAGTCCGCGGCCAGCCGCAGGAACGCCTGGTAATCGGGCGCGCCCATGTGCGCGACGACGGCGGTCAGGCGGCGGTGCCGCGCCAGCAGTGCGCCGAACGGACCTGGACCGGTGTGCTCGGTCCCCACCGGCGCGTGCCCGGCGTGCACCACCACCGGCACCCCGGCCTCGGCGAGCAGGCCCCAGACCGGCTCGAGCTGCGGGTCGTCGGCCGGGAATCCGCCTACCTGCAGGTGGATCTTGAAGATGCGCGCCCCCGCGTCCAGCGCCCGGCCCACGTACTGCGCCACGCCAGGCTCGGGGTAGAACGTCGCCGACGGCAGGCACCCGGGCGTGGCGTGCCCGAACGCCAGCGTCCACGCGTTCAGGTCGGCGGCCATCTCCGGCCGGTGGGCGTAGGCCAGCGCGCTGAACATCCGCACGCCCATGCTCCTCAGGTGCGCCACCCGCTCCTCGTCGCTCCACTTGTACCGGATCGGCCAGCTGACCCCGATCAGCGGCCCGGCCGCGTCGAAGTACTCCCAGACCCGGCGCAGCATCCGCGGCGGCAGAAAGTGAGTGTGGATATCGGCCAGCCCCGGCAGCCCAAGCGCCTGCCAGAACGCCGGGATGCCCGTGTCGTCGCCCGGCAGCAGCACGTCGTCCATCCCCCGATTCAACCAAGCCGCCCGCAACCGCTCAACCAGGCCCGCCTGTAACCACTCAACCAGGCCCGCCTGTAACCGCTCAACCGGGCCGCCTACAGCCGCCTGCAACCGGCTCAATGGCCCGCCGCGCCGTCGGCCGGCCCGCGGCCTAGTACGGCGGCGAACCGCTCCCGCACCGTGGCCGCCGTCTGGTCGGCGGGTGCGTCCCAGATGCCTGCGTTGAAGATCTCGACCTCGACGTAGCCGTCGTAACCGGCCGCCGTGACGCTGGCCGAGATGGGACCGAAGTCGATCACGCCGTCGCCCAGGTGACCGCGGCCGAGCAGCGCGTCCGCCGGCAGCGGAAGCACCCAGTCACCCACCTGGTAGCTGACGATCCGCGAGCCGGCCCGGGCGATCTCCTCGGGCAGCCGGGCGTCCCACCAGACGTGGTAGGTGTCCACCACCACGCCCACGGCGTCGGCCGGGAACCTCATGGCCAGGTCGATCGCCTCGCCCAGCCCGCTGATCACGCACCGGTCGGCGCAGAACATCGGGTGCAGCGCCTCGATCCCGAGCCGGACGCCCAGCCGCTGCGCCTCGGGCACCAGCTCGCCGATCGCGTCCGCGACCAGGCGCCGGGCCAGGCCCAGGTCCCGGTGACCGGGGACCAGCCCGCCGCACACCAGCACCAGCGCATCCGCACCGAGCTCGGCCGCCTCGGCGATCGCCGCCCGGTTATCCGCCAGCGCGGCCGCCCGCCCGTCGGGGTCGCTCCGGGTCAGGAAGCCGCCCCGGCACAGGCTGGACACGTGCAGCCCGGCCGCCCGCACCGCCGCCGCGCTGGCCTTCAGCCCGGTTTCCGCGACCGGGGCGCGCCACAGCCCGATCGCCGGGATGTCGTGCCGCACGCACAACGCCACCGCGTCTTCCAGCCCGAGGTGCTGAACCGTCGCCTGGTTCAGCGAAAGCCGCTCCAGCCCGATCCCGGCTCCGGTCATACGCGTTCGGGGCCGGCCAGGCGGGCCAGCAGCTCGGTCATCCGGTCGGCCGCCAGGTCCGGGTCGGTCAGGGCACGGGCGGCGGCGGCCAGCTCGGCTACCCGGAGCAGGTGCCGGGCCGGCCGCTGTCGCTGCAGCCCGGCCAGCATCGTGAAGTGCGGCTGCCATCCGTTCAGCCAGGCCAGGAAGGCCACCCCGACCTTGTAGCGGGAGGTCGGCGGTTCGAAGATCAGCCGGCTGAGCGGCACTGTGGGTCCCATCGCCGCGTCGTAGCCATCGGTGTCGCCGCGGTCCAGGGCCGCCAGGGCCGCGGCGGCCGGGGCCGTGATCGCGGCGAACGCCCCCAACATAGCGTCACTGTGCAGCGCGTCGCTGTGCCCGGTCGTGTCGCCCCGGATCAGCGCGGCGTAGTTGAAGTCGTCCCCGGTGTAGAGGCGGACGCCCGCGGGGAGCCGCCGCCGCAGCGCCACCTCCCGGCCCGCATCGAGCACGGACAGCTTGATGCCGTCCACCTGGCCGCCGGCCCGCTCGATCAGCTCGACCACCGTGTCCGCCGCGGTATCGAAGTCGGGGCTGCCCCAGTAACCGCGCAGCGCCGGGTCGAAGGCCTCGCCCAGCCAGTGCAGGATCACCGGCTGGTCGGCCTGCTTGAGCAGCTCGCCGTACACCTCGAGGTAGTCCCGGGTATCGCGGGCGCTGGCGGCCAGCGCCCGGCTCGCCATCAGGATCACCTCGGCCCCGGCCGACTGCACGAACGCGATCTGCTCGGCGTAGGCGCCGATGATCTCGGCGAGCGGATAGCTCTGGCCGTCGGCCAGCTGGTCGGTACCCGCCCCGCAGGCCAGCGCGGCAGCGGCTCCGGCCGCGCGCCGCTGCGCCGCCCGGGCCGCGGACCTGGTGATCAGCTCCCTGGCCTGCTCCCAGGACAGGCCCATGCCGCGCTGCGAGGTGTCCATCGCCTCGGCCACGCCGAACCCGTGCGCCCACAGCTGATCGCGAAAGCGCATCGTGGACTCCCAGTCGATAACCGCATCCCCAGCGGCTGGCCGCGCGGCGACGTGGGCAGCCGCGAAGACCCGCCGGGACACCGGCGGCGGGTAGCTGGCCGCCCAGCCCGGATCGGGGATCACCAGCGGCTCGTCCCGGCCGGGCAGCCTGACCTGCGCGGCCACCTCAGATGCCCAGCGGCGGCACTTCGAGCCGCCGCCCTTCGGCGGAGGACTGGAGCGCCAGGTTAGCCAGCTGAACGCCCTTGGCGCCCTCGACCAGATCCCAGGCGAATGGCCTGCCCTCGGCCGCGCACTTCAGGAACAGCTCCCATTCCACCTTGAATCCGTTATCGAAGGTCATGTTGTCCGGCACGTCCGACCACAGGTCCTGGTATTCGATCGGGTCGGGCAGATCCGGGTTCCAGACCGGCATCGGCGTGGATACCCGGTGCTGGACGGCGACGTCACGCAGGCCGGCCACCGCACTCGCCACGGTGCCGTCCACCTGGAGCTCGAGCAGCTCACGCCGGTTGACCCGGACCGTCCAGGAGGAGTTCACCGAGGCGAACGCGCCGCTGGCGAACTCCAGCACCGCGTACGCCGCGTCATCGGCGGTCGCGTCGTAGGGGCGGCCCGACTCGTCCCAGCGCCGCGGGATGTGCGTGGTGTTTCTCGCGTAGAGCGCGCTGATCGGGCCGAACAGATCGGTCAGCAGGTACTGCCAGTGCGGGAACATGTCGAGCACGATCCCGCCGCCGTCGGCGGCGCGGTAGTTCCACGAGGGCCGCTGCGCCGGGATCTCGTCGCCCTCGAACACCCAGTAGCCGAACTCCAGCCGGACCGAGAGCACCCGGCCGAAGAAGCCCTCGTTCATCAGCCGGTGCAGCTTGATCACGCCGGGCAGGAACAGCTTGTCGTGCACGACGCCGTGGGTGATACCCGCGGCCTTGGCCGCGCGGGCCAGCCGGAGCGCGCCCTCCAGCGACTCGGCCACCGGCTTCTCGGTGTAGACGTGCTTGCCCGCTTCGATCGCCTTCAGCAGGGCGACCTCGCGCTCGCTGGTGACCTGCGTATCGAAGTAGACGTCGACCTCGGGATCGGAAAGCACCTCGTCCAGGTCGGTGGTCCAGCGCTCCAGCCCGTGCCGTTCGGCGATCGCGCGCAGCCGCTGCTCGTTGCGGCCGACCAGGATCGGCTCGGGGTACAGGGTGGTCCCGTCCTCGAGCAGCACGCCGCCCTGCTCGCGGATGCTGAGCAGCGACCGCACCAGGTGCTGCCGGTATCCCATCCGGCCGGTGACACCGTTCAGGGCAACGTGAATGACCTTGCGCGTCATGTGACTTGGCCTTCGATCGGCGACGAGTGCGATGTTAACCTACTGCTACGGGAAAGTGCTTTCCACATTAAGCTGGCCTCAGATTGCGGGTCAAGCGCGGCACCAGGGACGGTTAGGAGGGGCCCGTGAACCAGGCCCGTCCGGACCCGGCCAGCTCCCAGCCGGTCAGGCTTCAGCCGGCCAGGCCGCGGGGGAGGGTGACGCTGCAGGACGTGGCCGACCGGGCCGGCGTCTCGCTGACCACCGCCTCCCGGGTGGTGAACGAAGGCGCGCGCCGGGTCGGGCCGCGGCTGGCCGACCGGGTCAACAAGGCGGTCGCCGAACTCGGCTACACGGCCAACCTGCAAGCCCGGGCCGTTGCCACCGGGCAGAGCACGATGGTGGGCATCGTGGTGCACGACATCGCCGACCCCTACTTCTCCTCGATCGCGGCCGGCCTCATCGAGGTCGCCGATGCGCAGCAGCTGCTGGTCTGCATGTCTCCCGCGTCGGGCACCGAGGTGGCTGAGCGCGCCTACGTCGCGCTGATGCGCGCCCAGCGAGCCCGTGCGGTGATCCTGATCGGCAGCCGCTCCGATGACGTGGTGGCCAGGGACGCGCTCCGCGCGGAGATCGCCGCCTTCACCCGGTCAGGTGGCCGGGCCGTCTGCGTCGGCCAGGACCTGCTGGGCGTGGACACGATCCTGCCGGAGAACGCCGCGGGCGCGCAGGCCCTGGCCAACGCCATGGTCGCGCTCGGCCACCGCCGCTTCGCCGTGCTGGCCGGACCGCGCGGCCTGCTCACCGCCCAGGACCGGCTGGCCGGCTTCCTGGCCGGGCTCGCCGCCTGGTCGGTGCCGCCTGAGGCGGCCCGGGTCATCCACGGTGCGTTCAGCTGGGATGGCGGCTACGAGGCGATGAGCGCGATCCTGGCCGCGACCGATCCGCGGCCGGACTGCGTGTTCGCGGTCACCGATGTCATGGCCCTGGGGGCGCTGGCCCGGCTGCGGGCCAGCGGCCTGCAGGTGCCCGCCGACATCGCGCTGGCGGGGTTCGACGACATCGCCACCCTCCGCGATGTCTACCCGCCGCTGACCACGGTGCGGCTGCCGCTCAAGCGGATGGGGGAGATGGCCGCGGGCCTGGTCCTGTCCGAGGCCGGAGACGCCGGCCGGGAACAGCCGCGGGTCATCCCCGTCCCCGGTGAGGTCATCCTGAGGGACAGCACCGTCCCGCGCCCGCCGCTCGGCTGACCCGGCGTCATCTCGCCGGCCAGGAGCCGGGCCCGCCGCCCGCCGCTCCGCCGACCCTTGCGCACCCAGGCGCACATCCGGTACGTTTCGCAGCAATTGGAAAGCGCTTGCCCATAGGTGGCCCGACCGAACCCCGGCCGGACCGCATCCGGCCAGCGCCACCCAACGAATGCGGCCCCATGGATGCGGCCAGGCCAGCGGCCCAGGAAAGCGGTCTAGGAAAAGGTCAGGACAAGCGGCCGGGAAAAAAACGGCCCAGGAAAAAGTCAGGACAAGCGGCGCGGGAAAAGCGGCCCAGGAAAAGCGGCCCAGGAAAAGCGGCCCAGGAAAAGCGGAGAGTGGCGTGGGATCAGCGCAGTGGCAGGAAGCGGTGTTCGTCGACGGGCAGTTCCGCAAGCCGGCCGGCGGCGGCACCATCGGCGTGCGGGACAAGGCATCGGGTGAGATCTTCGCCACGGCGGGGCTGGCCAGCGAGGCCGACGTCGACCGAGCCGTCGCGGCGGCCACGGCCGCCCAGCCGGACTGGGCGATGCGGACCTACGCCGAACGCGCCACCCTGCTGCGGGATGTGGCCGCCGCCCTGGGCGACCGGGCCAAGGAGATGCGCGAGCTCATCATGCGCGAGACCGGCTGCATCGGCGGCAAGGCCGACTACGAGATCTCCGCCGCCGCGAGCGAGCTGATCGAGGCGGCCGGGCTGGCGTCCCGCGCCACCGGCGAGGTGCTTCCGACCAGCCATGCCGGACGGTTCTCGTTGTCCGAGCGGATCCCGGTCGGCCTGGTCGGCGTGATCACGCCGTGGAACTTCCCGCTGGTCCTCGGCATGCGGGTGATCGCGCCCGCGATCGCGCTCGGCAATGCGGTGCTGATCAAGCCGTCCCCGGAGACCCCCGTGTCCGGCGGGCTGGCGATCGCCGAGCTGTTCGAGGCGGCCGGCCTTCCGGCCGGCATCTTCGGTGTGCTCCCCGGCGACGTCGAGGTCGGCCGGCGGCTGGTCACCCACCCGGACATCGCGATGATTCACTTCACCGGCTCGACCACCGTAGGCAGGCAGATCGCCCAGACGGCGGGTGAACTGCTCAAGAAGGTGTCGCTTGAGCTCGGCGGCAACAAC
>Ga0302184_10001573_pt1 | contig 14687 bp, 15 predicted proteins | sample I_Palsa_N3_3_FD_200233 | JGI IMG/M metagenome (GOLD analysis project Ga0302184, IMG submission 200233) | Peat permafrost microbial communities from Stordalen Mire near Abisko, Sweden - I_Palsa_N3_3 | ecosystem: Environmental > Terrestrial > Soil > Palsa > Peat permafrost | place: Sweden...
CCCTCGTCGCGGGCCACGCGGGCCAGCCTGCTGATCTGCTCGGTGACGGCGCGCTCCTGGTCCAGCGCCAACGCCAACGCGTCACGCGGGGTGTCGAAGAAATTGCGCACACCGTCGACGCCGGGGATCTCGACCCGCACATCGCGGTCGAGCAGATACTGCACCAGCATCATCGCGTGATTGCGCTCTTCGACGGCCTGCGAATAAAAATGGTTCCCGAGCTGACGAAGGTCCGCGCCGTCGAAATACACCGCCATTGCAATGTATTGCTGAGCATTGGTGAATTCGTGGTAGACCTGCTCTTGCAACAAAGCGTGAAACTTTGTTTTGTGGGCATCGTGATCATTCATGACGGCCACGCTACCGCAGCTCAGGGGCCATGTCAGCCAAGGTCATGCTTAGTCAGGCGAGCGTTGCCTTAGTAAAGCAAGGCTATGCTGGATTGATTCTTCGGACCATTTCGAGCGCTGTTGAAAATGGTTTTTACGATCCGCCTGAAACGGTCGACGGCACCGGATGGTCGGCCGCCAATGCGTCGAACATCGCGGCGGCCTTCTCGTGATCCCACACCACCACCGATCCGGCGTCGCTGTTGGTGAACTCCCCGATCGGCACGGTCAAGGTGACGGGCGAGGAGTGCAGCGCCCAGGCCAGCCGGGCCAGGTCCCAGACATGGTCGCCGTGGTCGACGGTCAACGCGCCGGCAACGGCTCGCGGCACCGAGTACCACCGCCACGGGTTCAACCAGGTCACTGGGCTGGTCACCCGGTGCAGCAGCGCCGACATGAACTGCCGTTGATCGACCATCCGGTCCAGGTCGGCACGCGGGGTGGCTCGGCTGCGGACATAGCCGAGCGCGTCGCCGCCGCCCAGTTGCTGGCACCCGGCGGGCAGGTTGATGCCGGCGAGCGGATCGTCGATCGGCTCGGTCGGACACACCGTCACTCCGCCCACGGCATCGACCAGAACCGCGAACCCGCTGAACCCGACCTCGGCGTAGTGGTCGATCCGCAAGCCGGTGGCCTGCTCGACCGTCTCCGCGAGGAGTGGGGCGCCGCCCATCGCGAACGCCGCGTTGATCTTGTCGCGGCCGTACCCGGGGATCGGCACGAAGGAGTCGCGGGGAATCGACACCATCGTCGTCGCAGTCGCAGTCGCCGACCCGAAAGCCGGAAGATGGACCAACAAGATGGTGTCGGTCCGCCCGTTACCGGTGTCGCCGCCGGTCGCCAGCGCCTCTTGCTGCTCGACCGTGAGCCCCCGCCGGCTGTCGGAGCCGACCAGCAACCAGGTGCTGCCCTGCCCGGGGGCCGGGCGACCGGGATAGTCGGAGAGCACGGCCACGCGATGCATGGCGGTTTCCAGCCACAGGGCGCCGCCGAGAACGCCGGCGCAGCCCAGCAGCACCGCGATCACCAGGCTCAACGAAATCGCCTGCGCCCACGCCTTTTTCGTGCGCTGCTTGCGACCCGCCCGCCTGGGCGACACCGGTCTGGGCGGGGGAGTCGTGTGCGGCGGTGGTGGCCGACGCCGTCGGGTGGTGGAACGGTCGCGGTACATCGTCAGCGCAGCCAACCCAGGTGGCCGGCCAGCAGCGCGTAGCCGACGAACGCCACGGTGTCGATCAGCCCGTGGGCGATCACCAGCGGCCACAGCCTGCCGGTGCGTCGCCAGGCGTAGCCGAACACCAGGCCCATCGCGACGTTGCCCAGTCCGGCGCCGAAACCTTGGTAGAGGTGATAGGCGCCGCGCAGCAGGCTCGACCAGAGCAGCGCCGCGCGGGAGCCGACACCCAACTGCTCCAATCGGGTGAGCAGATACCCGACGACGATGATCTCCTCGGCCCAGCCGTCGGCGAACGCGGTGAGCGAGAGCATCGGCACCCGCCACCAGGTGTCGCCCAACCCGGACGGGATGACCGAAGCGTTGAGTCCCAGTGCCCGCGCCGCGAGGTAGAGCCCCAGCCCGGGCAGGCCGATCAACGCCGCCAGGCCCAGGCCGCCGAGCAGGTCGGGGCGCCACTGGAACCGGGCCAACCCGACTTGCGCCGGCGCGGATCCGCTGCGCCACAATAGGTACAGGCCAAGCCCGCCCCAGGCGATCAACTGCACGACCACGGTCGCGTTAAGGCCGAGTTCGATCAGGTCGAAGTGGGATCGCCGCGGGTTGAGCGGGATCTTCTGGGAGCTCAGGTTGCGCAGCACGGCGTCGATCAGCTGCAACAGCGCTTCGACGGCGCTGAGCCCGAACGTCACGCTCAGCACAATCGCGACCTCGAGGCGCAGCGGACGGCGTTCGGTCCGCTGACCGTCGGCGTCACCGGAGGGCGCGATCACCCCGACACGGTAGCCGCCGGGGCGATGGACTATTCGGCTCAGTCCCGCCGGGCTTGCAGGCCATTCACGAATGGGCAGCCCATCAGCAGGCGGATGGCCTGGCCGAGACCGTTGACGTCGTCGACCGGTGTGCGGAACGGCAGCCGGATGTCCCGGTCGCCGTCAGCGCTTTCCACCCGCAGCCGCATGCCGTAACGGTCGACGCCGAGCGGGCGGACATCCCCGCGGCGCAACCGGGCAGGCAGCCGGGCGGCCAGCCGCGCGACGACGTCGCGGTGAGCTGTGTCGAGGTGCCTGATCCAGCAGGATTCGAACGTGCAGAACGGGTCGGGCCGTGCGGCGAGCAGGGCTGCGGCGTCGACGGCCTCGGCGCCGGTCGCGTCGGTCACCACGACCGACTCGATCTCCAGCCGCGCCAGCAGATAACGGGTGTCGCCGGCCTCGAGCGGGCCCGACTCCGGCGTCTGCACCTGCAGCAGCGCCGGGTGCGGGTGCTCGGCGGCGATCAGGTCGAGCAACTCGCGCACCGACGACGGCGACACCTGATGCAGCCGTCCCCGGATCCACACCAGCGAGCGGACCGGCTCGCGCAACGGCAGCGGCGCGTAGTCGGCCAGTTCCAGCACGGCTTGTGCTCCGCTTGCGCCGGCACCGGACAACTGCGCGGCGACCGCTCCGCCGGTCGGGACTCCGACCGCGAAAGACCCGTCGGCGAGCAGATGATGCATCGGCGTGGTGAGCGGCTCGGCCCGTTCGACCGCGAGCAGCGCGCCGCCGGCCTGGACGCAAGTGCTGCGGATCCGCTCGGCCGTCGTCGGCGCCGGGGAGTGGGCAAGTGTCATCGTCGACCGTCCTGGCTGGCTAGTGAGGTAAGCCTTACTTAACTAAAAACAATCCGACAGCGCAAGACGTACGCCCCCCGATAGGGTTTTGGTCGTGGCCAGCATCGCGTATCTCGGTCCCGCGGGGACCTTCACCGAAGCGGCGCTGCTGCAGATGATCGACGCCGGCCTGGTTCCCCGCCAGGATTCGGGTGACTGCCGGCCGTTGGCGGTGGACAGCACGCCGGCCGCGTTGGACGCGGTCCGCAAGCACGTCGCCGACTTCGCCTGCGTGCCGATCGAGAACTCGATCGACGGATCGGTGACGCCGACGCTGGACAGTCTGGCGACCGGAACGCCGGTGCAGGTATTTGCCGAGCTCACCCTCGACGTCGCGTTCAACATCGTCGTCGCGCCGGGGCGAACGGCCGCCGACGTGCGGACGGTGGCCGCCTTCCCGGTGGCCGCGGCGCAGGTTCGGCAGTGGCTGGCTGCCCATCTGCCCACGGCCGAGTTGCGGCCGGCCATCTCCAATGCCGAGGCCGCGCAGCAGGTCGCCGACGGGCACGTCGACGCCGCGGTGAGTTCGCCGCTGGCAGGCACCCAGCGAGGTTTGGCGACGCTGGCCGAGGGTGTGGTCGACGAGGCCAACGCGCGCACCCGGTTCCTGTTGGTCGGTCAGCCGGGGTCGCCGCCGGCCCGCACCGGCGCCGACCGGACGTCGGTCGTGCTGCGGATCGACAACGCCCCGAGCGCACTGGTGACGGCGCTGGCTGAATTCGGGATGCGCGGCATCGACCTGACCCGCATCGAATCCCGGCCAACCCGAACCGAATTGGGCACCTATGTGTTCTTCCTGGATTGCGTCGGCCACATCGACGACGACGCGGTCGCCGAGGCACTCAAAGCGCTGCATCGGCGTTGTACCGATGTGCGCTACTTAGGTTCCTGGCCGACCGGAGACATCGCCGGTGCGCAGCCCCCGCAGTCGGACGATGCGGCGCGCTGGCTGTCCGGCCTACGCGGAGGGTCGGTCCAATGAGCGGGCGGCTGGTGTTGGTACGACATGGACAGTCCCGGGCGAACGTCGACAAGCTGCTCGACACCCGGCCGCCGGGAGCGGAACTGACGCAGTTGGGCCGCGATCAGGCGCGCGCTTTTGCCCGCGGGGTCCCGTCGGTGCCAGGACTGCTGTTGCACTCGGTAGCCACCCGCGCGGCGCAGACCGCGGCGGAGATCAGCGCCGAAGTCGGTGTACCGGCCAGGGAGGTGATCGGCATCCACGAGGTGCAGGTCGGGGACCTGGAAAACCGCAACGACCAAGAGGCGGTCGACGAGTTCGACGCCACCTACCGGCGCTGGCTGCACGGCGAGCGCGACGTGTCGATGCCCGGCGGGGAGAGCGCTGACCAGGTGCTCGAGCGTTACCTGCCGGTGCTCGACGAATTGCGGGTCCGCTACCTCGATGACGGGAACTGGACCAGCGACATCGTCGTCGTCAGCCACGGGGCGGCGATCCGGTTGGCGGGAGCCCTGCTGGGCGACGTGGACAGCAGCTTCGCCCTCGAACACCACCTCGCCAACACGGAGGCTGTGGTGCTGGTGCCCGCGGCCGACGGAGGTTGGAGCTGCGCGCAATGGGGGACCCACACGCCGCCGTTCGAGTTGGAGCCAGACGACATTGCGGCCGAATCGGTCTCCGACCCGATGGGCTGAGCTAGATCGCCAGCGCCGACGGGGCGTCGGTGTTCGCGCAGTCGCACCCGACCGCGTCGCAGTCGAGCACAAACCCGTGGACTGTCAGCTCCGGGCCGACGCAGTTCTCTTCGGTGCACTCCGATCGGTGCAGACGGTGGCGAATGAGCGCGCCATGGCAGTGTTCCAGCCCCGCCAGGCAGTCGCGGCAGCGCGAGTTCATCTCGCAGTCATAACACCGCCGGCCGACAGAATCGACGTGCCACGCCGGGCTGGTCAGGCCCAACCCAATTCGTGCAACCGGTCGTCATCGATGCCGAAGTGGTGGGCGATCTCGTGCATCACGGTGATCTTGACCTCTTCGACCACTTGCTCGTCGCCGTCGCAGATGTCCAACAGCGCATCGCGGTAGATCGTGATGGTGTCCGGCAGCGAGCCGGCGTAGTGCGAATCGCGTTCGGTCAACGCCACGCCCTCGTACAGCCCGAGCAGCGCGTCGTCGTCGGGATGACGATCGGCGACCAGCACCACCACGTTGTTCATCACCGCGGCCAGCTTCGGCGGGACCAGGTCGAGCGCGTCGGACACCAGTTCGTCGAACCGTTGCGGATTCATCCGCACGGCCACCGGGCTAAGTCCCCGGTGCGGGCGGCGCGGGCTCCGGCGCAGCGGGCGGCGGAGGCAGGAACGGGTTCGGCGGCGCCTCGGGCGGCGCTTCGGGCGGCGGTGCCTGTGCCGGGGGAGCGGCCGGCTGTGAGGCCGGTTGCGAGGCCGGGGCGGGCGGCGAGGCAGGGGCGGGCTGCTGGCCGGGCAGGTGCTGGTTGCCCTGCCGCGAGCTGTTCGATCCGCTCGACGAACTCGACGAACTCGAACTCGACGACCCGGACGAGCTCGGCGGGCCTGACGAACTCGATGGACCCGACGCGCTGGACGAACCGTTGGAGCCGGTCGACGACGCGCCGCCACCCGGAGTCGGGCCCAACGGGATCGGCGGCAGGTTCAACCGCTCCTGCGGGATGTCCGGCGGCGGAACGGGCGGCTGCCCGTTGATCTTCAGCGCACCCTTGGCGCTGTTCAGCAGCGTCGCCCAGCCGCCGTTGCCCAAGGTCGCGCCGATGCTGCAGGCCACCTGGCGGCTCCCGGCCGACCAACTGGGCAGCGACAGCGTGCTGTAGATCAGCGTCAGCGTCGTGCTGCGGAGCTGCACCGGCATGAGGTAGGCGTCGGTCAGCTTGGTGCAGGAGTCTTTGATGAAGCCGTCCTGTTCGGGCTCCGGCGGCAATCCCTCCGGGAACCTGGCCAGCAGATTGACCGTGCCGGTGACCTCCATCGCGTGCGGCGCGGCGCAGTCGACGGGGATGTCGGTGGGCTGATTCGTCGACGGGTCGATGCCGAGGCAGGTTTCGTCCGGCCACGCTTTCGACTGGTCGACGTCGGCAACCTTGCCCTTGAAGGCGATCTGCTGGTTGCCTGCGCCGGGCAGTTGCAGCCCGCACAGCATCCGTCGGTCGCCGAACTGCCGCCACGCCTTGTCGCCGGACCACAGCATGCTGATGATGAATCTGCTGTTGGGGTCGAACTTGGCACCCAGGTAGCGGCGCACCGCCGACTCGCACTGTTCCTGGCTGATCTGCTCGATGCGGCTGGCCGTCGGGGGCGGCGCCGACGGGCCGTACTCCGAACCGGGGAACGTGCGCATGTCGATGGACTCAGCGACCTCGAACCGGTGCTCGTCCTTGCAGTCGACGATGTTCGCGGCTTCCGGCATCCGTTCCGGCCACATCAGGCAGTTGCCGCTGACCGAGCGGTTGAACGCGTCATTGCCTTTCGAACCGGTGGGAGGCAACGGATCGATGTAGCCGGCCAGCCGCCCCGGGCCGCCTCCGATCGGCAGGGCGGTGACAAGCCCGGCGATGAGCAGACCGCCCAGCGCGGTCAGCAGCAGCGCGCGGCGCGTCGCCGAGGCTTGTAAGGAGTTCAGCAACTCGACTCGCGGCAGCCGACGTCGAGAGCCCTCGGCTCCCGACTCGTCACGCGCCTCGCGCTCGGATTCATGCCACATTTGCTCCATTCTGACAGGCGTAACGCTCCGCGTGACAGCTGATGCGCAAGTTGCTTCATGTGGTTTTCGCTCGTGGACACCGCACGCGTAGGGTTCTAGCCCGTGATCGACCTGAAATTGCTCCGGGAAAACCCCGACGCCGTTCGCCAATCACAACGAAGCCGCGGCGAAGACCCCGCGCTGGTCGACACCTTGTTGACTGCCGACACCACCCGCCGCGGCGCTATCTCGGCGGCGGATTCGCTGCGCGCCGAGCAGAAGACCGCCAGCAAGAAGGTGGGCGCGGCATCGCCCGACGATCGACCGGCGCTGCTGAAACGGGCCAAGGAATTGGCAGACCAGGTCAAGGGCGCCGAGGCCGAGCAGGCCAACGCCGAGGGGGCGTTCATCGCCGCGCACATGGCGATCTCGAACGTGATCATCGACGGAGTGCCCGCAGGCGGTGAGGACGACTACGCCGTCCTGGACGTTGTCGGCGAACCACCCGCGATCGACAACCCCAAGGACCATCTCGAGCTCGGTGAGAAGCTCGGTTTGATCGACATGGAACGCGGCGCGAAGGTGTCGGGTTCGCGGTTCTACTTCCTCACCGGGCAGGGCGCGCTGCTGCAGCTGGGCCTGCTGCAGATGGCAATCCGGCTGGCCGCCGACAACGGCTTCACGCCGATGATTCCGCCGGTGCTGGTCCGGCCCGAGATCATGTCGGGAACCGGCTTCCTCGGCGCGCACGCCGACGAGATCTACCGCGTCGAGGCGGACGACCTCTACCTGGTCGGCACCTCCGAGGTGCCGCTGGCCGGATACCACTCCGACGAGATCATCGACCTGTCCGGCGGGCCGCGGCGCTACGCGGGCTGGTCGTCGTGCTTTCGCCGGGAGGCGGGCAGCTACGGCAAAGACACCCGCGGCATCATCCGGGTCCACCAGTTCGACAAGGTCGAGGCGTTCGTCTACTGCAACCCCGCCGACGCCGAGGCCGAGCATGAGCGGCTACTGGGCTGGCAGCGCGAGATGCTGGCCCGCATCGAGGTGCCCTATCGGGTCATCGACGTGGCCGCAGGCGATCTCGGCTCGTCGGCCGCACGCAAGTTCGACTGCGAGGCATGGGTGCCCACCCAGCAGGCCTATCGCGAGCTGACCTCGACGTCGAACTGCACCACCTTCCAGGCCCGTCGATTGGCCACCCGATACCGGGATCCGGCCGGCAAACCCCAGATCGCGGCGACGCTCAACGGCACGCTGGCCACTACCCGCTGGCTGGTAGCCATCCTGGAGAACCACCAGCAACCTGACGGCAGAGTGCGGGTGCCAGAAGCGCTGGTGCCTTTTGTCGGCGCCGAGGTGCTGGAGCCCGCCTAGCGGTTGTGCACTGAGGGGTGCCAGCAAAGTTCAGAATTGGTTATATTGCTGCACTATCATCAGGTGACTGAAGTCCTGCAGACGTAGCTGGGGCAACCGCGTCGGAGGTGCGACAACTCGATGGGTGGGCTCAAGCTGTGGTGGCGACAGTCCGATCACTATGACCGGCTGAGCTCGCATCTGGCGGCCCGCGGCATGGCCGGTCTCACCCGAGGCGTCATATCGGCGATCGCGGGCGGGTTGGCTGTCGTTGCCCTCGCCACGATCTGGACCCCGATGGGTCCGCGCGGCACGATTCCGCTGGTCTGCTCGCTAATCGCAGCTTTGGGGGCGGCGGGCGGGGCGCTGCTGTGGGCGCTGCGTTGGCCTAGCCGTGCAGGGGCGATTCGATTCGCGATGTTGGCAACCTCGAGCATTGCGCTGATCGCGCTGGCCCAGCGACACATCGTTTTCGGCTTGCTGACCTGTACGGCGTTCGCGGCCACCGCCAGTTACATCGCGCTGTTCCACACCCCGCGCCTGCTGGCGTGCCACTTCGCGGTCGCCAGCGTTGTCGGTGCGGTCGAAGCGATCCGCGCGACCGTGCGATACAACCTCGTCGCGGGCCTGTCGTCGTACATGCTGTTGCTGCTGCTCACGCTGATCGTGCCGTTCGGAATCCAGGTCGTTACCCACGTCCTTGGCAGCGACGCCGTGCGGGCCGAACGCGACGAGCTCACCGGGCTGCTGACTCGGCGGTCATTCCATCGGCGGGGCAAAGCGCGGCTGGACAAGGCCCGCAGCGAGATGGTTCATGTCGTGCTCACCGTCATCGACTTGGACCGCTTCAAGCAACTCAACGACAGCTACGGCCACAGCACCGGCGATGACGCGCTGGTTTCTGTCGCCCGGGCTCTGCGCGACACCAACGACGACGGCGCCGTCATATGCCGTTCAGGCGGCGAAGAATTCGTGATCGCCGACATCTGGCAGCCCGATGAGGTGAGCCGCAGGGCGCAGCGCATCTGCGACGTCATCGCCGCTCTTCCGTTCGGCATCACCGCCAGCATCGGCACCGCCGGGATTCACCCGGCCTATCGCACGGACAGCAGCAATGACCTACTGCTGGAGTTGATCGCGGCCGCCGACGCGGCCATGTACGCCGCTAAGCGGCGCGGCGGCAACCAAGCCAAGCACCATGACTGGCCGCTCCCGCCGCCGCTGGACCTGTTGGCCGAGGACGAAACCGACTACCGCAGCGACGGAATCAGCGCCTAGCCTCCGCCGACGATGCAGACCGCGTGCGGTCTGAGGAGAAGGTGGGCAATCGGATCTAGCCCACCGGCGCGGGCACCGGCGTCTGGGCGTGCCGGCGCTGCCGCTCGATGGTCGCGAAGTAGAACGCGAACGCGAAGGCGAAGCTGGTGAAGAGGCTGGAGACGAAATACAGCCACGGCCGGCGCAGCCCACGGCGATACCCGTCGACGATGGTGAACAGCGGCAGCAGCACGACGTTGGCGATCGTGTAGTCCTGGCTGGCCGAACTCGCCGCCGGATTGGTGAACATCAGGCGGATGTATTCGGCCCAGCTGCCGTGCCGGCCCCACAGCGGATTTGTCGATCCCTGCGAATACTCCTGCACGAAGCGGATATTGAAGTACCAGCCCAGGGCGACCGAGGCGGCGCCGATGACGTAGTACAGGACTTCCAGCGGTGAGAACAGCGAGCCACCGGCCGGCCGGGAGAACACCTGACGGTTGGACGTGACGATCCAGGTGATGACGGCAAGGCCGAGGATGGCATGGGTGAGAAGCGAGACCATGGCCGCAGTCTCACTCGCACTCCAGAGTTTTGTCAATATTGACGAAACCTGAATTGCGGTAATTTACAGCCATGGTCCGGCCGGCTCAGACCGTGCGCAGCGAGCGCACGCGGGAGGCACTGCGTCAGGCCGCGTTGGTGCGGTTCCTGGCGCAGGGCGTCGAGGACACCTCGGCCGAACAGATCGCGGCGGACGCAGGGGTTTCGCTGCGCACGTTCTATCGGCACTTCTCCTCCAAGCATGACCTGTTGTTCGCCGACTACACCGGACTGCACTGGTTCCGCACGGCGCTGAACGACCGGCCGGTCACCGAGCCGATCATCGACTCGGTGCAGGCTGCGATCTTCGCCTTCCCGTACGACGTTGACGCCGTTGCGAAAATCGCTACGCTGCGCGACGACGAGATCGACACCGTCCGCATCGTCCGGCACATTCAAGACGTGCAGGCCGATTTCGCCGATGCCATCCAGGCGCTGCTGCAACGCCGTAGCTGCGCGGCGGATCCCACACCAGATGACCGGGTGCGCTTCGCGGTCACCGCCCGCTGTATCGCGGCCGCGGTCTTCGGGGCGATGGAGGTTTGGATGCTCGGCGCGGACCGGTCGCTCGGGGAGCTGGCACGGGTCTGCCACGTCGCGTTGGAGTCGCTGCGGGCCGGTATCACCGAGACCTGGGCGAACCAAGTTTCGTCATAATTGACAAAACTTTGGCTGCGTGCCAGCCTCCATTGGTGGAGGGCATGGAGCATGACTAGATATGAAACAAGGTACGACGCAATAGTTATCGGCGCCGGACACAACGGGCTGGCCGCCTCGGTGCTGCTGCAGAAGGCGGGACTGCGCACGCTCTGCCTCGAATCCAAGCTGTACGCGGGCGGAATGGCTTCTACCGTCGAGCTTTTCGACGGCTACCAGTTCGAGATCGCCGGCTCGGTGCAGTTTCCGACCGCTCCGGTGGTTCGCCGAGAACTGGGTCTGGACACTTTGCCGACGATCGACCTGGAGGTGATGTCGGTCGCACTGCGCGGAGTCGGTGACGACCCGATGGTCCAGTACAGCGACCCGATCAAGCTGTTCACCCACCTCAACGAGGTGCACGGCGCCGACGCCGTCAACGGCATGGTCGGCCTGATGGCGTGGGCCCAGGCGCCGACGCGGGCGCTGGGCCGGTTCGAGGCCGGTGCGCCGCCCAAGACGCTGGACGAGATGTATGCCTGCGCGACAAACGAATTCGAGCGATCCGCGATCGACGACATGCTGTTCGGGTCGGTCACCGACGTGTTGGACCGTTACCTTCCGGACCGGGAGAAGCACGGCGCGCTGCGCGGCTCGATGACGGTGCTGGCCGTCAACACCTTGTACCGCGGGCCGGCCACCCCGGGCAGCGCGGCGGCGCTCGCGTTCGGACTCGGCGTCCCCGACGGCGACACCATGCAGATGAAGAAGCTGCGCGGCGGCATCGGCGCGCTGACGAGACATCTCGCCGAGATGCTCGAACGCGAGGGCGGCGAGGTCCGGCTGCGCACCAAGGTGACCGACATCCTGGTCGGCAACGCCAAGGTGACCGGCGTGCACACCGAGGCGGGCGAGACGATCACCGCACCGATCGTCGTGTCCGCGATCGCACCCGACCTGACCATCAACGACCTGATCGACCCCGCGGCGCTGCCCGCCGACATCCGCGAGCGCTATGCGCGAATCGACCACCGCGGCAGCTACATCCAGATGCACTTCGCGCTCGACGAGGCGCCGGAGTTCGCTGCGCCGTACGAGGCTCTCAACGAGCCGAGCATGCAGGCGTCGATCGGCATCTTCAGCACGCCGGAAGAAGTGCAACGGCAGTGGGAGGATTGCCGTCGCGGAATCGTGCCCGCCGACCCGACCGTCGTCTTTCAGGTCCCGTCGCAGAACGATCCCGACCTGGCGCCGGCGGGCAAGCACGCCGCGTCGGCGTTCGCGCTGTGGTTCCCGATCGAAGGCGACGTGGACTACGGCGCGGCGAAGGTCGAGATGGGTCAGCGGGTGATCGACAAGATCACCCGGTTGGCGCCGAACTTCGAACGCAGCATCAGCAGGCACACCACCTTCACGCCGAAGCACATGGGCGTGATGTTCGGCGCCCCGGGCGGCGACTACTGCCACGGTTTGTTCCACGCGAACCAAGTCGGACCCAACCGGCCCGGTCCGAGAGGCTTTCTCGGACAGCCGCTTCCAGTGGACGGGCTGTACCTGGCCAGCACCGGCTGTCACGGCGGTCCGGGTATCACCTTCATCCCCGGATACAACGCGGCCCGTCAGGCGCTCGCCGACGCCGGCCGCTAGTCTCGCGCGTCGAGCAGCTGATCCAACAGCGCGGTGAACTCCTCGGCGTCGGCGGGCGTGAACGCCGGGCTGGGCCGAGTTCCTGGTACGTCCAGCGTGATCAGCGTTGACCGCAACGGCCGGTGGATGTCCAGCGGCAGCCAGCGCCGCAGGTCTGAGCTGCCCCAGATTCGGAACCGGTGCAGCACCAGCCCCAGCGGTTCGGCCCGGTATCCGCGCACGTTGCCCAGCAGGATGATCTTCGAGGTGCCGGACGGGAAATGGTAGCGGCGCAACGTGATTGCCTCGCGGTCCAACTGGACCAGGCCGTCATCGTAGGAATCGGCGCTCACGCCCGCGAGCTCCGAAGCTCGTGACCGCGGGCGGTGAGGCAGCGGCCGCTATCCAGGTTCCACTGCCAGCCGTGCAGGTTACAGGTCAAGGTGTTGCCTTCCACCACGCCGAATTTCGACAGGTCAGCCTTCAGGTGCGGGCAGCGGCGCTGAATCTCCCAACCCTCCACGGTGACGGACGCGGCGTCGTCGTGCGTCTCGGCGAACCAGCCGTCGGCATAGGCGATCCGCTCACCGGTCAGGCACTTGAAGAAGGTATAGAGATATTCGTTGTAGCCGCCGACCCGCCATGCCTTGAACCGGGTGGACAAGAAGATGGTGTTGACCCAGTCCGGCTCGTTGTCGCGTAGCACGGTGCGCACCAACTCCGGGGGGATGGCGAAACCGTAGCGGAACTTCTCGTCGGGAATCGCTTCTCGGACGGCACGTTTCGGGAAGTCCAGCACCACCCATTGTGATCCCATGACCAACTCGACGGGGTAGCCGATGCCGTCACAGATCTCGTTGCTGCCCAGCATGATCGGCTCGAACACTGTCGCCAGCGGCCCGAGCAGCGATTCGCCCGTCGCCGGCGCCCATGCGGCTTTCTCGGCGGCCAGCACGGGTTGCATGCGCGCGGCGTATTCGGCGATGTAGCCGGCCTTGCCGGTGGTGAAGATGGCCTCCACCTCTTCGGTGGGCAGCGGATGCTGCAGCGAGTCCAGTTGTGCACCAGTGAATTCCGCCGTGGAACCGGGCATCAGCAGCAGGCCGTGGTCGTGGCCGTTGCGGCGCATCTGGTCGAGGAACACCATCTGGTCGGGGAAGATGTTGGCCGCATCGCCGTGGTCGTCGTTGAGGTCACGCAGCTCGGGGTCCAGGAAACACGGCGGGCCTGCCGACGGGATCACCCACGTGGCGCCGACCTGCGCGATGTACTGCCGGGCCCGGTCCATCTGGCGTTGCCGCTTCTGGGTGCCGAAGGCCTCCTTGGCCCGGGCGGGCATGTCGTAAACCATCGGGTACCAGATCGCACCGGAGTACTGCAGCATGTGCACGTCGACGGGACCGAACGCGTCCGTCAGCACGTCCAGATCGACCGGGCGCGCGTCGTTCATGTTGAACGCAGTGGTCTCGCCGTCGTCGACCACCAGCGCCGAATCGCCGATCGGCCCGTCGGCGGGTGCCCGCAGCGCGATGATCATGATGTCCAGCGCGCCCCTGGGGCCGCTGACCGTGTGCTTCACCGAATCGGTGGTCTCGAAGAACCGGTGGAATCCCAGCAGTTGCAGCGCATTCTTCAAGTCAGGCACCGGATAGTCCGGCAGCAGGACCATGGCGTCTTTGTTGACGTGCTCCGTCAGCAGCTTGGCGTCGAAGTGGTCCTTGTGCAGATGCGAGACGTAGAGGTAGTCGCAGTCGCCCAGACCGTCCCAGTCCAGCCCGCTGTTGTCCGGGAAGGGAAACCACGACGCGAAGTACGCCGGGTTGACCCAGGGGTCGCAGAGGATGCTGCCGGCCGCGGTTTCGATCCGGAAGCCGGCGTGGCCGATGCTTGTGACCTGCACTGATACCCTTTGATCGCTATCTTCTGACGTCCCGAGCTTAGCGGCAGCATCGGGGTCGCCGCCGCGCAGCGATATTCGCCTGCCCCGACTCGTCGCGGCGGTCTAGACGGGAACACTAGGGTTGGTGAACGTGGAACCGGTATACGGAACCGTCATCGCACTCGTGCGGACGGTGTGGCGGGTGCAGGGTTTGCGTTTCACGGTCATCGGGCAAGAGAACATTCCCGCCACCGGCGGCGCCGTCATCGCCATCAACCACACCGGTTATATGGACTTCACCCTTGCCGGGCTGCCGGCCTTCCGGGCGCACCGCGCGCGCAAGGTCCGGTTCATGGCCAAGCAGGAAGTCTTCGACAGCAAGATCACCGGCCCGATCATGCGGGGTTGCCGGCACATCCCGGTGGACCGGTCCA
>Ga0302184_10001576_pt1 | contig 14683 bp, 11 predicted proteins | sample I_Palsa_N3_3_FD_200233 | JGI IMG/M metagenome (GOLD analysis project Ga0302184, IMG submission 200233) | Peat permafrost microbial communities from Stordalen Mire near Abisko, Sweden - I_Palsa_N3_3 | ecosystem: Environmental > Terrestrial > Soil > Palsa > Peat permafrost | place: Sweden...
CCCTCGGCTTTGTCGATGTCCGCGCAGTACTGGTCCCCCGACATCCACCGCAGCGGGGCGTGCAGGTGCGTGTGATTGCCCAGGTGGTGCCCGGCCTCGACCCAGGCCTCCCACGCGGCCATCAGGCTGGGGTCCGAATCGAGGCGATGGGTGTGGGAGAACCCGTATACGCCCGTGAGGCCGTGGTCGGCGAGCGTGGCGGCGATCGACTTGGTGATGCCCAGCGGCGTGATGCTGTCCGGCATCGGCACGCCGTCCCAGAGCACGAAGTCGTCGACCGTCACTGCAACCTTGACGGCACCCTCCGGTGAGATGTTCGACATGGGAGATTCCCTTCGACTCCAGCCACCTTGACGGTTCTCACGAGGCTAGGAAGCCGGGCCGATCACGTCTTGTCGGAGCGCGCAGCGTACTTTCCGCTTGCGCACAGTCCTCTGCCCGTGCGCGCTGAATCCGCGGCGCGGCCGCATCGGCTGACTGCGCTGCGCTGCGCTAGTCGCGGCGAGTGCCTCTGGCTATGAGCCACACGACGATGAAGACGGCCATCGCGATCAGCCCGACGATGAGAACCGTCTTGAACGTTGCGAAGATCCCGCCGGCGGCCGTGACGGCAAGCCAGACGGCGAGGATCGCGCCGAGGATTATCCCGATGATCCGGCCCATGTCCCCAGTATGCGCCCGGCGCCCCCGCAGCAGGCTCGGGTCAGCCGATCTGTTCGGCCAGGGCGACGACGATGGCGACGTTGTCCATCCGCTGAATGGTCATGTCGGCCAGACTACGGCCGGGCCGGCGCTCCTTGCTGTCCCAGCAGCGAGGACAGCGCGGTGCGCAGCGCTTGCTCCGGGTCGTCCGGTAGCGTCGCTGAGCGCCAGCCGATGAACTTGTCCGGCCTGACCAGCAAGGCCCCGTCCTCTTCGACCTCGCGGCCGCGCGCCCAGTCGTAGTAGATGTCGGTGACCTTCCGGCCAGGGCCGATAATGACGGTCTCCAGCGGGATCCGGAGGTCGTGACTGACCTTGGCTGCGGCCGCCTGCCAGGCGTCGCCGGCGATGCCGGTGATCAACGTGAACCTCGTGTACGGCGCCAGGTCCAGGGTGGAGACCTTGTGCGTGGCATCGCCGACCCAGGCGTGCGGCAGGTGCGACCCGGGCACGGTGGACGGCTGGTAGTACAGCTCTGGGTCGCGGGTCGGGGTTGGCCTCGCCGAACCGTCTCCGACGATCGCGGCCGACTCGTAGAACTGACCGAGGTCGACTCCGTGCGCGTTGAACTCGTAGTTCTTAAGCTCCATCGCCGCTACAAGGGCCGCTCGCTTCGCCGCGCCCTGCGGGGTGTTGGCCTTGCGCTCTTCGATCTGCTGGCGCATCTCCTCTTCGGTCTCGGCGTCGGTCAGCCCGAGCACCTCGAAGAACTGGCCGAACTCGCGGCTGCTCTGGTTGGCCCTGCGCACGATCTGCTTCGCAACGGGGGCGCGCTCGGTCGAGTAGGTCTCAAGGAGTCCCGGGCCCGCGTAGCCGCGCAGCACGGCAGCGAGCTTCCAGGCGAGGTTGTAGGAGTCTTGCACGGACGTGTTAGAGCCCAGGCCGTTGGACGGCGGATGGCGGTGGACGGCGTCCCCGGCGCAGAACGCGCGGCCCTGCTGCAGGCGGGTCGCGTACATCTCGTTGTTGCCCCACAGGCTCGTGCCGGTGATCTCGACGTCAAGGTCGGGGAGGCCGAGCAGGTTGCGGACGATCTTGGTGGCTGCCTCGTCGTCGATGACGGGCGCGGGCTGGCTGATGTCGTAGCCCCAGACGATCAGCCACTCGTTCCATGGCCGGATCATGCGGACCAGGCCGGCGCCGATGCCGCCGACGTCGCTGCCCGGCTGGATGACCCAGTAGAGGACGGACGGGCGGGTCTGCACGTGTGCGGAAATATCAGCTTTGAAGGTGATATTCATGGAGCCGGCGATGTCCATGGCTCCTTCCATGGGCAGGCCGATGTCCTCGGCCACCTTCGAGCGCGCGCCGTCCGCGCCGATCAGGTACTTCGCGCGGATCGTGTACACGGCGCCAGTCAGCCGGTCGCGAACCTTGACGTCCACGCCCTCGTCGTCCTGCGCGAGCGACAGGTACTCGGTCGAGAACCTGGCCTGGGTGCCGCGAGCGGCGGCGTTCTTGACCAGGATCGGCTCCAGGTAGGTCTGCGGGATGTCGCAGATCAGGCAGGGCGAGGCGAGCTGGTAGTCGGCCTCACGCGCGGGGTGCGTGCCCCAGGTGCGGATCCGGCCGATCTCCTCCCCGGCGATCGACGTGCAGAACACCGTGTCGCCGACGAGTGCGTGCGGGGTCGCGTCCGCCAGCACCTGGTCCTCGATGCCGAGATCGCGGAAGATCTCCATCGCCCGCTGGTTTGTGATGTGCGCCCGCGGCGTGTTCGCGGTCCAGCGGTACTTGGTGATCATGATGTTGGGCACGCCGAGCGTGGACAGGGCCAGGGCCGCCGCGCCGCCCGCCGGGCCGGAGCCGACGATGAGCACGTCGGTTTCCACCGTGGTCCCGCTCGGAATCTCAGTCTCGTCGCGTCCGTCGTCGAAGTCAGGCATGACGCGATTGTCGCCGACGTGGCGGCCAACCCCAACGGTATCGGCCACAGTCGTGCCCTACCATTTCGGCATGCCTGCCAACGATCGTCTCGAACGCTTCGCTGACCTGGTCGTCCGGGTCGGGGCCAACGTGCAGCCCGGGTCGTTCGTCCTGCTTCGTACTGATATCGCTCACCTGGAGATCGCCCGTGCGGTGGTAGAGCGCGCGTACGTGGCCGGCGCCTCTTGGGTCGAGGTCGACTGGTCAGACGGCCCGATCCGGCGCTCGCAGCTCACCCACGCGGACATCGAGAGGCTGACCAGGACACGCCCGTGGGTGATTGAGCAGACCAGGGCGTGGGCGGCCGAGCGGGGCGTCTGCATCACGCTCGTCGGCGATCCTGACCCGCACCTGCTCGACGATGTCGATCCGGCGAAGGCGGCCGCGCTCCCGCTCGAAGAGGCCAGGGCCTACCGGGAGGCGATCATCGGGCAGCAGCTGCGCTGGACGGTGGTCCCGGCGCCCAATCCGGGGTGGGCGCAACAGGTCTTCGGCGAACCAGATCTGGAACGCCTCTGGGAAGCGGTCGCGACGGCGATGCGCCTCGACGAGCCCGATCCGGTCGCCAGCTGGCGGGAGCGCACCGCGGAACTGGCCGCCCGAGCCCGCGCGCTGGACGCTCTGGACCTGACCGAGGTGCGCTACCACGGCGCGGATACGGATCTGACGGTCGGGCTGGTGCCGAACGCTCGATGGACCGGCGGCTCTTTGGGCGACCCGGATGGCATCACGTACATGCCGAATATTCCGACTGAGGAGGTCTTCACGAGCCCCGACCGGCGCCGCGCCGACGGCGTGATCAGCCTGACCAAACCGGTGATCATCGGCGGCCTGGTGGTCGAAGGCCTGAAGGTCACGTTCGGCGCAGGGCGCATCACCGACGTCACCGCCACCTCGGGCGCCGAGACGGTGCGGGCTCAGCTCGACACCGACGAGGGCGCTCGCAGCCTCGGTGAGGTCTCGCTCGTTGACCGGGACTCGCGGGTCGCGAAGGCCGGCCTCCTCTTCCATAACATGCTGTTCGACGAGAACGCCGCCTGCCACGTCGCGTGGGGACAAAGCTTCCCGTTCTCGGTGGTCGACGGTCTGGCGATGAGCAACGAGGAGAGGTACGAGATCGGGCTCAACCGCTCGGCCGTGCACACCGACGTCGTGATCGGCGGCGCGGGTCTGACCGTCACCGGTACGGGCCCGAAGGGGACATCAGAGATCATCCGCGACGACGAGTGGGTCCTCGGGATTCAGCGTTGACGTCCCATCCTCGGCACGCTCGGGCCCTTACTGACCAGTGACGGTTTACCGATCCGCGAACACTTCGCTGAGCCGACCGGTGTGGACGTCAAAGACGAACCCCCTGACCGGAACGTCCGGCGAGATCCATGGATGTGACCTGGCCTTCTGGATCTGCTCCTTGGTGTTCGCCTCGGCGTCGGTGAAGCTGTAGAACCTGGCCGGGGCAATCGGCGCCTGCCCTGTCTCCTTGCGGAGCCGGTCCTCAAACTCACTGTCGGTGAACCTGAGCATCCCGCAGTCGGTGTGATTGATAATCATGATCTCCCGAGTGCCCAGCAACCTGGTCGAGAGAACAAGCGACCGGACCGCGTCGTCATCGATCACGGTGCCGAAGTTCCTGATCATGTCGACATCGTCGGCGGCGAGACCGAGCATGTGCTCGATGATAGTTAGCCGGGGATCCGCACAGGTGACGATGGCGATCTTGGGCGCCGGCGGCTTCACACGGCTGGGTTCGTAGTCGTTGGCGATGGTGGCATTGGCGCTCAGCGCCTCGTCGATGATGCTCATGACCTCAGGATCACCCTCGGGGCCGGGCCGTCGCGCCCGTGTACTCCCTGGCCCCTTCCCTGGCCTAACGGCCAGTGAGGACTGACGCTAGTCGCCGTCGAAGGTGGGGTTGCGGTGCTCGCGGCGGGCCTGGACTCCCTTGTGGATGTCGTTGGTGGACAGGGTGACCGGCTGCGCCAGCGCCTCCCACTGCAGCGCCAGCTCGAACCCGCCCGGCGAGCTCTGCGCCAGTCCCGCCTTGGTCAGCCGGGTGGCGATCGGCGCCGCCCGCGCCACGCTCTCCGCGACCTCCAGCGCGCGGCCCACCACGTCCTCGGCGACGTCGCTGACCAGTCCCCAGGCCAGGGCCTCCGCGGCCGTTACCACCCGCCCCGTGTACAGCATCTCCCGCGCCCGCGGCGTCCCCACCGCCTCAGGCAGCAGCCAGCTCACGGCCATCCCGCCGTGCGTGCCCAGGTGCGTGAAGGGGGCACTGAAGGTCGCCGACGGCGAGGCGTAGCGCAGATCACACGCCAGCGCCAGGCACAGCCCGGCCCCCACGGCCGGGCCGTTGACCGCCGCCACCACGGGCACCGGGATCTGCTGCGGAGCAAGCCACGCCCGGTAAAAGGGCAGCATCTTGTCCCGCAGCCGATCCGGGGTGTTGTCACTGAGGTTGCCCTGATCCAGCCACGACAGATCCGCCCCGGAGCAGAACGCGCTTCCGGTGCCGGTCACCACCACCACTCGCAGTGACCGGTCCCCGGCGACCTTATCCATGACCACGGTCCACGCCGACGTCAAGTCCGCCGTCATCGCGTTCCGCAGCTGGGGCAGGTTCAGCGTGACCAGCGCCACGCCAGGCAAGGCCAGCTGTAGATCTACCAGCCCTTCCAGCCCATGAGCCATGCCGTCCCTTCCTGCCTCAGCTGGCGGCGTAGAGGATGTCGTACGGGCCCTGCTTGAGTTCGCATTCCTTCAGCGCGGAGCTGGGGAAGCCATTGTGCACCGACGGGGTCGTGGTCCAGCTCAGGTCCAGGCCGGGGACGTTCGTCGGCAGATTGGACGTGGCGGCGAGGGCGGCCGCGAGCTTCGGTCCGTCCAGTGAGTTCGCCGTCTCGATCGCGTGCTTGACCGCGAGCAGATAGAAGTATCCGATGACGATCCCGGCAGTCTCCGGGTTGAGCCCGATCTTGGCCTCGTAGCCCTTGAGCAGGGCGACGTTCTCAGGCGTCAGCAAGGTGGACGTCGGCTGCCCCGGCGCATAGGAGATGTCGCATCCGTCGACGGCGCCCGGCGGCAGCTGAGCAGCGGTGACACCGTAGTCGTTCAGCCCGCCCCAGCCGATGACGTGAGGTGACCAGCCGATCTGCTTGATCCCCGCGACCATCGCGGTGATGCCGGTGAACCCGGTCGGGAACAGCGTCTGGACGCCGGCCTCCTTGAGCTGGGTCAGCGGGGTGGTCAGGTCGATCGCGGTGGGCGAGTAGGTGATCGTCTCGATGAACTTCAGCCCGGCTGCCTTGGTGTCAGCCTCGGCGTCGGCGGCCAGCTCGACGCTGAACGAGGTCCCGTCGCTGATGATCCCGACGTTGTTGTCGCCGTGCGACTTGGCCCAGTTCACCATCAGCTGGGCATACTGCGCGTTCGACGGGCCGGTGCTGAAGGCGGTCGGATTCTGCGCCGCGTTGAACAGCGCGTAAGCACCGTCCCCGTTGACGACCAGCACGTGCTGCTGCATGAGATACGGCTGGATCTGGTTTTGCGCGGAGGAGAAGGAGTCCGCCAAGACGATCGGGTTGCCCTGGGAGACGAGCTGGCGGGCGATGCCCAGCGAGGTCGCCGGGTCCCCCTTGTCGTTGTAGTTGGCGACCACGAACTTGTGCCCGCACACGCTGTCGTGCGCGTTGAAGTAGTTGACGACCACCGCGGACTCGAGCTGCTGGGGGACCCCTGACGTCGCGGTCGGCCCGCTCAGTGGCACGATGTTCGAGATCTTTATCGGGCCAGCCGGGATATTCGAGCACGTGGCCGAGCTCCCGCTCGACCCAGTACCCGTTGACGAGGTGGTGGTTGACGAACCGCTCGAACTGCACGACGCCAGCCCCAGCGCGAGCACGCCGGCCGCGACGGGCAGGAACCCGCGACGGAAGCCAGCCCTACGCAACTGTCCCATGTGCGGTCCTTTCGAGGTCGGATATCAGACTCTGGTTACTTACTGTAGGTTCGTTTGCGAGACATGTGGACAACTATCGAACTTATAGTTGCATAACAATTTGATTCTTTGCTTGCCTACAAGCAGACCTCGGGACGAGCCGTCGTCGATCGGGTCCGCTGTTACCGGACTGCGCGCAGCCAGTCGTCGATCCAGGACGGGATGGCCGACGTCCCGTACGAGGCCGTCGCGGCCGGGCCGGGGTGGCTGCGGATGCCTATCCAGCCCGGACGGGCGACTAGCTCCGCGCCGCGCAGCGCGCTGGCGTCGCCGGCCCACAGCAGGCGAGCGATGAGGTCGGCGACCGGCTGATGGTCGGCTGGTTCGGCGGTCTCCAGGGCGATCGAGAACACGTCGATCTGTCCCGGCCGGATCAGGCTGCCGCAGCGGGCCAGTTGCGCCACGGCCTGCGCGGCGGCACGCAGCGGCGGCGACGTGGCGTCGGCCAGGTGCATGACCCGGATGGGCCGCGAGGTCCGTACGGCGTGCCGGGCCGCGGCTTGCAGCCATCCCGCGTGGCACAGCACCCGGTCCGCGGTCGCCGAGTAACCGGCCAGCATCTGTCCCCACGACGCCGCGCCCGGACCGGGGGCGGCGAAGGGACCGGGCGCGATGACAACCGCGTCGATGCCTCCCGCCGCGTGAGCGGCCCGCTGGACGGCCGCCTCGGCGGCGGCGAAGCCCTTGGGCAGGCTGGCAGGCTGGTCCGGCGCCGACAGGCCGGTCAGGGGCTGGCCGGTCAGGGGGTGGCCGGAGAGGTCGATGGCGGTCATGCCGCAGCGGGCCAGCGCGGCGGCGATCGAGCTCGCGACTGCGGCGTGGTCCGAGATAACCAGGCAGTTAGCGGAGGCCGGGGCCGGACCGGGAACGGGCCCCGGGGTTCCGGGCTGGTCGAAGACGGGGCCGAAGCGCGCGTTGGACCCGCCGGTCGAGCGCTGCCGCTCCTCGGCCGGGCCCAGGACCACGGGAACCAGCGTGTCGAGCGAGGCGGCGAAATCGGCGGTGCGCTCCGTGCGGACGGCCTCGAGCAGGCGCGGCGGCGAGATCAGGGACAGTTCGGGGCCGGCCGAGAAGATGACGTGCCCGCGGCACGATCCGGCCTCCGCGCTGGCCAGGTACGCGGCGGCCGGCGCCATGTCCTGCGCGGGCGGCAGGCCGGACAGGTCCAGGCCCCCGCTCTGCCTCCGGCCAGCGTCACCACCGCTCTGCCTGCGGCCAGCGTCGCCGCCGGTCGCGGCCCCGGTGATCATCCTGGTGGCGGCGAGCGGTGACAGCGCGTTCAGCGCGACGCCTTCCGGCAGCAGATCGGCTAGCTGCCAGGTCACGGCGGCGACGGCCCGCTTCGCGCAGCTGTAGTGGGCACTGTCAGCGGCCGCGCGGGCCAGCCCCGCGCCGGAGGTCACGCCGACGATCCGGCCGTACCCGGCCGCCGCCATGACCGGCAGCGCCTCGGACAGGACGTTCAGGTACCCGTTCAGGTGGACGTCCAGGACGGCCCGCCAGTCGTCTTCGGCGGCGTCCAGAAACGAGGCGAAGCGCAGGATCCCGGCGGTGTTGACCACGATGTCCAGCGAGCCGAACTCACCGACCACGTCGGCGAACAGCGAGCGGACCGCGTCGCGGTCGGTCACGGACGCCGTCGACGCCCGGGCCACGCCGCCCTCGGCCTCGATCCGCTTCGCGGTCTGCGCCGCGGTCGGCTCGTTCAGCGGCTCTCCCTGCAGGCCCACCCCGGGGTCCATGGCCACGACGGCGACGCCCCGGCGGGCCAGCTCGAGCGCCACTTCCGTGCCGATGCCGCCGCCGCCTCCGGTCACCACCGCGGCGGGCCTCCGCCGACCCAGGTCGGTCATGGGATGCTCCCTTCGCGTCAGCGGGTCTGGCACATTGACGCCCCCGGCGTCGGTGGTTACGGTAAATAGATCGTAATGCTTATAAGTGTCGAATAATAAGGTCTCGGGCGGCCTAGAGGAGTCGGATCAGATGGCATTCCCGAAGCGGCAGGCGGCCATCGTCGGCACGTACACCACCGCGCAGGCGCGGAACCTGGAGCGGACGTCCCTGTCGCTGGAGATCGAGGCGATCAAGGGCGCCCTGGCCGACGCGGGGCTGACTCCCGGCGACGTCGACGGCGTGGTCCCGATGGCGGCCACCGGCGAGGCCCCGCACCGGCCGGAGATGTACTGGGCGGCCCAGTTCGGCGGGCGGCCGATGTCCTACGGCGAGCTCGGCTACCCGAACGGCGTGACCAAGGCGGCCTTGGCCATCTCGGCCGGGCTGGCCAACGTCGTGGTCGTGTTCTGGGGCAAGGCGGGCTGGAAGATCGGGCCGGGCGCCAAGGGCGTGCCAGTGAAGAGGGATGGGGAGGTGGGTGGGGCGCCTCGCGGGTACGACTGGGCGGGCGACGCGCACGGCGCGTACATGACGCCGTGGTACGCGATGTGGGCCCAGCGGTACATGCATGAGTTCGGGGTGACCAGCGAGGATCTCGCGGAGGTGGCCGTCACGCACCGCTACCACGCCACCCTCAAGCCGGACTCGGTGATGGGCTCGCGCGGCCCGCTCACCGTTCAGGACGTGGTCGGCTCCCGGATGATCTCCACCCCGCTGCACCTGTTCGACTGTGCCATCGACACCGACGGCGGCTACGCCATGGTGGTGGCCTCCGCCGAGGTGGCGCGCGGAACCCGGGGCAAGCCGGTCTGGGTGATCGGCGGCGCGGAGGCCACCCACACCGACGGCTACACGACCGTCGACGCCCCCTGGTTCCCCGAGCAAGGACATTCGGTGCGGCGGTCGGGAGACATCGCCTTCGCCCAGGCGGGGGTGACGCGCGACGACATCGACGTCGCGGGGCTGTACGACTGCTTCACCATCACCGTGCTTCGCGACCTGGAGGAGCTCGGCTTCTGCAAGCTGGGCGAGGGCGCCGCGTACTTCAAGGAGGGCCACACCCGGCTCGGCGGGTCGATGCCGGCCAACACCGACGGCGGGCTGCTGTCGAACACTCACTGTGGGCTGCCGCACGGGCTGTTCACCGTCGAGGTCGCGCGCCAGCTGCGCGGCGAATGCGGCGAGCGGCAGGTAGCCGGGGCGAAGATCGGGCTGTCGCTGGCGCAGGGCGCCTCGGTGCACGGCTACGCCGGCACGCTGATCATGGCTGTGGACTGACGGGCACCGCATGACAACCTTCGGTGCGGGCGCGTAGTAGCCGGCTGGGGCCGCGGGAACCCACGGCCGTTCGGTAAAAAGATTTCAAGTTTGGCGGGCAACCCAGCGCCACATGGTGATGTCCTCACCGGGGATGTCCTGGTAGGCGATTTCGATGGGCATGCCCACGCGGACGTCCTCGGGAGCGGTGCCGACCAGGTTGCCCAGGACCAGGCACGGCCGCGGCTGCTCGGCGAGCTCGCCCAGGGCGATCACGTAGGGCACGTCGGCGTTGAATGCTCCGGGGCCGCGGTGACACACGGTGTAGGTGTACACGGTGGCCTGCCCCGAGACCGGGGTCCAGGTCTGGTTCTCGGACAGGCAGCTCCGGCAGGCCGGGTAGGGCACCCAGTTGTAGTCTCCGCAGTCGTCGCAGCGGGGCACCACGAACCGGTGGGCCTGCAGCGCGTCGAAGAACGGCTTGTTCTCCGGCCGCACTTCGGGCAGCGGCTTGAGGTAGGGGGCGGCGGCCGCCTCGAGGATGGTCATCTCGGTTTCTCCTTTAATCGACGGCCATGACGAGCGTGCTGGCCAGGCCGTGCACGGCCCAGCCCTGTTGGAGCGAGACGCCGATCCGCGGGTCCGGAACCTGGCGGGCTCCGCACTCCCCCCGTAGCTGCCGGACGACCTCGATGGTGTGCATGCCGGACGGATCGCCGCAGTGGCTATTGGACAGCAGGCCGCCGTCGGTGTTGGTCGGCATCGACCCGCCGAGGCGCAGGTGGCCCTCCTTCACGTAGTCGGCGCCCTCGCCCAGCTTGCAGAAGCCCATCTCCTCCAGGTCGCGGATCGTGGTGACGGTAAAGCAGTCGTACAGGCCCGCCACGTCGATCTCGTCCCGGGAGATGCCGGCCAGGCCGAAGGCCCGGTCGGTCGCCTTGCGCACCGCCTTGCCCTGATTCGGGAACCACGGGTCGTTGATCGTCGCGTAGAAGTCGGTGTAGTAGGCCTCGGCGCCGCCCAGGATCCAGACCGGTTTCTTGCGGCAGTCCCTGGCCCGCTCGGCGGAGGCGATCACGACCGCGTAGCCGCCGTCGTTGTCGATCGAGCAGTCGAGCAGGTGCAGCGGCTCGCACACGTACCGAGAGGCCAGCACGTCCTCGACGGTGATCTCACCGCGGCTGCCCATGACCGAGTCGGGGTTGAGGGTGGCGTGGTAGCGAGTGAAGACGGCTACTTCGGCCAGATCGGCGTTCGTCACGTTGAACTCGTACATGTACCGCTGCGCCCACATGGCGTACCACGACGTCATGTAGCCGCCCGCGGTCGCGAAGCTCCAGTCGTCCGCGACGCGCGGCGCCCGGTCCGCCGCGGCTTTTGTGCCGCCCGGCCCGGTCCTGGCGCCCGCGCGGCCGAAGAACAGCACCGCGACGTCGGTCAGGCCGGCCGCGATCGAGGCCGCGGCCTTGGCTAGCTGTCCCGATGCGCCGCCGATCTCGACCAGGCTGAGGGGGCGCTCGCCGAGTTGTTCGGCCCAGAACTGGTGCGCCGTGGTGCCGGGCATGTGCGCCGTGCCGCTCATCGGCAGCAGGCCGTCGATGTCGGCGGTGGTCAGCCCCGCGTCATCCAGGGCGCCCCGGATGGCCTCCAGCTGCAGCGAGAACGACGTCCGGTCCGGGAGCTTGCCCTGTTTGGTGGTGTAGACGCCCACGATCGCCGCTTGCCGCTTCGGAAATGGCACCCCTGGGTCTCCTTGCTGTTGCTTTGCTGTTGCCTTGCTTTGCTAGCTGACGACGATCAGGGCGTCGACGGCCTTGGCTGTCTCGCCGTCGACGCGGATCGGGTTGATGTCGATCGATTCGACCTCGGGGATCTCCAGCGCGAGGGCGGCGAGGCCGGTCATCGTCTTCGCGATGGTTCTGGCCTGTTGCTCGGACAGGCCGCGGCTGGCGGTGCGCAGGCGTCCCCCGGCGATGCGGGCCACGGCATCCTCGGCCATCCGCTGGGTGAAGGGCGGGCGCAGCAGGACCGTCCCGCCGACGATCTCGATCAGCACGCCGCCGATACCCGCGGCGACCATAGGCCCGAACACCGGATCGCGCTGGAGCCCGCAAGAGATCTCCACCGACGCGGGGACCATCTCCTGGACCAGGACGCCCTCGACCTTGATGTCGGGATTGGCGTCGCGGATGCTGGCCAGCATCTCCTCGTACGCGTCCCGGACGGCCTCGTCGCCGAGCAGGCCGAGGCGCAAGGCGCCGGAGTCGGACTTGTGCGGCAGGCTGTAGGACAGGACCTTCAGCGCGACCGGGCCGCCTAGGGTGCGCGCGGCGACCACCGCCGCCTCGGCGGAGTCGGCGATGACCTCGCGGCTGACCGGGATGCCGTATTCGGCCAGCACCTGCTTGGCCACCGATTCCAGGACGAACGGCTGGCCTGCTTCACGCGCGAGCAGCGCGCGTACTCGCTCGGCGCGGTCCTGGTCTGTGGCCAGCGGCTCGACGCGCTCGCGCCGGCGCATCGACTCGCTGAAGGCGGCCACCGCGCCGACGGCGCGGACCGCCCGGGCCGGATCGACGTAGACCGGGATACCCGCCTGCGCGATATCCGGCGCGGACAAGGTGGTCGCCACCACCACCGGCTTGTCGGTGGCGGCCCAGACCTTCATGGTCGCTTTGGTCTCCCGCTCCCCCACGTACCACATAAGCTGAAGCACCGCGTCGACGCCGTCCGAGGCGGCCAGGCCGCCGTAGACCGCGTCGAAGTTCTCCATGTTGAAGTTGCCGGTCGTGTCCACCGGATTGGCCGCGCTGCCGAAGCTCGGCAGCAGGCTGGCCAGGTACTCGCGGTCCGCGTCGGGCAGTACCGGCACCGTCAGCCCCACTGTCTCGGCCACGTCGGCCATGAGCGCCCCGGAGCCGCCGGACTGGGTCATGATGCCGAGCCGCCGGCCGGCCATCCTGCGGCCGGTCTGCAGGGTCAGGCCGAAGTCGATCATCTGCTCCACGCTCGACGCCTGGATCAGGCCGTACTGACGGCAGATCGCGTCGTAGACCTCGCTCGAGCCGGCGATCGAGGCCGTGTGGCTCAGCACGGCCCGCGTTCCTTCCGCGGTGTAGCCGGCCTTGACCGCCAGCATGGGCTTGCCGAGTTCCGCGGCCCGCTGCGCGACCTCGACGAACACCTCTGGCGAGCGCACAGCCTCGAAGAAGGTCAGCACGATGCCGACCTCGGGCTGTTCGATTATGTAGCGCAGGCTCCGGGCCACGTTCATGTCGGACTCGTTGCCGGTGGACAGGTACCAGCTGACCTGCAGGCCAGCGGTGATCGCCTTGACCAGGATGTAAGAGCCGAAGCCGCCGCTCTGCGAGACCACCGCCACCGGGCCCAGCTTCGGCCGGTCCATATCCACGGGGATCGCGAAGGTCGCGGCGATCTTTTGCTGGCCGTTGTAGAAGCCGTTGCAGTTGGGGCCGACGACCGGGAAGGCGTGGGCGCGCGCCGTGTCGGTCATCCGCTGCTGCGCCGCTTTGCCTTCGGCACCGGCCTCGGCGAAGCCCGCGGCCAGCACGACCGCGCCGCCGATGCCGCGCGCCGCGCAGCGATCGATGATGTCGGGCACGGTGGCCGCCGGGGTGAGGATCACCGCCATGTCCACGGACTCGGGCAGGTCATCGACGGTGGGATACGCCGTTATGCCGTGGACTTCGGCCCGCCGGGGGTTGACCGGGTAGAGCCTGCCGGGGAAGTCCCGGTGCAGGTTCTGGAAGACCATGCTGCCCAGGCCCGCCTCTGAAGCCCCTACCACCGCGACCGACTCCGGCGAGAACAGCCGCTGCACGCCGGCCTGGCTGGACATTTCGCCTGCTTGACTGTCGGGGGATACCGGGTGCTGTGGCACGTCCATGTTCAGCCCTCCGGGATAGGTGGGATAATTCCTTAACTATCTAACAATCTAGCTGCGGACGGCAACACCCGGACGGGAGGAAGTGCATCCTTGCGGGCGCTTCGCGGGTAAGTATGCCGTATTTGTGGTGGGCTGTGTCACCACTTGTGGCTTAGATAGTTTTGAAACTATTAACGTTGACGGGGCCGACGGGCGGATCCCCTGGTGGCGCGGGCGGGCGTCTGGGGGTCGTGGCGGACGGGCCTGATAGGCGCACGGGCCCCGATAAGCGCACGGGCCCTGATAGAGCGGAGCGTGCCAACTGTGCCCGGCGGCTGACCGTCGAGGTCGTGGCTACCTGTGACCGCTGAGGCCCGTGCTGCTTCTCGTGCTGCTTCTCGTGCCCGCCGGCCTGCCGTGCTGAGGCCAGGGTCTGGGTGCCCCCGGCGCAGGCACCTCATCCGTCACGCAATTCACCAACATATTCGAAGAGCCGGAAATTAACGCGGAGGATATAGCTTATGCGGAGCATTTTGGCAGTTATAGCTGCCCGGATCTACCGCGTAAGCCGGATCCTCCACGGAAATGGGACGGAGGTGGCGTGAGGGGGCGATGAGCACCGTTACTTCATGACCGGCGGCGCCCTAGGCCGTTCGCGGTCGGCGCGGTCACTGGTCGGCGCGGTCAGCGGTCGGCGCCGTCACTGGTCCGTGCCGTTGACGGTCGGCGGCGTCACTGGTCGGCGGCGTCACTGGTCGGCGGCGTCACTGGTCGGCGGCGTCACTGGTCGGCGGCGTCACTGGTCGGGGGACGCGACGCTGATGCCGATGAGCTTGGTCTCCAGGTACTCGGTGATGCCCTCCTGGCCGCCTTCGCGGCCCAGGCCGCTCTCCTTCATGCCGCCGAACGGGGCGGCCGCGGAGGTCGGGTTGATGTCGTTGACGCCGACGATGGCGAACCGCAGCGCCTCGCTGACCCGGATGGCCCGGGAGATGTCCTTGGTGTAGAGGTAGGCGGCCAGG
>Ga0302184_10001577_pt1 | contig 14680 bp, 9 predicted proteins | sample I_Palsa_N3_3_FD_200233 | JGI IMG/M metagenome (GOLD analysis project Ga0302184, IMG submission 200233) | Peat permafrost microbial communities from Stordalen Mire near Abisko, Sweden - I_Palsa_N3_3 | ecosystem: Environmental > Terrestrial > Soil > Palsa > Peat permafrost | place: Sweden: Abisko...
TGCGTGCCCGGAGCGTTCGGGGCCTGGATGCTGCTGCTGAGGGAGTACGGCACGCTCCGGCTCCGCGACGTGATGGGGTACGCGATCGGGTACGCGTCCCGCGGTTACCCGCTGCTTCCCGCGATCAGCTGGGGCATCGCCAGCGTGGCTGAGTTGTTCCGCGACCACTGGCCGAGTTCGGCCGAGGTCTACCTGCCGGGCGGCCAGGTGCCCGTGCCGGGCTCGCTCTTCGCTAACCCCACGCTGGCCGCTACCTACCAGCGCATCCTCGACGAGGCGGAGGCGGCGAGCACGGATCGCGACCAGCAGATCGAGGCGGCCAGGCGGGTCTACTACGAAGGCTTCGTCGCCGAGATGATCGCCGCCTACGTCGCCTCCGCTGACGTCATGGATGTCACCGGCCAGCCGCACCAGGGGCTGCTTTCCTACTCCGACCTGGCGGGCTGGCACCCGCGGCTCGAGGAACCGCTGACCTATGACATCGGCGGCCTGACCGTGTGCAAGACCAGGCCGTGGGGACAGGGGCCCGTATTCCTGCAGCAGCTCGCCCTCCTGGACGGCTTCGATCTCAAAGCCATGGGTCCGGGCAGTGTGGACTTCATGCACACCGTGACCGAGTGCGCCAAGCTCGCGTTCGCCGACCGGGAGGCGTGGTACGGCGACCCTGACTTCACCGACGTGCCGGTCAAGGCGCTGCTTTCCGCCGACTACGCCGACGCCAGGCGTCAGCTGGTCGGGGCTGAAGCGTCGGCCAGCCTGGTTCCCGGCGCCCCGGACGGCAGGCCACCGCGGATGCCGGATTTCGTGATCTGCAGAACGGCCGGATACGACGACGCCAGCGTGGCTCCGAGCCTGGACGTCGAGCCGCCCGCGCCGCGACTGGACCCGGGTACGGGTGAGCCGACGATGCGCACCAGCGGAGGGCCCGGCGACACCTGCCACCTCGACGTGGCTGACCGGTTCGGCAACATGGTGTCGGCCACTCCGAGCGGTGGCTGGCTGCAGTCTTCGCCGGTCATCCCCGGGCTCGGCTTCTGTCTCGGCACGCGGGCGCAGATGTTCACGCTGACGCCCGGGCTACCCGCTACGCTCGCGCCGGGCAAACGGCCCCGGACCACGCTCACGCCGAGCCTCGCGCTGCGGGACCGTGAACCGTACCTGGCGTTCGGCACGCCCGGCGGTGACCAGCAGGACCAGTGGTCACTGCTGTTCTTCCTCAACCACCTGCACTTCGGGATGAACCTGCAGCAGGCAATCGACTTCCCGTCGTTCTACTCGGCGCACATGCCCTCGTCGTTCTACCCGCGCCAGGCGCAGCCGCGCGTGCTTGACGTGGAGTCACGGGTCAGCCCCGCCGTGATCGAGGACCTGCGCCGCCGTGGTCACCTGGTCAACGTCCGTCCCGCCTGGTCGCTCGGCCGGGTCAGCGCCGTCGCCCGCCGCAACGGGGTGCTGTACGCCGCGGCCAATCCTCGCGGCATGCAGGGCTACGCCGTCGGCCGCTGACTCCGCACGTTAACCGCCAGCTCACGTAGAGCATCGACCGGCCGTGTCACCGGGCCGGGGATGACGCATGTCATGCCAGGTTCCGGATGGACGGCACTACTGCTCCGGGCCGCCCACTGGTGGTATGGGCGTACGGGCGGTTCGGGGCCGGAGAAACCACCCCCCAAACAGCCCCGCGAAACCTTCAGACAGGGGATAGAGATGGGTCAGTACCAGGCGGGCTACGCTACAGCCCTCAGCTCTGCGGCCAGTTATGGCGCGAGCCGGGGCGGCGCGCCTGTGGTCTCCTTCGAGAACGTATCCAAGCACTACGGAAACCTGCACGCGGTTGACGGCCTTACCCTCGATTTGCGGCACGGCGAGACCGTCGCGCTGCTCGGCCCGAACGGAGCGGGCAAGTCGACCTCGCTTGACATGCTGCTCGCGCTGCGCAAGCCCACCAGCGGGCGGATCGAGATGTTCGGCTCTGACCCGTACCACGCGGTGAAGTCCGGCCGGGTGGGTGCCATGCTGCAGTCCGGCGGGCTGATGCCCGAGGTGACGGTGCGCGAGCTGGTGACGCTTATCACGAAGCTGCACCCGAAGCCGGAGCCAGTGGAGACCACGCTCACGCGGGCGGGCATCGCCCAGTTCGCCGACCAGCGGGTGGACCGGCTGTCCGGCGGTCAGACGCAGCGGGTCCGGTTCGCACTAGCGATTTGCGGCCAGTCCGAGCTGATCGTGCTCGACGAGCCGACCACGGCGATGGACGTGGAGACCCGCCGGCTGTTCTGGTCAAGCATGAAGGAAGAAGTGGCCGAGGGGCGCACGCTCCTGTTCGCCACCCACTACCTGGAAGAGGCCGACCAGGCCGCGGACCGGATCCTGGTCATCAACCGGGGCAGGCTGCTCGCGGACGGCACGCCGGCCGAGATCAAGCAGCGGGCCGGAGCCAAACGGCTTTCTTTCAAGCTGGACCGGGTGGACGAGCAGTTCCTGCTCAGCCTGCCCGGGCTGGTGAACCTCGAGGTCAGGCACGACCTGGTGCAGATCCAGTCCAGCGACTCCGACGCCACGCTCTACGCGGTGCTGAACGCCGGCTACCGGCCGCGCGAGATCGAGGTTGGAAGCCTGGGCCTCGAGCAGGCCTTTATCGCCATTACCGCCGAAGACGACGCGACCAACGGAAATGCACACGCAGGGGAGACGAACTGAGATGGGCGGCACACTGGCGCTGACGAAGGCCGAAATATCGAGGCTCCGGCGGAACAAGCGGTACATGATCTTCACGGTCGCCCTGCCTGTGATGTTCTACCTGATCTTCGGGAAGTCGAAGACGACCGGATACGGCGTCTCGTTCGCGGCTTTCTACATGGTGGGCATGGCCTCGTTCGGCGCCTTCAGCGGAGCGTTCAACAACAACACGATCCGTATCTCGCAGGAACGCAAGGACGGGTGGATCAGGCAGCTGCGGCTCACGCCCCTTCCGGCTAATGCCTACGTGGTGGCCAAAGTCCTGACCTCGATGGTGACCACGGTGCCGTCGATCCTGATCGTGTTCCTCCTCGGCCGCTTCTACGCTCACGTCCAGATGCCGATCTGGAAGTGGGTCGTGTGCGCGGTCGCCATCTGGATCGGCACGCTGATCTTCGCGGCGCTGGCGGTGGCTCTCGGCTACAAGCTCAATCCGGATTCGGTGCAGCCGGTCACCATCGTCGTGTTCTTCTTCTTCTCGATCTTCGGCGGCCTGTGGTTCCCGCTCAGCGGTGCCCTGCAGAAGTTCGCCGAATTCACGCCCACCTACCAGATCGTCAAGATCAGCACGGACGTAATCGGCCAGGGAAGCGTGGCGCTGGTCAACGTGATCGGCGTCGTAGCTTGGTTCGCGATCTTCGCCGTGCTGGCCACCTTCGCCGTCCGCTCCACCGCCGAAACGGTCTGAACCCTAGAACCGGCGGGACGGTGAAAGCCGGGGGACCCGGCGAGCGCATCGGGGGCCTTGCCGGGAAACCGGGGCGTACCAGTACTGGTACGCCCCGGTAGCGCGGGCGGTGAAACGTGGCAGCATGATAGGAGAGGTGAAGGCGCGATGGCGATAAGGTCCGGCGATACGGGTCACGCCAGCGAGCCCGGCCTGCATCCGGCGAGTGAGACCCGCAGGCTGGACGTCGCGCTCGGCACCGAGTGGCCCAGGCCAGCCCCGATCATGAACGGCCTCACCATGCGCCAGGTGCCGGGAACGGGCAGCCCGATGCGCTGGCTGTTTTCCAGCATCTGGCTCGTCTACCTGGTCCAGCCGGTCTCGGAGCTGTTCGGCCACCACCACGGGGTGCTGTGGACCGCGGGCGGCCTGGCGATCACGGCCGCCTTCTGCGTCATCTACGCGCCTCTTATCATCAACGTGGACAAGTGGCCGCGACTGGCCCGCGGCGGGCTCGCCGCCCTTGTCCTGCTGGCGGCGCTGGCGTGCGTCGTGTACGGCCAGAACTGGACGCCGCTGTGGATCTACGTGTCCGCCGCGGCCGGCATGATCCTCGCGGCCACGGCCCCACGCCGCCTCGCCCTGCTCGGGGTCCTGTTCGTCGGCCTCTGCTACGCGTTCTTCGGCTGGCTGTCCCATCTCGGCACCTCTAACTTCCTGGCCGTGCTGCTCCCGGTCGTGCTGGTCGGCCTGGCCATGATCGGGTTCCGGATGCAGATCGTGCTGATGCACGAGCTGGCCCGGGCGCGCGGGACGGTCGCGAAGCTGGCGGCGAACACCGAACGGCTGCGGCTGGCCCGGGACATGCACGACCTGACCGGCCAGTCGCTGTCGATGATCACGCTGAAGTCCGACCTGGCGGCGAAGCGGCTGACCAGGCTGCCCGTATCCGCCGAACGCGACGCGGTGCTCACCGAACTCGGCGACATCGCCCGGGTCAGCCGGCAGACGCTGCACGACATCAGGGAGGCGGTCAGCGGCTACCGCAGGCCCACGCTCGCCATCGAGGTGATCACGGCGCGGAACGCGCTCGAGGCGGCCGGCGTCCGGCTGGACGACGACCCCGAGCTGACGCTGCGGTCGGGCACCTTCGATCCCGATGCCGAAGCCGTGCTGGCCTGGTGCCTGCGCGAGGCTGTCACCAACGTGATCCGTCACGCCGCCGCCGGGAGCTGCCGGATACGCCTCTTCGAACACGGACCGGAGCTGTCCCTCGAAGTCACCGACGACGGCCGCGGCTTCATCGATCACGACACCCAGTGCCAGGACGGCCCTGACGGCCCTGACGGCCCTGACGGCCCTGACGGCCCTGACGGCCCGGACGGCTCGTACGGCCAGGAACCGGGCGGCCAGCAAGCTGGCCAGACCGCCCGGGGAAGCGGCCTCCGCGGCATGTCCGAACGGCTGTCCGCGGTCGGCGGCCGCCTGTCGCTCGGCCCCGCCAACCCCGGCCATTCCGGCGGCGGCAGCAGCGGCTTCCGCCTCACCGCGACCCTGAACCCAGGATCCCACGATGCCATGGCTCCCTCGACGGCCGCCACCGGCCCTAGCGGCCAGCGATGATCCCTGATCGGCGCGCCCCGGATCCGGAGCATCCGGTCCGGCTGCTGCTCGCCGAGGATCAGGTGATGATCAGGCAGGCGCTGGCCGCGCTGCTGTCGTTCGAGGGCGACATCGAGGTGGTTGCTCAGGTCGGCCGGGGTGATGAGGTGATGGCGGCGGCGAAGGCCACCCATCCGGATGTGGCGGTGCTGGATATCGAGATGCCGGGGATGGATGGCCTGGCCGCCGCGGCCGTACTGAAGAGGAGCTTCCCGGACATCAAGATCGTGATCCTGACGACCTTCGGCCGGCCGGGCTTCCTGCGCCGCGCGATGGAATCCGGCGTGTCCGCGTTCCTGGTCAAGGATTCTCCCGCCGACAAGCTCACCCAGACCATCCGCCGCGTCCTGGCCGGGGCGAAGGTCATCGACCCGGACCTGGCCGCGGCGGCGCTCGCCGACGGCCTCAACCCGCTCACACCGCGCGAACGCGACGTGCTCGAGGCGTCCGCAGATGGCCGGACAATCGCGGAGATAGCCGCCCAGCTCTATCTGTCCGAGGGAACGGTGCGGAATTACCTGTCCGCCTGCATCGGCAAGACCGGGGCCCGCAACCGCGCCGAGGCGCTGCGAATCGCCTCAGAGCGGGGCTGGCTCTAGACCATAGGATGAACGGCGTGACTTCATCTGGATATTTGCGCTACCCGCACATTCACGGTGATCTACTCGTTTTTATAGCCGAAGACGACGTCTGGCTCGCCCCCGCCGACGGCGGCAGGGCCTGGAAGCTATCCGCTGACAGTGCTCAGGTGAGCTACCCGCGATTCTCCCGCGACGGGTCCGCCGTCGCCTGGACCAGCTCGCGAGACGGCAGTCCCGAGGTCTACGTGGCCGACCCCGAAGGCGGCACCGCGAGCAGGCTCACCTACTGGGGCGATGACAAGACCCGGGTGACCGGCTGGACCCAGGCCGGCGAGGTGCTCGCGGTCAGCGCCATCGGTCAGCCGGAGACCTACCTGAGCTGGGCGTACGCGGTCCCGCTCGAAGGCGCGCCGCCGCGCAGGCTGCCGTTCGGCCCGGTCGCCGATCTCGCCATGGCCGACGCGGCGACCGCCCTGCTCACCGGGCGGATGAACACCGACCCCGCGTACTGGAAGCGCTACCGCGGCGGTACCAGAGGCAAGCTGTGGACCGCCAGCGAGCAGGACCCCCTGTTCACCAGGATCCTGGCCGACTCCAACGGCCAGCTCGCCAGCCCGATGCTGATCGGCGGGCGGCTGTTCTTCCTGTCCGACCACGAGGGCACCGGCAACATCTATTCCTGCGCGCTGGACGGCACCGACATCAGCCGCCACACCGATCACGACGGCATGTACGCCAGGAACCCGTCCACCGACGGGCAGCGCATCGTCTACCACGTGGCCGGCGAGATCTGGATCCTCGACGGCCCCGACGCTCCCGCGCCGCGCCGGCTCGAGCTGACGGTCGGTTCCCCGGCCGCCGCCCGGATGCCGAAGCTCATCACGGCCGAGGACCATCTGGGCAGCCTGAACTGTGACCAGACCGGACAGGCCAGCGTGATCGAGGTGCGCGGCACCGTGCACTGGCTCACGCACCGGGACGGCCCGGCCCGCGCGCTGTGCCTCGGCCCGGACGCCCGGGCCCGGCTGCCGCGGGTGCTCGGCGAGACCGGCCGGGCGGTGTGGGTCACCGACGCATCTGGCGCCGACGCGCTAGAAGTCGGAGCCGTGGCCGGCCAGGGCAGGACCTCGACGCTGGCCGACGGCCGCATCGGTTACGTGAGTGAGCTGGCTGCTTCCCCGGACGGGGCTATGGTCGCGGCGGCGGCTCACGACGGCGCCCTGCGGGTTGTCGATGTCGCATCCGGTCAGGTCAGCGAGCTGGCCGTGGCTGACGACGGGCCCATCGAAGGGTTGAGCTGGTCACCGGACTCGGCCTGGCTCGTCTGGTCCCAGCCCGGCCCGCAGCCGCTGCGCCGCATCCGCATCGCGGGGATGGCCGACCGCGAGGTCGTCGGGGTCATCGACGTCACGGACGGCCGGTTCGCCGACACCGATCCGGTCTTCACGTCCGACGGTCTCTACCTCGCGTTCATCTCGCGGCGCAGCTTTGACCCGGTGTACGACGCTCAGACCTTCGACATGTCGTTCCCGCTCGCCAGCCGGCCGTACCTCGTGCCGCTCGCCGCGCAAACCCCGTCCCCGTTCGGGCCGCTGCCAGCTGGCCGTCCATGGGACCAGGACCTGTCCGACGCGGACAAAGAAAAGTCCAACTCTGCCGAACGGACCGTGGTCGCAGTCGACGCCGAAGGCCTCCCCACCCGCGTGGTCGGCGTGCCCGTGGCCGAGGCCAGGTACGCCAGCCTGCGGGCCGTCAAGGGCGGGCTGGCGTGGTTGCGCGAGCCGGTGGCCGGCGTTCTCGGCGAGGGCGCCGCGAACGCCGGCGACGACGCTCCGCGGCCGGTCCTGGAACGCTTCGACCTGGTCATGCGCGAGGTCGCCGAGCTGGCCGGCGAACTGGACTGGTTTGACGTCAGCGGCGACGGGACCCGGCTGGTGATCAAGGACGGCGAGGACCTGCGGGTGATGCCGTCCGAGCACTCCGACGAGCACGACTCGGCCGAAACGGTCACCGTGGACCTGACGCGGGCCAGATTCCAGGCCGATCCGGCCGCGCTGTGGCGCCATGCCTTCGCCGAAGCCGGGCGGGCGATGCGCAGGAACTTCTGGAACCCGGAGATGTCCGGGGTGGACTGGGACGGGGTGCTCGACGCCTACCGGCCGCTGCTTGAGCGCATCCGCGGCGCGGACGATTTCACCGACCTGATGTGGGAGATGGTCGCCGAGCTCGGCACGTCGCACTGCTACATCCGGAAGGCGGGTTGGGAGCCCGGCTCAGATCCGGCCCCGGCCGCGGTCGGACAGCTCGGCGCGGACATCTCCCGTGACGGCTCCGGCCGCTGGCTGGTGGACCGGGTGCTGCCTGGCGAGTCGTCCGACCCCCGGGCCCGTTCCCCGCTCGAGGCGCCCGGCGTCCTGGTCCGGGCCGGCGACGAGCTGGCCGCGGTGGACGGGCGCCCGGTCGACCCGGTACGGGGCCCCTGGCCGCTGCTGGCCGGGACGATAGGTAAGCCGGTCGAGCTAACTGTGTTGCCTCGGGGGGACGATCCCCCCCAGACCGTGTTGCCTCGGGGGGACGATCCCCCCCAGACCCCCCCTGCTCACGGGGGGGCTGCCCGCCCCCCCGTACCCCCCGGGCCCCCCTTCGGGGGGACGAGCCCCCCCGGGCCCCCCTTCGGGGGGACGAGCCCCCCCGGGCCCCCCTTCGGGGGGACGAGGCCTCCTGCGCCGCTGGCACGGCAGGTGGTGGTGGTGCCGCTGCGCGATGAGCGGCGGCTGCGGTACCAGGACTGGGTGGCCGGGCGGCGTCGGCTGGTGCGCGAGCTCGGCGAGGGACGTCTTGGCTACCTGCACATCCCGAACATGGTCGGCGAGGGCTGGGCGGATTTCCACCGCGATCTGCGAACCGAGATGCGCTTTGACGCCCTGGTCATGGACGTGCGCGGGAACGGCGGCGGGCATATTTCGCAGCTGGTGCTGGAGAAGCTGGCCCGCCGCGTCATCGCCTGGGACGCCTGGCGCGGGATGCGGTCGGTGCCATACCCGGAGGAGGGACGGCGCGGTCCGCTCGTCACGCTGGCCGATGAGTTCGCCGGATCCGACGGCGACATCGTCACCGCCGCGATCAAATTGCTCGATCTCGGGCCGGTGGTCGGTACCCGCACCTGGGGCGGCGTGATCGGCTACGACGACTACCACGAGCTGGTCGACGGCACCCGGATGACCATGCCCAGCCTGGCGTTCTGGTTCGAGCAGTACGGCTGGAGCGTGGAGAATTACGGCGTGGATCCGGACGTGGAGGTGCTTATCTCGCCGGACGACTGGACAGCGGGCCGTGACCCGCAGCTGGAGACGGCGGTGCGGTTTGCGCTTGAGGCGCTGGAGAAGCAGCCACCCTCGATGGCGCCCGACCCGTCGACCGGCCCGGTGAAGGCGCGCCCGCCGCTGCCACCCCGCCGGCCCCGCGGATCCGGCGGGTCCCAGGGCGCCGCGTAATGTCATATGCCTACCTCCGCTATCCGCACGTTCACGGCGACCTGATCACCTTCGTCGCCGGAGACGATGTCTGGCTCGGTCCCGCCGCGGGCGGTCGCGCGTGGCGCCTGTCCGCGGACGACGTACCGGTGAGCTACCCGCGGTTCTCCCGTGACGGGACCCGGGTCGCCTGGACCAGCTGGCGGGACGGCAACCCCGAGGTCTACGCGGCCGACGCCGAAGGCAGCGAGGCGACCAGGCTCACCTACTGGGGTGATCCGCAGACCAGGGTCACCGGGTGGACCGCCGGTAGCGAGGTCCTGGCCGTCACCTCAGCCGGCCAGCCGGCCATGAAGTACCGGCGGGCCTACGCGGTTCCTGGCCTCGGGGACGCGCCGCCCCGGCTGCTGCCGTTCGGCTCGGTCAATGACCTGGCCGTCGAGGAGTCGGGTACCGCCCTGCTCACCGGAAGCGTGGCCGGCGAGCCCGCGTTCTGGAAGCGTTACCGTGGCGGCCGAGTCGGCAAGCTGTGGATCGCGACCCCGGCCGATCCCCTTTTCACCCGCGTCCTGGCGGCCCTGGAAGGCCAGCTCGGCAGCCCGATGCTGATCGGCGGCCGGCTGTTCTTCCTGTCTGACTTCGAGGGCACCGGCAACATCTATTCCAGCGCGCTTGACGGTACCGGGGTGCGGCGGCATACCGATCACGACGGCATGTACGCCAGGAACCCGGCCACCGACGGGCAGCGCATCGTCTACCACGTGGCCGGGGACATCTGGATGCTGGACAGCCCGGACGCCCCGGAGCCGCGCCGGATCGATATGTCGCTGGGTTCGCCCGCCGCGGCCCGGGCGCCGAAGCTGATCTCGGCCCAGGATCATCTGGGCGATCTCGACTGCGACCGGACCGGCCAGGCCAGCGTGGTCGAGGTCCGGGGCACGGTGCACTGGCTGACGCACAAGGACGGCCCGGCCCGCGCGCTGCTCGTCGATCCGCGGGTCCGCGGCCGGCTGCCGCGGGTACTCGGGGAGACCGGCCGGGTCGCGTGGGTCACCGACGCTGCTGGTGCCGACGCGCTGGAGATCGGGTCCGTGACGGGTGAGCCCGGGACCTCATCGCTGGCCGAAGGTCTTCTCGGTCATGTGATGCAGCTGGCGGCCTCCCCGGACGGAGCGATGGTCGCGGCGGCAGCGCACGACGGCAGGCTGCTGCTCGTCGACGTGACGTCGGGACAGGTCAGTGAGCTGGCGGCGTCTGGTGACGGGCCGGTGACCGGATTGAGCTGGTCGCCGGACTCGGCCTGGCTCGCCTGGTCCCAGCCCGAGCTGAGGCCGCTGGGCCGGATCCGGATCGCCCGGGTCGCGCTGGCGGCCGGGACCGACCCGCTGACGGAGCGTGAGGTCATCGACGTGACCGACGGGCGTTTCGCCGACACCAGCCCGGTATTCACCGCCGACGGCCTGTACCTGGCGTTCCTGTCCCAGCGCTCGTTCGACCCGGTCTACGACGCGCACACGTTCGACCTGTCGTTCCCGTTCGGCGCCCGTCCCTACCTGGTGCCGCTCGCGGCCCAGACCCCCTCGCCGTTCGGGCCGGTACCCGAGGGACGTCCGCTGAGCAACGAAGCGGGCGAGGACTCCGCCGACGACGTGACCGTCACGGTCGACGCCGCGGGCCTGGCCGAACGGGTGGTGCCCGTACCGGTGGAGGAGGCCCGCTACCGGTCCCTGCGCGCGGTCAAGGGCGGCCTGGTGTGGCTGCGCGCCCCCCTGGCCGGCGTGCTCGGCGAGGGGGGCGCGGACCTGGGCGACGACCGGCCCCGGTCGGCGCTTCAGCGGTTTGACCTGCGTAAGCGCGAGGTCAAGGAGCTAGCGGGCGGCATCGACTGGTTCCGGGTCAGCGGCGACGGCACCCGGCTGGTCGTGCGCGACCACGATGAGCTGCGGGTGGTTCCGTCCGCGCGCAAGCAGGACGACTCGGGTGAAGCCGTTACCGTCGATGCGTCCAGGGCCCGGTTCCAGGCCGACCCGGCCGCGCTGTGGCGGCACGCCTATGCCGAAGTAGGCCGCGTGGTGCGCCGGGACTACTGGGTCCCCGGCATGTCCGGGGTCGACTGGGACGGGGTCCTCGAGGACTACCGTCCGCTGCTAACCCGGATCCGCGGTTCCGCTGACTTCGCCGACCTGCTCTGGGACCTGCTCGGCGAGCTCGGCACGTCGCACGCGTACGTGACTATGGCCAGTGGCGGTGGCCGGAAGTACGCGCCGGTGGGGCAGCTCGGGGCGGACATCACGCGCGACGGTTCGGGCCGCTGGGTGGTGGACCGGGTGCTGCCGGGCGAGTCCTCCGACCCGCGGGCCCGGTCGCCGCTGGCGGCACCCGGTGTCGCGGTGGCGGCCGGGGATCAGCTGGTGGCCGTGGACGGTCTGCCGGTTGACCCGGTGCGAGGTCCCTGGCCGCTCCTAGCCGGGACCGCGGGCAAGCCGGTGGAGCTGACCGTCCGCGTCGCAGCCGAACCTGCCGAACCTGCCGAACCGCGCCGGGTGGTCGTGGTGCCGTTGCACGCCGAGCGGCGGCTGCGGTACCAGGACTGGGTGGCAGGCCGGCGCCGGCTGGTGCGTGAGCTCGGCGGCGGCCGCCTTGGTTACCTGCACATCCCGGACATGATGGGCGAGGGCTGGGCGCATTTCCACCGTGACATGCGGACGGAGATGGCCCGCGACGGCCTGATCTTCGACGTGCGCGGGAACAGCGGCGGTCACATCTCCGAGCTGATCGTGGAGAAGCTCTCCCGCCGCGTGATCGCCTGGGACACGGGACGCTGGCTGCGCCCGGAGACCTATCCGCAGGAGGCGCGGCGCGGCCCGCTGGTCACCGTGGCGGACGAGTTCGCCGGATCCGACGGTGACATCGTCACGGCGGCGATCAAGCTGCTCGGTCTGGGCCCGGTCGTCGGCACCCGCACCTGGGGCGGCGTGATCGGCATCGAAGGGCACCAGGGCCTGGTCGACGGCACCAGCATCACCGTGCCCAGGTTCGCGTTCTGGTTCAACGACTACGGCTGGACCGTGGAGAACTACGGCGTCGACCCCGATGTGGAGGTGCTGATCACGCCGGACGACGCCGCGGCGGGCCGCGACCCGCAGCTGGAGACCGCGATCTACCTAGCACTCGATGCCCTGGCCAAGCAGTCGCCCCCGGTCCCCCCCGACACCTCCACCGGCCCGTCCAAGTCCCGCCGCCCCCTCCCGCCCCGCAATCCCCAGCTCTGACGCTGCTCCGGAGTCCGGTCCTCGCTCCATCCGTGCGACGAACGTCATCGTGTTGCCGGGCTCATAATGGCATATGTTCGCTGAGGTTTCATGCCCTCGCCTTAGGCCGTGTATCAGCGGACCGCCCGACGCGCAGCGGGTTAGGCAGGCGCTTCGACGGGCAGCCCGAGCGCGTGGGCCGAGTCGCGCAGGCGCTTGTCATAGCAGACGAATGCGGTGAGCTCGGCACGCAATTCGTGGGCGGTAGCCAGGTGGATAGCGTCCAGGCTCCGGAGCGTGCGGTCTCCGATGACCTCGGCGGTCGACGCGACGTCGTCCATGCTGACCAGCGCGACAGAGGACAGCACGACGTTAGCCCGGCTCATCCGCTGCGGCGCGGTCCTGGCCACGCTGCGCAGCACTTCGATCCGCAGCAGCCTGGAGGAAACCCGTGGAACCACGGCGCGCTCCGCGATCCACACCTCAAGCCCTGCCGTCTCAGGCTCGGGCATGACGAGCTTGAGCGCCGCCGAGGTATCGAGGTAGATCATCAGTAGCGCTCATCGTCGCGTATCTCTGCGAGGGCCGCGCTGAGCGAGACACCCTCCTCAGGCGCATCGCGCGGCGGGGTCGGTGGGATCGGCCCCGCATTGGCCGCGGGGACCGCCCTGCCCAGGGCGATCAGGCGGTCAAGAAGGGGCGCCCCCGTCGTCGGCGCGGCCGGCAAAAGGCGTGCGACCGGCCGCCCGTATTCACTGATCACCAGCGACTCGCCGGCCTTGATCCGGTCGAGCACCTTCGCGGTCTGCCGGTTCAGCTCGCTCACGGTTACCGAGTCCATAAACCGATAGTACTACATAGTACTAATTCAAGGCGCGGACAGCGGCTGGCTGCAACAGCCGGCCTGCGGGCACAGAAGCTGGCCGATGTACTGCGTGACCAGCCAGACGTCTGAACCACCGCGCACCGACCCAGCCCGTCACCGACGGGCGCTCCGTGGGTCACCGACCCCTTTTCAACGATTGCGGCCGGTGAGGGCGACTGTGACGCCGACGCCGATCATCGCCAGGCCGCCCGCGCCGCCGACCAGTTCGAAGCGGCGCGGCGACCGGGCGAACCAGGTTCGCACCGCGCTGGCCGCGTACGCCCACGAGCAGTCCGAGACCGCGCCGATCGAAACGGAAACCAGCGCCAGCAGCAGCATCTGCGCAGGCACGTGTCCGGCGCCGCGGTTCACGAATTGCGGCAGGATCGCGCCGAACAAGATGTACGCCTTGGGGTTCGTGATGCCCACTACCACGCCGTCCCGCAGCGCGCGCCAGCCTTCCCGGGGCGGCAAAGCCACCGCGAACGCGTCGGCCAGCGACTTGCGACGCCGGATCGCGTGGACACCGAGCCAGATCAGGTACAGCGCGCCGGCCACCTTGACGATCACGAACGCCTGCTCCGACCGCTGTAGTAGCGAGCCAAGCCCGACGGCCACGCACGCTGCCACCAGGTAGTTGCCCGCGGCGTGGCCGCAGGCGGTGGCCAGCGCGGTACGCCGTCCGTGCGCCAGGGCCCGGCCCACGATGAAGAGCACCCCGGGTCCGGGGATGACGATCAGCACCAGCGACGCCAGCGCGAAGCCGAGCAGCTGTCCGGTCGAGATCAAGCCCGCACCAGCAGCTCGCGGCCGCCCTCGCGAAGCTCGCGCACCGAGCGCACGCCGAGCAGGTGCAGGGTCCGGGTGAACTGGCCGGCCAGGATGTCAAGCGCCTTGTCCACGCCCGTCTCACCGCCGGCCATCATCCCGTAGAGGTAGGCGCGCCCGATCGCGCAGGCGTCCGCCCCCAGGGCCAGCGCCACAGCGATGTCCGCACCGTGCCGGACGCCCGAATCCACCAGCACCGACACGTCCGGCCCCACCATGTCGCGGACGGAGGCGATCATGTCGACGGGTGGCGCCACCCGGTCCAGCTGGCGTCCGCCGTGGTTGGAAAGCTGCACGCCGTCCGCTCCCGCCGACACCGCGCGTGCCGCGTCCGCGGGCGACAGCGGGCCCTTGATGACCAGCTTCCCCGGCCAGCGCGAACGCAGCTCCGCGATGTCGTCCCAGCCGATGGACGGGTTGAACTTGCTGCCGGTCTCCCTGATCGACATCGCGTCGTGCCCGGCGAAGTTCGCGAAGTCGATGGCCTCGTTGCGCAGCATGTTGACCCAGTACGCAGGCCGGGCCGCGATGCTGGCCAGCGTCCGCACGGTGAGCTCGGGCGGTATGACAAGCCCGTTCCTCTCGTCCCTGGTCCGGTGCCCGGTGATGGGCGT
>Ga0302184_10001583_pt1 | contig 14652 bp, 12 predicted proteins | sample I_Palsa_N3_3_FD_200233 | JGI IMG/M metagenome (GOLD analysis project Ga0302184, IMG submission 200233) | Peat permafrost microbial communities from Stordalen Mire near Abisko, Sweden - I_Palsa_N3_3 | ecosystem: Environmental > Terrestrial > Soil > Palsa > Peat permafrost | place: Sweden...
GCCGCGGCCCGGCTGTTCGGCGGGCTGGAGGGCGCGCTGCGCGAGCCGGCGCCGGTCATGCTGGAGCTGGACACCCAGGGCGCGTTCCGGTTCCTGAAGGAGACCGGGCCGCTGCTGGCCGGGGCCGGGTTCGGGGTGCTGCTGCCGGACTGGGTGCGCCGGGCGCGGCTCGGGCTCAAGCTGACCACCCGGTCCCAGTCCAAGCCGGCCGCCTCGGCGGTCACCGCGGCCCGGTTCGGTCTCGGCGACCTGGTCGACTTCCGGTACGACCTGGCGGTCGGGGACCAGGTGATCGATCCGGCCGAGCTGGCCGAGCTGGCCCGGCTCAAGGTCCCGCTGGTCCGGCTGCGCGGCCAGTGGGTCGAGCTGGACGAGACGCACCTGAAGGCCGCGCTGAAGTTCCTGGAACGCCAGCAGGCGGGCACGATGACCGCCGCCGACGCGCTGCTAGCCGGGCTCGGACTGGCCCAGGGCGGCCCCGGCGGCGACGTCCCGCTGGCCGGTGTGGACGCCGACGGCTGGCTGGGCGACCTATTGTCCGGGCAGGCCGACCGGCGGCTGCCGCCGATGACCGCGCCCGCGGGCTTCGCCGGGACCCTGCGGCCCTACCAGGAGCGCGGGCTTTCCTGGCTGTCCTTCCTGGGCGAGCTGGGCCTGGGCGGCATCCTGGCCGACGACATGGGCCTGGGCAAGACGATCCAGCTGCTGTCGCTGATCGCCGCGCAGCCCCCGGAGTCGGGCCCGACGCTGCTGGTGTGCCCGATGTCGCTGGTCGGCAACTGGCAGCGGGAGGCGGCCCGGTTCACCCCGGACCTGCGGGTCCACGTGCACCACGGCGCCGACCGCCTAGACGGGGACTCCCTTGCCGCGGCCCTCGCCGAGACAGACCTGGTCATCACCAGCTACGGCGTGGCGACCAGGGACCAGGCCGCGCTGAGCACGCTGACCTGGGCGCGGGTGGTCTGCGACGAGGCGCAGAACATCAAGAACCACACCACCAAGCAGGCCCGGGCGATCCGGGCCCTGCCCGCCGCGACGCGGATCGCGCTGACCGGGACGCCGGTGGAGAACCGGCTGTCCGACCTGTGGTCGATCATGGAGTTCACCAACCCCGGCCTGCTCGGGCCGCCGGAGAAGTTCCGGGAGGACTACGCGATCCCGATCGAGCGGAACGGATCCGACGACGCCGCGCAGGCGCTGCAGCGCCTGACCCAGCCGTTCGTGCTGCGCCGCCTGAAGACCGACAAGACGATCATCTCCGACCTGCCGGACAAGCAGGAGATGAAGGTCTGGTGCAACCTCACCCCCGAACAAGCCAGCCTCTACGCGGCCACGGTCGCCGACATGCTGGCCCGGATCGAGGAGGCGACCGACGACATCAGCCGCCGCGGCCTGGTCCTGGCCACCATGGCCAAGCTCAAGCAGGTCTGCAACCATCCCGCGCACCTGCTCGGCGACGGCTCCCGGCTGCCCGGCCGCAGCGGCAAGCTGGCCCGGCTGGAAGAAATCTGCGACGAGATCGTGGCCGAGGGCGACAAGGCGCTGTGCTTCACCCAGTACGCCGAGTTCGGCAGGATGCTGCAGCCGCACCTGGCGGGCCGGCTCGGCTGCCCGGTGCTGTTCCTGCACGGCGGCACGCCGAAGCGGCAGCGCGACGCGCTGGTCGAGACGTTCACGTCGCTCGACGAGCCCGCCCTGTTCCTGCTCTCGCTGAAGGCCGGCGGCACCGGGCTCAACCTGACCGCGGCCAGCCACGTGATCCACGTCGACCGGTGGTGGAACCCGGCGGTGGAAGACCAGGCCACCGACCGGGCGTTCCGGATCGGCCAGCGGCGCAACGTCCAGGTGCGCAAATTCGTCTGCCTCGGCACGCTGGAGGAGCGCATCGACGCGATGATCGAGGAGAAGAAGGCCCTGGCCGAGCGGGTGGTCGGCACCGGCGAGAGCTGGCTCACCGAGCTGTCCGTCGCCGACCTGCGGACCGTGCTCGCCCTCTCGCCGGACGCGGTGAGCGAATGAGCGGGCGCTGGGAGGACTGGCCCCCCGCCAAGCCGATCCGGGTCGAGGGCGGCATCAAGGCCAAGAGCAAGCGCGGCGCGATCGGCGAGCAATGGTGGTCGCGGCGGTTCATCGGCGTGCTCGAGACGTACGGCATGGCCAGCAGGCTGGCCCGGGGCCGCAGCTACGCCCGGGCCGGACAGGTGCTCGACTTCGAACTGTCCCAGGGCAAGGTCAGCGCCCAGGTGCAGGGCTCCCGGGTCCGGCCCTACCAGGTCCGCATCGGGGTGCTCCCGCTCACCAAGGCCCAGTGGCGGCGGGTCAGGGAGCGGCTGGCCAGCCAGGCCCTGTTCCGGGCCAAGCTGCTGGCCGGCGAGATGCCGCACGAGATCGAGGACGTGTTCGCCGAGTGCGGCACGCCGCTGTTCCCCCGGTCATCCGGGGACCTGGACATGCACTGCAGCTGCCCGGACTGGGGCGTGCCGTGCAAGCACCTCGCGGCGGTCTGCTACGTGCTGGCCGAGGAGTTCGACCGCGACCCGTTCGCGATGCTGGCCTGGCGCGGCCAGGCCCGGGACGAGCTTCTCGCGGCGCTGCGCGAACTCCAGGGGGCGCGGTCCGGCCCGGCCTCGGACGCGAGCGCCGTGGCCCTGCTCCTCGACACTCCCGCCGCGCCGCTGGCCGAGTCCCTGGCCGACTTCTGGTCCCCTCGGCTGAGCCCGGCCCGGCTGCGTGCGCTGTCCGCCCCGGCCGTTCCGTCAACTCCTGACCTGCTGCTACGGATGTTCCCGCCGCCGCCGGTACCGGTCCGGGGTCAGGACCTGGCCGAGATCTTGACCCCCGCCTACCACCGGCTCGCCGCCGACGAGGAGCCTCCGCCCGCCTTGGAAACCCGCTAGCCTTCATCCCCGAAGCGCATCGCGCGCACTGCAATCAGGGTGGGGGACTCCGACGTGGCGCAGCCGACCGGCGTAGCGGTGCCTGCTGCCCGGTCCGGGGCCGGCATCGCCCGCGGCGCGGTCCTGATCGCCGGGCTCACCATCGTGTCCCGGGTCCTGGGGCTGGTGCGCACCCTGGTGTTTTCGCAGAGCATCGGGGCCGGCTGCCTGGGCACCGCGTACGTCACCGCCAGCCAGGTGCCGAACCTGGTCTACGAGCTCGTCCTGGGCGGCGCGCTGACCAGTGCCATGGTCCCGGTCCTGGCTCGCTCGGCGGAACGGGCCGCGGATGACCCGGCCGAGCACGCGCGCGTCGGCCAGATCACCTCGGCGCTGCTGACCTGGTCGGTCGTCATCTTGGTGCCGCTGTGCCTGGTCATCGCGGCGGTCGCCGAGCCGGTCGCCTCGCTGCTCAACCCGGCCAACGCCAACGCGGCCTGCCCGCGCGCCGACATGGTCGCCACCACCGCCAGCATGCTCCAGGTGTTCGCCCCCCAGGCCCTGCTGTACGGGCTCTCGGTGGTGCTATACGGCCTGCTCCAGGCGTACCGCCGGTTCGCCGGCCCGACCATCGGGCCGGCCATCTCCAGCCTGGTGCTGATCGCGGCCTTTCTCTCCTTCGTGCCGCTGGCCAAGGGGCTGCCGCTGGCCCGGCTGCCGCTGCAGGCCGAGCTGGTCCTGTCGGCGGGCACCACGCTGGGGGTGGCGGCCCTGGTCCTGGTGGGCGTGCTGCCGACCTGGCGGCTGCACCTGCGGTTGCGGCCCACCCTGCGGTTCCCGGCCGGGGTGGCGCGCCGGTCCGGCGGCCTGGCCCTGGTCGGCGTGGTCGAGCTCATCACGATCGACCTGGCCACCCTGGTGGCCATCGCGCTGGCCAACGGACGGGGAGCCACCGGCGCGATCGTCATCTTCAACTACGCCTCGCAGGTGTTCAACACCGTGGCCGCGGTGCTGGCCCTGTCCGTCGTCATCAGCGCGTTCCCCGTCCTGTCCGCCCGGGACGGGCCGGTGTTCGCCCGGACCTGCGCCGGCTCGACCCGCGCGGTCCTGCTGCTGTCCTGGCTGGGCACGGCGCTGATCGCGGCGATCGCGGTCCCGGCCGCGCACGTCCTGGCCCAGCAGCCGGGTCAGGTCCCGGAACTGGTCGAGGCCTTCGCCCTCTTCGCCCCCGGGATCGCGGGCACCGTGGTGGCCGCCAACCTGACCCGCGTCATGCTGGTCATCGGCCGGCTCAAGATCGCGGCCGGGGCGGTGGCCGGAAGCTGGCTCCTGGTCATCGTGGCCGACGTGGCCCTGGCCGAGCTCGTCCCGGCCCGCCTCGTGGTCGCCGCCCTGGCCCTAGGCAACACCATCGGCCAGACCGTGGTCGCCGTCCCGCTGATCCTGCTGACCCGCCGGATATGCGGCCCGGCCGCCGTCGAGGGCTCCGGCCACGCGATGCTGGCCGGCCTGGCCGCCGGCGCAACCGGATCCGCCGTCGGCGTGGCCGTGAGCCTGGCCGCCTCCGGCGGCGGCAAGCTGCAGGCCTCCGGGCTGGCCGTCCTTGCGGCGGTCTGCGCCACGGTCGCCTTCGCCGCCGTCGCCCTCCTGCTAGACCGCGGCGACCTCAGGTCCGTCGCGGGCCGGCTCCGGCGGACCGTCCGGCCCTAGGACGGCGCCCAGACGCGGCGCATGGCCTCGGGCAGGCCCCACCAGCCCAGCGCGGTCAGGCAGTCCTCGTCGTCGATCGCGCCCAGGACCTGCCACAGCGAGGTGACGGGCAGGAACAGCCCCTCCATCCCGAGCTCGTCGAACTCGGGGTCGTCGTCGTCGAGTTCGCCGAGGTCGTAGTCGTCCGCGCCGCCCTCCTCGTCCGCGGCCCCCTCGTCGGGGTCGTAGTCGCGGACGTACCCGGCTAGGTCGGCGGCCGACGCCGACGTACCCGGTCCGCCGGTGGCGAGCGCGGTGATCACCGCCAGCCAGTCGAAGTGATCGATGGCGCAGATGGCGGCGACCGCGCTGTCGGTCTCGTTCAGCTCGCCGTCGCCCTCGGTCTCGTCCGGTCCGGCCCAGTCGTCCGTCCCTTCCGGCGACGCCACCCCGGCGGCCACCCGCAGCCACAGTTCGGCGTCGTCGGCGGGCAGGTCCGCGGCCTGCATGCCACTGCACTCGATCAGCAGCTGACCGGGCCAGCCGGGCCGGGCGATGTACTCGCGCAGCCGGGCGCTGGCCGTCCGCAGATCCTCGGCCGGCACCGGCCGGTCACCGACCTGGTCCAGCAGATCGCCGACGGCGGCCAGCGCCTCGGCGTCAGCGGCGTCCCATTCGGCCAGGAACTCCTCGTCCTTCTCGTCGAGCAGCACGTCCATCGGCACCCGGCCGTCGGGCAGCGGCGAGGTCATCCACCGTTCCTGCACGGCGATGTAGGCCCGGCAGGCCAGCGGGTCGCCCGCCGACAGCAGGTCGGGATCGATCTCGCCCGCGGCGAGCTGATCCTCCAGATGGTTGACCAGCCGGGTGTGCATCTCCGCGGCCAGCTGGCTGCGCTCGGACTGCTCGTCCCAGACGTGCAGGCCGATGATCCCGTTCGGCTCGGTACCGGTGGCTTCCAGCCAGGTCCGGACGTCCCCGACCGTGGCGTCGCTGTCGTTGATCTTCTGCAGGACGGCCTCGGACGACGACCAGAACAGGGCGGACAGCGGATTGCCCGCGGCGAGCATCCCGCGCCGGATGGCGGGCAGCGAGCCGAGGGCGTCGGCCGACGGCACGGTAAGCAGCGCGAGCGCGACATCGCGCCTGGTCAGTTCGCTGAGCGGCCGGGCGGCCAGCTCGGCCACGCGATCGGCGTCAAGGTTCACGCCTCGCAGCTTAGAGCAGTTCGCGCCCACCCAGGTAAGGTCGCAGCACTTCGGGGACCGAGACCTGCGCTTGCTCGGTCTGGAAGTTCTCCACCAGCGCGGCCAGGATCCGCGGGGTAGCGACCGCCGTGTTGTTCAGCGTGTAGGCGAACCGCACCGTGCCGTCCGTGTCGCGGTACCGCACGTTGGCCCGGCGCGCCTGCCAGTCGAGCAGGGACGAGCAGCTGTGCGTCTCGCGGTACGCCCCGAGCGACGGCATCCACGTGTTGACGTCGTTCATCCGGTACTTGCCCGCGCCCATGTCCCCGGTGGAGCACTCCACCACCTCATACGCCAGGCCGAGCCCCTGCAGCAGCTGCTCGGCCGTGCCCAGCAGCTCCTCGTGCCAGCCGTCGGACTCGGCCAGGTCGGCGGCGCAGATGACGAACTGCTCGACCTTCTCGAACTGATGGACCCGCAGCAGTCCGCGCACGTCGCGCCCGGCGCTGCCGGCCTCCCGCCGGAAGCACGGCGAGATCCCGGCGTACCGGATCGGCAGCTGCTTGTGGTCGAGGATCTCGTCGGCGTGGAAGCGGACCAGCGCGACCTCGGCCGTCCCGGCCAGATACAGGTCGTCGGCCGGGATGGCGTAGGTCTCCTCGCGGTGCGCGGGGAACTGGCCGGTGCCGATCAGCGCCTCCTCGCGGACCAGGGACGGCACGCTGACCAGCGTAAAGTCCTTGCCGCGGAGCAGGTCAAGGGCGTAGGAGTGGACCGCGCGCTCGAGCAGCACCATGTCCCCGGTGAGCGCGTAGGCGCGTTCCCCGGACACCTTGCGGGCCCGGGCGAAGTCGGCCCAGCCGCGCTGCTCCAGCAGGTCGACGTGGTCCAGCGGCCGGAAGCCGAAGTCGGGCGGCTCCCCGAAGCTCCTGATCGTCACGTTCGCCGACTCATCGGGCCCGACCGGTGCGCCCGGCCACGGGATGGTCGGGGTCAGCAGCATCAGCGCGTTCAGCTTCTCGTTGGTCTCGGCGACCTGCTCGCGAAGGCGCTTGACCGTGTCGTTCAGGCCTCTCAGGTAGACCCTGCGCTCCTCGTCCGCCGGCCCGCCCGCCGAACTCTTCCTGAGCGCCTGGGTATCGTCCAACTGGTGCTGGAGCTCGCGACTGGCCTGGTCGAGCTTGAGCAGCTCGTCCACGTCCAGGTTGATGCCCTTGACCCGGACCGCGTCCTTCACCGCGTCCGGGTTCTCCCTGATGAATCGCTTATCCAGCATGGCAAAACGCTACCAGCAGCGCCCGCTGCGTCGCCTCGCATAATCGCCTGGGGGTGCTCGCATACCGTGGGATGCGTGCTGCTGACCAACCATGTCCTGTCCGGCGCGCTGATCGGCGCCCTGGTCCGCCGTCCGGCGCCGGCCTTCGCGGTCGGCGTGGCCTCGCATTTCGTGCTCGACGCGTTGCCGCACTGGGGCGACTGGGGCAGCAACCGCCGGTTCCTCCAGGTGGCGGTGCCCGACGGGCTGATCGGCCTGGCTGCGATGGGGACCGTCGCGGCGCTGGCCCCGGCCGCGCGCCGGCCGGCCGTGCTGGCGGGCATGCTCGGAGCGGCGCTGCCCGACGTGGACAAGCCGGCCAAGCAGTTCCTCGGCTGGTCGCCGTGGCCCGGGCCGGTCGACCGCTTCCACATCCGCATCCAGCGGGAGGCCTCGGGCCGGGCTCACCTCGAACTGCTGGCCGCGAGCGCGTTCGCCGCCGCCGCGTTCGCCGCGCTCCGCCAGCCGAAGCCCGTGCCAGCCTAAGCCCGCGGCGGGTAGCGCAGTCCGACCAAGGCGGCCAGGTCGCCGAGGGTGAGCTCGAACATCGGCGCCGGATCCTCCAGCGCGAACCTCATGTGGCCGAACACCTCCATCGCCACCGCGCCGTACAGCACCGTCCAGCAGCGCAGGAAGGTGAGCACCGCGCCGACCGGAATGTCGGTCCCCAGCGCGTCGCGGTAGCGGGTGAGCTGGCCGGCCAGGCCCGGATCGATGTCCGCGGCCTCGGGCACCGGGAACGGCGCCTTACTCCAGAGCTCCAGAAACAGCGTGAAGAAGGTTCCCGCGAAGGCCAGCGCGCACTCGTCGGCGATGTCGTACCGCCCGTCGTCCAGGCCGGGCAGCGGCACGCCGAACAGCAGGCTGAACTCGGCCCGGTGGTTCAGCGACCAGCGCCGGAACTCCTGGCAGGCCGCGACCATCTTGGCCGTGAGCGTGACCGCCGGATCGGGCGCCTCGGCCATCGCGTCCGCGGCCTGGATGGCCTGGTGGATGTCGGCCCCGAGCTCGGTGAAGATGCCCGCGCAGATGTGCCTGACCAGTTCGTCACGGTTGTCGAAGTAGCGGTACAGCCCCGGCGCGGTCATCCCCATCTCCCGGGCGATGGCCCGCAGCGTGATCGCGTCCGGGCCGCTGTCCACCAGCAGCCGTCGCGCGGTCGCGATGATCTCCTCGGCGGTCGCCGCGCGCAGCCGGTCGCGACGGGACGGCGCGTCCCCGACCTCTGCCGCCTGGGTCACAGCTGCCTCCCTTACCTAAGCCACTTGAGATGCTAATCCCCTTGACAGGCGTAAACACTGTATGCGAAGTTAGCGATGTAATCAGTTTACATCGTTTACTTGAGTAATCAAGGGAAACGCATGGCTCGGGAGGCAGCTATGTTCGAGGCTTGGGGACGGGCCGTGTCCCGCAGGCGCCGGCTCACGCTGGTCATCACGTTCTTGTTCGTGGCCTTCGCCGGGGCCTGGGGGACCGGCGTATTCGGCAAGCTCTCGTCCGGCGACAACTTCACCCCGCCGTCCAGCCCCAGCCAGCGCGAGGCCACCGCGGCCGAGCAGGTCTTCGGCCGGAACGACGCCGACGTCGTGGTGCTGTACCGCAGCGCCACCATGACCGTCACCGACCCCGCCTACCGGCAGGCGGTCACGACCGCGCTGAGCGCCCTGCCCCGCGCCGACGTGGCCCGGGTGAGCACGTACTGGTCCACCGGATCGCCCAGCCTGGTCAGCACCGACCGGCACTCCACCTACGCGGTGCTCCAGCTCACCGGGGCCGATGACGCCGCCCGACATCAGACCTACGGCGCGATCAAGAACGAGCTGACCCCGGCCAGCCTGGCCGCCGACGGGGTGACCGCCCGGGTCGGCGGGAACGTGGCCACGGAGGTGGCCATCAACAACGAGGTCACCGCCGACATCGCCAAGGCCGAGGGCTTCTCCATGCCGGTCCTGCTGATCTTGCTGACGGTGATCTTCGGCAGCCTGGCCGCGGCCAGCCTGCCCCTGGCCATCGCCGGCGTGGGCATCCTGGGCTCGTTTACCGTGCTGCGCCTGCTCACCATAGCCACCACGGTGTCGATCTACTCGCTCAACATCACCACGATCCTGGGCGTCGGCCTGGGCATCGACTACGGGCTCTTCATGGTGACCAGGTTCCGGGAGGAACTGCACCGCCAGCCCACGGTCGAGCAGGCCGTCGCCCGGACCGTCGCGACCGCGGGGCGGACCGTCGCGGTGTCGGGCGTCACGGTCGCGCTCGCATTGACCAGCCTGATGCTGTTCCCGGTGGACTTCCTGCGCTCGATGGGGTACGGCGGGGTGGCCACGGTCGCGGTGGACGTGGCGGCCGCGCTGACCGTGCTGCCCGCGCTGCTGGCCGTCCTCGGCCACCGGGTCAACGCGCTGCGGATCCGCCGCTCGGTCCAGCGCCCGCCGCGGGACGAGACCAGCGGCGCCTGGTACCGGCTGGCCCGCAGCGTCATGCGCCGGCCGCTGGTCTACGTCGCGGTGATCACGATCGCGCTGCTCGCCCTGGCCGCGCCGTTCCTGCGCATCTCCTGGGGCGGCACCGACGCCCGGACGCTACCGGCCGCCTCGACCGTCCGGCAGGTCACTGAGGCGCTGGACAGCCAGTTCCCGGTCAACTCGACCGACCCGATCGAGGTGCTCATCACCGGGGCGGACCCCGCACTGGCCCCCTACCTGCAACACATCGACGCCATCCCCGGCGTGACCGGGGCCCAGGTCACCGGGGCCAAGGACGATGCCATCCGGGTCGACGTCGGGTACACGCCGGCCCCCGTATCGTCCGCCGCGCGGCACATCGTGACCCAGATCCGGGCCCTCGCGCCGCCGGCCGGGGCCACCGTGCTGGTCGGCGGGACCACCGCCGGGCTGGTCGACGAGCTCGCCAGCCTCGGCTCCACCCTGCCGTGGATGGCGCTGCTGGTCTGCCTGTCGACGTTCGTGCTGCTGTTCCTGGCCTTCGGGTCGGTGGTCCTGCCCCTGAAGGCGATCGTCATGAACGTGCTCTCGCTGGGCGGGACGTTCGGCGTCGTGGTCTGGATCTTCCAGTGGGGCCACCTGTCCGGCCTGCTGCGGTTCACGCCGACCGGATCCATCGACCCGACCATGCCGATCCTCATGCTGGCCATCATCTTCGGCCTGTCCATGGACTACGAGGTGTTCCTGCTGTCCAGGATCCGGGAGCGGTACGACCAGACCGGCGACAACACCCTGGCCATCGCGGCCGGCCTGCAGCGCACCGGCGGCCTGATCACCAGCCTGGCCCTGCTGCTGATCATCGTGGTGGCCGCGTTCTCGGCGTCCGGCATCACGTTCATCAAACTGCTGGGCGTGGGCATGATCGTCGCCCTGCTGGTGGACGCGACGGTGGTCCGGATCCTGCTGGTGCCGGCCACGATGCGCCTGCTCGGCCGGGCCAACTGGTGGGCGCCGCGCCCGCTGCGCCGCCTGTACGCCAGGTACGGGATCAAGGAGGACACCCCGGCGCCGGTCCAGGTGCCGGCCGGCGCGGAGAGCTGACCGGGACCGGTACAGTGCTATCCCGAGGAGGCCGAGATGAACCAGCCCGTGGCTGTGCCGGAAGTGCTGTCGACGGACCTGCCCGCCGGGGCGTTCCTGCTGGACGTGCGCGAAGACGACGAGTGGGCCGCCGGGCACGCCCCCGGCGCGCTGCACATACGGCTCGGCGAGCTCGGCGCGCGGACGGCCGAGCTGCCCGGCGACCGTGAGGTGTACGTGATCTGCCGCACCGGCAACCGGTCCGCGTACGCGACCCAGGCCCTGGTCGGCGCCGGCCTGCACGCGATCAACGTGGCCGACGGCATGACCGGCTGGGCCGTCGCCGGCCGGCCGATGCTCAGCGAGGACGGCGGCGAACCCTTCGTTGCCTAGATGAGTCGAGGCTACATCAGCCCCGTATAGGAGGGGCCGGGGATCACGATGACCCCCGGCCCCGCTAGGACCCGGCCAGTGTTAGCTGCAGGCCCTCTCCATCGCGGCGTGGGCGGCGTGGGCGGCGGTCTTGGCGGCCTCGGCCCGGACGAGCGCGATCTTCAGCGCGGCGTCGGCGGTGAGGAGCTTACCGATGTCCTTCGACGTCACGGCGAGCGCGGGCAGCCCGAGCGCGGGAATCAGCTTGCTGGTCACGATGTCTAGGACCACGCCTACCTGCGCGGCCTCGGCGGACTCGACTGCGGCGGCCCGCTGGAAGAAGCGGTCGGCGAGGTCGGAGTTGATGTCGCTGACCTCTGGGTCCAGGGAGTTCAGGAAGATCTTCTTGATCCGTCCCAGGCTTGCCTCGGCGATGTTCCCCGGGATCTCGACGACCGCGTGGTGCAGGGCGCGGATGTCCTGGCTGACCCGGGCGGCGTCGTCCTCGCTGGCTGACTGCGCGTCCTTGAGGTCTGCCTGGGCGGCGTCGTTGGCTGCGGTTGCGGCGGCGCAGGCGGCCGCTGCCGTCGGCACCGCGTTGCGGGCCAGGCCCCAGCTGCCGTTGTCCGGCGACTCACTGCCGGTCTGGGTCCATGTGCCAGAGACGGCTCCGGCCGAGCTGATGGTGCCGGTGTACGTCCGCGTGCCCTGGATCGAGCCCGTCGGATAGGCGAAGGTAAACGTGATGTCGTCGCCGCTGACCGTGCCGGACACCGATCCGCTGGTGGGGTAGTAGCTGTCATCCAGCGTCCCGCTGAGGGTGCTTCCGCTCTGGACGAAGGTCACGCTGTATACGAAGTCGGTGCCGTCATAGGTGACGTCAACGCTGTTATCGCCGCTCACGTCCCACCGAGTCGAGTCAGGGACCATGACGGCGCCGGCGGTCCTCTGCGCCGCAAGGCTGACCGGCGCTGCGGCAGCGTACCCGGCCCCGCTCACGACCATAGCCACCGCTGCACAGCAGGCACATAGCGTCACCTTGAGGCCATGTCCCATCCAGCGGAATTGCCCGCTGCCGGTTGCCTCGAAGGACTGCCTTTGCGGTCCGCCGTCAGAAGGGGCGGGAAATCCCGGCTCGCGGCCGGGGAATTCCGTGTTGCTTGGTGAGCGCTCCATTTCTTGCGCTCCGTCCTGTGAGGGGTGGCGATTCATCGGGATCATCACTTTCTGTATCCGGTCTTGCTGATGGCCGGCTGTGGCTCTTAAAAGGGACGCTAAGGGGCATCGGGATCAGCCACCACGAAGAACTACCCACGGAAAGACCCGCAGTTTTGACGGGGGTCAAAGCGCAGGCCGCCGGCGGCTGGCACGCCGCGGGGGTGCCCGCCGGACGGCCGACCGACAGCTGAATCAGCCGAGCGGCGAGTGCCATCATCAGAGGAAACGCACCTGCATCGCTCGGGGTGGTGATCGGTAAGTCGGTCGGCATCCCGGCCACGGGCGTTCCAAGATCATTGACGGGTTAGGTCACGGTTCGTAGCGGGACGTTGAAATCTGGTCATGAGCGGCGTGGCGCGCAACCTCGCCACCGGCGCACTCCGCCTGGCCGGGCGCACCGGCATCACCGAGGCCACCCGATGGGCCGCACGCTCCATGGACCGGCCCTTCACCATCCTCGGACTCACATAATTGCGTCGTGCAGGACCAACGCCGATGATTGCCTTATGCGGGTGGTCCATGACGATGAGTACCCGGAATTCATCAGGCGGCTGCGCGAGCAGGCCAGGCGCGACGCCGACGAACTCGTGCCGAGGCCTGGATTTCCGGTCTACGGGCTCGCCGCGCCGTCGCTGACCCCCGCCGTCGTGTCGGAGACCACGCGGGCCAACGGGGAGTGGACGCTGATCACGCTGACTTACGGCCGGCCGGAAGACGCGCCGGCCGGGCCATATGTCACGGTCACCACGCTCGCCGTTTCCCCGGATGCTGACAAGCCCGGGTTCGAGACCGGGATGCCGGCGGGGCGGCACGGAACTGGCGTGGAGGGCGAACTGCGGCTCGCGGTCGAGCGCGAGCAGGACAGGGCCGGCTTGGAGGCTGGCGACGCCGGGCATGACGGTCCGGCGGCTGAGCCGGCCGTGATCGCGCGCGAAACGCTCCCGGACGGCGAGGCGCTCGTCGTCCGGCAGGGGATCGTGTGGGCCGCGCGGCTGCTGCCCGGCGAGGCGCGGGTTGCCGTGACGGTGGTAGGCCGGGGCATATCACCGGATTCGGTGCGCCTGGAGCAAGTGCCCAGCCTGCGGCCGCTCATCCAGGCGCGGAGCGAGGAACTCATCAGGCGCATCGAGCGGAACCGCGGGAAGCTGCGCCCTTCGCTGCCGGTGCCCGACCTCCCGCCGGCCGAAGGGGTCGCGGCGCTGCGGGCGCTCGCCGACCACACGCTCGCCACCCACGCGGAGATCCGGGCGTCGCGCGGGATGGGGCGCCGTCCCGGCCTCGGGCCACCGGGCCTGCACTCGGCGCTGTGGCAGCGGGCCATCAGGGAGCGGCAGCAGCTGGCCGCACAGGACCAACGCGCCGCTGAGGACGTGGTGACCTCGGCCGTTAACCATCTCGTGCACCTGGACTCGGAGGCGGCGTGGTTCACCGCGGACGCGCGGCTGCGCGAGGCCGCGATCGACGAGACGCTCCGGTACGCCATGCTCGATGACCGGGTGCCCAGCGAGCGCGCCCAGTACCTATGGGCCCGCTACTGGGCCTTGCGCACCAGCCTGAGCCGCCGCTTTGACCTTGAGCCTGGCGAGCACCTGGCGCGTGCGGCCCCGGACCATGAGACGTTCGAGGCTAACTGGAACGCCGCCTGGGAGGCGTGGTCGGCGAACGCCTGACTCGCGTGTGACAGGTGAGGCCATAGATCCCACCCGAACCTCATCCTCGTGTCCTTCCGGTAAGCGACAGCAAGACGGGCCCCATCCACGCCCGGCCACACCCGCGCAGGCACGCATACCAGCACGACTCACAACTGACGCGGCCATCGTGCCCTGGACGATCGGGTCCGCGCGAGTTCGACCAGCCTGACCCGCCCCAGCCAGGACACGATCGCCACCGGCCACACCAGCACCGCGACGACCAGGATGACGAGCACGTCCGCCAGGCTGTCGTACAAGACGGGAATGGTCAGGACGAGACTGGGCAGGAGCCCGGCCGCTACCAGCCCCGCGACCCGGCGGCCCGCGGGGCCGCGCACGCGCGTGACGGCTACCGCCAGCGCGATCGCCAGGACGCCCAGCAGGCGGAAGGCAAGATCTCCCACCGGCGCGGCCGGGTGCACCAGCTGAACGATCGAGGGGAACCCGAAGCCTGCGGACAGGCCCGCGATCATCAGGCAGGCCCGCCGCCACCCCACGACCGCCAGGCCCCGCCGCGGGCCGGGGGACAAGGCCAGCGAGCACGCCGCCAGGCTGGCCAGGACGACAGGGACGTCACCGGCCGAGCCCAGGAACTGCAGAAGCCCTCCGGGCGGGAACACGCAGCTGCCAGAACGGAAGCCTCGCGGACCAGGTTGCATACCTGGCTCCCAGTCCCAGGGCGATGAGGATGAACACCACCGCCGGGGCGATCAGGCTTACGACGGCCAGGGCGTCCTGCCCGGCGTCGGCGGCCAGCCAGCCGGGGATCCGGCGGACCCG
>Ga0302184_10001585_pt1 | contig 14632 bp, 11 predicted proteins | sample I_Palsa_N3_3_FD_200233 | JGI IMG/M metagenome (GOLD analysis project Ga0302184, IMG submission 200233) | Peat permafrost microbial communities from Stordalen Mire near Abisko, Sweden - I_Palsa_N3_3 | ecosystem: Environmental > Terrestrial > Soil > Palsa > Peat permafrost | place: Sweden...
GCGGGAGTTCGTTGCGTCTTATCGTGCTCATGAGGCTGGTGTTGATCATGAGCTGGTGGTTCTCGCTAACGGGGTGGGGGTGGATGGTTTCGATGCGTCGCTCAGTGAAGCTGGGTTGTTGGCTGAGTTGGAGGGTGTCGAGCATCGGCTGATCGTGTTGGAGCGGCCTGTGCTGGATCTCGTCGCATACGCGCAGGCCGCCAGGCGGCTCGAGCACTCGCGCCTGTGCTTTCTGAACTCGCACAGTCGGATCCTCGCTTCGGGGTGGCTCGATCATTTGGACCGGGCACTGGCAGAGCCTGGAACAGGCCTGGTGGGCGCAACCGGCTCCTGGGCGAGCCTCTACTCCTATGGCCTGCTGCAGGCCGGCCTGCCGAGCGCCTACGGTCACATCTACGGCGATCGGCGCGCGACTCTGCGCGAGTTTGCCGAGCTCGACGCGCAGCGCACCGGTGTCTCCCAAACCGTTCGAGGGCCGCGTCGCTGGGCATACACGGCCGTGGCGCTCGCCGGCACGTTCGTCGGGTTTGGGCGCTTTCCCGCTCCTCACCTACGCACGAACGCCTTGATGATCGACCGCGAGGTTCTCAGGCGCCTGGAGGCGCCGTCGCTGCGCCGCAAGGTCGACAGTCACCGTCTGGAGAGCGGCCGCGCAAGCGTCACCCGCCAAGTCGAGCGCCTCGGTCTGCGCGCGGTGGTGGTCGACCGCGCCGGGCGCACCTACGAGCACGAGGACTGGCCTGGCAGCGAGACCTTTTGGCAGGGAGCTCAGGAGGGCCTGCTCGTGGCCGACAACCAGACCGAGGACTATCGCCTGGCCGGCGCGGGCCGCCGTCTGCTGCTCTCCCGCTACGCGTGGGGTGAGCAGGCAGCGCCTCGGTGAGCGCTAGCCTGCCGGTCATGTTCGTGTTATCGGCCTGCTCGCGACCGGGAGGATCGCGGTGAGCCGCGTTTTGGTGACCGGCGCGAGCGGATTCATCGGCAGCCATGCGATCAGAGCCCTTGCCCGGGAAGGCCACGAGATCCACGCGGTCGCACGTCGTGCGCCGGCCGGCAGCGATCTCCTGAGTTGGCACGAGGCTGACCTGTTGGATCCACGGGCGAGCACGGCGCTGATGAAGAGTGTTCGCCCCGAGCGGCTGCTGCATCTCGCGTGGTACGCCGAGCATGGACGCTTTTGGAGCGCGCCGGAGAACCTTCGCTGGGTCGAGGCCTCGCTCGCCCTGCTACGCGCCTTCGCCTCGGTCGGGGGAGAACGGGCGATCCTGGCCGGGACCTGTGCCGAATACGACTGGACCGCGCTCGACCGGTCCGGTGCGCAGGCGGGCACGCCGCCGCGCTGCGAGGAGACGCGGACGCCGATGGTTCCACATACGCTTTACGGCGCGAGCAAGTACGCCATGTACCTGGTGGCTGAGCGCTTTGCCGAGACGGTGGGCATCGAGCTGGCGTGCGGTCGTGTGTTCTTCCTGTACGGACCGGGCGAGCAGTCCGGGCGACTCGTGCCGTCGATCGCGAGATCTCTGCTCGCGGGGGAGCCGGTGCTGACGAGCGACGGAGAGCAGATCCGCGACTTCATGCACGTGGAGGATGTGGCGGCCGGCTTTGCGGCGCTGCTCGCCGGTGACGTGCGGGGACCGGTCAACCTCGCCTCCGGCGAGGCCGTTGCGGTCCGCACGGTGGTGGAGATGCTCGCGCGTAACGTCGGTGCTCCGGAGCTCGTGCGCTGGGGGGCGCTCCCCCGCGGCGCCGCGGATCCGGACGTGCTCCTGGCCGATGTCGGACGTCTACATAAAGAGGTCTCCTTCAGCCCGAAGATCGGCTTGGCCGAGGGGCTGGCGGGCACGGTCGATTGGTGGCGGGAGCATCCCGAGGCGCTTGTGCGTGCTGGGCGGCGATGATCGCTGTTGTTCATCTGGTGTGGGGTCCGTTGGGGGTTGGGCCGGTGCGGGAGTTTGTTGCGTCTTATCGTGCTCATGAGGCTGGTGTTGATCATGAGCTGGTGGTTCTCGCTAATGGGGTGGGGGTGGAGGGTTTCGATGCGTCGCTCAGTGAAGCTGGGTTGTTGGCTGAGTTGGAGGGTGTCGAGCATCGGCTGATCGTGTTGGAGCGGCCTGTGCTGGATCTCGTCGCATACGCGCAGGCCGCGCGGTTGTTGGAGCACGAGCAGCTGTGCTTCCTGAACTCCTACAGCGTGATCCTCGCGGACGGCTGGCTGGGGCGGCTGGCGGATGCACTACGGGAGCCGGACGTCGGGCTGGTCGGGGCCAGCGCCAGCTGGGAGAGCCAGGCGGAGTGGGTGCGCGGACGCGTCCGGCATTGGCCACAGCAGCTCGCCGGGTTGCCTAGTGCCCGGCGCGACTATCCCCGCTTTCCCAATCCCCACATCCGCACCAGTGCGTTCATGCTCGACCGGCTCGCGCTGGTGGAGATGGGTCTCGATCAGGCTGCCGACAAGCGCGCGACCTATCTGCTCGAGAGTGGCCGGCAGAGCATCACTCGCCGGATCCAGGAGCGTGGTTTGCGCGCGACGGTCGTGGGGCGCGACGGCCAGATCTACGATGTCGAGGCGTGGCCTGATAGCCATACGTTCCGAAGCGGAGAGCAGGAGAACCTGCTGGTTGCGGACAACCAGACGGAGGATTATCGGACGGCTTCCCCGCACCGTCGCCGGCGCTTCTCGCGCGATAGCTGGGGTGCGCAGGGCAGGCGGCTGAGCGCACCGGGAAAAGCGGGAGATGGGTGACTGTGGCGCCGGCTGTGGGGTTTGCGCTCATGGTCGAGGAACGTTCCGGCGCAGCGACAGCGAATCGCGGAACGTGATCGTCGCGTCGATCGCCTCCGCCGGCGGGCGCGGATGGCGCTCCATCCCGCGGGCCGCTCGCCAGCCTGCCAGGCGCCCGCGCAGTGCCGCCAAATCGCGCGTGAGGACGGCGTCGCCGGACACGACGAGCGTCTCGGTGAGCAGCGTTCGTGGCGCGAACCGGCCGCGCAGCACGCCGTAGCGGCGCAGCAGGTAGCCCCGGCTGAAGCCCGCTAGACGGCGCTGCCCGGCGGAGCCCCGGCCGAAGGTCGCAGAGCCCAGGTGCACGCCGATCGCCTCAGGTGCGGACGTGGTCTCCCATCCCGCCTGACGCAGCCGCCAGGCGAGGTCGAGGATCTCCATGTAGGCCCGGATCGACTCGTCCAGGCCGGCAACCTGCTCCCAGGCGGCGCGCCGGTAGGCGGCGGCCGTGCCCTCGGGACCGGTGAGCGCTGGTTGCTGCTCACGGGCGCGCCCGGGGGCGAGACCCTGCAGGCGGGGAAAGCCCGCGAGCGTCACATCAGTCGTGACACCGACACTGTCGATCGCCCGCTCGTCCGGCGTCAACAGGACGGTCGCGACCGAGCCCAGCTGCGGGTCGCGCTCCAGCGGCCCGATCAGATGCTCGAGGCAGTCCGGGCGCAGGTCGACGTCGTTGTTCATAAGCACGATGTGCTCGCCCCGTCCTGCCGCCACCCCGAGGTTGACGGCCCGGGTGAAGGCGTGGTTGTGCTCGAGCGCAAGGACCTGGACCTCGGGCCAGTCCCGGGCCAGGGACTCCCGTGTCTCATCCGTCGAGCCGTTGTCCACCACGATCACGTGGTGGGGCGCCGTCTGAGCAGCTAGGTGCGCCAGGCAGCTCGAGGTCAGCTCGTAGTGGTTATAGGCGGGGACGACGACATCGATCGAGGCGCTCACGGCGGCTCATGCTAGTGAGCGAGGCTCGTGCCGCGTGTCTGTGGAGCTAGCCTTGCGGGACTTTGCGCACGGCCCAACCCCACATCGGCCTGAACCTGATCTTCCTCGTGCCTGGCGAGACCGGTGGCATGGAGGTCGCGGCGCGCGAGCTGATCCCGGCGCTGCTCGAAGAGGCGCCACCCGAGATGCGCTTCACGGCGTTTATCAACCGCGAGGCAGCAGCCGCCAAAGACGGTCCGTGGGGAGAGCTGTTGCCGGCGGTGACGGTGCCGGTGAACGCGCGCAACCGCGTGCAGTGGGTGCTCGGCGAGCAGACGCTGCTGCCGGCCGCGGCGATGCGCGCGCGTGTCGATCTCGTGCACAGTCTCGCGAGCACCGCGCCGCTGTGGGGGCGCTTTCGCCGGGTCGTGACCGTGCACGACCTGATCTACGCGCGCTTTCCCGAGGCGCACGCGGGCATCCGCGACAAGGGCATGAAGGTGCTCGTGCCCCAGGCGGCGCGTCGCTCCGACAGGGTGATCGCCGATTCGCTGAGCACGCGCGAGGACCTCGTGCAGATCCTCGGCGTGCCGGCCGCGAAGATCGACGTGGTGGCGCTCGGGCTCGGCAGCGTCCGGCGCGCGACGCCGATCGGCGAGCGCGAGACGCGCGCGCGCTTCGAGCTCGGCGAGCGCCGCGTGTTGCTGAGCCTGTCCGCGAAGCGACCGCACAAGAACCTGCTCGCGCTGATCGGCGCGCTCGCGCAGATCCCCGCCGCGGAGCGTCCCGTGCTCGTGCTCGCCGGCTACCCGACCGCGCACGAGGCCGAGCTGCGCGCGCGCACACAGAGCGAGGGTCTCGCCGCCGACGTGCGCTTCCCGGATTGGCTCTCCGCCGAGGAGCTCGAGGGCCTGTGGGCGCTCGCAACGGCGTTTGTGTTCCCCTCGCTTTACGAGGGCTTCGGGCTCCCCGTGCTGGAGGCGATGGCGCGGGGTGTGCCGGTCGCGTGCTCGAACGCATCCTCGCTGCCCGAGGTCGCGGGCGACGCCGCGCTGCTGTTCGACCCGCACGACGAGGCGGCGATCGCCGGTGCGCTGCGCCGGCTGCTGGACGACGCCGCGCTGTGTGAACAGCTGCGCGCCAGCGGTCTGGCCCGTGTGCGGGAGTTCACCTGGGATCGCACGGCGCGTCTGACGCTCGAGAGCTACCGCCGTGCGCTCGGCGCGCGTGTCTAACGCAGCACGAGCCCCTGCCCGGTGGGAAGCGTGAGAACGCGGAAGCCCAGCTCATCTCCGAGGCGGTCCGCCGCCTCGCGCTGCGCCTCATAACCTTGGAAGCCGTAATCGTCGAAGATCACCGGCGCGCCCGCTGTCAATTTCGGCCAGAAGTGCCGGACGGCGGCTTCCTCGGCGGCGGCGTGGTTGAGATCGACGTGCAGGAACGCGATCGGGCCCGTATCGAGCAGCGTGTCGGGAATCTTGCCGATCACCAGTGAAACGCCGGGCCACTGCGCGAAGTTCTCGGCGACGGCCTCGGGGCCATCGGCATAGACATGGACGGCCACCCCGTCGGCAACCTGATCCCCGTGTTCATCGAGCATGGCGGGGAGGAATGTGTCGTATAGGTAGAACGGCCTTTGCGTCCAGTCCAGGTAGTCGCAGATCGCGGATGCCATGAAGCCGCGGCCGGTGCCGCACTCGACAAAAGCCCCGTCGAGAGTCGCGCCGTGTGCGGCGGCCTACAGCATCGTGTGGACGCGCCAGCGGATGCCGTAGTCGCCTCCCGCGGCCTCTACCGCGCGGCGGTATGCCCTGACGAACCGCTCGTCCTCGACGAACGTATGGCCGTGGTGAGTCCAAAGACCGTCCTCGGCGTAGAGCGGGGCCTCGTCGCGGGGGAGCAGCGTGAGGCGGCCGTCGATCCACGGATTGCGGTTGAAGAGCTCTGCGGCCGCGTGCAGCGACCGGCCCAGCAGCGGCGAACTCGTCACGCCGGCAAGTCTACTAACGCGTAGCTCGCCAGCACCTGCTCCAGCGAAGCCTCCAGCGAGAGTTCGCCGGCATGCTCGGCAAACCAGCGAGCGGTGCTCTCGCGCAACGCCGGCCCCGCCTCGTGCACGCGCACGATCGCGTCCGCGACTGCCTCGGGGTCGTCGCTCTCAACGACCACGCCGTTGACCCCATCCTCGACGAGCTCGGTGGCGGCGTTGTCCTCGCCGGCGACGACGATGCTCGGGGTCGCGTGGGCCGAGGCCTCGACCACGACCATCCCGTAGCCCTCACGTCGCGAGGGTAAGAGCATGCAGAGCGCGCGGCGCATGTCGGCCTCTACCAGCTCTGCGTCGGCGAAGCCGGGCGCCGAGAGGATCGCCTCGGCGCCGTGCTCGGCGATCGCCGCATGCAGCCGATCGCGCTCGGGCCCGTCGCCGTAGAACACGCCTTGCAGGCCCTCGATCCGCCGCGCAGCGAGCGCCACTGCGGCGACGCCGAGCGTTACGCGCTTCTCGGGGATCAGCCTGCCCGCGAACAGCACCAGTGGATCCGCCGCGCGCGCGGGCGCCGGCTCCAGCGACCCGGAGTAGAGGCCGCGCAGGACGGTGATCTCACCGCGCAGCCCCTCCGCGCGCAGGCGCGCGGCGTGCAGCTCCGAGAAGCAGAACGCGCGCTGCGGGACCGCCGCGCAGGCGCGCTGCACCAGTGCGCCGATCCTGCCCTGGAGTCCGCCGAGGTAGTCGTGCCAGTAGGAGCGGCTCCAGACCTCGAACCAGTCCACGACGAGGCCGTAGCGACGGAAAGGCCTCAATACAGCGGCCGCCAGCAAAGAGAAGTAGGGGAAGGCGCAGGTGTGTACGACGTCGTAGCGGCGGCCGTGGCGCAGTAAGTGCCACAGCACGCCGAGGCCGAACACGAGCGGCGGCAGGATCCGCCGCCGGCCACTCTCGGTATACAAAGCCAGCCGCGGACCGACCGCCACGACCCGCACGGGGCCGTCCAACGCTGGCGCTGCGCCGCGATCCCACTGGCGCAGCGTCAGGTAGGTGACCTCGTGCCCGTCCGCCGCGAGGCGCTCGGCGAGGTTGCGATACCAGCGCTCGGCGCCGCCGACGGTGAACGGGAAGAGGCAGTCATAGATGACGCAGATGCGCATAGCGGTAGCATCATCTCGCGAATCCCCGCCACTTTCCGCCCCCCTGGGCGTTATAACCGCATGACTCCGCGTCTACCCGGGAAAATTTGGGCGCCGAGCAACTTATGAGCACAGTCGTCCAGACAAAGCCCTCGATCCCCGCGGATACCGAGGATCGCCACGCGCCGCTGGTGTCGGTCGTGATCCCCTGCCTGAACGAGGCCGAGAACATCGAGGTCTGCGTGACTGCCGCGCTCGGCGCGCTGAAGGACGGGGCGATCGACGGCGAGGTGCTCGTCGTCGACAACGCCTCCGAGGACGATTCCGCCGCGCTGGCCGCCGCCGCGGGTGCAACCGTCGTCTCCGAGCCCCGGCGCGGTTACGGCAGCGCCTACCTCGCCGGCTTCGCGGCGGCGAAGGGCAAGTACATCGTGATGGCCGACGCCGACCTGACGTACGACTTCAACGAGATCCCCCGCTTCGTGGCAGAGCTGAACGGCGGCGCCGAGCTCGTGATGGGCGATCGCATGGGCAACATCCAGCCCGGCGCGATGCCGTGGCTGCACCGCTACGTCGGCAACCCGCTGCTCTCGGGCCTCTTGAACTTCTTTTTCCGGACGGGAGTCAAAGACGCCCACTGCGGCATGCGCGCGCTGCGTCGCGACGTGCTGGCGCGGCTGGATTTGCGCACGACGGGCATGGAGTTCGCCTCGGAGATGGTGATCCGCGCCTCCAAGGAGCACTTGAAGATCGCCGAGTTCCCGATCGAATACCACCCCCGCGGGGGCGAGTCGAAGCTGTCGAGCTTCCGCGACGGCTGGCGCCATCTGCGTTTCCTGCTCGTCCACAGCCCTACGCACCTGTTCATCGTCCCCGGCGCCGTGCTGGCGGTCTTGGGCGTGCTGATCTCCGGTGTTGCCGGTTCGGGCCTCGAGATCTTCGGACGGGCCTGGGGCATCCACGCCCTGATCCTCGGCACGCTGCTGATGGTCGTCGGCACCCAGGTCGTTGCGCTCGGCCTCTGCGCCCACGCCTATGGCACGTACTTCATGGGCGAGAAGGATCCGTGGTTCGACCGCATGCGGGCACGCTTCCGGCTGGAGCACGGGCTGATGCTCGGCGGGTTGTTCATGTTGATCGGGCTGGTGATGGGCGCGGTGATCGTCGCGAGCTGGATCGCCCACGGCTTCGGCTCGCTCTCCAAGGAGTGGCTCGCCGTGGTATCCGCGTCGTTCTTGATCGTGGGTATCCAGATCTTCTTTTCGTCGTTTTTGCTGTCGATTCTCGGATTGAGACGGCGCTGAGCGCCCTTCGCGGAGGCGGGGGCTTGCGGGTTCGGGTCGTGCTTGGCGTGACGTGCGCGCTGGTGGTTGGCGCGCTGATCCTGGACATGTCCGGATCTGCTCCCCGGATCGCCGACACCGACCATCTGAACCCCGTCGGCTTCTTCAGCTCGATGCTGGGCGGGCAGGAACTGTGCCAGCCGCAGATGTTGCTCCCAAACGATGCCCAGCGCGTGCAGGTGCTGATCGGCACCTACGGTTTCCCCGTGCCGGCGCTTGCTGTGCGCTTCGTCGACTCCGCCGGCAGGGTCCTCAGCAGCGGGCGGATAGCCGCCGGCTCTCCCCAGGGTAAAGTCACCGTGCCGATCGCCTATCCGCACGGTGCCACCGCGAACGGAAGCCTGTGTATCCGCGCGGGCGGCCGGCGCAAGCTCGTGATCGCCGGTGACATCGTCACACCCGGGCCGGCCGCGGACGATGTTCAGGGCGCGATCGAGGGCGGTCGCATGGCGGTCGTGTATCTGCGCCCCGGAAAGGAAAGCTGGTGGCAGCTGCTGCCGACGCTGAGCCGGCGGATGGGCTTTGGCAAGGCTCTGTTCTTCGGCACGTGGACGCTGCCGGTGGCGGCGCTCCTGCTGCTGGGACTGTGGATCGCGGTGGGGCGGCTGCTGTTGAGGGAGCTGACATGAGCAGCCCCTCCACGGCCATGGCCGGGGATTCTCCCGATCGAGCACAACCGAGCGCGAGCGCGATCGGGCGCGTGACCAACCTGCTCCGGCGGGTGCCCTATGCCGGGCGGTGGTGCTTTGCGGTGGCGTTCCTGAACGTCTTGATCTGGACCTTTGTGATCCCTCCCTTTCAGGTTCCTGACGAGATATCCCACTTCGGCTACGTCCAATATCTCGCTGAAGAGGGCCGGCCGCCCCCGCAGGGTCCGATCGGTCAGTACTCCCCGCAGGAGCAGAACACCCTGGACGCGCTCAGCTTCGTGGTCGTCTCTGGCCACGGCGAACAGCGCGGAATCATGAACAGCGTCGAACAGCAGGGGCTGCGCGAAGAGCTGGCCTCCTCGGGCAGTCCTGTCGGGGAAGGAGGATCGAGCTCGGCGACCGATCAGCCGCCGCTCTACTACGCGCTGGAGGCGGTCCCCTACCTGCTCTCGCCCTCCCGGGAGATCCTCGCGCGCCTGGAGTTGATGCGGGCGCTCTCGGCGCTGATGGCGGCGCTGACCGTGCTGTGCATCTACATGTTCCTGCGCGAGCTGATGCCCGGGACCCCGTGGGCCTGGACGGTGGGGGCGCTGCTCGTCGCCTTTCAGCCGATGTTCTGCTTCATCGGGGCGGGCGTACAGGGGGACAACCTCCTGTTTCTGGCCTCTGCCGCGACGTTCCTGGGGCTGGCGCGCGCGTTTCGCCGCGGGTTGAGCACCAAACGGGCGGCGCTGATCGGCCTGGCGACCGTGGCCGGCGTGCTGGCCAAGCTGACCTTCATCGCGCTGCTCCCGGGCATCGCGCTCGCGCTGGCGCTGCTCGCGTGGCGTGCCTGGCCCAGCGGCAAGGGGCAGGCTTTGCGTTCGCTCGCCGTGGCGAGCGCGATCGTGGTGATCCCGGCATTGGCCTACGGGATCCTGAACACGAGCGTCTGGCACCGCGGAGGAGTGACGGCGGGGGGCGTCGCCGGAGCGACGACCAGCACCAATGCTCCGGGACAGATCATCAACTTCCGGGAGACACTGGATTACATCTGGCAGCTGTATCTGCCGCGTCTGCCGTTCATGTATCGGGAGTTCTCCTACTACCCGCTGATCACCACCTGGCTGGACGGCACCGTCGGGCAGTTCGGCTGGCTCGACTACACCTTTCCCCGATGGGTCTACACCGTCGCGCACTGGCTGTTCGCCGGGCTCGGCGTGCTGGCCCTGGTGACGGTCGTGCGCATGCGCAGTGCGATCAGGCCGTGGCTGGGAATGCTGGTGTGCTTTGCGGTGATGACCGTCGGTCTGCTCGCGGCGATCGGCGACGCGGGCATCCACTATCGGGCGAGTACCAACGACGTCTTCGAGCAGGCGCGCTATCTGTTCCCGCTGCTGGCCTTCTACGGGTTGTTCATGGTGCTCGCGGCGCGCGGGGTCGGCCGGCGCTGGGCGCCGGCGCTGGGCGCGGCGCTGGTCGTGCTCGCGATGGCCCATGGCCTGTTCGCCGAGACATTGACGATCTCGCGCTACTACGGGTAGTCAGAGCCGGCTGGCTACGGGCAGACGTAGTGAGGGTGGGCGACGGTGGGGTTGCCGAGGATGACGTAGAGACCGGTGCCATCGGGGAAGCGCCCGCAGGGCCGGGGGCCTGCGGGCGAGGGGCTCTGGCGTAGCAGCACCGCTTCGTTTGGCCCGACCGTCTGCGGGTCATAGGTGCTGGGGACTGGAAGCGCGGCGAGCGCGGCGATTCGTTCGATCCCCGTCGGCTGAAAGAAGACGGTGTCGGCGCTCGCACGGTCGATCTGGACCGCAACAACGCCCTGGCGGTGCAACGCCAGCATGACGTTCAGCAGCATCGCGTGGGTGGGTTCGTCGATTTCGGGGTGTATCTGGATCAGCGCTTCCAGTGACAGCGGTGCGGTGCGGTGATAGATGGCTGGATTGTGGGTGGGACAGATCAGCGTGTATGTCTCAAATGGCTTCACCGGGTTACCGAGCTCTGCGTAGACGCCGATTCCTTCCTCGAGCTTCTCGCACGGCGGGGGGTCTCCCGGTTGTGGAGCGTGCAGCACGATGAAGGCTTCGTGTGGACCAAGGGCGGCCGGGTTATACACCGGCGTCGGCGTGATCCCCGCTTGGATTGCCCGTACCGTCAGACCGTAGGTGCTGAAGTTGACATTGGTGGCGCTGCCGGCGTCAATCGTGATCGCTTTTATTCCCAGATTCTTTAACCCGCGGAACATGGCGAGCATGTCACCGTCGCGCTCGGGCCCGCCGCGCACATAGCCTTCCGGTGAGTAGAGCGTGATCTGCTTCCTGTGCAGGCCACTGTTGGCCGATGCGCTGGACAGCGACACGCGCACCGCGTGTCCGATCCCGATCGAGACCCCGAAGAAGTCAGCCGCCAGCACCACCGCCAAGACGGCGATCGCCGGTATGCGCACACGGGGTTTTGCCAGCACGATCCAGCCCGTTGCAAGTACCGCTACGTACACCAGGGCGGGCAACATGAACCGCACGTCTTTGTGCCGGATGAGCGTTATCCCCAGCCATGAGACGAACAGGCCGCCGAGCAGCTCGGGACCGAGGTTCTCCGGCGTCCATCGCCGCACGCAGTCGACGATTGTTCCCACCAAGCCCACCGCCAGGAACAGCATCAGCGGCGCGAGCAGCTGGATGTTGACCGAGGCCCAGAAGTACCACAGCAGGCCCCGATGGGAAAACAGCGGCGGCGACCCTTCTTCCGAGGGCGCTGCCCCTGTGCCTCCCTGGCCTTCCACGAGACTGTTGAGCTGGTGGCGGTGATAGAGGTACCACGGCAGCGCGATCGCGGCGGCGATCGCCACGAACACGAGCAGGCCACGCCAGTGGCGCCACCCGCCGCGCGCCAGCACGACGACCACGAGACCGGCCAGGAAGACGACGCTCGTCGACTTCGTCATCATCGCCAACCCGACCGCGACGCCGCCGAGCGCGGCCACGCCGACGCGCTCGAAGCGCCGGGAGGCCAGGATCGCCCAGACGCTCGCGGCCACCATCGCCGCCTCGGGGGGGTCGACCATGAACATGTGCATCTGCGAGACGAAGATCGGCGTGCAGAGGGCGAACAGGGCCGCCAGCAGACCGCAGAGGCGCCCGTAGGCCAGCGCTCCGACGCCGTAGCAGCTGACCGCAAACAGCGGCACGAAGACGACGTTTATCGCGATGATCACCGCCATCGGGCTCTTGCCGGCGATGAACACGGCGATCGCTCCGACGATGTGCGCAAGCGGTGGGTAGGTGTTGAATTCGGTGAACCAGCCGGTGAGGTTTCCGCTCGCGAGCTGGTCGTGGATGCCGAAGGCCAGCAGTGTGTGCAGGCCGCTGTCGGAGGGCTGCACGCTCGTGTCCTGCGTCAGCCACCACACGGTCATGGCGATGAACGCGATCACGGCGGCGAGCAGCAGCAAGGCCTCGCGCGAAGGCTTGCGAGGGTGATGTAAGGCGGAGTCCGGCGTCACTCGCTCTGTTCCCGCTCGCGCAGCGCGTGACGCAGCCCGGCTTCGACCTCGTCCGTGGCGTGCTCCCAGGTGTGGGAGGCGACGAACTCGATCCCCTCGCGCGAGCGCTGCTCCCAGCGCTGCGGATCGTCGAGCAGCCGCTCGAGCGCGTCGGCGATCGAGCGCGGATCGAGCGTTGCCAGCTCGAGCGGGCCGTCGGAGCCGAAGATCGACTCGGCGCTGACGCCCGCGAGCTCCACGCACGGCAGCCCGCAGGCGAGCATCTCCTTCGGCATCAGCGAGAAGTTTGTCAACGACAGGCACAGGCCGACCGTCGCTTCGGAGTAGAGCGTCGCCAGCTGGGGCGGGGTCAGCACGCCGAGGTGCTCGTAGGGGAACGGGCTCTCGAGCTGGCCCTCGTCGCCGAACAGCACAATTCGCAGATCGGGCCGGCGGCGGTGCAGCTCCGAGAGCGCCATCAGCCCGACCGGCACGGCGCGCCGCGGGGTCACGTGGCGCGCGTAGTAGATCACGGTGTCCTGTTTGCGTGTAACCGGGCGCGGTTGATAGAGCGCGTGGTCGACTCCGAGCTGGAAGGCATCGGCGCTCGCGTCGTAGCGCTCGACCAGCAGGTCGCGCAGCCACGGGCTCGCGGCGATGCAGTGCAGGTCGTGACGGTAGGTGTCCTCGGCCATTTCGCGCTCGGTCGAGGCGGCGTAGAACTCGGGCTCGTGGTCGTTGACGATGTAGGCGCGCGCGCGGCACTGGTCGAGCATCAGCGTCGGGTGCACGGTCTGCCAGCCGGTGGCGATCGCCACGTCGGCGCCCTGCCAGTGTTCGAAGCCCTTGTACACGGGCCCCTCGATCGGCGCGAAGAACTCGCGGATATCCGAGCGGATCACCGCCGGCCACTCGGCGTTGTGCTGTCCGGTGAAGTCGTATAGCCAGACGCTGCACAGATGCCCGCGCTGCTCCAGGCGCGAGAAGATCTGCAGCAGCGTGTTGTGCCCGCCGCTGCCGCGCCGGAAGGAGGGGATCACGAGCGCCAGGCGCAGACGCTCGCGCTCGGCCATGCCCGGCACGGGATCGAGCAGCGGCGCGGCGCCCTCGCGCCAGAAGCGGGCCACGTCCTCGTAGTCGTCGTGGTCGCGCTTGGGCGATATGTGCGTGGTCGGTGGGACCGGGGAGACACCCGGCGCGGAGTCGGGCTCGCCCGCGGCTCCGGATCCGTCTGCGGCACGATCGTCGCGACCCTCTAAGGACAGCCGGCCGCGGACGGGCGCCGGCAGGCGCTCGGCGCGCGAGCCGAGCGCCGAGAACACGCGCCGCCCGCCGTGATGTACGGCGGAGCGAGCCGTCAGGCTCGCCTGCTCGGTGCCGCTGAGGCCCTGCTCTGCCGCCCAGCGGCGGTCGCCGGCCACCTCTGCGCGCACCTGACGAGCGGTGGCGAGCACACCGAACGGCTCGACGTGACCGGTGCTCTCGTGCAGGCCGCGGTACTCGTCGAAGTAGCGGCGCATGAACTCCAGGGCGCCGTAGTCGTGCGCGTGCAGGACCGCCGCGCTGGGTTGGTAGACCTTGACCCAACCGTCCTGGAACAGGTCGGCGCCGAACGCCTGATCCTCGGAGTAGGCGATCTCGCGAAAGCGGATCTCCTCCCAGCAGGCGCGCGCGTAACAGGCGTTGACGTTCGAGAGGAACGTCTGTCCCCCGGGACGTTGAACCGCCGGCTGCCCATCGGCTGAGAAGCTTGCGAAGAACTCGGTCAGCTCGCGGGCGATCATCGGGCTCGTATCGGGCCGTGGCAGGTGCGGACCGTAGGCGGCGCCGACGTGCTCGTCGAGCGCAAACGCGGCGCGGTAGGCCGTGGCCCAGCCGGGAACCGGCGTGGCGTCCTGGGTGAGGAAGCAGATCAGCTCGCCGCTGGAGTGCTCGGCGCCGAGGTTGCGGGTGCGCCCGTGGCCGAACTCTGCGGGGTCGATCTCCAGCAGCTCGACTTCCGCCGCGCGGACGATCTGAAGCGAGCGGTCGCGTGAGCCCGAGTCGATCGCGAGGACCTCATCGACGCCCTCACGCGCCAGTGCGTCGAGCAGCTCCTCCAGGTAGCGCTCGCCGTCCTTGACGGGGATCACGACCGACATCGAGGGCACGACGGAGCTCTCGCTCACGGGCGCAGCCGGCGCTTGGCCCGTCGCAGCTTGCGCGAGACCGCGCGCGCGCCGCGCAGCGCGCCGCGCAGCTCCGCGGCGCCGGGTCGGCGCATCAGCGCGTTCAGGTCGAGGTGCCAGCGGTCGAGCCAGTAGACGCGCTCCTGGGTCTGGGCGACGATCGCGTTCGTCCTGGCTTGCGT